>Ga0153915_10005980_pt1 | contig 11362 bp, 7 predicted proteins | sample Opewatmetagenome_2_FD_107003 | JGI IMG/M metagenome (GOLD analysis project Ga0153915, IMG submission 107003) | Freshwater wetland microbial communities from Ohio, USA - Open water 3 Core 3 Depth 3 metaG | ecosystem: Environmental > Aquatic > Freshwater > Wetlands | place: USA: Ohio, Lake Erie...
GCTTCTTGGCGTAGTCGTTGATCGTGCGCGTGAGTGCGGCCCTGAATCCGACGAGATGCGTCCCTCCCTCAGTGGTGTTGATGTTGTTCGCGAAGGTGTAGATGCTCTCAGAGTAGCTGTCGGTGTACTGCATGGCTATCTCGACCGACAACGCCTCCTTCTCGACATAGATGTAGATCGGCTTCTCGTGCAGGCACGTCTTGCTGCGGTTGATGAACTGGACATACTCGACGATGCCCCCGTCGAACCTGTAGGTGTTCGACTGGTTCGTCTTCGGCTCTGAGATGCTCACCTTGAGGCCCTTGTTGAGGAACGCGAACTCCCTCATCCTCCCGGATAATGTCTCGTAGTTGAACTCGGTGCTCTCGAAGATCTGGCTATCTGGTTTGAACTTGATGATCGTGCCGGTGTTCTGTGCCTCCCCCTCCACCTTCACGGGCGCGACCGCCACTCCGCGCTCGTACTTCTGGAAGTGGACCTTCCCTTGACGCTTCACACGAACCTCGAGCCACTCCGACAGTGCGTTGACGACGCTGAGGCCGACTCCGTGTAGGCCACCGGAGACCTTGTAGGTCTTCCTGTCGAACTTGCCGCCTGAATGAAGCTTCGTGAGGACGAGCTCGAGCGCATCCTGCTTGTACTTCTTGTGCATCCCGATCGGGATGCCTCTACCGTCGTCCTCGACCGTCACGCTCCCGTCATCGTTTAGCTGGACAGTGATGGACGTGCAGTATCCCGCCATCGCCTCGTCAATGCTGTTGTCGACGACCTCGTAGACGAGATGATGCAGGCCGTGGAAGTCCGTGCTGCCGATGTACATGCTCGGCCTCTTCCGCACGGCCTCCATGCCCTCGAGTACCTGGATTTTCTCCGCATCATATGTGCTATCTTCCATGAAATTCCAACCCGTATAGCGAGTGCTCAAACACGATGTATTCCTAAGCTATTCCCATCCAATTTTCGGCGCTTTATTTGGCCCTCAAATTCTTTAATAACTGGCGGCTATATAAAAGCTTTGAGAATACCGTCTGGCTGCAAGCGGAAACCCCCCTCAATTTCCACTGCAATAAATCGTCGATTTCTTCCAGGGAATTCCATCTGAAATGTCGGCGATTGACGACGGCTCAAAAAGCGGCCTCCCGTTCATTGTATTTGATACACCCATATAAAAATCGGGAAGCGGTAGGTTGCAGGCCCGTATCTGCCCCTTCGGCGCTCTGGCTTGCACCAACGTCGCCTGTCCCAATCAAAGCCTATATATCGAGGAGGCAATTAGCGCGTCTGGTGCCCAAAAATGCCCAAAGGGTCGGGGAGGATTCCACCCGAAATCAAGGGGTTGACTGAGAGCGAGGACGTCAGGCCAGACAGGTTCATGAGGCTCCTCAGGGCAGGAAGAATCGTGATCCCCGCCAATCCAAGGCACAAATCGCTGAGACCGTGCGCGATCGGTGAGGGCACCAGAGTCAAGATCAATGCGAACATCGGCACCTCCAGGGACTACATAGATGTCAAGGAAGAGCTCCAGAAAGTGAAGGTGGCGGTGCAATACGGCGCCGACGCGGTGATGGATCTGAGCACCGGCGGCAACGTTCGAGACATCCGCAAGAAGGTGGTGCGGGCGAGCACAGTGCCTGTGGGGACGGTGCCCATCTACGAGGCGGCCTGCAGCGCAGCCACGCAGGGTCCAATGAGAATGGACTCCGATGACCTGTTCAGGACGATCGAGGCTCACGCAAAGGACGGCGTTGACTTCATGACCGTCCACTGCGGGGTGAACAGACAGACCGTCGCCTCACTCAAGAAACACAAGAGGGTCACGGGAGTAGTCTCCAGGGGCGGCGCGCTGCTCATCGCCTGGATGCACGAGACGGGCCTCGAGAATCCTCTCTACGAGGACTACGACCACCTCCTCGACCTGGCCAAGGACTACGGTTTCGCCCTTAGCCTTGGTGACGGTCTGAGGCCTGGCAGCATCGCGGATGCCACCGATGTCCCGCAACTCCAGGAACTCGTAGTCCTTGGAAGACTGGTCGAGAGGGCGAGGAAGGCTAGGGTGGGCGTCATAGTCGAGGGCCCGGGCCATGTACCGCTCAATCAAATCGAGGCCAACGTGAGGATCGAGAAGGCTGTGTGCAGGGGCGCGCCGTTCTACGTGCTCGGACCACTCGTCTCGGACATCGGCGCAGGGTACGATCACATAACCGGTGCAATCGGGGGTGCGCTCGCTGCGTACTTCGGGGCTGACTTCCTGTGTTATGTCACGCCGTCGGAGCATCTGTCGCTGCCGACTGTCGAAGACGTGCGTCAGGGAGTGGTAGCCAGCAGGATCGCAGCTCACGCGGCGGATATTGCCAGAGGTCGCGGGCTCGCATGGGACCTCGAGATGTCCACAGCGAGGAAGCGCCTAGACTGGGATAGGATGTACGCGCTGTGCGTAGACCCCCAGAGAGCAGAGGAGGTCCGGAGGAAGAGAGGTTCCCGCAGCCCGGATGTGTGCTCCATGTGCGGCGACCTGTGCGCCATGAAGATGGTCGACAAGATTCTGCGAGACTCCCAGTCAAGGTGAGAGGCCTATGGGAAGTCGAAACGCGGCACCTGCGACGATGTAGACGAGCCCTGCCGCGATTGCGGCGATGATTGCCGTAAGAATACTTTCGCTGCCCGAGATGTCGTTCGCGACGCCGATCGCCCTGCTGACGATCCACAGCAGCCAGGTCAGGCCTACAAACGCAACTGCAACAAGCGTCATTGCCGCCACACGTGCCTGGTCCTTCTCCGAAGCACTCCAGCTTGATGCGCTACCGAGATCGAGGCCCTGAAATCCAGTCGTGAAGATCACCAGCAAAAGAAGGCTGACAAGCACGTAGGCAGGGAAGCAGTATCCCACGAGCGTGATAGTGGTGCTGCGTTCGCCGCGTCCGCCGTAGACACTCTTCGCAACAATGGCTGCAACGACTGCGAATATCATGAACGCGAGCAATGTCACGATCCAACTTGCAAAGCCCCGCAGACCGAGTATCAGGGCATCCCTCGTATCGTAGCCGAACAACTCTCCGGCGCCTGCGGTGACGAGCGTCCCGGCGGCCGCAGAGGCCACAGAGAACAGAATAACCAGCGACAGGCCGCGCTGCAGATTCGCGGAGAGGTAGAGGGACTCGAAAGCCCTGACAGGCTGATAAGCGACTCGCCCCAAGTCCTTAAGGTCCAGCCTCGGGGAATGCTTCGGCTGAGAATACAGTCCAGGATGGTGACTGACACGGATGTGCGGATGGCTGGGCGGTTCGTGCCCCGGCAACGGGATCTGTTCGACATAATGCGCAGGAAGTTTCTGAACGACTCTCGCCTCGCATTTGGGGCAGTTCACGACACCCGTACCGTCGCCGAGGTTGTCAAGGTAACCGGCGAAGACGAGCCCGCATGAAGGACATCTCACCCGGTGGACATACACCACCGAACCGTTCTCCATCGGTCACGAAGAATGCACGGCAGAGTATTATGGTTACCGGTCGAGGCCACTTGGAAAAACCTTGGAGCCACTGGAGGGTATTGAACCCCCGGCCTGCGGTTTACGAAACCGCCGCTCTTTCGCGGCGTCCGTCAAGGGCAGACGCAACCGCTGAGCTACAGTGGCTTGCAGACTGCTCCGAAGATGCTCTTCGTAGTTAAGCCTTTTCGCCGGCCCGCGCGAACAGACTTCGCATCCAGTATGCGATCCCCATGCGAGAGGATTTAAGCTGGATTTGGCATTATTACATGGGATACCCCCGATGGTCACAGACCTGCGCATACCGGAAGGAATCATCGTCCGTACGGCGAAGGGTGGGGAGGACTCCCTAAAGGGCATTTTGTCAGACCTGAAGCAGTACGGTTTCACCGGCTACGTCCGAGTCACTCTCGAGAAGGAGATCATGAGCTCCATGGGCTATCTCGTGGTCGAACAGGGCGTCCCTGTGATGGCGGTCTACGAGTTCGAGAAGTCGAGGCCGAGGGAGCTCAAGCGGATCTACACCGGGGAGAAGTCGCTTAGGTTCATACTTGAGGACTCCCAGGACAAAGCGTCGAACATCGAACTTCACAGCAGGGTGCCTTCGGAGGAGTTCGACAAGAGATTCCCGGACGCTCGGATCTCTGAGAGCCCGGTACAGCAACAGAAGCCGAGACGGAGCGATGAGGAGCAGGCGCCGGCACCCCCGCCTCCGGAGGAGGCCCAAGAAGAGGAACCTGTGGTCGACCCTCAGGTGGAGATCGTCGAACTCTGGCGGAGAAAAGGTTTCAACGTAGAGACCCTAGAAATGGCGAGGGAGAAGGGTTCGCAGGCGCTCACGAAGGAACTCGGGCAGTTCGAGCAAGACGCCCAGAAGCTGAAGCAGTTCGAGGTCATCATCAACAACTTCCCCGTCATGGGCCACGAACAGGATATCAACGAGATCCGCGCGAAACTCGGAGACCGGACGAAGATTGCGGAGATCGAGTCGGACATAGAATTCCTCCAGGAGAAGATCCGCCGGAAGATCCAGAAACGCAAGGCGGACGAGGAATCCATCAAGCAGGAGATGGAGAAGAAGAAGCGCGAGGAGAAGACCGCGGATGTGTACGATCTCATACTCAAGTACCAGACCTCGGGCGAGGAACCCGCTCAGAAGAAATGCCCCAGGTGCGGGGGTGAGCTGGACGAGGACGGCGTCTGCCCGAAGTGCAGTACCGAGAAGGCCCCCACTCCATCGCTTGCATTCATCAAGCCTTTGACGAAGGAGATGACCTTCGACAGCTTCGTGGTGGGGCCGGGGAGCAAGTTCGCCACGGCGGCGGCCGCGGCCGTCGCAGATGCGCCGAGCGAGACCTACAACCCGCTGCTCATCTTCGGAGGATCTGGCCTCGGAAAGACCCATCTGCTGTCCGCGATAGGGAACCAGATGTTGCGGAAGAAGGGGACCGTGGTGATATACGTCCCCGCTGACAAGTTCGTTGAAGCCATCAAGGAAGCGAAGGACGAGCAGCTGAAGAGAAGAATAAGAGATGACCTGAAGAAACCCAACCTGCTGCTTGTGGACGACATGCAATTCCTCGCGGCGAGTGAGAGCGCGCAAATCGAGATGGCCCACGTCATCGACCACTTAATTGACTCCCAGAGGCAGGTGGTCCTCGCGAGCGATAGACTCCCCGCGCAAATACCAGGGTTCAGCGACAGGCTCAATTCGCGGATACTTGTTGGCCTGACGGCAGACCTCCAGCCCCCCGACCTCGACACTAGGGTCAAGATACTGAGAATCAAGGCCGCTGAGAAGAAGCTGAAGCTCAGCGACGAGATCGTTGCGTACGTCGCGGAGCGCGTCACGACCAACGTCAGGGAGCTGGAAAACACGCTCACAAAGATAGTCGCGTTCTCCACCATAATGAAGCTCGACGTGGACCTGAACCTGGTCTCTGACATCCTGAAACCGCTCGCGCCGGTCCATGAGACCAGAAAAGAGATCATGAAGGACGTGAAGGCCCTTCCTGGACACTGTTACCTGGTCGAAGAGGAGAGGCCTATGTACAGCAATGTCCTCCTCGGCCGCAAGATGGATGAAGGATACACGGGCCTCGTCATCACCAGGATGAACCCCAAGAGACTCCGGGACGAGTTCAAGATCGCCCCCGAGATCCTATGGCTCACCGATAAGGAGAGCTCTCAGGAGAAAACGGTGGCGCCGTCACTGGAGATGATCATACACGTCGTCCAGGAATTCATGAACTCCACCGAGAAGGGAATGATAGTCCTAGACGGCATCCAGTATCTTGCCAGCAGTACTAACTTCGAGGCAATGCTGAGGTTCCTGAGAAGCCTCATCGATGAGATATCGGAATCGAATGCGATCCTTGCGATATCAGTTAGCCCTGAGACACTTAAGCCTCAGGAGATGTCCATCCTCGAGAGGGAAATGGAGGTTCTGAACCTCACCTAGCCTCAGTTGGCCTTCTTGATCATTTCCTTGAACTCGCGCATTTCTTTGACGGCCTGGGCGTAATCTCCGGACTTCATCAAGCTTGTTGCAGACTTCAGTACCGTGATCATCGGCGAGATGTTCACGTTCCTGGTCTTCGCATCGATCAAGAGATCCTTGGCAGAAGCTATCTCCTCGTTCATCCTCTTCGGAATCACCTTCGCGAGGCTGTCGTTCGCATTCTTGATTAGAGAATCCACTTTGTCGAAATCCTTCGTATCGAACGCCTTGTTCGCTTCCACGAGGGTCTTTCTGGCCTCGCGCGTGTCGACAATGAACGCCTCGCAGTCCGTGATCAGCTGCTTGGTCGTAGTGATCTTCTTCTTGGATTCGTTGTACCTTCCGGTTATCGGCAACAGCTCCATCTTCACCTTGTCCGCGTAGACGAAGGCGGCTTCGATGTCGCCGGCGCCCCTTGCCTTCGCGACTTCCTGGATGTAGACAGTGGCTCTCGAGATATCCCCGCCGAATTCCCGGGCCACCTTGATTTCGTCATTGAGCTTCATAATCTGGTCAGACAACATGGCGTCGATCTTCGCCATCAGCATGTTCTTGGATTCCTGAACCAGTTCTATCGCTTTCTCCAGCTGTCTCTCGCGCCCCGCAGTCGCCGCATCGTCAATCAGCCGTTTGCTCTCGCCGATGTCGACTTCCTTCTCTCGCGCAAGCGCGAGTAAGGGTTTCAACTCCGCGACCATTCTCGCAAGGTCCCTACCTTTGTCCTTACTCAGCGGGGATGGCCCGGCTGCAGGGGCAGGGGGAGGCCTGGGCTTCACCTCAGCAATAGGCACTGGCTTCTCGGTGACCGGCTCCGGACGGGCCTCCTTGATGCGGACCTCTGCGTACGTAGGCGCAGGGGCATGAATGGGTTCGATTCTTACAGTTGAAGTCGGCGGAATGGGCTCGGCTTTTGGCGTTTCAGGTTCCGCAAGCGAGTTCGACTCCGGTTCCTGCTTCCCCTTTTCCTCCTCCTTCTTGCCGCGTTTGAACCATCGCATGAAACCTTTCTTCTCGCCCTCTTCAGCCTTAGGCTTCTCCTCTTCAGCCTCATGCGCCCTCTCTTCCCTGATTGGCTCCGGGGCAGGCTTCACGCTCTCAGTGGTGACCTCGATTTCCTTCATCGGCCCGGGAGATGGGGCAGTAGCCTCAGGCTCCACGAACATAGCGCCACATCCAGGGCAAGTGGTTGCGTCCACGCTGACTAGTGTGTTACACGCGGGGCACTGGAACATCTCTGCCCCCTCCTCTGCGAAGAGGACTCCGCATTTCGGGCAGGAAGTTGCGGAAGCTTCAACGGTCGCACCGCATTCCGGGCATTCGAAGTACTCCGCCTGTTTCGCAGGTGTCTCGGGCTTCGGCTCAGCCTTCGGCGTAGGTTTCGGTTCTGGCTCGGGCGGAGGAGCCCTCTTGCGTTCTGGAGGCGGTACCGACTTTGGCGGCTCAGCCCTCGGCGGAGGCGCCGGCTTCGGCTGCTCTGGCACTGGAGGCCTCTCATGGATAATGGGTCTCGAAAAGATCTCCTCGATTCTAGATTCCACCGACACCTTGGGAGGGGCCTGTGTCGACATCGGTTCGGGCTTCTTTGGAAGTTCGTCCTCTATGTCGAATATCGATAGATCGGTCCCACAGAATCCGCACTTCTTGGAACCAGGTTGAAGCGGGGAGTCGCAGATTGGGCAGAGCTTGTCCCCGCTGGATTCTGCCAATTAGAATGACCTCCTTGGGTACTAGCTCCACTTTACGATATGCCTGGATAAATAGTTAATCGTTTTGATTTCCCCAAATGATAATGTTCTGGAATGGCATCGGAAATTCATGTTCTGGCTCGCGTCGATACTTATTTCCACGCGCTCGTCGTTCTTCGTTCGAGGGGGGAGAAGACGGAACTCAGAACTGTCAAGATAAAGATCCCGGAGAACGCCAACATCATCATCGGCCAGACCCATTTCATCAAGACCGTGGAAGACATCTATGAGACTGTCGTCAGTGCCGTTCCGAAAGCACGTTTCGGGGTCGCCTTCAACGAGGCCTCAGGCCCGTGCCTCATCCGTGCGGAGGGGAACGACGAGAAACTGATGGGCTGCGCAACGGAGAACGCAATGAACATCGGCGCAGGACACTGCTTCGTCCTTGTCCTCGAGGAATGTTATCCAATCAACGTCTTGAACGCGATAAAGGGTCTGCAGGAGGTCTGCTCGATCTTCTGCGCGACGGCAAATCCTGTTGATGTAATCGTCGCAGAGAACGAGATGGGTCGGGGCGTGCTCGGCGTCATTGACGGCGAGAGACCGAAAGGCGTCGAGACTGCCAAGGATGTAGATGATCGAAGGACGTTCCTGCGGAAGATAGGGTACAAGAGATAGTTCGCCCGTCGGGAACACGAATGACGACCACCACGAGCATGCATCTGGAGCCGCTGGACCTCGCTCAGACCCTTGGCTGTGGTCAGACTTTCAGGTGGCGACCGCTGTCGGATGGCTCTTGGAGAGGGCCACTGAAGAACCAGCTGGTCACCCTGACCAAGAGCGGACCGCGGCTTCACATCGCATCTCTTCCTGGCGGGCCACAAGTGAAGAAGTTGGTGTCGGAGTACCTTAGGGCAGATGACAACGTCTCCGCCATACAGCAGAGTCTAGCAAAACGCGACGCGAGAATTGCGAGGGGCATCCTAGGCCTGAGAGGCCTCAGGATAGTAAAGACTGACGAGTGGGAATGCCTGATTAGCTTCGCGTTGGCGACATACGCGAACATTCCACGGATCTCGCGCATGATCGACACGCTGGCTAGGCGTTACGGCCAGAGGATATCCAAAGACTCCTACACGTTCCCCACCCTGGAGAGAATGAAGAGAGTAAGTCTCGAAGACCTTTCGAGATGCGGCCTCGGATACAGAGCGAGATATATCCAGGCCATATGCCAGCAGTTGACTCTCGATGATCTAGAGGAACTCAAACGCCTGCCATACGACGAACTGAGAGACGAGCTACTAGAGCTCCCGGGAGTCGGGGACAAGGTTGCGGATTGTGTCGCCCTCTTCGGATTCGGGAAACTGGAATCTTTCCCAATCGATGTCTGGATGGGACGCGCACTTCGGAGGTTGTATGGAAAGGAGGGGTCTTACCGGAAGCTCGCGGAGTTTGCGCGTGAGAGGTTCGGAGAATACGCGGGGTATGCACAGGAGTATCTGTACTACAACGAACGCGCACACGCGTCTAGCGGTTCTTGCCTGTTCTCAGAAGAGCGCAGAAATAGATGAGCCCATCAGGAGGAGTATTCCCTCGACCAGCGAGACGAGGCCGATTATGATCATGACTGGCTTCCAGTCAAGGACCATCGAGGCGATTGCGAGGACATCCTCCAAGAAGTGGAAGAGGGTGTGTACGATGGCTCCGACCACGAGGAATATCACTACCAGTATGATCCATTCGTCGACACCGAACACCTTTGAAGGGAGAAAGAGTGACGCTGCGAATGCGGCTACTCCTCCGACGACTGCTCCAACCACGCCTGCCCAAGGTATCTCCCTCAGGGGTTTCAAGAACAGAGTAAGAGCGAGGACTATCACCACTCCCAGAGTGAAAGTCGAAACCACCTTCTCGCTCCAAAGAGCATAGGCCATTACCAACATCGCGATGCCCAATATGAACGCGAAGACCGTTCCGACCTCGTCCAAATACGAATCATCTAGGTGACCGTACAGCGCTATCGCAACCGAGAGTATACCTCCGACTATGAGAGCGAGCGCGGGTGCAGGTTCACCAGTGAGTATACTTAGGTCAACCACGTGACTGAATTGCACGCGCAACTACATTATGATTGTCTGGCAGAGTTCTCCTTGACTCCTGGGTGCGTCCTCTGATAGAAGTCCATGATCTCCCAGTCCGAAATCCTCCCCTCGCCACGTTCCGCGAGCGCGAGTCCAAGTTTCTTCGCATACTTGTCAATTAGCTCATCGCACTCTTGGCCACCCTGGACCTCAGAGACGAGAAGCCTGTTCCCAGAGACCTTGCCTTCGAAGGATCCGATCATGGCCGTGCCGCGGAAGACCGCGTGCCTCCCCGTGTCCGGCATCAGATCACGAAATGCCGACCGCAGATACTGTGTCAGATTGTCCTCCGGGGAGAGGATGAAGTCTTCCTTGAACTCCGTTCTCCCAAGCCGCTCGAACACTCTCTTCGTGCACCAGTAGAGGGTGCCTGAACCCTTTAGCAGGTATCCCTTGATTAGCAAACCCTCGTCCTCGAGATTCCTCAGAATTTTCCTCAGCTCGCGCATCGAAATCTCATGCCCTAGCAATGTCCCCAGCGCCTCAGCCGTTATCAGTCTGTAGATTTCGAACAGCTGAGTGACAATTCTGGCCCAAGCCGAATCGCGGCTCATGCGCACCCGCTTGGTGCTTACATAGGAGAGAGTGCCATCCAGGTAGAGCCGTGAGGATTTGTAGAGCACCTTCATGGCCTCGACCGTATCATCATGTCCCAGAGGGGACAGGTCCAGCAACCGGTCGCGTTTTATCGGCCGTTGGTCCTTGACGATGCGCGTTATCAGCTTCTCGTGCGCAGAGAGATCGTCGCTCCTCGCGGCCATGTAGGTCCCTGCCCACCACATGCTTGTGTAGCCGACGCGGTCCGGCACGAGGTGGCCTCTGACTACCTCCCCGCGCTTATGCATCCGCTGAATCGACTCAAACTTCCTGACCCGTAGAATCGCCTCAGCGTTTGATCTAAGGCCTCCCAAGCGCTCGACCGCAGAATCCATGTCATCCAGTAAGGTCTCCTCCTCGAGGTTCTGCTGCGAGAATATCGCTTCCAGGACCTCGGACAACTCGTACGACGGGGTCACCAAGCGCCCCTTGACTAGCATACCATTCGATTCCGCGAAGCCTTTGTCGAGGAGTAGCGTCTTTGTCCTGTCGTCCAGTTCGCCGACTGGCACGCCAAGGATGCTCCTGACGCGCAGAATCTGAACTCCCAGGGTGTTGTAGAATCGCATCATCGAATCCATTGCGGCCACGAGCTCGCCCAGATATTCCGGATCGTCCGATTGGATCTCCCTAATCTCTACCGAGCCCGCGAGGAGCCACTTCTCAATCATCCCAACGATCCGGCCCCCCTTTACGAGCGGGAAGAACCATCCCTCGCCGTATCGCGAAGTTATCTCCGTCCACTTGTCACTCAGGAAGGGATCGTAGAGCGACAGGATTCGGAGAGACATATCCTCGGGAACGTCCTTGTCGAGCTCTGGGGCTTCTCCGGGCAGCATGTACATCTCAGTCCGTTCGAGGCCTACCGTGATTTGCTTCGCGCCGACATTCTTCAAGAGCGCGACTGCCTCGTCCGGCTCGATGTCCAGATAGGCCGCGGCTTGGAGCGCAGTGA
>Ga0153915_10005981_pt1 | contig 11361 bp, 9 predicted proteins | sample Opewatmetagenome_2_FD_107003 | JGI IMG/M metagenome (GOLD analysis project Ga0153915, IMG submission 107003) | Freshwater wetland microbial communities from Ohio, USA - Open water 3 Core 3 Depth 3 metaG | ecosystem: Environmental > Aquatic > Freshwater > Wetlands | place: USA: Ohio, Lake Erie...
CTCTTCTGGAGCCTGGCCGTCGCATTTCTCGCCAGCCAGTTCGTCGGCAACCGCACGCTCGTGGAGCGTCTCTTTCGCACGACGACCGAGATCGATTTCAAGCTCGAGCCGCGCCACTGGCGCACGCTCAATCTTGCCTGGGTCGTGTTCTACGCGGCGCTCGGCGCGCTCAATCTGTACGTGGCGTGGCACTACAGCCTCGACACCTGGGTCAATTTCAAGGCCTACGGGCTGACGGCGCTCAACGTCGTGTTCGTCCTGCCGCAGGCCTTCTGGCTCGCCGCACGCGCTGAGTCCGCGCCGCAGCCGCCGGAGCAGACGCCGTGACGGCGGCGGCTGCGACATCGCCCGATCGGATCGATCGCTTGCGCCACGCGCTGGCCGCGCTGACTCCGGCCGAGCTCGATATCCACGACGAGAGCCATCTGCATGCCGGTCACGCCGGCGCCGAGAGCGGGCGCGGGCATTTTCGGATGCGTGTCGTCACGGATCGCTTCCGGGGGCTCTCGACCCGCGAGCGTCATCGCAGAGTGTACGCGGCGCTCGGGGACCTGATGCAGACTGACATCCACGCGCTCAGCCTCGAGACATTGACTCCCGCGGAAGCGATGCAGCCAGCGCCCAAAAATTAACTTCACCGCATGAGGTCGTGACAGACATGAGAAGGACACATCTTGGCTCGGCATGCGCCGTCCTGGCGGCCCTGACCCTGGCAGGCTGCAATCAACCGGCCAATAAGTCGCAGACCGCCGCCGCCCCCGCCAGCGGATCCGCCCAGCCGGCCGCGACCGCGGCCGCCGCCGCTCCGGCCACGGTCGATGGTCAAGCCATCACCCGCGACGCGCTCGACTTCGTCGCGCGTAACAACGTCGGCAAGAAGTACGACGAGCTCCCGTCGGAGCAGCAGAAGAAGCTCCTCGATGAACTGATTCGCGTACAACTGCTCGCGAACGAGGCGATCGCGAAGGGCAAGGACAAGGACAAGGACACCGTCCAGGCGATCGAGCTCGGCCGGCTGAACGTGCTGATGCAGGCGACGCTCACCGAGTACCTCAAGGACAAGCAGCCGTCGGAAGCCGATGTGCGCGCCTACTACGAGCAATGGATCAAGGATCTGCCGCGCATGCAGTACCGTATCCGCATGATCGGCGTGCAGACGCAGCCGTACGCGGAGGACATCGTGAACGAGCTGCGCAAGGGCGGAGACTTCGTCACGATCGCGAAGCGCGAAGCGAGCGGCGAGGCCGCCAAGCAGGCTGCCGGCGCAGGCGGATGGATTACGCTCGACGGTGTCACGCCGGCCCTCGCAAATGCGATATCAGCCCTCAAGGTCGGCCAGTACACGACCGAGCCGGTTCAGCTGCCCGAGGGCTGGGGCATCATCCGTCTCGAGGAGACCCGGGCTGCGGAGAAGCCGGAGTTCGATCGGGTGCGTCAGGCGCTGGCGCGCGATCTCGTCTCGAAGAAGGTCGACGTCCTCGTCGATGAGCTCAAGAAGAAGGCCAAGATCGTCCCGGCAACGCCGGCGGGCTGAGGAGTCCCGTCACTCGCCGAGCAACGCGAGGAATTCGTCCTCGTCGAGCACGCGCACGCCGAGCTCATGCGCCTTGGCGAGCTTGCTGCCCGCGTCGGAACCGGCGACGACATAGTCGGTCTTCTTCGAAACCGACGCGGCCACCTTCGCACCGCGTGCAATGAGCTTATCGGTTGCGACGTCTCGGCTCATGCCGCTCAGCGTACCGGTGAGCACAACGGTCTTGCCCGACAATGGCGAAGCGCTCGCGGCACGCCGTTCCGCCTGCGGCCAGCTCACGCCCTGTTCGAGAAGACCGTCGATGACCGCGGCGTGCCGGCGGTCGTGCAGAAACCGATGAATGCTGTGCGCCGTCACGGCGCCGACGTCGGGCACTTCGTCGATGTCGGCCTCACTTGCCGAACGCAGCGCGCCGAGATCGCCGAAATGCCCGGCGAGCGCGAGGGCGGTCGCCTCACCGACGTCCGGAATACCGAGCGCATGCAGGAATCGGGCGAGCGTCGTGCGCCGGCTCTTCGCGATCGCGGCCACGACCTTCTGCGCGGATTTCTCGCCCATGCGCTCGAGCTCGGCAAGCTCTTCGGCCTTGAGCCGGAATAGATCCGCCGGCGTTGCCACCCGCTTCGTCTCGACCAGCTGGTCGATGAGCTCCGTGCCGAGACCCTGGATGTCGAGCGCGCGCCGGCTTGCGAAGTGCCGCAGGGCTTCCTTGCGCTGCGCGGCGCAGATGAAACCACCCGTGCAGCGCGCCACGGCTTCGCCTGCCGGCCGCTCGACCGGCGAGTGACACACCGGGCATTTCGCCGGGAGCACGACCTTGCGAGCGTGCTTCGGCCGGCGATCGACGAGGACGCTCACGACTTCGGGAATCACGTCGCCCGCACGCCTCACGATCACCGTGTCCCCGATGCGCACGTCCTTGCGCTCGACCTCGTCCATGTTGTGCAGCGTCGCGTTGCTCACGGTGACGCCGCCGACGAACACGGGCTTGAGCCGCGCGACCGGCGTGAGCGCACCCGTGCGTCCGACCTGAAACTCGACGTCGCTCACGATCGTGAGCTCCTCCTCCGCCGGAAACTTGTGCGCGATGGCCCAGCGCGGCGCGCGCGATACGAAACCCAGCGCTTGCTGGTCCGCGAGCGAGTCGACCTTGTAGACCACGCCGTCGATCTGATACGGCAGCCGGCTGCGGCGCGCGCCGATCGATTGGAAGTAGTCGAGACAACCGGCGAGCCCGCGGACGCAGCGTGTCTCGGGGCAAGTCTTGAGTCCCCAGCGCCGCAGCTGCGCCAGCACGTCGCTATGGCGCGCGGCGGGTGCTCCGCCCTCCGTTGCACCCAGTCCGTAGAAGAAGATATCGAGTGGCCGCGCCGCGGCGAGGCGCGGGTCGAGCTGGCGCAGGCTTCCGGCCGCGGCGTTGCGCGGATTCACGAAGGTCTTCTCGCCGTGTGCCTCGGCCTCGGAGTTGAAGCGGCGAAAACCTTCGAGCGGCATGAAGACCTCGCCTCGCGCTTCGAGCATGTGCGGGAAGTCCTTTCCTGAGAGCCGCAACGGCACCGCCTTGATCGTGCGGATCGTGTGCGTGACGTCCTCGCCCGTCGTGCCATCGCCCCGCGTAGCACCGAGAACGAGCCGGCCGTGCTCGTAGGTGAGGCTGACGGCGAGCCCGTCGAGCTTGGGCTCGGCGGAGTACTCGATGTCCTCCCCGCGCCCCAGCCGCTCATGCACGCGCCGGTCGAATGCCCGGACTTCCTCTTCGCTGAAAGCATTATCGAGTGACAGCATCGGCAATCGATGCACGACTTCGCCGAATACCTTCACCGCGGCGCCGCTCACGCGCTGGGTCGGCGAGTCGCTGGTGACGAGCTTCGGGTGCTCCGCCTCCAGCCTTTTCAACTCCAGCATCAGGCGGTCGTACTCGGCATCCGGCACTTCCGGATCGTCGAGCACGTAATAACGGTAGTTGTGGCGCTCGATCTCGGCTCGCAGCTTTTCGATGCGAGCGCGAACGGCCGCCTCGGTGCTCATGCTGTTCCAGGTCAGCGCTGGCCGGCGGCCGCAAGCCGCTCGAGCCGGTGCTGATAGTCGATGAGGCCCTCGCGAATGTTCATGAGCCGCTGCGCCGAGAGGCTCGCGCCGCGCTCGTCCTGCACGACACCGTGCAGGCGATCGGCGAGACCGCGGGCGGCATCGAGCAACGTGTCGAAGGTCTGCATCGGCGGGAGCGGCCCGGGCAGGACGGCGAACAGCGTGATACCCGGGTAACGCTTGCCGGCGACGTTGCCGAGATCGAAGGTCCCGGGCTCCACCAGGCTCGCCACGCTGAAGACGGTGCGGCCACCCTCCATCTCACGATGAAAAATGTCATAGCGGCCATGCACGAGTTTTTCGAGCTTGAGCGCGTCCACGAGCGCCTGCCCCTCGAAGCGCTCGAGCGGCGGCGCGGAGACGCGCAGCGTGACGATCTTCTGCTCCTTGGGCCACGCCTCGACGGACGCCGTGCGCTCGGCCTGCGCTACATCCGCCGCCGGCTCATCGAGGGCCGAGATGACCGGCTCGATATTGGGCGGCTCCTCTGCGACCGCGGGTTCCGGTCTTCGCGACCCTTGCACGTCGGCGACCATCTCTTCGCCTTGACTCGTTGGCGCGGCAGCGGGCGCGGTGCGCGGCGTCTCGAGGCTCGCGAGCGTCGGCTCGAAGCGTCCACCGGCACGTTGCTCGGCTTTCGGATTCGCCTGGCGGGGTCTGCGCGTTTCCCAAATCCATAGGCCCAGCAGGAAGACGAGCCCCAGGCCGACGAGAATCCAGCGCAACTCCTGCATTGCCATCCTTAAGGCGCGATCACATGGCAGCCATGCGCACCGCTTCGTCGACGTCCACGGCCACGAGGCGCGAAACCCCCGGCTCGCTCATCGTCACGCCGATGAGCTGCGAGGCAAGCTCCATTGTGGCCTTGTTGTGAGTGATGAAGATGAACTGCACTCGGCTCGACATGTCGCGCACGATGTCGCAGAAGCGGCCGACGTTATTGTCGTCGAGAGGCGCGTCCACCTCATCGAGCAGACAGAAAGGCGCGGGATTCAATTCGAAGATCGAAAATACCAGCGCGACTGCGGTCAGCGCCTTCTCGCCGCCCGACAGCTGGCTGATCGTGCTGTTGCGCTTGCCCGGCGGACGCGCCATGACGGCGACGCCCGCGCTCAGCACGTCCTCACCCGTCATCTCGAGATACGCGTGGCCGCCGCCGAAGAGCCGCGGAAACTTCTCCTTCAGGCCCGCGTTCACGCGGTCGAAGGTGTCCTGGAAGCGCGAGCGGGTCTCGCGGTCGATCTTGCGAATGGCGGCGTCGAGGGTTTCGAGCGCTTCGGTGAGATCCGCGAACTGCCGGTCGAGGTACTCCTTGCGCTCGGACTGCTCGCGGAATTCGTCGATCGCGGCGAGATTAACCTGGCCGAGCTTCTCGATTCGCTCGCGTGTCTCGACGAGGGTCTGCTCCCATTGGCTGACGCTCGCCTCCGGCGGCAGGCTCGCGCTGACAGCGGCAAGCTCGCAGCCCGTCGCCGCGAATTGCTCCGCGAGCGACTCGCGTCGCACGTGCGTCTCCTGCGCCGCCATCCTCACGGCCTCCATCTGCTCGCGCGTCGTCGCGACCGAGGCATCCCGGTCGATGCGCTCCTCCTCGAGCTGGCGCAGCGCCGCGTCAGCCGTTTCCAGCGCTTCACGCGCCTCGGCAAGCTCTGCATCGACCGCGACACGGCTTGCAAGCAGTCGCTCACGCTGCTGTTCCAGATCGATGAGCGGCGCATCACCGTCGCTCAACTCGCGCGTCAGCTCCTCCTTGCGCGCCGCAAGCTGCTCGAGCTGATTGCGCACCCGCCCGAGCGCGTTTTCGATCGTCGACTGCGTCGAGCGGCGCGACTCGAACTGAATGGCGAAATCGCGCGCCGTCGCCTGCCGTTCCTGGGCTATGCCCCGCGCGCGTGCCTGCTCGGCCCGCCCGCTCTCCCGCTCGGCCTCGAGATCGGGTTTGCGCGATTCGAGGTCCTGCAGGGTGATCAGGCCTTCATCGAGCCTGCCGTGTGCCCCCGCGAGTTCCGCGGCCGTGCGCGCGATTTCCTCGGCGACCTCATGCGCTGCGCTCGCGAGCTGCGCGAGGCGCCCCCGGTCGTGCTCGGCCCGTGTGCGCTTCGCTTCGAGTTCCGCGCGCAGATCCGAGTGCTCGCGCTGCGCAAGGCCCATCGAGATGCGCAATGACTCGCGCGCTGCCTCAAGTGCCCCGGCTCGCTCGCGGGCTTCGTTCACCGTTCGACCGAGCCGGTCAGTCCGCTCCCGCGCCGAATCCACATCGGTGCGCGCGCGACGCATCTGCTGTTCGCGCTCAATCACGCCGGCGTGGCTGTCGCGGTCGCGGCTGACGCGCAGCCAATGCCGTCCGATCCAGATGCCCTCGGGCGTGATCAGCGACTCGCCTGGGGCGAGCATGCCGCGGCGGGCAAGCGCGTCGTTCAGATTCTCTGCGGTCAATACACCGGCGAGCAGCTCATCGACCACCGCGGGTCCGTGCACGAGACTCGAGAGCGCGACGGCTGTCCGCGTCCCCCGCGTACTCGCCGGACCGCCGCCGACGAATGAAACCTGACCGGCCTCGAGATCCGTCACCAGGCGGGCGACTGCATCGACGCCTTCGACGCAAACGGCCTCGAGATATGACCCCATGACCGTTTCCACGGCGCGCTCCCAGCCGCGCTCGACTTCGATTGCTTGCGCGAGACGCGGGGCCCGGTCGAGCGAATGGCGTGCCAGCCACTGCATGACCCCGGCCTGGGCCTGACCGAGCGCCGCGCGCTGCAAGGCCTCGAGCGACACCAGTTGTCCCTGCAATCGCTGCAATTCCAGGCGCGCCGTCTCCAGCTCTTCGGTCTGCCGCCGCTCGTCCTCGCGCGCGTCATTGATCTCGTCGGCCAGCGAGCGCCAGCGGCTATCGAGCCTCGCCCCCTCCGCGCGCGCGGCCGACTCGCGCGTCGCCAGCGCTGACGCGACACTCTCGGCATCCGCGCCGGCGACCTCGGCGGCCTCGCCTGCGATCCTGTCCTGCTGCGCCACGAGCCGCCGCTTCTGTGCCTCGAGCTGCTCGATACGCGCCCGCTCCACTTCGATCTGCTGGGCGGCATCGCCGAACGAGCGGTTGAATGTCTCCCAAGCCTGCTGCCAGCTCTCGAGCGCCTGCTCGGCCTCCGCCACCGCGGTATCCGCTTCGGTTTCCGCCAGACGCGCGGCCGCCAGGCCCGGTGCGAGCTCGGCGAGTGCCTCGGCGAGCGCCACGAGCTGGGACTCGTCGCGTGCAACGTGAGTCGCTGCCTCCGCGAGGTCGGCAACCGTCTGATCGAGGTCCGAGCGTTGTCGCTGGCGCAGTTCCCGCGTGTGTTGGATGGTCTGTTCGGTACGCGACAGGTCGGCCCCGAGCTGGTAGTACCGCCCTTGTACGCCGCCGAGCGCCTCGTTCGCTTCGATCTGCCGCTCGCGGGCCTTCTCGATCGCCGCTTCTACCGCGCGCAGCTCGGCGATCGCGGCCTGCAGGGCCGTGTCGTGCTCGCGTACGGCCGCGTCCCGGCCCTCGGCCTGGGCGTCGAGATCCTGCAGACGCAACGCGAGCAGCTCGGCGTGCAGGCGCCGCTCCTCGTCCTTGTAGCCCTGGTAGCGGCGTGCCGTCGCGGCCTGGCGCTGCAGGTGGCGGATTTGCTTGTCGACCTCCTCGCGCAGATCGGCGAGGCGCGCGAGGTTCTCTCTGGTATGTCCGATGCGATTCTCGGTTTCGCGCCGCCGCTCCTTGTATTTCGAGATGCCGGCCGCCTCCTCGAGAAACGCGCGCATGTCGTCGGCGCGCGCCTCGATGAGGCGCGAGATCATGCCCTGCTCGATGATCGCGTAGCTGCGCGAGCCCAAGCCCGTGCCGAGAAAGAGCTGCGTGATGTCCTTGCGACGCACGCGCACGCCGTTGATGTAGTAGTCCGACCGCCCGTCGCGCGAAACGACCCGCTTGAGGCCAATCTCGGCGTAATTCGCGTACTCGCCGCCGATCTTGCCGTCCGCGTTGTCAAACACGAGCTCGATCGAGGCGCTGCCGACGGGCTTGCGTGCGGCCGAACCGTTGAAAATGACGTCCGCCATCGACTCGCCGCGCAGATGCTTCGCCGAGATTTCCCCCATCACCCAGCGCACGGCGTCGATGATGTTCGACTTGCCGCAGCCGTTCGGACCGACAACGCCGGTCAGATTGCTCGGAAAACTGATGCTGGTGGGATCGATGAAGGACTTGAAACCGGCGAGCTTGACTTTGGTAAGTCGCATAGCGCAGGGGCCACCACTTGGGTCCGCCGCATGGCACGGCGATGGCGCGGTAGTGTAGATTAAGAACGCTCTCCTGACGATCATTCGACGAGACTTTGCATGCACTCCCCGTCGCCGGCCATGGCCCGTCCCAGCGCGGCCCTCGAGACCTTCGCGAATCCCGCGCCATCCCGCGACTACACGATTCGCATGACCCTGCCGGAATTCACCTGCCTGTGCCCGAAAACCGGCCAGCCGGATTTCGCGACGCTCGAGCTCGAGTACGTGCCGGACGCGTTGTGCGTCGAGTTGAAGTCATTGAAGCTCTACATCTGGTCGTTTCGCGACCGTGGGGCGTTTCACGAGGCCGTGACCAACGAGATTCTCGATAGCCTCGTCCATGCGACCCGGCCACGTTTCATGCGCCTGAGCGCCAAGTTCAACGTGCGCGGGGGAATTCATACGACCGTCGTCGCCGAGCATCGCGCTCCCGGCTGGAATGCGCCGGTTCCACCCGCCTTGCCCTGAGGGTTCGGGCCTCTAGGGGCCCTGCAAATACTGCGCCTGCCGCCCGACTCGACAGGTCATCCGTCGTCGGTATAATCGCGCGCTCTCTGAAACCTGGGGGACATGTGCATGGCGGCAAAAAGGGCTTCCGGCAAGGCGGGTAAGCATAAGGCAGCCGCGCCGAAGAAGGCCGTTGCGAAGCGGGCCAAGCCCGTCAAGGGCAAGGCGACGGCGCATCGCGCGGCGCCGGTGACGCACAAGAAAGCGGTCGCGTCCCACAAGCCTGCCCGGACCCAGGAAAAGCCACATGCGGCGGCCAAGGGACCGGAGAAGAAGCTCGAGCGCGCGAAGCATCCCGAGAAGCCGAAAGCGCCTGTCGGCGCGACGATCCTCGCGCCGGTGAGACCCATCGGCATGCCGCTGTCCGTGGAGGCCGAAGGGGCCGACGACGAGGGCGCGAGCCTGTTGGCCGGTCCGCGCAACGTCAAGCCCTACATCGCGAAGCGCGGCGAGCAGTACATGAACAAGGAGCAGCTGGAGCATTTCCGGCTGATCCTGAACACCTGGAAGCGCGACCTGATGGAAGAGGTGGATCGCACGGTGCTGCACATGAAGGACGAGGCCGCGAACTTCCCCGACCCGAACGACCGCGCCACACAGGAATCCGAGTTCAGCCTGGAACTGCGCACGCGCGACCGCGAGCGCAAGCTCATCCGCAAGATCGACGAAGCCCTGAAGCGCATCGAGGACGGCAGCTACGGCTATTGCCTCGAGACGGGCGAGGAAATCGGCATCAAGCGCCTCGAAGCGCGCCCCGTTGCAACGCTTTCCCTCGAAGCGCAGGAACGCCGCGAGCGGCGCGAAAAGCAGTTCGGCGACCGCGACGACCGTTATCGCTAGCCCGTCGGGCGGCTACGTCGGCCGCTTCGCTCCCTCACCCACCGGACCGCTCCACCTCGGGTCGCTGGCCGCGGCCATCGCGAGCTGTCTCGAAGCACGTGCGCGGAACGGCCGGTGGCTGATCCGCATCGAGGACCTGGACGGACCGCGCGCCATCCCGGGGATGGCCGATCGGCAGCTGCGCACTCTCGAGGCTCTCGGATTTCACTGGGACGGACCGGTGCGTGTGCAGAGCGCCCACAGGGACGCCTATGAGGCCGCGCTCGAACGGCTGCGGGCGATGGAACGGACCTATGCCTGCAGCTGCAGCCGTGCGGAGATTGCCAACCTTCAGCCGCGCAGCGGCACGACCGACGAGGAAGAGCTGCACTATCCCGGCACCTGCCGACGGGGCATGCTCCACCCCGAGCGTCCTGTCGCCTTGCGTTTCCTCGTTCCCGAAGGCGAGGTTTGCTTCGAAGACCGCTGGCAGGGACCGATTCGAGCCATCGTGAGCGATACGAGCGGCGATTTCATCGTGCGCCGGCGCGACGGCATCATCGCCTATCAACTCGCCGTGGTCGTCGATGACGCTCTGCAGGGCATAACCGACGTCGTCCGCGGCTGCGACCTGCTGGCGAGCACCGCGAAACAGATTCTGCTTCAGGACGCACTCGCCCTCCCCCGGCCTGAATACGCGCACGTGCCGCTGGTCGTCGCCGCGGATGGGCAGAAGCTCGCGAAATCGCGCCACGCGATCGGCGTCGAGGTCCGCGATCCGCCGGCCGTGATGGTCGGGGTCCTCGCGCTCCTTCATCAGCAACCGCCCCGGGAACTTGCGCACGCCTCGCTAACCGAAGTGTGGGCCTGGGCTGAAGCCCACTGGAACCCCAATCCGCTTGCAGGGCTCAGAGCGTTGCGGGCGCCCGAGTAGCCCGAAGTTTGGGATCGGTCGGAGTTTGTACTATTGTAGGGGCCGGCACGGATGCGGACGGCGAGGTGCACCATGAGCGAGCCGCGCGTCATCAAGAAATACCCGAACCGCCGACTCTACGACACGGTCGAGAGCCGCTACATCACGCTGGCCGACATCCGGCGGCTCGTCGTGGACAAGATCGACTTCGTCGTCATCGACAAGAAGACGCAGGACGACATCACTCGCAGCATCCTGCTGCAGGTGATCTCCGACCAGGAGCACCAGGGCGAGCCGTTGATGAGTCAGGACTTCCTGTCGCAGATCATCCGATCCTACGGCGGCACGATGCAGGGCGTGGTGGGAAGCTACCTCGAGCAGAGCCTGAAGCTCTTCAACAGCCAGCAGCAGCAGATTCGCGATCGCGTGAAGAGCATGGTGGGCGTAGATCCGATCGAAACCGTCGCCGGTTTCGCGCAGAAGAACTACCAGCGCTGGCGCTCGGTGCAGGATGAGATCTTCCGCACGCTGATGAACGCCGCGGGCAAGAGCCGCGACGAAGCGGAGACCGACAAGTCCCCGCCGTCCTGAGCCTCTCTCCTGACGGCTCTGCTCAGGCCGCGTCGACGTTGCGCATGGACAGGCGCACCCGCCCCTGGCGATCGACTTCGAGCACCTTCACCCGCACCACGTCGCCTTCCTTCAGCTTGTCGCTGACGCGCTCGACGCGTTCCTCGGAGATCTGCGAGATGTGCACCAGGCCGTCCTTGCCCGGCAGGATCGTCACGAATGCGCCGAAATCCATCAGGCGCACCACGCGGCCCTCGTAGATTCGGCCCACCTCGACGTCCGCCGTGATGAGCTCGATGCGGCGCTGGGCTTCGCGGCCCGCAGCGCCGTCGACGGCCGCGATCTTCACGGTGCCGTCGTTCTCGATGTCGATGCTGGTGCCGGTCTCCTCGGTGATGGCGCGGATCACCGCGCCGCCCTTGCCGATGACCTCGCGGATCTTCTCCGGATCGATCTTGATCGTGATGATGGTGGGCGCCCACTCCGACATCGCCTCGCGCGAGCTCGAGAGCACGGCATTCATGTTCTCGAGGATGTGCAGTCGCCCCGCCTTGGCCTGCTCGAGCGCCTTGTGCATGATTTCGCGCGTGATGCCGTTGATCTTGATGTCCATCTGCAGCGCCGTGACGCC
>Ga0153915_10005982_pt1 | contig 11361 bp, 8 predicted proteins | sample Opewatmetagenome_2_FD_107003 | JGI IMG/M metagenome (GOLD analysis project Ga0153915, IMG submission 107003) | Freshwater wetland microbial communities from Ohio, USA - Open water 3 Core 3 Depth 3 metaG | ecosystem: Environmental > Aquatic > Freshwater > Wetlands | place: USA: Ohio, Lake Erie...
CATACTCCACCCCATCTTTGCTCATCGCCTCACTGACGCCGTCCGTAAACAACACGAGCATATCCTGGCTTCTCAACGGCACAACCCCCTGCTCATACGGCAGCGCTGTCTTCATAACTCCGAGGATCATCCCTCCCTGGTCAAGGCGTGTGAAGCTCCCATCGGCATGAAACAGGAACGGGTAGTTGTGACCTGCATTCACAAAATTCAGAGTCCTCGCGCGCGAGTCGAGCACACCCCAGAAAAAGGTAATAAACTTGTTCCCTCCGGTGTTCCGGCACATCAGGTCATTGACACGAGCGGTGAGTTCTGCAAGCGGAAGATTGAGCGGCACAAGAGCTCGGATGGTCGCCTGCAGGTTCGCCATAAGGAGCGCCGCCGGAGACCCCTTGCCAGAGACATCGCCAATGGCAATGATCTGACGCCCGTCCTGGAGCGGAATGACATCGTAGTAGTCACCGCCGACCTGTTTCGATGAGATATTCGTCGCCGAGATTTCAATACCGGGGATTGAAGGAAGAACACTCGGCAGGAGCCCCTTCTGGATTTCCCGGGCGATCATGAGCTCGTCTTCAAGTTTCTGCTTCTCAAGCGTCTCCTTGAAGAGACGGGCATTCTCAAGAGAAATAATCGCAAGATTGCCGAGAGAGGAAAGCAGTTCGAGATCAGCCTGCTTGAACGGTTCCCGGCTTAGCTTCTCGCCAAGCATCACAAGGCCCTTGCACTCGCCCTGAAATTGCATCGGCACAACAACAGCCAAACCAAGCGACGAAAGCACCGGCCTCGGATCGACGGCGTGGCGAAACACAATATCGGAAACCAGCGTTGGGCCCTTCAGATGTGTCAGAGTGTTCAACAGCTGGCTCTGGGGGGGGAGTCCGTCGATGCGCGATGCAGCAACAGTCATGTCGGGTCCATCCTTCAAACAGATCAGGTACCTGTTCACCATGATCTGGCCCAACAGCGAGAAGACCAGCAAGCGGACGAGTTTGTCTCGTTCAAGCAGAGCCCCGAATTCCCTCCCGAACTCTTTGCCGAGCTCGAACAGCGTGTTGAGTTCCTGGATTTTCCGGTCGAGCTCCCGGTTCACCTGACGCAGCTCTTCCACAGTCCGGCTTGTTTCCACCGCCCCCGCCGAGATATTGGCAAGCGACCGGAGAAACGTGACTTCGTGTGACTTCAGTGCACGCGGCGTCATACGCTGGCCAAACGCGAGCAATCCGATCAGTTTGCCCGCGATCTCCATTGGAAGCACAATCGATGCGTCATGGCTCCTGAAGAACGTCACCCACTGGTAGCGGCCCGGAGACACAGAATCCAGTGAGAAAAGTGAGGAAGGAATCTTCTTGACAGCTACCGATTCCCCGACGACAGTTCCGGGGAATCCCTTGACTACCTGTACTACGAACTTCTCACCGGACCTGATCAGGAGCATCCCGCGAGCGGACAGAATCTTCCCCATGATGGTGAGGAGGATATGACTATAGATGAAGTTCGGGTCGGTGGACGAATTGATGACTTTGCTGAACTCGAAGAGGGTCGCCTCTTCAAAGCGACCGACGGCAGGTGTTGGTGGTGGGGAAGGTTTCCGTGAACGCTTCTGTTTCATTGGGGAAACCAACAGGAATGAGGTTCAGCGTGAAAGGTACTTCGTCAGACGCACTTCGTTCGCCTTCCCGCGGGCAATGCTGTACTCCACTTTGTCCATCAGTGATTTCATCAGATAGACGCCCAGGCCGCCGCGCCGATAGTTCCTCATATACTCCTTCATGTCGGGCGAGTGGATTTCATTAGGGTTGAACTGAATCCCGTTATCGTGGATCACTACCTGGAATGTGCCGTTCCCACCCTGGACGGTCACCGTGATATTCTTGTTCGGGTCGAATTTGTAGGCATGCTTGATGATGTTGGTGCACGCTTCGTCGACCGCCAGCGCAATCTTGCTCACGTCTTCGTCGTTGAAGCCAAAGTCACGTGCCGCATCGGACACGAACTCTCGAACGGCAATCAAGCGATCCGTCCGGCTCTCAATATGGATAGTCTTCGTGCTCACGTGTTACTTCGATTTCTCGAAGAATTTCCTGATCGCATCCTGTTCATCCTTGAAGATCTCATACAGGAGCGGGAACCCGAGCAGGTCAAACACGTTATACACTTTCGCCGACATGTTCGTCAGTTTGATGTCCCCCTCATTCTTTCTGACGTCTTCAATGAAGGCCATGAACACGCCAAGCCCTGCACTGCTGATGTAGGACAGCTCCCGGCAATTCACAACGATTTTGAATCGTCGGGTCTGCAGCAGGCTCATAAACGCCTCCTCCAGTTTCGGGGCGGTGTGCGCGTCCAAGTACCCTTTCAACTCGAGTACATTGACACTGTCCTTCTCCCGCTGTGCGATCTTGAAGTCACTCATCGGTGATTCCTCCGTTACTCACATTCCTGGGTATGCCGCCTCACGTGTGTCCGCTCCATTTCAGAACGACGAGAGTCAGATCATCATGGGTTGCCTGATTCTCGGTAAAGGTCTTCACGGCATTCATGATCTGCTGGCAGATCCCGGCCGCCTTGTCGGTACGCGATTCCTGCGCCACCTGGAGCAATCGTTCATAGCCAAACTCCTCTTCGCCACGGCGCGCCTCTGTGATGCCGTCAGTATATAACACACAGACATCCCCTTCGCGGAGCAGCAGCGTCCGTTCTTCGATAGCTCCGTCGAACAGTGGACCTCTGCTCAGTCCGACTCCCATCCCGTTCGGGCGGATATACTCCACGTGATCGTGCCCGATATGAAGCATCGGGCAGTGTCCGGCCCTCGCGAGGGTCAGTGTCCCCGAGCCAATTTCGAGAATTCCATAAATTAAGCTAACAAACGAGTGTTTGTCAATAGAGCCTGCAAGCGCTTCGTTCGCTTTGATCATGAATTCTCGCGGCGAGGAGCAAGTCTTGCCGAGGGCCTGGAATATCCCTTTCACCACTGACATGTAGAAAGCTGCCGGCACCCCTTTGCCAGACACATCCCCCACGATGATCCCGATCTTGTCATTTCCGAGCTCCACAAAATCATAGTAGTCGCCGCCGACTTCGAAGGCGGGTGTGGAGATGGCACCGATCTCGAGAGGAAGAAATTTCGGCAACATCTGGGGGAGTAACTTTCTCTGCATCTCCTGAGCAACGAGCATTTCGCGAAAGAGCCTCTCTCGGTCAAGAGACTTCTTGATGAGTCTGGAGTTCTCGATGGCAATGGTCGCCTGATCCGCAAACGTGGAGATGAGATCGACATCATCCTTCACGAATCCGTACTTCGCCTCCTTGGTCGCATAGAGGATGCCAAGCAACCCTCCATGGGAGACCAGAGGAACAACGACAAGGGAGCCGTGTTTGAGACCGGCCTTCCGCAGATGTCTGAGTCGTGGGTCCGCGGTAAAATCGTCAACGACAAGTGGCTTCAAGTCGACCATCACCGCCTCGCGGACGTTTCCGTTGCCCGATGCCATGATCTCCCAGATTTCCCGTTCGGTTATGTTCTTCATGCCGGCGAGTTGCACCGAATAGTGCACACCTTCGCTGCGCACTTCCGCTGGCAGCAGGACGGGTCGATGCGGAGTCCCCTGCAACAACATCTGTGCAGCGGCGCGCTCTTCCACTGACTCATCTCCCGTGTGGATGATCTCCAGCCATGAGCTCGAGGCCTGGCAGACCTCCAGTGTCATCGACGTCACAGTCTCCATCAGTTCGTTGAAATCAAACACCTGGGTGATCAGCCTGCTCAGGTTGTGCAGCGAAGCAACTTCCGATCGCTTCCGGTCGAATGCCTCCGCTGTCGGCAGATGGAAGAGCGTGCTCACGAATGCCAGCCCGAAGAAGATATTCCCAAACGTCGTCACCAGATCGATGAAGACTTTCAGTGGATATGAATAATACAGGAGCAACCGGCTGGCTGCCGAAGTATGGAGGAGGACAGTGTTGATTACCGTGAAACCCAGGAACAGCAGCAACGTGAAGATCAGCGTGTAGATCTTTTCCCTCCGACTTAGAAACACGATCCACGGAAGGCGAAACGAGTTTACGACGGCGAGCAGAACCGCAAGCCCGGTGAAGATACTGGTGAAGATACTTGTGTCGAGTGGCTTCTGGACGATCGCCGAACAAGACGCGATCAGTATCAAGCCGACGAGAATCAGAAAATTCCTGAATGTGCCTTTTTTCCGCTGGTAGAGGATGAGATCGCGGAGCGACTGGAGGACAAGCAACGTGAATACACCAAATGCAAGTCCCTCCAGTGATGCCACGAAAATCGTCGGATAGTCGAGCGGGAGCAATGCGAGATTTTTGGCGTCGAATCCACCCGTCGGCATTGAGTTCAGCGACACGCTGATGACGATCATCGCCACCATCAGGATCAACATCACGCCCAGCCTGCGGACGGGATTCTGGTCGCGGCGCCGGAACGTCGCGTCGGCTGTCAGAAACAGCAACACAAACGTGCCGATGACGGTGAGCTCACGAAAGATGCTCAAGCCCCCGATCTCCAGGGCAACGTTCTTCCCGATCACATCAATCGTGAACTTGATGAGAACGAGAAGGAATGCGCTGGCAAGGAAGAAGATGCGGCGGAGCTTTATCATCAGCGTTCGTATGCTGCTTCATCACACCTTGATGAGCAGCCAGGCCCCCTTTTTGTACTTGAGATAGATGAGCGTCGAATACGAAACGATGTACGCCGGGAGCGCTGCCCAGGCCCCCGTCACCCCTCCGCCAAGCACGACCCCCAGCAGCCAGCAGAGTGGGAGGAAAATAATCCAGTGAGTGAGAACCTCCACGAGCATCACGTAAAAGGTTGCGCCGGCAGATTGAAGTGCATGCGCGAGGACGATCCCTGACGAATAGAACATCTGTGCCGCGCCCGCGATACGCAGGATCGGGCGCGCGAGATCAGTCACTTCCTTGTTTGTTGTGATCAGAATGATGACAAAGTCAGGAACGATCATAAAGATGAGCCCGAGGACAATCGTGAAGTAGGTTGCGAGCCTCGCTGCCTCGAACCCGTACCGCTTCGCTAGCTTGTAGTTGCCATTCCCCATGCTCTGCCCGACCAGCGTCTGCGCGCCGGTTCCGAATCCGAAACAGGGAAGGAACGACATGAAGAGCGCCGTGATCACCACCTGGCTCGCCGCCTGCTCCGTTGTCCCGATCATGCCAGTTATCGACATGAACACGAGAAACCCTACCAGGATCAGTATGTTCTGAAACGACACTGGCATCGAAATCCGCACAATTTGACTCAGAATCCGCCTTTCGATACCGGCATGGCTATAGTATCTAAATGTTCTTCGATATCTCGGGAGGAAAGTTGCACCGACGAAGAAGAGAAATCCGATGATGTTGGCGATCGCAGACGAGCACCCTGCACCCCGCAGCCCCATCCGGGGGAAACCAAAAGTTCCAAAGATGAGGAAGTAGTTGAAAACTATCTGACAGAGATTCACCAGGATAGCTGAATACATGAAGACTTTTGTATGACCGATCCCGTTAAAGAAGCCACGATAAGAGACGATAAAGAGAAAAAAGATCAGACCGATGAATTTCCACTGCATGTACCCGGTCCCGGCCACCGCCACGGCGTGATCGCTGGCGAAAAAGTTGATGATGTTGTAAGAGAAGAAATATCCCGGTGCCCCGAATGCTAATCCGAGGAGAAGAGAGAGCAGCAAGGAATTGTTCAAAGATTTCCCTGAGCCCACAAAGTCGTGCTCGCCGTAGCGCCTTGCTGCAAGGACATGGGTGCCGGTGGAGAGACTGGAGAAGACACTCGTGATTGCCCACGTCGCCAACATACCGAGCCCCATCGCCGCAAGCACCACTGTGGTATTCTCGAGGCGGCCGACCATGGCCGTATCGACGACGGAGACCACCATCTGGGAGGAAAGGCCAGCAACGGCGGGCGCGGATATCTTCAACACCGTCCGGGTGAGCGCCTTGTCTGGCAGCAATTTCATGGACTCCCGTAAACCTTGAGTTCTGAGGCCAGGTTTGGCCCGCACACTCGCGGGCAATCAGTCAGGCGTGTAAACACGGTCGGTAGAATCGGGTCCGTTCGGCCCCCCGCCATCGTTCGACACATTTGATTTCCGGGGACGGAAAGTACACGATTACACGGAAAGCTGGGCGATATATCGGTCCGCATCTCGCCCGTAGCTGGTCGTCGAATAGTTCTTCTTCAAACGCTTGTAGAGTTCGAGTGCTTTCTCTTTGTCGCCAGCCTGAACGTAGTTCCGGGCAGCGCTGTTAAGGTTCTCAGCCGCACTGACGTCTTTCGTGTTCTTTGTTGCAGCCTTCTCGAAAGACTCAGCGGCCTCGCGGTGCTTCCCTTGGGCTTCGTAGCAGCATCCGATCCCTGAATAGCGCGAAACGGCGAGTAGTTCGTCACTAGGGCTCGACTCTTCGAAGTACTTCAACGCTTCGTCGAAGTTACCAGTCTGGTAGTAGGCACTGGCAAGATAGAATTTCGCAATATCTCCTGCTTGGGAATTGCCATAGTTCTCTACGATAGAGCGCAGGCCCGCTATGTTCCTCTCCGGCACGCCATCAATCGCGGCCTGATACTGCCCGTTGTCGTAAAACTGAAAGATCGAGCCTAGCTGGGTCATCGCTTTTTCGTTGTTCTCACTGCGATTCTTAAGGAACACCACTGAGGCAATCACAACAACTACGAAAGCAGTAAACGCCATGCTTATGTTCTTCTTGTGCTTTTCGTAGAACGAAGTGATTTCTGCGTACGTTGTTACCAGAGCGTCTTGCTTTAGCTCTCTCTTGCTGATCTTCTTCTTTGGACGAAGCATGGTGTGCTAGTAGTGGAGTGTGAGTAGGATAATAGGTCAAAGGTGAAGGGCTGCAGGCATCTGTGAGTCACATGTTGAAGGTCTATGCCGTCCCTTTTTGACTTTTGCCTTTCTAACTTCTTACCGCTTTCTTGAACCGTGCGCCTGTCGGGAGTCGAACCCGAAACCTTTGGCTCCGGAGGCCAACACTCTATCCAATTGAGCTACAGGCGCGATGACAGCACTGTGTCGGCAAATCGCAATCCTTCCGACTGCCTGGTTTTCCGGTTGTCAGCGTGACTCGGATGGCAAGACTACATCCGACTTCGAATTTTACCACAACCGGACTGCGAGATCGCGAAATCCAGTCGGAATGGGAATTGTGGTACAGGAGCAAATCGCTCTGAAACACTAAAATACCGAAAAGACAGGACCTTTTCAACTAGAATATGTTCAAGAAACCGACAAAAAACTGGCTGGCTTCAACCAACGACGTGGCCTCCAGAAGTTGCGCTACACGAGAGGAGTGAATTTGAACAGCGGGCGCCTGATTCCTTGCTCCGGGCGTCGCAGCGCCATTCTGCGTGCGCCAGGACTCGAGTTGGCCGGTCAAAACGCCACACCCAGACTCAGCCCACCCCAGATTTTTGCGCTCGAGAAATTTGTCAAGGGGGTCAACGCTACGCGAAATAGTAAGCCACCCCTGCTCGGCTGATAGCGATAAGCGATTGAGACGGCTCCCAGGGCTCCGCTTGTCTCTCCGTTGACGGGCGAGCCGAAAAAGACATCGCTCCCACTCAATTTGGCGCTGTAGATGAGTACACCGCCGCCGACCTCAAGGTAATGTCCTCCGCTTCCCACAAGATAACTCACAAGGACTGGAAACCCCACGACATCGAACGAGCCCACGACGAATAGGCCCCACGGAACCGACCATCGAGTGAATCCTATTCGTCCACTCAGGCTCTCCGCAAACCGATATTCATAGTCCACCGAATACAGTCCACCGATCCCAAGCAGCTCGACATAAATGCAATTCTTTGAGTATTCTTCTTTGAGGATGCGCTCATCGAAGACCTGTTGAGAGAAGGATTGCAGATAGGGCACCTGCAATGCTACCGCCAGCATGAGGGTACCTCTGAGGAATGACATGTTTTTTCCCTCCCATGAATCATCAATCTGCGCGATGGTCCCGTCCTCTTTGAACCAGAAGTCATTAAAAGTAGCCGCCTACCGAAATGCCGAAGGAAAGATAGTTCAACCCGTACCTCCCTGAGGCATTGGGAGACCGATTCTCGGGATCGAGCGTCAACTGGAGATACTCCCCGTAGAACGTCAGAAGCATCTGGCCGGTGGCGACAACTTTGATACCCCCTTTGACGCCCCAGCTGAAGCCGGACTGAGTCGTGTTGCCGGACGACATCGACGTATATCCAAGCGGCACCTCAATATAGGGTGTCACATGGCTTCCCTCGATTCGAAAATTGTATGCTGGATACAAGAACAGCTGCATCAATGTTATAGCATCTCCCTTCTCCGGCGTAGCGACGGATACCCCCGGGAGAATCGTGACCCCTGGGTCGAAACCAATCTCGATCCCGTCGGCCGGAAAGTAGCCAATATGTGGACCCAACGAAAACAGGGTGGTGCCATCTCCAGTCTTCCCGTTCGAAACCTGAGTAAAGCTCGCAAACGAAACACTTCCAGCAAGTTCAACAACGCCCTGGGTGGCAAAGGGTTTGCCCTGGGAGAGCACCGGGGTGGCAACAAATGTTATCATGCAAACGATCACGACTACGACGCCAACATACTCCGTGGTCTTCATGACTCCGCTCCTTTCGGCAATTGTCATTTGGTCAATGTCATCCGCTTTGTCGCTGTATAGCCGTTCGCCTGTAAGCGATAGAGGTAGATACCACTCGCCTTCCCTTCGGCATTCCACGTAACCCTGTAAGAACCGGGCGCCTTCTCCTCATTCACAAGTGTCGCGACTTCTCTGCCAAGGATGTCAAACACTGAAAGCCTCACGCGAGAAGTCTCACGAATGGTGAACCCGATATTCGAACTCCCGTTGAATGGATTTGGGTAGTTCTGGAGTAACAGATTTGAAACAGGGATGGTAGGCGCTGTCGTTTCCTCTGACGCATTGAGGGGTCCCATCAGTCCTGCCTCTCTGCAGAACCAGTACAACAAACCCGCTGTGGCTCGGATGACAAATGGAAATGTCTTGTCTCGTATGTTGTTGAGATTCTCAGTCGTCCATGGCCCAGCATCCCCGGTTGGTGGGCCAAGAGCACCAAGTGGTAATCCGTTCAAGAAGGCGATCTCACTCGACCTCGGGGTTCCCGTTAGGTTGTCATTCCCCTGACCCTCTGCCGGCCCATTGCTTCCGAAGTGATCGGATTGCTGCTGCATGACATACATCAGGAAATGAAGGGCGTCCTGGTCGGTTGTGTAGGGATCCAGGACCTCTCCAGAATTCAGATGGTCCCATACAGCAAAATTGTTTGAAGCGTCACCCATGTACTCCTCATAGCTATCGGGATTCAAGCCATGCTCATCCCGATGTGCATGGGCCGGCACACTCATATCGCCCAGAAGGTGGCACATCCGGCCAAGGACTTCCCAGGCGATATGATCACGTACGTCATCTTCAACTACTATCAGCGAAATAGTGTTCGGATCAACCAGCTTCAAATCGTTGGCATCGAAAATCTCATACGATGTCCCGGCATCAGAACGAAGCCTGCAGACGCTGGACGTGTAGAATTTCGTCAGTGAATCGTATGACAGCGGTATCCCGTACGTCGTGAGATCTGGCAAAGGTGCAATGAGGAGGATGTGATTGTTCGAAGCGTTCGTCGCCTTCATGGACCTTGGATACCACGCTACCCAGCCCCCATCTGCAAATTTCTTGAACTTGTCAAATGCATTCTCGTATGGTCCGATGTCAATATTGACAGGAGGAATTGGCCATGGATTCTCGACCGTGAGCCGGAACATGTTTTTCGTCAGGTCCCCATCGTCAGCGTCCCAGAAGTGCGTTATGCTCACAAGAGCATAGTTCTGAATTGGCGGAAATGGAGATTGGTCGTATCCGAATACAACGTCCTCCTCATCCTCCCTCCATGCCCCAGTCGTAACATACGGACGCTGCCACGCCGAATCGGCGGCATAGATTGAGCTGACTGACCCAATATGCAAGGGAAGTTCCAGAATGTTGTTGTTAGCCTTCTGCATAAGGAGGAAGTATGCCTCACTGACGATATATTGGTGGACGTGTTGCTTGTGGGCAAATGCCACCTCGGCAGTCGGGACAAACAAGAGCAGGGCCAGTATCCAGACCAAAGAACGAGTGAACTGCTTCATAGTAAGATCTCCGTCTAGGTGCAGTGCTAAGGAGACAGAAGAACCGGTCGACCATCCGGGCCAACCCCCTCCTCTGACATACCAGATTGGCCATTCCGTCAGCCCTTCGAAAGATCTCTCCGTGCTCATGAGGAGGTCAGGTGGTCCGGTTAAAATATCATCAATGTTCTCAGCAACTATGTCATAGAACTGTAAAAATTCTGTAACGCAGAGTGCCCGAAGCGTCCGGTATTACCTATAAGGGTTACTGCCAGAGACTTGAGAGTTTCAATTGGAAAGAACGGTCCGTCCCAAGGCCTGCTTGCCGCCCCCAGGAAGGGCTCGTGTGAACAATTGGCTGTAGGTGTACCTTGATCCCAGTAGTCTAGCGACCAGATGTCTGACATTTATGTCTGACATCCACTGCAGAGTTGATTCTAGACTCGTTCGCAAGCATCTGCGGCTCTTCAAACCCCCAAGTCTGACATCCATGTCTGACTTGGACGTCAGACTTGCAGTTCCAGAGCTTCAATTCTGACATATAAGGGCTGTCTACCGGCTGGAGGGAGTGTCGAACCGCGCCAGCCTCCCTAAAACCCCAGCGGCGGAGCGGGCTTCTCCCTCCTACCCGTTATGAGATCGGCCAGGAAGGTAATGATAAGTATGATGAACAAAAGAATCACGGAGTAGGCAGCAGCACCGCCGAAATTAAACGTGCGTAGCTGCGCGAGGATTTCCACCGAGATCGGTCGGTTTGAATAACTGTAAAGGAGAACGGACGAAACGAATTCGCCGAGGGCTGTGATCATGACCAGCACCCCTCCCGAAATAATCGCCGGGGCGATGATGGGCAGAACCACCTTCCTCAATCGCCGGATGATTCCCGCCCCGAACGTCTCTGCGGCCTCAAGCAGAGAATCGTCGAGTTGTTCCAGTGCTGCAGAGGCAGACCGCACGACAAGCGGATACATTCTCACAAAATACGCGAGCGGGAGAATCCAAAACGTTCCGACAAGCACCTCGTATCCGGAAGGGAGAACCGGCTTGTTGAATGCAAGTATAAGGCTGATCGCAATGACCGTGCCTGGTATCGCGTAGGGAATCGTGAGGAGAACGTCCCAGATTCTGCGGAATCGTTTTCCGCCCCCCTTCACAATAAGATAGGCTGCTGTTACGCCCACAATCACGCAAGCCC
>Ga0153915_10005983_pt1 | contig 11361 bp, 6 predicted proteins | sample Opewatmetagenome_2_FD_107003 | JGI IMG/M metagenome (GOLD analysis project Ga0153915, IMG submission 107003) | Freshwater wetland microbial communities from Ohio, USA - Open water 3 Core 3 Depth 3 metaG | ecosystem: Environmental > Aquatic > Freshwater > Wetlands | place: USA: Ohio, Lake Erie...
CCACATTCAGCAACATGACACTGTCAGGCGATATCTTTAATGCAAATACTGCTTCAGCCCCATTAGCTGTGACCTTCAAGAACGCAACAATCACAGGCGCAATCTCAACTGCTACTATTGAGCATGCCCTTGGTCCTAATGGTGAAAAGATAGACATGAACCATCCGGAGCTTTATACCCTGATCGGCGAGGTAACGAATACCCTGTGCGAGACAAAGGACAAGTTCGGTGTGACGGTCTCCCTTGATGAAAAGTCCTCATGGGTCGTCAACAAGACATCCTTTGTGACAGGTTTGACCATAGCCGATGGCGCATCAGTCAAGGCGCCTGAAGGCTATAGCATAACCATGACAGTAAATGGCGTTAAAAAGCCTATCAAGGCCGGTGCATACAAAGGCAAGATTGTGCTTACAGTAACAAAGTCTTGATCAACCGATGAGTTGAATGGATGTATCTCATCTAAAACGATCAAAAAATTATGAAATAAGGGGGCCTGTCCATAGATCTGATGCGGCCCCCTTTTCATGAAAAAGCCGATAATTTAATCACTATTTCTCAACAATAATAACATCATTCAATGATACTTATTTTTTGTAAAGACTATTATCAAAGCCTTTGCCGTTTATCCGGTCCTGGAAAGAAAGTTCCTGATAGAATTTAGAAACATCAACCGCAATTTACAAGGAGGAGATAGACATCATGAAAAGAAGATTCGTTAATACGTTAACTGCCCTGGGTATTTCAGCAATGCTTATGATGCCCTTTACGGCATGTAATTCCGGTAAAAATCTGGAGGCTGGGGCCACGTGGCAAGTTATAGAGACAATGACCCTCACAAATCTGACCATCGGCAAAGATGCTTCCATAAAGGCACCCGAAGGCTACAGTGTTACCATGACCATTGACGGGATTGAGACGCCGATCAAGGAAGGCAGCTACAAGGGAAAGATCACCCTCACGATCACCAAGGAGAACCCTGTAACGGCAACTGTCTTCGGCGATACCTCCACCTACATAATGAGGGCGGCCGTTGATGTGGAAGACGGCAAATATATTAAGGAGAAATCCGTAGAGGCTGCCGCAGTCGGAGGAACAGTGACGGACACATCCGCAAAAGACGTCAGCATCACCTCGGTCAGCGACAACTTCAACGGCATCATTGTAAAGGGCGATTCCACTTACACTATTGATAATCCCAAGATAAAACTTACAGGACACGGCGGCAATGACTTTGCCGGCTACGGTGCCGGCATCATGACCGAAGGAACGACAAAGGTAACAGTGAACAAGGCGTCTATTGTTAACAAGGGCGCCATCAGGACCGCCATCGTCGTCAGAGGCAACAGTGTCGTCACTGTCAATGATTCTGACATAGAGGTATTCAACGGTCCCCTGCCTGAAGATTATGCATTCAAATGGCAGAAACCCAGCGGTGCGCTGATGCAGGTGCCCTGGTTCCTCGGCCTTCTCGGCACAAACAGGGCTACTATGCTTATTGAAAACGGGACAGCCTACTACAATAACACCCGCATCAAGGCACAGGGATGGGGCGCACTTTCAACGGATTCTGTCCAGAACGTGAATCTATATACCTCAAACTGCCACGTCGAGGTAACTGACAGCGGTTACGGCTCCTATTCTGACGGTTCTTCCAATACATTCAGCAAGACCAAATTCGATGTAAAGGACTATGCCCTGATTATGACAGGCGGCAAGGGGGTCTTTACAGACGAATGCGTTGTGAATTCAGGCAGGATCGGTGTCATGTTCCATGGCGCTGGCAACCTTAATATCGATAAAGGCAGTGTGTTCAATACCAAAGAGGCTGTAATCCAGGTAAAAGGCGGCTTTCCCACTATTGTAGTTGATAATGCTCAATTGAATTCAGAAAACGGTCTTATCCTTCAGGCCATGGTTAATGATGATCCCAACAAGCAGGGCGGTTCCTCCGGTGGTGCTTCCGGCGCTGCCCCAGGTGGTTCATCGGGTGGCGCTTCCGCAGGTGGACAGGGTGGTATGCCTGGCGGACAAGGTGGTGCAATGCCTTCTGGAGGACAGGGTGGCGCGCCTGCAGCCGGCGGCATGCCCAGTGGACAGGGCGGACAGGGAGGTGCTGCAATGCCTTCTGGAGGACAGGGTGACGCGCCTGCCGGTGATAAGGGTGGTACTCCAGCAGTCGGCGGCATGCCCGGTGGACAGGGCGGTACATCAGGTGGTGCGCAGGGCGCAGCCCCCGGCGGCGGCATGCCGGGCGGACCAGGCGGCGGCAGCAGCGCTATCACAGCCACCTTTAAAAATATGACCCTTAAGGGCGACATTGTAAATGCCATGACCGGACAGGGCGACATAATAGTCAATTTCGAAAAGGCGGCAATAACAGGCGCGATCTCAACGGCTACAGGGGTCCATGATGTAGGGCCCAACGGTGAAAAACTTGTTATGAAGGAAGAGACCGACCTTTATTACCTGATAGGCAAGGAAAAAGAAACCCTTTGCGAGACTAACGACAAGTATGGCGTTAAGGTATCCCTTGACAGCAATTCCAGTTGGATCATTGACAAGACATCCTACCTGACCGGTCTGACCATAGCAGATGGCGCATCAATCACAGCGCCTGCTGGTTATAAGGTCAGTATGACGGTTAATGGAGTTGAAAAGCCTGTTAAGGCAGGGGAGTATAAGGGCAAGATAAAGATTGTCGTTACCAAATCCTGATCATGCATAAAAATATTGACTTATATTCGCATGAACTAACGTTATAAATACCAACAAAGGGGACAATCTCATGATATGATGATGTCCCCTTTTTTATTTTTAAAATCTATCAATCTAACGCAAAATGTCATAAAAAATTCATACTCTGCCATAGATTATTATCTGTTAAAATATATAATCTCCTACAATGTCTTGAAACATTCTCATCTTTTTCCTCCTAGATAAAATGAGAACTTGGTTCAGGATAGGAACTTCTTTCAAAGGCGGCAACCGGCCCGGGGGTTGGATAAACCCTCCATCTTAGTCCCTCTGGCCGGTTGCAACTCTTTCCAAAAATGAAAGTTCACGTCAATCGCTTCCATATCTCTATTCCTTTAGTGCAATAAAATATCCATAACCTGTTGCCATTACCCGTTTATGGACTTAATGTGTATTTTTCATTATTTTATCATTTTATTCTTTGAATAATCCTATCTTTATGTTATACAGATCTATGTCATAATGATAAACAGTTTATTTACATCATGACCGCTTCTTAATCCGAATCTCAAGATCTCTATCCCGCATCAATAATGACTATCGAATACAAGGCAATATACTGCCTTTTCGCTGAAGTAGGAACAGTTCTATCAACAACCTGAATACAGGATCTTATATCGGAACGGCCGGTATATCATACAAAAACATCAATCTTATAAAAGGAGTCAAGTATGAAAAAGTCTTATTTGATTTTTTTTGCATTGGCCATGGGGATTGGTATTGTTTTTGGAGGAAACCCACAACTTCTCGCACAGGACATATCTTCATCGGAATTCACCCTTGAAGAGATAACCGTAACCGCTGATAAGAGAACGGAAAATCTTCAAAAGGTCTCTATGTCTGTTGCAGTGTTAAAGGGAGAGGATGTCTTAAATACCGGTGCAACCTCGATTGCCGATATCCTGAAGGACATCCCGAACGTCAGCACCTCCGATTCAGGCACTGCAGGCGGGCTTACCATAAATATACGCGGGCTTGGAAATGATATGCCGACAGGCATGGGTGAATCCTCCGTTTCCACAAATTTTGACGGCGCCTATGAGTCACGCGGTGAGTCCACATTATTCGGCTACTTTGATATTGATCGTGTTGAAGTACTTCGCGGACCGCAAGGGACACTTTATGGCCGCAACGCCAGTGGCGGCGTCATGAACATTGTCAGCACAAAACCCAGGACCGATAAGGTTGAGGGATATGCCGCACTTGAGGTCGGAAACTACGCCAAGAAAAGAATTGAAGGCGCCGTTAATATCCCTATAGCTGATACATTTGCCGGACGTCTGGCATTTGTATCAACCCAGCAGGATGCCACCACAAAGGACGACCATGGATATCGTCAGAATACGGCGGGATTGGCAGCCAGGCTTCAATTAAGATACGAGCCGAGCGATGAAGCCTATATCAATTTACTATACAACTATAGCAAACAGACCGGACAATCCTGGGCTGACATAGACAAGAGCAAGTGGGATGATGGGATATATGATGTAAACAGAAACACCTATCCATATGATGCTACTGCCAAAAATAAAACAGAAAGCACAAAGCTGACATTGACTGCCGAGTTTCCGCTAGGGCCGGGCATTCTTACCGCAATCCCTTCCTATGCGACATCCAAGGGCCAATCAAGCAGCTATTCATTGGGTCGCGGTGCAACTGAGCCGTCGTTCAGTATAAATAATTCGCCCTATGATTATACCTCAGAAATCGCCGAGGTGCGCTATGCAAATAAAAGCGACTCCGATATCAAGTGGACATTCGGCCTTTATTATACCAAAACAGATGACCCAAGGGATCCGGAATACAACTCCGGCCGCGGCGCCGAAAGCAAGGAATACAGCTCCAAGGCCGCGTTTGCCCAGGTTACCTATCCGTTCTCCGATGCCCTCCGGCTTATTGTAGGCGGACGCTATGATTCCACTAAAAAGCGCTTCTACGACGCCATTAATTATACGACCGGATGGGTCTCCGGTTCTAAATCATTTAACTATTTTGACTACAAGCTGGGTATTGAAGATGATATTGCCGAGGACATTGTGGGCTACTTTACCCTGGCGTCAGGTCACAAGGCCGGCGGTTTCGGAGATAACGGTATCCCATTTGATAAGGAGTCAAATATATCCGGCGAATTGGGTGTAAAAAGCCGCTTTCTGGATAACCGACTGCAGGTGAACGGTGATGTCTTTTATTATATCTACACTGGCTATCAGGTTGTTGATGGCTGGTCGGAAGACGACGGAGCCGGTGGTTTCATTTTCCATATGAATTTTCGCAATGCCGATAAGGCGAAAAGCCGGGGCGCAGAGATTGAGACCACCGCACTGATAGGCGATGCCACGTCATTGACCCTGAATCTCAGCTACCTGAAAAATGAGTATTCAGATGATTTCTATGTGCATTTTACTCCGGATGGACCAGCGGTGAACCTGAAGGGATTCGTGATGCCCCACTCTCCTGAGTTCACCGTAATGGCCGGCATTGATCATACATTCGCCTTAAGTGACGGCAGCACCTTAAAGCCGGCCCTCAGTTATAGATGGACAGACGAGCAGTATTTGGGTTTTCTTATTAAACCGGTGAACCTTGCGCCGGCCTACTCAATAGTTGACTTTACGGTGAACTATACAGCATCAAAAAGCTGGTCTCTGAATTTTTATGCCAATAACGCCTTGAATAAACATTATTATACGAATATCCAAGCCGACGGCACTGTATATTTTCCGGGCGAACCGCGTAAAGTAGGCGCTACTTTGAATATTAAGTTCTAAGGTGCTAAAGGGTAATTGAGACATTAATTCCTGTAGTATTATAGCTTAATCTTCTCATAAAAATCCGATCTGCAGGGATCTACCACAACTGCAGATCGGATTTTTTGTGCCCCTTTCTTAAAGCATCATAAACAGTTCTCTGTGAATCGGCCTTTCAAAATCTTTGATAGATTCTCCAATCTATGCTATTGAAGCCAAATAAATTTAACAGGAGGAAGTATAATCATGGATGAAAAAGAGTCAGGTTTAAGCAGGAGAAAGTTTATGATAATGGGTTCGGCCGCAATCGCAGCACCGTTTATTCTGAATGCGGCAGGGCTGGTTTCTGAAGCCAAGGGGGCGGAAAAACAGGTAACCTATACCATTGAGCCGACATGCATCGGTTGCCACTACTGTTTCTATGAGTGTCCTGCAGGGGCCATCTCCTGGGGTGATGACAAATATGAGATAGATCAGAAAAAATGCCTCCATTGCGGCACATGCGCGAAGGTCTGTAATATTTCGGCTGCTCATGCGAAATAATTGCAATCCCAACAACTTTAAACTGTTTCGAAGGAGAATTTAATATGTCTCGTACAAATGTTAAGAATTGCGATCTCGTTGTCCTTGGCGCCGGCGGGTCAGGTCTTATTGCCGCTGTAAAGGCAAAGGATCTTGGCGTCCAGGAAGTGCTTGTACTTGAAAAGGCCGAAAAACCGGGGGGATGCACATGGTTTTCAGGCGCTTCGCCCATGCCTGACAGTTCAACCCCTGTACAGCGTGATGACCTGTTCCGTTTATTAATGAAACACCTTTACTGGAATGTAAATCCCAAACTTATCCGCAATGCTATCGAGGCCTCGGCCCCATTATGGAACTGGTATTCCACCGTATGCGACGTTACTGACTGGTACCCAAAGACATCTTCCACGCAGGGCGCTTCTTCCGAAGGTGTGACAATGAAACCGGATGAGACAGATCCCCGCGGTATTATGACCTTTTTAATTGCCGGTCCAATGAAGATGCCCCAGGCAGCACGTCAGATAAACAAGAAATCCAAAGATCCATCGATCGGACCCGGCAGCGCCGGATCCTGGTTTGTTACAAAAATGCTCGGTGCATGCGAAAAGATGGGCATCAATATCCTTACATCGACACGGGCGACAGAGTTTATTACTGATAGCAAGGGCAATATAACAGGGGTACGGGCTGATACCAAAGACGGAAAACTGAAGGTCAACTGCAAGGCATGCGTTGTTGCCTCGGGAGGCTTCGGTGCAAACATGGAAAAATTAAAGAAGAGGTGGCCCACCCTGTTAGGCGGCGAAAACAGGTTTCACCGTTTCTCATGCCCGACGGATACAGGGGATGCCATAGACATGGCGGAAAAGATCGGGATCAAGGTCGACTGGGAAGACATGAACATCCTGTTCGGCGGTGTAGCGCATCACCCCTATTCAGGCTCTATTGTCGAATTCGTGAGAAATCCTGAGATAGTATTTGTCAACCTTAATGGCGAGCGGTTTGTTGATGAAGAACTGGGCATGGGCAGCACATATGTAATGACCAGGCAGCCCAAGAGTCAGATGTACTTCATCGCAGACCATGATATGGTTGATATGTTCGGCAAACGTCTTATCACCGGTCAACCCGCCAGAGACGCCATGCTGAAGGATTACTGGGACGATGTCGCTTACGAGGTGGCCCTTGACGAGGGAGGCGCCCCCGGCAACCATACAAAGAAGGGCGATACCCTGGAAGAGCTGGGCAGGAAGATGGGGGTAGATCCAAAGACCTTTGCCAGGACAATCGAGACCTATAACCGGTATTGCGATAATAAGCGCGACCTGGATTTTGCAAAAAAGCCGGAGTACCTGATTCCTATCCGCAAGCCGCCTTTCTATGCCTTTTTCGGGCAGCGCTTTCTTGAAACCACCCACGGCGGCCTGGTGGTGAATGAGAATATGGAGGTCCTAAAGGACAGGGATAAAAAGGATGTAGTGCCAGGCCTGTTCTGTGCCGGGGATGCCTCCGGCGGATGGGTAGTTGATAAACCGCTGCCGCCCATAAGCGCAGGGGGCTGGATGCCTAACAGCGGATATATGGCCGGGATCGCAGCGGCAAAATATCTGGGCAAGGCATGAAAAATTTGATCCCTGAATTATATCTGCGCCATATGAAATTATAAAAATCTTATCTTATTTTAACCAGTGTCCATCCATAAATAAGGCTTTTATGGATGGACACTACCTATCATATTTTATAATGATCCGCGGAACCATAGTGTTTGACTATAAACCTGGGGTTCCGCGAGTCATGCTCGCATTTATATCTTCACCATATCTTTTATTAATATTCCAATATGATACCCTTGCCTGCCTTTTTGCTGTCCAAGGATTTTCACCATTAACATATAAAATCTGACGCAAAATATCATAAAATATTCGTATTTTATCATTGAGTTCAACTCAATATTTATGCTTAACTCTATTATAATAGAGGATATTTATAAAATATTTATTAATCCATATTTTTTTCACATTTTTATCATATTTCAACACCATTAACTTATATCTTAATAGAATTATTATACCAAATATTTGCAATAAATTTAGCACTTTAAAGTCATTTTAAACCTGGATTTAATACCGGATAGGCCGGTAATAATCATAAAAATAATATTTAAAGGAGGAAAATTCTATGAAGAAGTTGAGAGCAACCTTATTTCCTATGCTTTTGGGGACCTGTTTTATCTTCGGCTCTATTCCTGCTGTAAACGCACAGGAAAGCGCCTCGGATGAATTCACCCTTGAAGAGATCACCGTAACGGCAGAAAAAAGAGTGGAAAATCTCCAGAAGGTCTCCATGTCTGTCGCTGTAATCAAGGGTGATGACCTCCAGAATCAGGGCGCAACATCAATACAGGATATCCTCAAAGATATCCCTAACGTCAGCACAAGCGATGCGGGCGGCGGCAATGGCTATATGATCAATATCCGAGGACTTGGAAATGATATGCCGTCGGGCGTAGGCGAATCCTCTGTTTCAATGAATGTTGACGGGGCGTTCCAGGCCCGCAGTGATGCCGGTATGTTCGGATATTTTGATGTGGAGCAGGTTGAAGTCCTCCGCGGCCCCCAGGGAACACTTTATGGCCGCAACGCTACAGGCGGTGTTGTTAACATCTCCAGTAAAAAACCCTCAACAGATAAGATTGAAGGGTATGTTTCACTGGAGGCAGGCGACTTTAAAAAGCAGAAACAGGAGGCCGCCATTAACGTCCCCGTAACAGATACATTCGCCGCTCGTCTGTCCCTTGTGTCGAGTAAGCAGAATAGTTATACCTATGACAGCAATAACAGCAGAGACAGCCAGGAGGGGCTGGCAACAAGGATTCAGTTAAGATACATGCCCAGCGATGATATATCCCTCAACCTTCTATATTCCTACACTGAGAGAAACGGCGGTCTATGGAGTGATGTAAAAAAGACAAACTGGGATGCAGGTAAATATTATCTGAATAACAACACATATCCCTATGATACGACCAGAAAAATCAAAGGCATCAACTCAAAGGTTTCTGTGACTGCCGAATTCCCGGCCGGCCCTGGTATCGTCACCCTCATACCCACTTATCAAAAAGATAAAGGCCGTTCGACAACCTATGAAATAGGCCGTGGTCAGACTGAGCCGACATTCACCGCCGGTTATAAACCCTGGAAGGATGAAACAAAGATCTTTGATGTGCGTTACGCGAGCAGCAGCGACGCTACTATCAAATGGACAACAGGGGTTTACTGGACACAGACGGACAGCCCGAGATACCCGACAGACTATGAAGAAAACGGCAAAGCCTGGAATAACTCCAAGGCGGTGCTCGGACAGATTACCTATCCGTTCACCGATACACTCCGCGGGATTGTCGGTGCCAGGTATAGTATTGATAAAAAGGGTTTTGATAACGTGGATTGGAACTCAAGGGATACCTCTTTCGGCAGTGATTCGGATTCTTTTTCATTCAAATATTTTGACTGGAAGGTCGGCGTTGAAAATGATTTTGCCAAGGACATTATGAGTTATTTGACACTGGCATCCGGACACAAACCGGGCGGTTACTCCGATATGGACGGAAAACCCTTTGATGTGGAATCTGATATATCCGGGGAACTGGGTGTTAAGAGCCGCTTTATGGACAACCGTCTGCAATTTAACGGAGACGTCTTCTATTATCAATACAAAGGTTACCAGATTGTTGATTCTTATTTCATTACAAATCCTTCCACAGGCCTGGATGAGATGTACGTAAAATTTTACAACTCCGAATCTAAGGTTCAGAGCATGGGAGCTGAGTTTGATGCCGTAGCCCTGGTAGGCGATGCAACTGAATTAACGATGAATTTTTCCTACCTGAAAAATAAATATATGGAAGATTTCATTCTGCATACGGACCCAACTGATCCTGCCGGTGTGAACATGAAAGGTAAATCAATGCCCCATTCGCCAAAATATAATATAAAAGGCGGGGTCGCCCATACATTCTATTTCGGTGACGGCAGCACCGTTAAACCAAGCATCAGTTACAGGTGGACTTCTGAACAGTATTACGGGACCCAGCCCCTTCCGGGCAACCTTGGTCCCTCTTACGGCGTGTGTGATTTCACCATGGCCTATACATCCACTAAAAGCTGGGCCATGAATTTTTACGCCAATAATGCATTGAATAAACATTACTATACCGGCAGCGTTCAGCAGGGAGATGGTACCATAATTTATTTCCCATCCAGCCCTCGTGCAATGGGTCTTACGCTGAAGATTGCCTTTTAAGACATCAAACAGAACGTTTTTAATCCAGGCGCAATGCCTGGCTAATCAATTAACCTGAGACAATCCGGCCTGTGGTAAGTGATCACAACCACAGGCCGGATTTTTTTCGCACTCCATATCAGGGTTTTTAATCGTCTGCATTCAGAGGCCCCGGCCAAAATCTTTGAAAAGGCATGGTTGCCGATCCCCCTGAATGCCCTCAGCAGTTCTTTTTTTATTTGTGATCCAAGGCAAAAAACTTCATAACATATTCTTCAATATCTCCACATTTTTTCACCATGATAATACCCGCAAATCATTTTTTCTCCAAAATTATAGATCCGCCATACCTGTCGACAATAAAATACGGGGGATCAAGCATACCATCAGCTTAACTCTGATGACAGACATCTCTTATCATGGCTGCCGGAACTGGTTGATAAATCAGGCTGCTATAGGGATCATGCATATTAATGATAAAACCTAAAGACATCACCATATAAGTGACTGAACGTCTTGGTGCAATTCAGGAAGCATTCATCATTTAAAAATATAATTATTTAATATAATTTACTTTAGTTCTTTTTCATATCATTATCTTTTATTTACAATTAACCCACCTTTCAGGCATCTTAATAACATATTTAAGACATCCTTTTATCACTTATCGATGATACACAACCCGAAGGCTGAAAAGTCTATTGATCACGGATTCTATACCGGGTTGTCCGGCATAGAATCAAAACAGCAACATTATTTTAAGTTAGGAGGAAGATTTATGAAAAGTTTTAATAAAACCTTTTTCCCCATGCTTCTGGGAACGTGCTTCATCCTCGGCAGCATCCCTGCTGTAAATGCGCAGGAGACTGCCAGTGACGAGTTCACCCTGGAAGAGATCGTAGTAACAGCCGCGAAACGAGGGGAACAGAACCTACAGAAGGTACCCCTTGCAATGGACGTTATTTCCAACAAGGACCTTGCCGCTGAAGGCAAGTCCAATGTGGATGACATCCTTTCCGGCATGGCAAGCGTATTTATCAACACGAGCGCGGACGGC
>Ga0153915_10005984_pt1 | contig 11360 bp, 7 predicted proteins | sample Opewatmetagenome_2_FD_107003 | JGI IMG/M metagenome (GOLD analysis project Ga0153915, IMG submission 107003) | Freshwater wetland microbial communities from Ohio, USA - Open water 3 Core 3 Depth 3 metaG | ecosystem: Environmental > Aquatic > Freshwater > Wetlands | place: USA: Ohio, Lake Erie...
AAGAGGATGTACGGTGAGTCAATCGAACACGAGTCGCTCGATACCGTCGCAAATGAGGTTTACCACAAGGTCGCCGAGGAGAAGAATCTCAAGGTGATCGGTGAGCCAACGCTCGTCGACATCGACTACAAGCGAGGAGAGACACTGCGGTTCAAGATCAGGTACGAAGTCCGGCCTGAAATTCAACTTAAGGAATACAAAGGATTAAAGGTCGAGAAACTCATCCATGAAGTGAGCGAGAAGGAAGTCGAATCCGAGATCGAGCGCCTTCGCCAGATCCACCGAACGACGACAGAAGTCGACAGCGCAGTCGATGATCAACACATTCTGACTGTTGACCTCCAGGAGGTTGATTCGGCCGGGTTTCCCATTGTCGGGAAAAAAAATGAAAACGTGCGCCTTTTCTTAAAGGAAGAATCTCTCCACCGACAACTCAAGGAGGCTGTGCAGAAGGCCGAGAAAGGCAAGGAGTATCGAGCACAGCTCGAGACGACGAGCGGTAAAGAGAGACATGAGACAAATCTTCTCGTGAAGGTGAAGAAAGTAGAAGAGGTGAATTTGCCAGAGTTCAATGACGAGTTTGTGAGCAAAATCACAAAAGGGAAGGTCACATCAACGACCCAGTTCAAGGACAACGTCAAGAAAGACCTCGAGGAGTTCTGGAGACAAGATAGTGAACGGAAACTACAGGATGTCATCGTCGGTGAGATCATCAGGCGGCATGATTTCACGGTGCCTGAAGGATTGATCAAGTATTTCCTCGATTCCCTCGTCGAAGAAATCCGACAGCAGCAACCGAGCAAAAAGGTACCGGAGAAGTTCAATGAAGAAGAATTCCGGAAGGAGAACCGAGCCTACGCAGTGTACCAGGCGAAGTGGCTCCTCCTGAAGGAAAAAATCATTGAAAGCGAAAACATCGCTGTTTCCGACGCGGATCTCGAACGGCTTGCCGAGGATGAATCAAAGAAGATCGGCATCGATAAAGCACGGCTCTTGAATTATTACAAAACCTCGAAGACCGCTAGCTCACGGCTTCTCTCTGAAAAAGTGATGAACTTCCTCAAAGACCATGCTGTTATCAAGGAAAAGATAGTTGAGGAGCAGAAGGCAGCCTGAGCAAATGGCATCACTCATCGCACTGGCATTGAAGAAAGGGATCACCACAAGATGAATTCCTCACCAACCAACCAATTAGTACCAATTGTGGTTGAGCAGACAGGACGAGGAGAGCGTGCATACGATATTTTCTCGCGTCTTCTTAAGGAACGCATCGTCTTCATCGGGATGCCAATCGATGATGTCGTTGCGAGCCTCGTCATTGCCCAGTTGCTCTTCCTCGAATCGGAAGACCCGGAAAAGGATATCCACCTCTATATTAATAGCCCTGGTGGCAGCATTTCCTCCGGTCTTGCGATTTATGACACCATGCAGTATATTCGCCCCGACGTCAGCACGATTTGCATCGGCATGGCTGCAAGCATGGCCGCTGTGTTACTCGCGGGCGGCGCGAAGGGAAAACGGACCGCGCTCCCGAACTCACGAATCATGATTCACCAACCGTGGGGTGGCATCCAAGGTTCAGCGACAGACATCAGGATACAGGCAGAAGAGATTCTCCGGATGAAGAAGAGAATCAATGAGATTCTCTCGAGACACACGGGGAAGGCCCAGGAAGTGGTGGAAAAAGATTCCGACCGCGATTATTACATGTCCTCTGAAGAAGCAAAAGACTATGGTTTGATTGATAACATTTTGGTGAAAAGGCCGACAGAAGGTAAGAAGGAAAAGTAAACTACACACAGTGTAGCTCAACATGTCTCAACGTCCCAGGATTGAAGAGAAGATTCATTGCTCTTTTTGCGGGCGAAGTCCGGCAGAAGTCTCGAACATCATTGCCGGTCCGGATGTATACATCTGCGATCTCTGCGTTGCGGATGCTGTCGGTATCATCAAGAACAACATGGCAGCTTACAGCACTCGCAGGGGTGGGACGCGTGTTGGGTTAAATCCTGTTGAGATCAAAAGCGCTCTTGATGAGTACGTTATCGGGCAGGAGCACGCGAAGAAGACGCTGGCGGTCGCTGTCTACAATCATTACAAGAGAATCGACTCCCGGGAGTATCTCCACAGTCTCGATGAAGTTGAAATCGAAAAGAGCAATATCCTTCTTATCGGGCCAACGGGTACCGGCAAAACTCTCCTCGCCCAGACCCTTGCCCGCATTCTCGATGTTCCCTTCGCGATTGCTGATGCAACGACATTGACGGAAGCGGGCTACGTTGGAGACGATGTTGAGACAATCCTCGTCTACCTCCTGCAAAACGCGGACTACAATGTAGAGAAGGCTGAACGGGGGATTGTCTACATCGACGAGATTGACAAGATCGCCCGAAAGAGCGACAGCGCTTCGATTACGCGCGACGTCTCAGGAGAGGGCGTGCAACAAGCTCTCTTGAAGATTCTCGAAGGAACGATTGCCGGCGTGCCGCCAAAAGGAGGCCGGAAACATCCAGAACAGAGCCTCATCAATGTCAATACAAAGAATATTCTTTTTGTCTGCGGCGGGACGTTTGAGGGTCTTGAGAAGATCATCACGAAGCGGATAAGTCAAAACCCGGTGGGCTTCGGTGCAAATATACGAGGAAAGAAAGATCGAAGCGTCGATGAGTATCTCGAACAAGTCGAGCCGGACGACCTGTTGAAGTTTGGGATGATTCCAGAATTTGTTGGACGATTGCCAGTCATCGCGACGCTGCATTCGCTCTCGGAGGAGGCACTCTTGAGCATCCTCACCGAGCCGAGAAATGCCATCGTGAAGCAATACAGAAAGCTCTTTAAGATGGAAGGTGTCGAGCTGGAGTTTGAGGAGGATGCGTTAAGAGCTGTGGTTCAACGGGCGCTTGAGAGAGGAACCGGAGCACGGGCGCTCCGCTCGATTATCGAGGATGTTATGCTCGATATCATGTATCACCTGCCACTTCGGCAAAACGTTGTGAGATGTCTCATCACCAAGGACACAATCCTTAAGAAAAAGGATCCTCTCTACTACTACGCAGAGAGAAAGGCCAGCGCCTAGGCAGAATCCAAGCGCCGTCTCCCCGTCTGTCTTTCTCCTCCATCATTGGTATACACTCCGAACACTTCCTTGCTTTGTGACCTTGAGATCCTGAAGCTGTGGAGCTTTCACTCGTATCTCAAATCTGAACCCACCGTAGACCCCTCTCGGGATCCAATTGAAGTTCATTTCCCAGCAATGTAGATCACGATAGACATTGATGACCGGCGCAGCGATCTGCCTGTTGATGAGGTCGTAATTTGCACTTGCCGAGATCTTCCAGTTCTCAGCGAGTTGGAATTCCAGGGAGCCGCGAATGTTAGAAGATCGAAATGTGGCCAATGGGTTGCTTCGGTTAAGTGAGTAGTCGAATGCTAGGGAAAGGTTCCACGGAATGTTGAAGTCAGGCTGCCCTTGATCAAAATAGTCTCTCGATTCTGGTTGTTGCATCGGCGACGCTGGTTCCTGCACCGGGCGTGTGACCTGACTCGTAGAGGTTTTCTTCTCCCCTTTAATGGAAGTAGAAAGGTTGATCGAAAAGCCTGTCAGTTGAGCTAAACCCCCGCCTTCATTGATGAGGAACCTGTTCACGCGAGCGTGCGCGGCTGTGTCGAACTTGTAGAAGTTGAAACTGCTCCCCCCGCTGATGCTCAGGAAGTCGCCAATGTTCGTCCTGTACGAAAGACCTAGCTCGGAAAGCTTCAAGCTGTCTGCGGCAAAGTTGTAGGAGATGTTTGTACCGAGGTTGAGGAGTTGGAGTTTCTTTTCTTTGTCGGACGTATCTCGAACTGCGGTCTTCATCTCAAAAAGATGTCCAACACTGAGGCTGATGCTTTGAAGTTCACCGATCGGTGCGCCCCCGAATACCTCTCGCTCATAAAAACTATAGGGGACAATCTGGCCAGAACTTGTCTGATACCCCCCCCAGTATCCATACTGTGGTTTGGAGAAATCGGGGCGAAAGTTGTAAGAGATCGAGGGCGTCACCGTATGGCGAAAGCTCCCGACGCCGAGCGCGTTGATGGGAAAAATCCCATAGAACCTTGTGTTTGCCGAAACTCCAAGCGTGTAGAACCGAACGGCGTTGAAACCCTTGTGATCCTCCGTGACAACGGAGTCCCTGCCATCTGAAGTAGTGTAATTCGTCTTTAGAATGTTCTTATTATACCACAACTCTGAATAGTTCAGAAAGGGGGTGACGCTGAACTCACCAATCTTCGGAGACGCATTCACCGAGATGTTGTGAGTGACACCTTGTCGATCATCATGCTTGAGAATCGTTGGGTTCAGTGGATCCTCCTGCCGGCTGACGACATTCAGCGCCTGTCCGCTATAATTATACCCAATCAATTCATACCAGCGGAATTCTTCTGCGCTCGAGGATAGGCCGCCACCCCGTTGCTGCCGCCGAAAAGGGAAGGATTGACTTCGGGTAAAGCTGATGCTGGGAAGCCGCTCAGAGAGCTCACCCGTTTGGAGGTTCTGGTCGCGGTAAAGGTTGATCGAGAGGCTGTTGTTCGTTCCCTCCCAGGTCTTGGAGAGAGTTGCATTGGAGATAACATTTTGGCGCAGAAGGTCATTGAGATTTGTGCTGGTGTTCTGGTAGTAATTCCCACTCGTGAACGTGAAGTCTACATCTGCGCGCGTCGTTGGGTTGAACTGCTGATTATGGGAAATGTGGAAATTGTACTCCCGCTGCTCAGTTCGGTCCGGGTCAAACTCCTCACCGAAGTGGGTGTTTGTGAAATTGGCGTCCAAGCTTCCGGTGAATTCGTAGCGCAGAGCATAACGGAAAGTCTCGTGTGCAACCCAACCCCCGTTCGTGTACAGATCTGCGGTTGTTCTCAGGTCTGTGTAATCGCTCATCGCCCAAAAATAGCCGAGATGGGTGAGATACCTACCTCGACGAAAATCCTCGCCGTACGCGGGCGCGATGATGCCCGATCGCCTGCCTCCGTGGTCTGGGAAGACACCAAACGGCAGAGCGAACACGGGCACGCCTCCGATGTAGAGAAAGATGGGTGCCGCGATGATCTTATCATTCTTAATGATTTTCATCTTCGGGCTGAAGAAGTAATAATCGGGATCGCTTTTGTCGCATGTCGTGTATCGGCCGTTCTCCACATAGAGGACATCTGGCTCAACCTTCTTGATGTCTTCTCCGCGGTAGTAGCCTTTTTCGATTTCAGTTTCGCCGAGCGTAATCTTCCCCTTTTGGGTCTTGAAGTTATAGGAAATTGTAGAGCCGCTGTATTGCTCACCACCATCAATGAGGACCGGCGTTCCTCTGAGTTTTTTCCCTGTCGTATCGGCTGAATCAGGAACGCCACGGGCGTTGAGAACCGAGGTGTCCCAATTCATATCAATTCTCTCTGACTTCAACTCGATCGTTTTGTACTTCACATCTCCCTTCCCATAGAGCATCATCATGCGGTTTGATAGAGAATAGGTGATCGAGTCCATAGCAGAATACACGACGACGGTGTCCACACCCCTTGAAGAGCCCTTCGTTGTATCAGGAGATGTCTTAGTCTGCGAGAGAGAGAGAGAATTCCTGAGCAGTGGGGGGAACAGAATAGACCCGAAAAGGAGGATGTGAAATGGAACCCTGTTCATGGCTTGACGAGCCAACCCCTCAAAGAACCAACGCCGCCGCTCCAAGGATCCCAGCTGAGTTGCCAAGCTTTGCGGGAAGCACTTCGAGGCCATCTTTCATGGGGGTGAGGACATGCCTACGGACACTTTCTTTTATAGGATTGAAGAGGGGCTTCCCGGCGCGGGCGATTCCACCACCGATGATAATGACTCTCACATCTAACAGATTCACAACAGTTGCAAGTCCGATCCCGAGATATCTTCCAGTCTCGGCTAGGATATCGAGTGCGGTTGCGTCACCAGCCCGGGCAGCAAGGGAAATGATTTTGGGGTCGATCCGTCTTGTGTCGTTTCCAGCCAAAGAGAGGATCTTCGACCTGCGATTCCTCTTCACCTTCTCTATCGCACGCTGCGTAAGATACTTCGCACCAACATATGCCTCGACGCAACCGTGGTTGCCGCAATTGCAGAGTGGGCCATTGTAATCAATGGTGATGTGCCCGAGTTCACCAGCGCCGCCGAATGTCCCCCGGAAGATCTTCCCGTTGAGGATAAGCCCACCGCCAACGCCAGTCCCTAGCGTTACCATGATGAAATCTTTGTGGCCGATCCCCGCGCCCAGCTTGGCTTCACCGACCGCAGCAGCATTCGCGTCGTTGTCGACCTCGACGTGCAAGCCGAATTCCTTGTGGAGTGCATCACCTAATCGCACAACAGTCCAGCCGGGGAAATTAGGGGGATATTTCACCGTGCCGCCATCAAGATCGACCGATCCCGGTGATCCCACTCCAATCCCTGCATAGTCCCGTTTCTTGTACGATGAACCGTCGATGAGTTGGTGAACACTCTTTATAATCTGTTTGATGACGTGTGTCGGGCCTTGATTCGCTTCTGCGGGAACGGTTGTGTCTCGGAGGATTTTCCCCTGAGGATTCACAAGACCTGCCTTGATAGCGGTTCCACCAAGGTCGACACCGAGAGCAATCTTCTTCATCTTAGTTTATCGAATCAACTGACCGGCAGCGTAGAAATCTCTCCAACTTTCGGCTGAACCAACCGGTCGAAATCGGCGCAGGAGATCTTGATTACCTCAGTGTGAGTGCAGGCATTAAAGATCAAGTCCTTCCGATCCTTGAGATCCGTGGAAATGCACACGGGCATGTTGTAGAGATTTCCAAATGGCGGCATTGCCCCAACCTCGCAGTCTGGGAAAAGCTGCGTGAGCTCTGCCTCAGATGCAAGCCGAACCTCTTTTGCCCCGAGCAGTTCTTTGAGTGATTTCAGACTGACTTTGTGCGGCGCGGGAATGACGGCCATCACAAACTTTCCATCAACATCCACCACGACTGTTTTTGCAACCTCTTTCCCCGTCACGTGAACGGTTGCAGCAACCTCCTGAGCGGTAAACGCTTGGGGGTGCTTCAAGATTTCGTACGCAATCCCGCTGCTCTTCAGCAGACTCGCGACATTCTGTGCGATAGCCATGGTGCACGCTCCTTTCTGGGAGGGACGATGGTGGTTCCTATCACAGTAGCCTGCAATCTAAACTCAGGCCCCAGCAAGATACAGATTTGATTGGAATTAATCCACTTCCGTGTGGAACTGTTTCTGGATCGTGACCGTGTTCTCAAAAAAAAGAAGTCCGACAGGATACCTGCCGGACCAGTTAACATCAGAGCTGCTTGTTGATGAAGGCTCAGTTTTCGCTTCCGAAAGGAAAGACGAAGACTCTGCGGATAGGGCTGGTGATAACGCGGTTACCGAATTCAAGGCGCAACCCGCACGCCGCCACGATGTCCACTTTGATTGTGCTCCCTCCCCACGTACACCCCCGAATCGCTACCTTCATCGGTGAGAACCCTTTGCGGTCAAACCAACCGCCCGAAACCGAATACAAGTCTCCTTCCACGGCACGGAGGGAGTAGACGGAGTTACAGGTTACAACAAGCAATCGATCTCCAATACGCAGCTCTCCCTTTCGTACTTGTTGCAGACGCAGAGAATGCTCAACAAGTGCAGAGAGACTGCATCCGTGAAGAGTCATGATGGATTTCTCGACCACTATTTTCCCTTCATCAATTCGATATACTCTGGCTCATTGCGGATACTGTCGAGATCGGTGTCTCGTGCAATCCATTCATAGTTCTCATAACCGACTGCGAAAGCATTCTTCAGTGTATCGAGTGCGAGGCGCTTCTCCCCGAGCCGAGCATAGAAACAAGCTGCATTATACATCATCAATGGATCCGTAGGACTTAGTTCAAGCGCTTTGGCTGCTTCAGCCTTGCCTTCATCAATCTTCTTGACTTTCGTGAGATCGAGGGCATAGAACATGTGAGCCCTCGCCTCATCGGGGTGCTGCAGTAGATACCGAGGATACATCTGAAGTGCAGCTCCGAGTATTTCTTCCCATCCTTCTTTCTTACCCAGCTTCTCGTAGACTATTTGCAGGTCGCCGTAAGCCGCGTAAAAATTGGGACTGAGCGAGATAACCTTCTTGAAGAGATCCACAGCTTCTACGTCGCGATCTGTCGTATGATAGATTCGACCAAGAATCCAACAGGCAACGTGGTTATTTGGATCGAGCTCAATGGCTTTGAGCCCTGCTGTCCGCGCCTCGTCAAACAGCTTCTTGTGAAATTGAGCGAGACTCAGGGCTGCGTACGCTTCGGAAAGCGTGGGGTCGTACATCAAGGCTTTCAGTGAAGATTCCAGAGCTTTATCCAGCCAGGCTTCCTTTCTCTCGAACTGTTGATAGAGTGTCGCGTACGCTTCTCCCAAGCCGGCGTATGCTGCCGCATAGCGTGGATCAAGCTCAATTGCCTTTTGAAAAAGCTGGATGGCAATCTGTGCGCTCTGCTTCGTGTAACGATAGAGGTAATCTCTTGCACGCAGGTTGCAGTCGAATGCCTCCGGGTTCAGTGTTGCCCGTTTTGTAAGGACGACTTTCTCTGTCGGCGAAAGCTTCAACATCAAGGCATCGACGATTTGCTTTGAGACTTGTTCCTGGAAGTCAAAAATGTCAGCGAGCTTTCCCTTGTACGTGTCTGCCCAAAGCTGCGTTCCGTCCTCCACATTGATGAATTGCGCTGTGATTCGAAGGTTATCCTGAAATTTCCTCACGCTTCCTTCCATGATGTATCGTGCACCAAGCTCCCTGCCAATTGTCTTGATGTCTTTCTTTGTCCCTTTGTATTGCATCGAAGTCGTCCGAGCAATGACCTTCATATCCTTGAGCTTCGAAAGACTTGCGATGATCTCCTCTGTCAGCCCATCGCTGAAATATTCGTTCTCTGCATCGGCGCTCATGTTCGCAAACGGCAGCACGGCGATCGTTTTTGTTTTGCCGGTTTGTGCCGCTGTCTCCATCTGGGCGCGCACATCACGAAGCGCTTCCAGGGTTTCCTCCAGACTCTGAAACCTCGCTTCACGATCCTTCTCAAGCATCTTCATGACGACTGTATCTGTTTGCGGAGAAATCCTACGGTCAAGCTGACTTGGAGGTTGAGGCTGTTCATTCACTATCAAGTACATGAGTGCTGCTTCGTGCTCACCTTTGAATGGCAGCTCGCCGGTCAACATTTCGTAGAGGACAACACCAAGAGACCAAATGTCAGAGCGGTGATCGGCAGCTATCCCTTGAGCTTGCTCTGGTGACATGTATGCGAGGGTACCCAGTGACGTACCGGTTCTGGTGAGACCTGTACCCCCTTTTAACTTTGCAATTCCAAAATCCATAATCTTCGGGAGGCCATCTTTGGTGAGCATGATGTTTTCAGGCTTGATGTCCCGATGTACGATGTCTTTCTCATGAGCGGCTTTCAACCCTTGTGCAATCTGAATCGTCCAGTCAATCGCCTGGCGAATCGGGATCCCCTCACCCGCCTTGAGATTCCCGATGTGAGACTTTAGTGTCTTTCCTTCGACGTATTCCATCACGAAAAACATCTTGCCGTCCTGTTCGTCAATATCATAGACATTCAGGATGTTGGGATGATTTAAGACTGCTGCGGATCTCGCCTCCTGTATAAACCTAGCTTTGCTATCGCCAGAGGCGGAGAGATGGTGTGACAGAAATTTTATCGCAACTGGTCGGTTAAGTTTTTTGTCTCGGGCTTTGTAAACAGCGCCCATCCCACCCTCGCCGAGTTTGTCTAATATTTCGTAGTGCGATATGGTTTGTTCCATGGTTGAGTGTTCCTTTTTCTATTTTCCCTTCATCAATTCGATGTAGCCGGGCTCCTGACGAATAGCCTCAAGGTCTGGATCGCGCTTGATCCATTCATAATCTTCAAGACCCGCGGCTATAGAATCCCTGAGAGATTTTACAGATAACCCCTTCTCCCCTAGTTGCGAGTAAACACAAGCGATGTTATACAACATGAGCGGATCATCAGGACTCAGTTGGAGCGCCTGTGCCACTTCAGCCTTCGCTTGGTCGGTTCTCCCCACTTGTGCCAGATCGATGGCGTAGTGTATGTGCGATCGAGCGTCGTCGGGGTGTTGTGACAAGTAGCGTGGGAAGATGTCGAGCAACGTTTTGGTTATTTCCTCGAGATGTTCTTTGTCTCCCAACCGTTCATAGATCATCCGCAGGAGACCATATGCAGTATGGAAGTCCGGGTTGATTTTCACCGCCTTCTCCAGCTGGTGAAGAGCTTCCTCATACCGGTCAGTTGTGTAGTAAATCCTCCCGAGAATCCAATAGGCGGTGAAACTATTTGGATCGAGCTCAATGGCTTTCATTGTTGCCACAAGAGCTTCCTCAAGGGACTTCCGGCTGAAATACGCGAGACCGAGCGCCGTATAAGCCTCTGACGATGCCGGGTCGTACATCAAAGCCTTCAAACTTGCTTCAATGGCTCTGTCAATCCAGATGTCTTTTGTTTCATAATCCAGATGGAATGTGGCGTACGATTCTCCCAAGCCGGCATATGCCGCAGCATAGCGGGGATCGAGCTCAATGGCCTTTTGAAAAAGCTGGATTGCGAACTGGATGTTGCTCTTTGTCCGGCGATAGAGAAAGTTTCTGGCCCTGAGATAGCAATCGAAAGCCTCCGGATGAGTCGTGGAGCGCTTTGTCAAAACAACTTTCTCTGTCGGTGAAAGCTTCAACATCAGGGCATCGACGATTTGTTTTGATACCTGCTCTTGAATATCAAAGACGTCGGCGAGTTTGCCTTTGTATGATTCTGCCCAGAGCTGCGTGTCGGTGTCGACATCGATGAGCTGCACGGCGATGCGCAGGTTATCTTGGAATTTTCTCACACTTCCTTCCATGATGTAACGTGCACCCAGTTCCCTCCCGATCGTCCTGATATCCTTCTTCGCACCCTTGTACTGCATCGTGGTTGTGCGCGATATCACACTCATATCTTTCAGTCGAGACAGGTTGATGATAAGTTCTTCTGTCAATCCGTCGCTGAAGTAATCGTTTTCCTTGTCCGAACTGATATTGTCAAAGGGGAGAACCGCAATGGCCTTCGTTCTTACCGTCGCCGCCGCGCTATCGATTTCGCCTCGAGTCTTTTCCAACGTCCGAATGAGCTCATCCGCGCTCTGGTATCTTAACCCTGGATCTTTCTCAAGCATCTTTTTGACAACTACATCTACCTGCTGTGGTATCTTTCTGTCCAGCGCGCTTGGAACCGGAGGTTTCTCGTTGACAATGAGATACAGTAATGCTGCTTCGTGCTCCGCCTTGAATGGG
>Ga0153915_10005985_pt1 | contig 11360 bp, 7 predicted proteins | sample Opewatmetagenome_2_FD_107003 | JGI IMG/M metagenome (GOLD analysis project Ga0153915, IMG submission 107003) | Freshwater wetland microbial communities from Ohio, USA - Open water 3 Core 3 Depth 3 metaG | ecosystem: Environmental > Aquatic > Freshwater > Wetlands | place: USA: Ohio, Lake Erie...
ACGGCGGACTCTAAAAACGACGACGACTTACGATCGCCTCTGACTGTTTTTGAGTCCGCCAAAAGATGGCGGACTCTAAAAACGACGACGACTTAGCAGAAAACGCTAAGTCGTGTCGTTTTTGAGCTGGCGGGCGGATTTGAACCGTCGACCTGCTGATTACGAATCAGCTGCTCTACCAGCTGAGCTACGCCAGCGCAACTCTCATACTACGAAAACAGTGAGAGAAAATCAACGCGGCCGCTCGAGCCGACGAGCGAAACCCTCCATCATAATCTCGTGACGACGTTGCCAGCGCTTCTCCACGTAGGGACGTAAGTACCCGATGTCGCTTCCCACCAGTACCTCAACGCTCGTCACCTTCGTTCTCCCTCCAGTCATGAACTCGAATCGCCAGATGTGCCAACTCCGTGAAGACCCCGTGGTGCGGATGTACACGGCGCGGTCCGGAATCATCACTTGCTCAACTCTCTCCGTCGTTTTGACAATGTCAACCGGCCAACCGAGATCTAACGTCAACCCGAATTGTGATCCCGCCTTCCACTCAGAGTTGCCAATCCAGTATGAGGAGCCGACCAGTGGGCTTGCCCACTCAGGCCACTTCTCCAACTGTGACCAGACTTCCCATACTTTGTCCCTCGTCCCCTCGACCTCGCGGGAGGTTGCAAGAACCATCATGTCCCACCCGGGCTCGCTGACCCCAAGTGATTTCAAACCCTGGCTGATGTAGGGCTGATACTCATCCTTGTTCGCGAGAGGGTCCGAGAGAAAAACCATGTAAGCGTACCACCCTATCGCTGCAAGACCAACGGTGCTGATGAGACCGAGGAGATATCGAAATGTCTTCAATGTCAATCCTCCAGTACAAATATAGCGATACCATCGGGAAAAATCATGTGACCGGGGTCAGTCCTTTTCGTCCATTCTGGGCCCCCGCAGCCGCACCGGTGACGCTTCGTGCCGCCGGACCCTGAGATTCAGCATCTCCACGAAAACTGAAAACGCCATGGCAAAATAGATATAGCCTTTCGAGATGTGCTGATCCAGCCCCTCGGCCACCAGGGACACACCTATCAGAAGGAGAAAGCTAAGAGCCAGCATCTTGACCGTCGGATGCCGTTCAACGAAACCACCAATAGGGCCAGACGCGAACATCATGAAGATAACCGCCAGGCAAACTGCCGCGATCATGATCGTGACCTGGTTCGCCATTCCGATTGCCGTAATCACGGAGTCAAGCGAGAACACGATGTCCAGGAGCCCGATTTGAATGATTGTTCCCACAAACGATGCCCTCGCCCGGGCTTCCCTTTCTCTTGCCAGCCCTTCCAATTTGTCATGAATCTCAAAGGTGCTCTTCCCGATCAGGAACAATCCCCCAAGAACGAGGATCAGATCGCGCCCTGAAATTTCCTGAGATAGGACAACGAACAGCGGCGCTGTCAGCCGCATGATCCAGGTGAGCGAAAGGAGTAGCAATATCCTCGTGAGCATGGCCAGCCCAAGTCCTAGTGTCCGCGCCTTTGCCCGTCGCGCAACTGGAAGCTTTCCGGCAAGGATCGAAATGAATACGATATTGTCGATCCCGAGGACAATTTCCAATGCAGTCAGCGTCAGCAGCGCTACCCATCCCTGGGGCTCGGTTATCCATTCCATTTGCCCGTCATCCTTTCTGGCTTCTGGTTATCATTCTTCTATTCCTTTCAAATGGCCGAGCACTCTTGCTTTTACTGCATGGTCAATAGACATAGATCGAATTTCCTCGAGAAGAACCGGAATTCTCTTTCTCAGGCCGTTGATTTCGGACTCCGCCTTCTCCGGCCAGATCGAAATTCGATTGCCAGTCTGCGCTGCTGCTACCAGCACATCTGGCGACCATTCTTCTGGCCAAAGATTATCGAGGAGTGGCATCACACGTCGGAGACGGGCGAGCTTGCCGCGAAGGTCAATGCTCCAACCAGGCAATGGTCGAACACCATCGAGGATTATCTCGACCTTGCTCGAAGTTGGGAAGGCTGTCGTCCGTACCCGAATCTCCGCAAGCGAACCGTCGTAACTCCAACCTGGTCCGTCAGCGGTTCCAGACAGCCGGAGCGGAGAGTCGTTGCATAATACCGAAGACGGAGGCAGCATCCCGGGAACACGGATCTCATATTTCCTCTGCTTCAACTTTCCCGCATATTCTCCTTCCGCAGGGAGGATCTCGACACCGAGCTCTCCGCTATGGCTCATCTTCGTCCGGATCGTCGTCCTTGCAAACTCGCCGCGCTGATACCCGAGGGAATTCCCTGCATCTTCATACAGAGCAAATTGACTGCTGAGGTCCGGGACGACTGTTAGGATAAGTGGATCCACCGGTTGCGACTCCGCGTTCTTCATAGGAGGCGCCATGGGGATAATGGAACCCACTTTCAAGTAGACAGGAATCTCGTCGAGACCAAAACGGCGTTCGAGAACCTGCGGGCCGGTGAGCCGTGCACCGGTGAACCATTCCAGCCACTCCCCCGGAGGGAGCCAGAGGGGTACCGTGGCCAGCAATGTCGAGGAGTCGAGTTGGGTCGTCACAGGAGCAACGAGCACCTGATCCCCGAACATGTATTCTCCGGTAAATTGATAGGCCTCCGAAATCTCCGGATAGTCATAGTACATAGGGCGGCAAAGCGAGACTCCGGTCTCATATGCTTCGCGCGCCATTGTGTAGATATATGGAATGAGGGCATAGCGCAAGAGGATTGCATCACGCATGGTGAGAAATGCTTCGGTGGGATATGCCCAGATCCGACGTTCCGACCCAGGATTCTTCGTCGTGTGCGTTCGGATGATCGGACTGAAAGCCCCCCATTGAATCCAGCGAGTGTATAATTCCGGTGAGATCGTCCCGGGCATATGTCCGCCGATATCATGGCTCCAGTAACCAAAGCCTACATTCGAGGCTGTTGCTGTGAAATACGGTTGAAATTGGAGTGATTCCCAGACAGAAATGACGTCGCCCGAGAATCCGATCTGGTACCGATGATTTCCCAACCCTCCCCAGCGGTGGAAAAGCAGAGGGCGTGCCTTCCCTGCTCGCTCCATGTGAGTAAAAAAGACATAATTGAGCCACCAGGTCGGGGTAACCCCGGGGATTTTTGTCGTCCCCCATTGCTGCCAGTCAAGCCACCAGAAATCAACCCCCTGCTTCTCGAGGGGATGAATCACCAAATCCATATAGGTTCTGGCAAATCTCTTTTCCACAATATCAAAGGGGACGTATTTTTTTGTCGAAGGATCGATCCCGATTGCGCGGGCAACAGCGGGGTACTGCTCTTCGTGAGGCTGGATCCCCGATGCTGGATGCAGATTGAGCGGAGTCTTCAAACCTCTTGTCTGGCACCAGGTTAGGAATCCCTCGGGGTCGGGGAAATAGTTGCGATCCCAGGTATAGCCGGTCCATCCAAGCGTCTGTCCGGCCTGATCCCTCACGTCCTTGCCCCATCTCTGGTTGAACGTCTGATGCCAGTCCATGTCGATAACCAGCACATCCAGAGGCACGTCGTGAATCTCGAATTCCCGAACGAGCTGTTTGAACTCCTCATCGGTGTAGGCCCAATAGCGCGACCACCAGAAACCGAAAGCAAATCGTGGCGGCATGGGTATTTTCCCTGCCACGAGCGTGAAATCGTGAAGTGCCTGTTTGTAGTCGTGTCCGTACCCGAAGAATTAGAGATCCTGCACTTTTCCTGTCGGCCGCGGTTGCACCCATGGCCAGTCACTCCCATCGAACAATGGTCGCTCGGAGTCGTCGACAACTACCCAGCCGTCCCGTGACAGGATTCCCGACTCGAGGTTCGTGGCCCCCCTCACTCCGTCAAGCGTCCGTGTGGTCCCTTTGAGGTTTCCCCTGTCATCTCTCCCGGGGTTCCAGACGACTTCTTCCCCGTTGAGGACGAAACGGATCTCCAGGTTTTCACTTGTGAAAGGGCCGACGCCTCTCTTATACCGAAGAGAGAGTGTCTCAGTTTTAAGCGTCAGCCAACCATCCTTCTCCTCATGAGAGTACGCTGGGACAGGAAGACGTCGATTGAGGAAAACCAGCGAGGCCTGGTCCTGGAATAACCCCTCCGCAGACCACTCAATCCGTATCAGCTGTGGAGTCAGGACTGTGAAACGGGCCTGCCCAGACGTCACGATGGCGGCCGGATCAGCTACGGGATTCAGCGGCTGCGAAACAGCTCGATACGCAGCGATGATGAGGAAGAGTACGATCACATAGCGTGACTTCATTTCGGCCTCCGTGGCCGTTGTGCGTTGCTCTTATCGTATGGGTGGTAGAAGTTCCATCAAGCGGCGGAGGACTGGCTGGATCTCCTTGCCCCAGAAGACCCAGTTGTGTTCTCCCGGGACCTCGTGGTATTCATACACAATGTGTCGTCTTTGAAATGTCTCTACCAGGGTGCGGTGTGCCGAGAGGTACGGTGCATAGCTATCTTGGATCCCATGGACGAGATAGAAATACGGAAGTGTTCCCTTCGCACGCGAGGCGAGGGCAAGAACATCGTTCGCCACGAGGAATGAGTCGGGACTGCCGGCAAACGTCTTGCGGAGTGACTCAATCATCACGCCATTCGAATATTGCCGCATGCGGGCATCGATGTCGCGTGGGACGCTGATTGCACTGCTCAGACCGGCAGCAAAGAAATATTTGGAAGGATGCTTCAGTGCCAACTTCAGCGCCCCATATCCCCCCATGGAAAGGCCGGCTATTGCCTGACGGGTCGTATCGGCATTGTACTTGCCTGCGACATCCCCCGGTAGGTCGCGCACAATAAAATCCTCAAAGCGCGCGGAAGAGTCGTTCCAGGAATTTGTGTACCAGGAGTTCTCCGCATCAGGCATGACGATGATGAGCGGCAGCGACCGACTGTACTCCGCAAGCTTTGTCCGAGTTGTCCAATCGGTGTGGTTTCCGTACAGACCATGTAGGAGATAGAGCACGGGATATCGCGTTTCCCGTTTTGAGTCTGCTGGAACCAGCACGACATACTTGATTGTCCGACTGTACGCCGGCACGAACAGGCTATCCAGGAGCCCGCGATCCTGAGCCGACACAGTCATACAGACGCATGACAGGAGCAGAATCACTCGGACTCGTTTCACCATTGTAAGTCAGAATGCAGTTAGGGAGGGATCATACCTTTTGTTCATGAGCAACGCGATCCGATATGAACAATAGGCAACGAATGGAGCGACAAAAACATCGACTGTGTAGTGTGTATGGTGAATAATGATCGACGTTGCCACCGCGATCGTACAAAGTAGAAAGAATACTTTGAGACCTTTGCTGCCCGCTGTGAGGAACAGGAGAAACAGTGTGGACGTATGGCCCGAGAAAAAGAGATCCTTCATGAGAACGTTTCCGGATCCGAAGAGCTGGACGAATGGATCTTGCAGCGGGATTGTAACCGCCGGCGGATCGAGCGGAAGCAGATACATCGCAATGATCCGAAAAACCACCATGATCGAATAACTTTGAAATGCCAGGAGGAGTCTATCGGGTTCCCGCGTGTACACAATCAATGCGATAATAATGCTGAGGTAAATCAAACTGAAGATCAACCAGGTCAGATCAGTCGGCGGGAACGCAGCCAGGACAGGATCGGGGATAACGATCCCTAGACGTCGTTCGACCCACTGGAGATAATTCGCCAGCGAGAAGAGCACAACGAGAAAGAATGGAATTGTGACGAAGAATCGCACCCGGAACCTCGGACGGTTCCAAGCTTCGGACCATCGGGCAAACGCAGCAGGTGTACGCATCAGGATGGCAGGGGATTGGAGTAGTTCAAGGGATCCGGACATCACGGAGAAATTGGGCGCTCTCTTCCGGCACGGCAGTATTGATATACATTCCGCTGCCAAACTCGAACCCCGCCGTACGGGCGATCCGGGGGATGACGGTGAGATACCAGTGGAAATACTCTCGTTGACTCTCGCGTGCCGGAACGGAGCGGATGGAGAAATTGTAGTCTGGGTCGTTCAGTCCATGGTAGAGTCGCCCTAACACTCCCTTCATCACAGCCGCAAGGTCCACCAGTTCGTGGTCATAGATATCATCGAACGACGAGGTATGCCGCCTCGGGAATATCCAAAGATGAAATGGGGAGAGGGAAGCGTACGGGATGAACGCGACAAAGTGATCGCTGGCTTCAATGATCCTCTGGCGGTCCAGTAACTCACGACGAAGTGTAGTGCAAAACACACAGTCACCGGTTTCATCGAAGTACCGGATCGCCTCATCGAGTCGGTGGCGGACTTGTGAGGGGACGATGGGCATAGCCGCAATCTGCGAATGTGGATGCGGCAGCGACGTGCCAGCCCCCTCACCATGATTCTTAAAAATGATAATTGCCTCTATGCGGGGATCCTTCTTCAGTTCAATGTACCGCAGGCGGTACGTCTCCAGGACGCTTGTCATATCTTCGACGGAGTAGAGCGCGGGAGAGAGATCGTGCCGTGGATGTTCAATCACCACTTCATGGAACCCCACACCCGTCATTGAGCGGTAGATACCGTCGATCCGCCTGACCCTATCCCCTTCCGGCTCCAGGGCGGGGAACTTGTTCATCACCACACGAACCTTCCACCCATGTTCCCCTGTCAATCTGTACGTTTCACGCACGGTCATCTGCTCATTGCCGACGCAGAAAGGGCACTCAGGATCGTGGGCAGGAAGAGGGACGGTTCGCCTCTTTGGCTGCGCAAATTCCTGCGGCCGTCTGGCCCGCTCCTTGGCGATGATCACCCACTCGCGCGTAATTACATTTTGGCGTAATTCAGGCATCATACTTAAGATACCTCCGAATCAGGACACTAGCAATGTTACTCGTAATGCTTGATTTGGGACCAGAGATCCTTGAGCGGAGACTTGAGTCTTCTGCAGACATAGATCGGAAGATCATTCTCGTAAGGCATACAGTACTCTGTGTGCACCCTAGCCGCGACGTCAACAGAATCGAATTGACGACGGAGATCGTTGATATCGCCACCGAGGACAATCATGATTTCCCCAGTGTAGCGGCCCGGCCCCCAGATCCAATAGTTATTGTGATCGCCGATCGCACGGGGCAGGCCGTATCGTCGGCCAAAGAAATCAATCGCGGCGGACCGGCCGTAATTCTCCCCAAAGATTGCGCATCGTGCCTGCTCTTCTGAAGCAAGCCCCTTGTACACCCGTGCAACTGCGGTAGCTTTGTCCTCCCAGCCGAACATGTCGGCATAGAACTGTGGCAGTTTGTCCAGGCGCTTTCTCTCCGAGGTTTCGGGTGAAATCCCCAGCGCTTTCGCATAGCTGATGTAGGTCTGGACCGGAAGAATCGGAATGACGATCGGGGCCAGTACCAGTCCAGAAGCAATCAGAAGGATGATATACACAGGCCTGAGGAGCCGCCACCTTGCCGTGCTTCCCCAACGCTCCATCAAGACGCCGCCGGCCGCGTACAGGGGCGCGTACGAAGCTGCCAGGTACTCTGCCTTGCTGTGCCCATTCGCAATCAACACGGCAAAGGCAACGCAATACACGATCCCGAGGATCCTGAACCGGGACAATGCCTTCATAAAGAGAAGCCCGATCAAGCCTGGAAGCCAGAGTATTGCTGTGATGGGATTATTGATGAGGAGCTGGCCCATGGCGAACGAGAGCGGATTGAGACTTGAGTATTTGCCGCTCGTAGCATTGCGGATGAACTCCAGGTGGGCAAAGTCGTGAACAACGTTCCAGAGTATATAAGGCAAGAATATCAGCACGGCAATCCCCCCGGCAACAAAGGGCCACGGCGTCCGCAACCAGTGGCGCTGACTGGTTAACAGCAGACCAATCGCTATTCCCCCACCCAGCCAGAGGGTGCTGATCTTGTTCATCAGAGCCACTCCAAGAACTACCCCGAGCAACAACCAGTGCCTGGTTGTCCCTCTCAGGACGATCTCCCCGAGCAACCAGAGTGCGATAGTCCAGAGGAGTATATCGATGGAATTCATGGAATAGACCCCATCCATTCCCATATTGATCAGGGAAAAGGTCGAGGCCGTTGCAGCGAGGGCCTGTGCCCAGCGCCCACCGCCGTACTGTCGAGCGACGAGCCCCGTCAGGAAAACCGTTGCCGCTCCGGCTACTGCGGGCAGAAACCGCAAAGCAAAGAGGGAATCGCCCAGCAGAAACCTGTTTGCAGTCAGAAGATAGATCGAGAAGGGCGGCTGGTCCACGTAGCCGACAGCAGGACGATCGGCACAGGCTAGATAGTAGAGTTCATCCCGGAATATGCCGTATCCACCGAGTGCGTTGGTGACGAGGTGAATGAGAAGTATGACAAACGCAATAAGGAAGAGCAGTCCGTTGTCGGTCCGAATGAAATCATTTATCGATTTGCGTATCAAGAGGAGCCTTCCGGCGTATGTCTTCTGGCATGTCACGTAAGATACGACGTGTCAGTGCATATTCTCAAGGGATACTTTTGTCCCTGGGGAAAGAAAACATCCCCCGGTAGAGGCCGGGGGACATACACGGAGTCTTCGCTATGGCGGGCCCAGGCTACTTCACCATTTGAGCATCGGGGGATACTGATGCTGGCCGGCCTTTAAAGGGAAGCCTGGCCGCCCACATCACCCGACGGAAGAGAGCAGGCACCTTGTCCCGTGCGCCATCCACGTACGTATACACGACCGGCACAAGTACAAGGGTCAGCAACGTGGAACTGATCAAACCACTAATCACGACAATAGCCATCCCCTGTCGCATCTCAGCTCCTGCCCCCAACGCAAGTGCCAGGGGCATCATGCCGAACACCATGGTCGCAGTCGTCATCACGATGGGGCGTAGACGAATCTTGCCGGCTTGGAGCAGGGCGTCACGCATTCCAAGACCGCGAGAACGGAGCGTGTTTGTGAAATCAACAAGTAGAATGGCATTCTTCGTCACCAATCCCATGAGCATGATGATACCGATCATGGTAAACATGTTGAGCGTTCCTCGTGTGAGGGCCAGACCCCCAAGGGCACCAACAAGTGCCACGGGAAGCGAAAACATGATTGTGAATGGATGAATGTACGATTCAAAGAGGCTTACCATGATAATGTAGACGAAGAGGACCGCCAGACTCAGCGCGATTGCCATGTCGCTGAACATGTCGCGCATATTCTCGGTTTCTCCTCCGAAGAACACCCGGATCCCGTTCGGAATGCCCGCCTCCTTGATTGCTTTTTCCACGGAGGCAGTCACCTGACCCAGTGGCACTTCGCCCGACAGATTCGCCGCCACGGTAACCAGACGCTCGCGGTCTTTCCGTTGTATCTCCGATGGTCCTTTGCCGAACGTCACCACAGCCACCTGGCTCAGCTTCACAGGCTGGCCGTAATGGTTCAAGAGTGTAATTTCCCCAACATCCTGCGCCCGTTCTCTGCTCGTCTTGCTCAGCACAACTCGGGTGTCGAACTCCGTGTCACCCTCCTGGAATTTCGTTGGAACGTCTCCTTCGAGCGCCGTCCTCGCTGCCAATCCGACTTCCGCCAGGGTCAAGCCCATACGGGCCATCCTATCACGGTCCACGCGGATCTTGACTTCCGGTTTACCCTCCTCCCAGGAACTTTTTACATCCACGGTGCCTCTGGTAGTCGCAATGATATCACCGACGGATTGAGAGAATTTCACCACCCCGTCGAGATCAGATCCGATGATCTCTACCATGAGGGGAGAACTCCCCGCGGCTCCCCACATGGCTATGGTGTTGTAACTCGCTTTCAATCCCGGAATGGAAGAGAGCTCGTCCTGCAAGATCTTCATGATGGTTGTTGTTGACCTCTGCCGCTTTCGCTTTTCCACAAGTTTTACCTGAACTTGACCGAGGTTCGATTGTTCCGCATTCCTCCACTCACTCTGTTGTTTGCCGATGGTTGAGAGGTATCGCTCGGTTTCAGGTAATGATGCCACGATCGCCTCCACCTTATGGACGGCCTCGTCAGTCTTTTCCAGGGTAGTACCCAGTGGCATGTCGATGTTTATCGCGAACTCTCCCCTATCTGGGTCCGTCATGAACTCGGTCCCGATAGCCCCGAGCGGGATGAGCGCGATGCTTGCGATCAAGAGTGCGACGCTCCCTGCAACAATTGTTTTCCGGTGGCCAAGGGCCCAACTGAGGATGCGCTGAGACTGTGACCCCAGGCGATCCTGGAACTCCTCGGACCAGTGGATGAACCGACCAAGCCATGACTTTCTGGCCAGTTCCACAATCCTGGACCATTTCGCCGCGAGCATTGGAGTAAGCGTAAACGAGACAAAGAGTGAAAGAAGTGTCGAAAAAACTACCGTGAGGCCGAACTCCCCAAAGATACGTCCGACGACTCCGCCAACGAGCGAGATCGGCAGGAACACAACCACATCCACGAGGGTAATGGCGATAGCCGCAAACCCGATCTCACTCCGGCCGTTGATTGCAGCGTTAGTGGGTTTTTCCCCGTGTTCCAGATGTCGGTGAATGTTCTCAAGAACGACAATTGAGTCGTCCACCAGGATGCCGATCACCAAGGCGAGCGCCATAAGCGACACCATGTTCAGCGTGAAATTGAAAATCCACATAAAGAAGAACGCCGAAATGAGAGATGTCGGGATCGCCAAAAGAACAATCAGGGAATTCCTGACGCTATGGAGGAACAGGAAGAGAACGACAGCGACCATAAGAATCGCCAGGAAGAGGTCACGCCGTACCTCACGCAGCGCATTACGGGTGAAATCTGTGATGTCTTGTGCAACAGTAAACCGGATGCGATTGCTGTTGTCCGCCTGGAGCAGCTGGAACTCTTCGTGCAAGAGTTCACTCGTTCGCACGGAATTGGCATCAGATTGTTTTTGGATGACCAGAACAACCGAATTCTCGCCGTTCAGGCGGCTCAGAGTATAGTTCTCTTTGACCGCATCCTTGACCTCCGCGACATCTCTGAGGTAAATAACGCCCGCGGGGGTTGCACTAACAACCATAGCACCGATCTCGTCCAGGCTCTTGAATTTGCCTGCCAGCCTGACAATGTACTGGTTCAATTTCTCGTCAATCTTCCCAGTCGGGAAGTCGAGGTTCTCCCGGCCAAGAGACTGTGAGACCTGCAGAATTGAAATGCCATAGGCATTGAGTTTCTGGTTGTCCACCTCCACGCGGATCTCACGCTCCTGGCCGCCAACAATTGTCACGGCAGAGACACCATCGACCTGCTCCAGGCGGGGTTTGATCCGGTCTTTGACGAACTGATACAGCTGTCTGGGCTCGTAGTCTCCGGTCACGGAAACTCGAAGGATGGGGAACGCATTCATGTCGGATTTCTGCACCCGTGGTGACTTGACA
>Ga0153915_10005986_pt1 | contig 11358 bp, 11 predicted proteins | sample Opewatmetagenome_2_FD_107003 | JGI IMG/M metagenome (GOLD analysis project Ga0153915, IMG submission 107003) | Freshwater wetland microbial communities from Ohio, USA - Open water 3 Core 3 Depth 3 metaG | ecosystem: Environmental > Aquatic > Freshwater > Wetlands | place: USA: Ohio, Lake Erie...
ATTTGCCGCCGTGCCGTTCCCGGCACGTAACGTCGTCGCCGTGCTGCCCGGCACCGACCCGGCGCGGCGTGGGGAATACGTCGCTCTCACCGCGCACAACGACCACGTGGGTTTCGACCACAGTCCGGTGGACCACGACTCGCTGCGTGCCCACAACCAGGTGGTGCGGCCGATGGGCGCCGACTCTCCGGACCGCCCGGCGACGGCCGAGGAGCAGGCGCGGATCGCCCAGATCCTCGACAGCCTGCGGACGCTGCGGCCGGCGCGCCGCGACTCGATCCGGAACGGGGCCGACGACGACGGGTCGGGCACCGTCGCGATTCTCGAGATCGCCGAAGCGCTCGCCAAGGGAACGGACCGCCCGGGGCGCTCCATCCTGTTCGTGTCGCACACCGGGGAAGAGGAGGGCCTGGTCGGGTCGAGCTGGTTCACCGACCACGCCACCGTTCCGATCGACTCGATCGTCGCGGAGATCGACGAGGACATGGTCGGGCGCGGAACGGCAGCCGATCTTCCCGCTGGGGGGCCGACCTACCTCGAGGTCGTGGGCGCCCGCCGCCTGTCGAGCGAATTTGGCGACCTGCTCGAGGCGGCCAATGCCGCGCAGCCCGAGCCGTTCAAATTCAACTATGCGTACGACGCCCCGGGGCACCCGCTGCAGTACTATTGCCGCGCCGACCACTACAGCTACGCCCGGTATGGCATTCCCAGCGTCGCGTTGTCGCGCGGCGAGCACCTCGATTACCACCAGGTGACCGACGAGGCGCAGTACATCGACTACGACGACCTGGCGCGGGTGGCCCGGTTGGTGCGGGATGCCGTGCTTCGGATCGCCAACCTCGATCATCGCCCCGCGCTCGATCATCCCAAAGGCGATCCGCACGCGGCGTGCGTGCAGTGAGCCTGGTCGCGCTCACTCGCGAGGTGAGTCCCGCCATCGGGCGCTGCGAGCTGGTGCACCTCGCGCGGCGCCCCATCGACATCGAGCTGGCGCGGGCGCAGCACCGCGTCTACGAGGCGGCATTGCGCGGGGAAGGGTGCCGAGTGCGCACCCTCCCTGCCGAGGCCGACCTGCCGGACTCGGTGTTCGTGGAAGACACGGCCGTCGTGCTCGATGAGCTCGCCGTCATCACCCGGCCGGGTGCCGAGTCACGCCGTCCGGAAACGGCCGCGGTCGCCGCCGTCCTGGCGGAGTATCGGCCGCTCGTGACGATCACGGCGCCGGGAACGATGGACGGGGGCGACGTTCTGGTCATCGGGCGGACGGCGTTCGTCGGCGCGACCGTTCGGACCAACGGGCGGCGATCGACCAGCTGCGCGCCGCGCTGAGCCCGCTCGGCGTGAAGGTCGAGTCGGTACCGGTGCGCGGATGCCTCCACCTCAAGTCGGCTGCCACGCTCGTCGCTCCCGACACCGTGCTGTGCAACCCCCGGTGGGTCGCTCCGGCGACGTTCGCGGGACTGCGGGTGCTGGAAGTCGCCGACGGCGAGCCAGGTGCCGCGAATGGGCTGCTCGTGGGTACGCGGGTCATCTATCCGTCCAGCTTCCCGAAGACCGCCGCGCGACTCGCGGCGCACGGCATCGCGCTCCTCTCGGTGAACGTTTCCGAGCTGCAGAAGGCCGAGGGAGCGGTCACCTGCTGCAGCCTGTTAATTTGAAACATGGCTTCCATCCGTCGCGCCACCGGCGATGACACGCCGACGCTGACGGCTATCGCGCGGGCTGCGAAAGCCCACTGGGGCTATCCTGCGGAATGGCTCGCCGGCTGGGCGGTCGAGCTGACGTTCAGTCCCTCCGACCTGGCGCGCGCCGACTGCTTCGTGATCGAGCAGGACGGCCAGCTGCTGGGATTCTCCGCGACCCTGCCGGGCGTGCCGCGCTGGACGCTGGACCATGTTTGGGTGCTCCCGGAAGCGATGGGGCGTGGCCTTGGGCGCCGGCTGGTGGCGCACGCCCTCGACCGTGCCATCGCGGCCGGTGCGTCGGGGCTCGAGATCGAATCCGATCCCAACGCCGAAGGCTTCTATGCCCGGCTCGGGGCGCGACGGGTCGGCTGGAGGGCGGTCCCCGTCCCGGGAGCGGCGGACCGTCGCCTGCCGCGACTCGAGCTCGACCGGCTGTCGCCGTGACGCGGCTCACGCGGCCCCGTGTGGCGATCGGGTGCTGCTTGCTGGTGCTCGCCTGCAGCGATGCGACGAATCCGGCGCCGCGGCCGCGGACCTTTCGCCTGGGCTTCTCGGCAATCCCGCCGAAGCCGGATCAGGCCATCCTACTGCAATCGCTGAATCTGTGGACGTCGAGTCACGCCGACGCGGCGATCATGCACATCTCGGTCCCATACCTGGCCCTCCTGAACGGGGTGACGGCGCCGCAAGAGGTGCGCGGCAACGAGCTCGGCCTGGCGAATTACTACCGGGCCAAGGGCTTGGCGCTCGTCATTACGGTGGACGTGACCGACGGTCTCGATCGCGCGCGAGAAGACCCGGTGCTCGACTCGATGGGCCGCAGCATTGCCGACACGGCGATCCAGCGGGTCTACGTGGACTACGTGATGGCGCTCGACTCGATTCTGCACCCCGACGACCTGGGACTGGCAGCCGAGACGAACCTGATCCGAGTTGCCGCGCCCGATTCCGTGTACCGGGCCGTCGTGACGATGGCCAACGCGGCTGCCGCAAAGGTGCGGCAGCTCGGCAGTATGCCGCTGCTGTACGTGAGCGTGCAGGTCGAGACCGCCTGGGGCCGGCTCCAGGGCGGCGGCTACGCCGGGATCACGCCGGATCTCGCGGACTTTCCATTTCTCGATCTGCTCGGTCTCTCGTCGTACCCCTATCTCGGGGGCTTCGCCGACCCGGAGAGCCTGCCGCTCGACTACTACGCCCGGCTGCGGAGGGAGAGCGGGCGTCCGGTGCTGGTCGTGGAAGGTGGCTGGAGCTCGATCTCGCTCGGTGCTTTCACTTCCTCTCCCGCCGAGCAGGCCCGCTATGTCGACTACCAGGTGACGCTGCTCGATTCGGCGCGCGCGGTGGCCGTGTTTCAGCTCACCTTCGCCGACCTCGATCTCTCCGCGATCTCACTCCCGCCGGGATCGATCCTGCCGCTCTTCGCCCACCTCGGCGTCGTCGATTCGGCGCTCGGCGCGAAACCGGCGCTCGCCGCGTGGGACCGCGCATTCCAGCGGTCGTTCGCACCATGAAGAACCGCTGATGCACCGCTCTTGCGGACCCTGGCATCCGGCGGCATAACTAGCTCGGGGCTGAGCCGTCACTGCCGTACGCCGCACCATCACAGGAGGCAGGTATGCCCGAGCAGGCTAGTGCGTCCAACCCGTTGATGAAGTCGGCGATCGTGGGAGTCGTCCTGCAGGTGCTGCTGGCGGTGCTGGCGAAGTACGTTCCCAGCCTCGGCGGCGGTGTCACTCAGGGTGCGGGAATCGGAATCGGTGGTGTGGCGGGACTCCTCTACTCGCTCTGGAACAAGGGCGCCGCGATGCCCAATGCGGCCGGGGGTGGCGCCGTGGCCGGTGGGGTAAGCGGCCTGATCGGCACACTGGCGGCGAACCTGCTCGGCGGCGGCGGACTTACCACGGCACTGGCCAGCGGGACCGGGTTCCCGGCCATCGGGGGCGTCGTCGGCGCCCTGATCGGCAAGGTGCTTGGCGGTCGCTCGGCCTGAGCGCGATCGCTCTGGATACGGCGCCCGTAGGCGGCAATCGCCTGCGGGCGCCGCTCGCTAGGGGAGGCCATGCGCTTTCAACTGATCGAAATCGAAGACCAACCCTGGTGCCCGGAGTCCCTCCGGATCGCAATTACGGATTTCCTTCGCACGGTGATGGAGTGGTTCAGGCCGTATGCCGTCGCCGCGCCGCTCCTCGCGCGCACTCTGACGCAGCTCGGTGAGACGCAGGTCGTCGATCTCTGCTCCGGCGGCGGCGGGCCGTGGGGCGATCTGGTTCGGCGCGTGCCGGCGGTCGGGGGGCCCGCGGTGCAGGTCCGGCTCTGCGACCTGTATCCGAATCAGGCGGCGTTCGCGCGGCTGGTCCGCAAGAGCGAGGGCCGCATCACGGCCGAGTCGGGTTCCGTCGACGCCACCGCCGTGCCGGAGCGCCTGGCGGGGTTCCGCACCCTGTTTACGGCCCTGCACCACTTTCCACCCGGCACCGCCCGCGCGATTCTGGCGGACGCCGCGCATCATGGACGCGGCATCGGCGTATTCGAGATCACGCGCCGGACGCCGCTCGACCTCGCCGGCATGCTGTTCCTGCCGTTGATCGCACTGCTCGTGACGCCGTTCATCCGGCCGTTTCGGTGGGACCGGCTGTTCTGGACCTATCTGGTACCGGTCGTGCCGTTGGCGGTGTGGTTCGAGGGAACGGTGTCGTGCCTGCGCACCTATACACCGGGCGAATTGCGCGACCTGGTGGTGGGGCTCGACGAGTATCGGTGGGAGATCGGGACGGTATGGTCTCCACCGTTCATCAGCGTCATGACCTACCTCATCGGCATCCCGCAGCGGGCGTGAGTTGCCGACCCGCTGACCGGGGAGCATCTTCGTCGGCATGAGAATCATCTTGCCGCTCCTTGCGTCGCTCGTGACCGTTGCGTGTCACCATCAGGCGCCACCCCCGGGGCTGCCGGTGCGCCCCGAACAGCCGCCGCCGGAAGGCATCAGGGTCCCGGTCCCGGGCGGATCGCTCGGGGCTCGTACGCGCACCTACTACATCGCGGCGGACGAAGTGGATTGGGACTACGTGCCCGGCGGGCACGATGGCATCGCCGACCGGCCCTACGCCGAGTCGGCGTTCGTCAAGAACGGGCCGCCGCGCGTCGTGAGCACCGTGTACCGGAAGGTGCTGTACCGGGAGTACACCGACAGCACGTTCCAGACACTGAAGCCCCGCGCACCCGAGTGGGCGCACCTGGGATTCCTGGGGCCCCTCCTCCGGGGGGTGGTGGGGGATACGCTGCGCATCGTGTTTCGTAACAACGGACACCGGCCCTACAGCGTGCATCCGCACGGCGTGTTCTACAACAAGGATTCCGAGGGGGCACCCTACGGAGACGGGACATCGGGCGCCGACAAGCTGGACGACGGCGTGCCACCCGGTGGGACCCACGTGTACGTCTGGCAGGTGCGGGAACGAGCGGGTCCCGGACCTGGCGACGGCAGTTCCGTCATGTGGATGTACCACTCGCACACCGACGAGACCCGCGATGTCAACAGCGGCCTGCTCGGCGTCATGCTCATCACCGCGCGCGGTATGGCCCGCTCCGACGGGTCACCGATCGACGTCGATCGCGAGATCGTCGCGTCGTTCGACCAGGTGCACGAAGAGGACAGCTGGCTGGCCGACCAGAACCTCCCGGCGCCGCTGCTCCAGGCGGGCCCGATCGCCAACCCGTCCCAGCGGCAGAATTTCTACCCCTGGTTCGTGATGTTCTCGATCAATGGCTACATCCACGGCAGCCTGCCGCTGTCCGCCCTGAGCGTCAGGGTCGGGCAGCGGGTACGGTGGTATGTGATGAGCTCGACCAACGATTTCGATTTCCACGCGCCGCATTGGCATGGCAATACCGTCACCATCGCCCACATGCGCACCGATGTCGCGCAGGTGGGGGACATGGGGATGGTCGTCGCCGACATGGTTCCCGACAACCCGGGCATCTGGCTGTTGCACTGCCATGTCTCATTCCACAACAGCGCGGGGATGGCCGTCCGGTACGCCGTTGCGCCCTGACGCCCCGATGGACCGGCCGCCGCTGCTGCTCCGGTTCGAACGACGCCGAAACGTCGAGGCGGACGAGCCGTAGGGTCGGCATGTCCCGCCGGCGCTGGTCCAGGCTTGCCTGGCGTGTCCTGACCATCGCGGCCCTGGCAGCGCTGCCGTTTGCGGTGTTGGTGCGGGGCTCCGTGACGCTGTACGAGCGCTACGGATGGCCGAGCTGGCTGGCCTTGCTGCTGGCGGGCGCGGCGATGCTGCTTGTGATCGCCGCGTACGCTGCCTGGCTGGCGCACCGGTTGACGGGGCGGATGCGACTGGCGCTGGTGACGAAGTGGGTCGCCGCTCCGCTCGTGCTGGGGTTCTGCGGTCACGCTCTGCTGTTTCTCTCCCGTGCCAACGTCCAGGCCGGACCGCTACAGTCGGAATACCACGCCACGCATCCGCTGTTGCGGATCGCCCTCTCGACCGTGATTCTCGCGCACGGCGATCTCGTCGTGACCGACCTGAGCCGCGTCCACGCCGACTACGCCCGCATGGGGCTGCCGGCGTTCGATGCGACGCTCCATTACCCCCAGCGGGACGGCTGGGTGCATGCGGTGGACCTGCGGACCAGCCGCCGGAACGAGATCGCCAACCGGCTGGTCGAGTTGTATTTCCGGCTGATGGGGTTCCGGACCCTACGGCACGTGGGAACGGCGGATCACCTGCACGTGGAGCTGCCGGTACGCTGACGGGGTGTCAGCGCGGTCGGCCCAGTTCTTCGGTCAATACCGTGACAGCGGTGTCCAGCTCCTCCTCTGTGTTGTAATAGTGCGGCGATAGCCGCAGCACGGCCGCCACTTTCTTCTGGTCCATGTCGATGACCCCATCGTCGCGCGTCGAGACGCTGGTATTGACGCCCCGCGCCCGCAGGCGCTGCTTGAGGCCGGCCGGCTCGACGCCATCGGTGGCGATCGTAACGATGGCGCCGCGTTCGGTCCCCCGGTCCATGACGCGGACCCCCGGGATCGTGGCGAGTCGCTTCCGCAGGAGGGCGGCGAGGGCGCGGGCGCGGTCGTATCCCACTGCGCCGACCTCCTCGGAGTATCGTGCGGCCGCGCCCAAGCCGAGCACGAGGGCGTGGGAGAACTCCCAGTTCTCGAAACGGCGGGCGCCGTCGAAGAGACGATAGCCGTCGGGGGTGGTCCACTCGGCGCCGCGCATGTCCACGAGCAGCGGGTGGTCGCCGCGCGCCAGCGCCCGGTCGGAGACGTAGAGAAAGCCGATGCCGCGGGGCCCGCGCAGGAATTTCCGGGCGGTGGCGGCGAGGTAGTCGCAGCGCAGGTCGCGCACCGCGATCGGCAGCTGACCCACCGCCTGGCAGGCGTCGATGAGGTAGGGGACGCCCACCGCTTCGCACACTTCGCCGATGCTCCGGGCCTGCTGCACCAGCCCGGAGTTGGTCGGAACCCAGGTCAGGGCGACGAGGCGGACCCGCCCATCCGCCAGCTGCGCGCGCACGCTCTCCGGGTCGGCGCCGCCCGTGGGAAGGTCCTCGGCCCGCCGCACCTCGACGCCGAGGCGGCGGGCGAGCGACAGGTACATCAACTGGTTCGAGACGTAGTCGGCCCGGCTCGTGACGATGGCGTCGCCGGGACGGAAATCGAATGCGCTGAGCCCCTGCGCGACGGCCACGGTCGCGTTCTCGACGATGGCGATGTTGTTGGGGGCGCAGCCGACGAGGCGCGCCACGGCGGCGTAGCACTGCGCGATGCCGTCGGCCGCCTCGTCGGCGGCTTCGTATCCCCCGATCTCCGACTCGCGTCGCAGATGGGCGGTGACCGCCTCGAGCACCGGCCGGGGCGGCAACGCGGCTCCGGCGTTGTTCAAGTGGATCCGCTCGGTACTGCCGGGCGTGTCGGCCCGCCAGCGGGCGAGCTCGGTCGGCGGTCCCGCCACATCGTACCTCACTTACCGCCGCCGGGCCGGCGTCGGAGCGGGGGGCGGCGGCAGCGGGATGTTGCTGTTCCAGATCAGGGTCGTGAACTGCCACTGGTCGCCGGTCTTGCGCCACACGCCCACCCACTTCCCGGTGTCCGCGATGGCGGTCATGCCGGCAGGAGCGTTGGGACCCGGCTGGATGGTGAGGTCGTAGGCGCCACGCGAGGTGGCGAGGGGACCATTGGCCATGACCTCGTCCACGCTGATGTGCACGGTCGTCTGGCCCAGGCTGGCCTGCTGAGCCTGGAACGCCTGGATGGCGGCCCGGCCGTGCTGCGGTGGAGCGTTCGGCGCCAGCTCGTAGCCGTCCTCGACGAACGCGCCCGCGATCGAGTCGGCCTGACCGGCGGCTGACCAACGCTCCCAGTCCTTCGCCCGCTGCTCGAATACCGTCCGGGCGGCGGCACCTTCCTGCTGCATTCGAGTCGCCAGCTGATCCGGCGTCTCAGGCTTCTGGCAGGCCGTCACTCCCACCGCCAACGCGATACCCATGGCCAGCTTCGATCGCATAGTCGCTCTCCTCAGTGAAGGTGGTTGGAACTCGACTACCGGATTCTCCCCAGCCGGTCGGGCGGCAGCTCGGTCACCACGATGCGGCGCTCGAGCTTCTGGGCTCCGACCGTCAGCCGTACGGTGTACTCGCCCGGCGGCACGCGCCGCAACTCCTCGCGCGAGGTGGGATCACCCAATCCGCGGGGTCGAGGCCGCTCGCTCGACAGATCCCAGGTGACCTGCTGCAGGCCCGGCAGCGCGGAGCCGGTGATGGACCGCAGCGTGTCTCCGGCGGCGGACACGATAACGAGTTTCACGCCGTCCGGCTGTACATCCCGCAGATAGTAGGTGATCACCGCGCCGCGCGGGGGATTGTCTGCCGAGAAGCCGGCGCTGCCGTCGCTCGGCCGCGTGTCGCGCCACCGAAACTGGTAGGCAGGGGCGACCTCGAACAGGGTGGCCGGTCGCGCCAGCAGGGAGTCGGTGTACTCCTCGAGCGGACCGACCCCGACGACGTAGGCGCCTCGGCCGTGCGTGCCCACCACCAGATCATGCTGGCGATACGACATCGCCAGCGCCTCCACCATCACGTGCGGGAAGCTCTTGCCGAAGCGGCGCCAATGCTGACCGGCGTCCACCGTGGCGTACACGCCGTCGGCGGTCCCGACCCACAGGACGCGCGGATTGCGCGGGCTCTCGAACACCGTCAGGCTGCCCCGGTCGGCGGGGAGACCCGCCACGAGCTCGGTCCAGGTCCGGCCGAAGTCGGTGGTGTGCCAGACATGCGGCCGGTAGTCGTCGCGGTGATGGCAGTCGAGCGCGATCCACGCCGACCCTTCGTCCTGCACCGAAGCGACGATCGTGGAGACGAAACAGTCGACCGGCGCGCCGCGCGGGAAATTGCCGGTCACGCCGGTCCAGGTTCGCCCGGTATCCCGCGACACCCAGACGAGCCCGTCGTCCGTGCCCGTCCACAGGACGGCGGGCGTCCTGGGGCTCTCGGCGATCGAGAAGATGGCGTGGTAGCTCGTATGTCCAACCTCCGGGGCCGGATGCTCGCGTGGCGTGCGCGTCATGTCGGGCCCCAGCGCTTCCCAGTCGCGACCGCCCTGGCGCAAACGAAACAGGCGGTTGGCGCCCAGGTAGACCGTCCCCGAGTCGTGGTGCGAAATGAGGATCGGAGTGGTCCACCCCCAGGTGAACGGGTAGCCGCTCTCTTCCCCCGCGTCCAGAGACTCGGGCTGGATATCGTCGCGCTTCCAGGAGCGGAGGTCGAGTCGCGAGACGTTGCCGAACTGCCACCCGGAATACACGGTCCAGGGATCGTTGGGCGGGATCTGCACCCACATCCCGTCGCCGCCGTTGACCGGGTACCAGTCGTCGTCCGCAATGCCGCTCGAGTCGCGCGTCGCGCTCGGCCCGCACCACACCCCATTGTCCTGCAGCCCACCGCAGATCTGGTAGGGCACGAGCGAACTGTCCACGATCACCGTGTAGAACTGCCCGATCGGGAGCGGCATGTGCCACCACGCCTTGCCGGCGTCGTAGGTGACGTAGGCGCCGCCATCGTTGCCCAGGATGCGGTGGGCCGGGTCGTGCGGGTCGATCCAGAGCGCGTGGTGGTCCACGTGCACGTTGGCGAGCGATTCCGCGGCGAACGTGCGGCCGCCGTCCTTGCTCTCGAGCAGCGGGCTCGTCGCGACGAATACATGCTGCGAATCGGCGGGGTCCACCCAGATCGCGTCATAGTAGTAGTGCGGTACCGCCTGCAGATCGTTGGTCTGGATCCAGGTCGCCCCACCGTCGGCGGAGCGGAACACGCCGCCGAACCGTCCCTGCGCCGGGTCGGTGACGCCGCGATCCACCTGGATCATCGCGAACACGAGCTTGGGATTCTGCGGCGAAATGGCGAGGCCGATGCGTCCCATGCGGTCGGTGGGCAGCCCGTTGTGCCGCGTCGAATCGGTGAGCCGGGTCCAGGTCGCACCGCCGTTGGTCGTCTTGTAGATCCCGCTGCCTGCGCCGACCCCTTCCATGCGGCTGCCGCCCCAGCGTAGCCGATGCCAGGCCGCGGCGTAGAGTGTGTTGGGATCGCTCGGATCCATCACGAGGTCCACGATGCCCGTCGTGTCGTCCACGAACAACACGCGATTCCAGGTCTTGCCGCCGTCCGTGGTCTTGTAGACCCCGCGCTCGCTGTTGGGCCCCCACAGATGCCCCAGCGCAGCGATGTACACCGTGTCCGGCCCCGTGGGATGGATCACGATGCGGCCGATGGCGCGGCTGTCGCTGAGGCCCATCCGGTTCCAGCTCTTGCCGCCGTTGGTGGATTTGTACACGCCGTCGCCCCAGTACTGCGAGCGCAGGCTGTTCTTCTCACCGGTGCCCACCCACAAGAGCTGATGGTCCGCGGCGGCCACGGCGAGGTCGCCGATCGTCTCGCTCCCGAGTCCCGCCGAGACGGACTGCCAGGTGACGCCGCCGTTGACCGTCTTCCATACGCCGCCGCCCGCCGCGCCCACGTAGAAGGTCGTCGGCCTCGGCTCGGCCGTCTGCGGCACGGCGATGGCGGTGACGCGTCCCGAGTACGCCGCCGGACCGAGCGCGCGGTAACGGAAGCTCGCGAGAAAACGGGCGAGCGAGTCGCTGGTGGGGACTGTGTCCTGATGAACCGTATCGCTGACGGTGCGCACGGCGCCGCGTCTGCGCGGCTGTTGCCCGACAGCGGGCCGCAGGGCGGAGAGGAGCATCGCGCACCACAAACAAACCGAGGAATACCGGGTCATGAGATCACTGGTCGTGAGTAGGCGGAGGAACCTATGCCGCATCCGCGACGGCTGCCAGCAAACTGCATCATGCCGTCATGGTGGCTCGAATCGGTACAGCTCGTTGCGGAACGCGTCTCATCGGCATGTGAGCCCGGTCACGTATCTCGCGATTAATCCATTGCGCATCAATGAGTTACAAGACTGGCCCCGAAGGGTTTCGTTCTTGCGATCAGGAGGCCATCAACCTCTTCGGAGCCTGAAGACATATGATCGCCGAGGAAGCAATGGACGCCACCCACCTCGATGATATCGCCGCACACCGGCGGATCGGCGGGATCGCAGCGCTTCGCAAGTGTTTCGCCGCACTCAAGTCTATGAGCCAGCCGCACCGATACG
>Ga0153915_10005987_pt1 | contig 11358 bp, 7 predicted proteins | sample Opewatmetagenome_2_FD_107003 | JGI IMG/M metagenome (GOLD analysis project Ga0153915, IMG submission 107003) | Freshwater wetland microbial communities from Ohio, USA - Open water 3 Core 3 Depth 3 metaG | ecosystem: Environmental > Aquatic > Freshwater > Wetlands | place: USA: Ohio, Lake Erie...
AAGAGCTTGCCCACCTTCTTGTTTAAATTGTCGATCGCCTTGAAGTCAATGGCCTGGTCGATGTTGTGATGCAGATGGACGAAGAGAGCATGCATCAATGCCTTTTCGATCCGGTTCATACCCTTGCCTCCTAACGGGAAATCCAACCTAAAATAGATAAATTCCTGGAAATAAGCAATCCATTTTTGCTTCTTTTTTCGGGGGCCGAAAACCCTATTTATCGTGCCGGAAAACCGCGCCGGCCTTCATGACAAACATGACACGCTGAAGGGCCGTAATATCCTGCAAGGGGTCACCCGGCACGGCCACGATATCGGCCAGCATTCCAGGGGCCAGATGGCCGATGGACGCGGATTGGCCGAGCAATTCGGCGGCAACGGAGGTCCCGGCCTTGATGGCATCGATCGGAGTGAAACCCGCCTTCTTGACCATGAGTTCGAATTCTTTAGCTTGATTAATAGACCAGGGAATGGAACCGGCATCCGTGCCCAGGACGACCTTCAGTCCTTTTTTATATGCGTTGTTGAGGCCCTTATATTCTATTTCGAGCAGAGGGTTCGGCTTCTGAGTTTCCCCCTTTTCAGAATGATCCTGGAATACGAGGAGGGTCGGGCACCAATACGCTCCTTGGAGCTTCGCCTGATCGATCAGGGCGTCGTCAAACCCACATCCATGTTCGATGCTGTCGATCCCGGCATCCAGAGCCGCCTTAATTCCATCCCGGCTGATGGCATGGCCGGCGACTTTGCGCTCGAGCCTATGGGATTCATCGACCATGGTAGTCAGCTCTTCTTTGGTAAAATTGGCCAGCCCGGATATGCCCCCGTCTTTGTCGATGAAGAAAGGCCAATCCACATAAATTTTAATCAGGTCCGCGCCATTTGCGACCTGCTCTCGTACGGCCTTGAGGCAATCCTCAGTCCCGGCCACCATTTGGGCGCCTTTGGGCAGGTCGAGTTCCCAAGAATAATCGTCGGGCATGTAGCGTCCAAAGGTGTTCAGCCCCCGTGTGGACACCCACAGGCGCGGCCCCGGGACGAGGCCGAGGTTGATCGCCTTTTTCACGTCCGCATCGGCATACATGGCCCCCTCCGACTCGACGTCCCGCAACGCCGTAAAGCCGTTCCAGAGCGCTTTGCGGACGTTGGCCACAGCGCGAATGGTCCGGAACGGAGTTGAATTCTTGTAGAGGTCAGCCCCATAGTCAGCGGGGCCGTCCACCATGATATGGGTATGGGCATCGATGAACCCGGGAAGCACGGTCTTGTCGCTAAGGTCGAGGACGATGGCCCCATTGGGAATGGCGGCTTTTTCGTCAACTGCCGTTATCTTATTTCCCTGGACAACGATGATGACGTTCTGACGGACTTGATCACTCAGGCCATCGATCAGCCGCCCGGCCTTGATCGCGTAGGTCTCACCGGCTGGCGTCGATGCGGCGAGAAACACAAAAGCCGCCAGAATTAGCAGACCAGCACTTGTCTTTTTAGTCATCGTCCTCCCTCCTAACCGGAATTCCCGTAATCCAATGACCGTCCCGTTGGTACCGCCGCGGTTTTACGCAATTGCGATAGTGCAGATGCAGGTAGTCAACTCAGGTCAGCCGCCTGTCTTCACGCCGGTCTCGGATATGATGAACTCGGCCCACCGCTCGAGGTAGTCCTCGCCCTTCTCCGCCGAAGCCGTCCGGGGGTCGCCGAGGACGCCGTTGGAGGTGAGGGCGGGCATGCCCCGTTCGAAGATGAGCTTCATCTCGGCCTCTCCGAGCGGACCGATATAACCGGGTGCGAAGCGCTCGGGAGCGACGAGCGCCGCCTCCAGCGCCAGCATCATCGAAGTCTCGTTCTCGCCCGAGTGGGCCCCCGCCTCCCCGGCCGTGACGCCGAACCGGGTTGAGGCTTTTTCGAGGAAGCCGGTCAGCGCCAGCAGATTGGTGAAGCCGGTCACCTCGATCCCGGGGTGGGCCTTTTGGGCCGCCTCGATGGCCTGGCGGACGGTCGCGAAGTTGCCGCCGTGACTCGGGATGATGATGATCCTCGTGAAGCCATGGTGAACGAGGCTATCGACGTAGTCCCGGAGGATGAGGGCGAGCGTCTCGGGCTTGAGGGAGATCGTGCCGGCAAAGGCGAGGTGATGCTCTGAGATGCCGACATTGACCGTCCGCGCTTGAAGGGCCTGATCGAGCTTGCGGGCGACGCGCTCCGCCAGATCGTCTCCGATCCGCGTGTCGGTCATGGTCGGCAGATGCGGACCGTGCTGTTCGGTCGAGCCCACGGCGAAGACGGCTGTCGTAAAGCCTGACTCGATGGCGCGTTTGATGTCGGGCCAGGTCATCTCTTCCATCTTGATAGTCTTCATGGGGTGGTTCTCCTTTCCCACGGCGTGCGGATCAGTGGGGATAATAGCACAGATGACCGGGCGGGGGCCAAGGGGAATCCTTTCGACTGCTCGAGTCTGGGAAAAAAGCCGGAGTTAGGGTAAAATACGGCCATGCCCCTGAAGAGATGCCCATACTGCCAGGCGATAATCGACGATAAGAGTGAGCTCTGCACGAAGTGCGGGACCCGGCTTCTTTACCCTGAAGACGAGTCCATCGAAGAAGATATCCCGGGCGACAAGATCGTCGACGACGACAAGTAGCCGCTACTTTTCCTTGATGATCGCCGCATCCCATGGTCCCAGGATTATTTTCTGGGATCCGGACGCCGCCTCTCCGGAAAGAAGGTCCGTCCCCTCCCCATAGGCGTAGGGGAAGATCTGCCGGGATCCTGAAAAATTGAGGTAGAAATGGACGGCCTTTCCATCCCTAAGGGTGGCGTGCTTGGCCTTGACGACGGCGGGAAGAACCGCATCCGTCAGCCCCACCCCGGCGATCTTGAGCGCCTCGAGGACGACCATTTCCTGGAGCTTGTCTGAAAGGTAAGTCCCCTCATAGGTTACGGTTCCCTGGCCGTGCGAATTCAGCGTTATGGCCGGATACTGGCCGAAAACCGGATGGTCGTAGAAGGCCAGAGGCTTCGCCTTCTCCGGTATCAGATATTCCGCCCAAGCCGAGACCTTGTTCTCCTCACCCACGCCGTAGGGATCGCCTTTGAGCTTGAGAGGCGACCTGAGGTTGGAGAACTCCTGGTAATAGAACCCGGCAGCTTCCCGCAACGGACCGGGAGCCATGGTCCAGCGGACGGTCGAATTCTCATTGCAGAATCCGCTCTTGAAGCTGAGGAGCAAGTGGCCGCCCTCCCGGACGTAAGCGCTCAGCCGGTCAAGAAGATCGTCGCTCGCAATATAAAGCGGCGGCACGACGATGAGTTCGTATTCGCTGAGGTTGCGGCTCTGCGGGAAGACAAAATCGGTTTCGACATGGAGTTTATAGAGGGTCTTGTAAAGCTGGTTCAATACGGTCATATAAGTGACCTTGTCGTCGAAGGGCATAAAATCCAGCCCCAGCCGGGAATCCAGGCTGTAGAGGATGGCTACCCGGTTCTTCTTCCCGAGGCTGACCAGCTCCGGCCCGACCTTCTTCAGCTCTTGGGCGATCTGTGAAACCTCGGAGTAAACCCTACCCGGCTCCAGGTCATGCGACAGAACGCCCTTCCAGTAGGTCTCCTGTCCATAATGGAGCGAATGCCAGTGCCAGTAGGCGACTAGGTTGGCTCCCGAGCCGATGTTGGCATAGACGGCCAGCCTGAGCTGCCCGGGGTATGGGGGGGTCTGAGCCCTGGAGTCCCAGCCGGTGGTTTGGGCCGTAGTCTCGGTCACCAAGTAATTGCTGTGCCGGAGCGAACGGTTAATGTCGCCGCAGAAAGCGATATACTCGCCGTCCATCTCGTCCTGGAGTCCCATATAGATATTCACGGACGGGATGTCCAAAGCCTTGACCGTTTCGAACTGATCGACATCGGACGGAAATCCGCCCACGAAATCGTGGCTGACGAACTGGTCCGGCCGCTTGATCTCCCTGACGATCGCCGCCTGCCAGCCCAGGAAATCCGCGATGATATTCTGCTGGAACCTTTCCCACTCGAGCTTGTAGCCCGGGTTGAGGATACCCTCCCTGGGCGGGAGTTCGTCAAAGTCGGCGATATTCTGTCCCCAATAATTCAGCCCCCAGGCCGTGTTGAGGTCTTGTGCGCTCTTAAACTTTCTTTTGAGGTGCTCCCGGAAGAGTCCCTGGACATGGACATCCGCCGTGCCCGAGGAGTGGGTCTCGTTGTCGAGCTGGTAGCCGATGATGGCCGGGTGGTCCTTGAAATGCCCGACCAGCTTGCGGATGATCCGCTCGGCGTAGAACCTGTAGGTCGGATGGGTCAGGTCGGTCATCTGGCGGAGCCCGTAGGCATAGCGGGGCTGGTTGAGCTGTTTGACCTGGATCTCGGGGTGCTTTTTGAACAGCCAGGCGGGTATCGAATAGGTCGGCGTTCCCAGCATGACCTTGATGCCGGCCTGGTGCAGACGGTCGATCACCCTCTCCAGCCAAGCGAAGTCGAACTCGCCGTCCCTCGGCTCCAAGACCCCCCAGGTGGACTCCCCTACCCGGGCGAAGGTGAGGCCCGCCTTTTGCATGAGCTCGACATCTTTTTCGAGCCTTTCGTAGGGCATATATTCGTGGTAGTAGGAAGCGCCGTAAAGGACGGTGGGGAATTCCGGCGCTTGGGCCCGGCTGGGCGCCGCACTCGACAGGATGGCCAAAGCCGCGATGAAGACGGACGCGACGGCTCGCTTGTTCACCATCATGACTTCTCCTTACGGAGCCTCATTAAGCCACAATTCCGGACTTAAATAAAGCCGTCGAAGGTTATTTTAAATAGCGCCCGGACTCTGTTAGAATTGTCGAGCGTATCCGGACCAGGGTGAAGACAAGATGAGAAGCAAGCAGACCTACGTCATCTTCGTGACCGTCATCGCGGCCATCGGCGGGCTCCTATTCGGCTTCGACACGGCCATCGTCGCCGGCGCCACGCGCTACCTCAAGGACCAGTTCGCCCTCAGCTCGCTTCAGGAAGGCTGGGCCGTCAGCGTGGTCCTTATCGGCTGCATGTTCGGCGCCGGGCTGGCCGGGCCGATCTCCGACCGGATCGGGCGGAGAAGGTTCATGCTCGTTTCGGCCGTGTTGTTCTTCGTGTCGGCCCTCGGCTGTGCCTTCCCACAGAATATCTTCCAGTTCGTCCTCTTTCGGTTTGTCGGCGGGCTGGGCATCGGCTCGGCCTCGATCCTGGCGCCGCTCTACATCGCCGAGGTCTCCCCGGCCCGGATCAGGGGAGCGCTTGTCTCGGTCAATCAGATGGCCATTGTCACCGGCATCCTGCTCGCCTACTTCGTCAACTGGGCGTTCGCCGGGGTTGGGCCGTCGAACTGGCGCTGGATGTACGGCATGGGAGCAGTACCGTCCTTGGTTTTTTTCGGCCTCCTCCTGCGCGTGCCGGAGAGCCCCCGCTGGCTGGTCAAGATGGAGCGCGAGCCGGAAGCCCTGGCCGTCCTGTCTCGGGTCAACGATCATGCTGCTGCGGCCGAAGAAGTCCGGAGCATCAAGGAGACTCTCCTCCTGGAGAAGGGCTCGCTGGCCGAGCTCTTCCGTCCGGGATTCCGACAGGCTATCTTCATCGCCATTGTCCTGGCGGTCCTCCAGCAGATCACGGGCATAAATGCCATCCTCTACTATGCCCCCCGCATCTTCGAACGGGCGGGTTTCGAACGGATCTCGGCGATCGGGCAATCGACGATCGTCGGCTTCGTCAACATGCTCTTTACGGTTGTGGCCATCCTTCTTGTCGATAAGGTCGGCCGCAAGCCGCTCCTTTTGATCGCCGCGGCGGGGATGGGCCTCTCCCAGCTTCTCCTGGGCGCCGCTTTCAAGGTCGAGCACCTGGCCGGGTCGGCCATCCTCCTCCTCATCCTCCTCTACATCGCCTTTTTTGCCATGGCCATGGGGCCAATCGTCTGGGTGGTCCTGAGCGAGATCTTCCCCACCCGGATGCGGGGGAGCGCCATGGCCATCGCCACGGTGGCGCTCTGGGTCGCCGATTTCGCGGTCACGCTGAGTTTCCCGGTCATCGCCGACCGTCTGAACGAGACGACCGCCTTCTGGTTTTATGCGCTGATGTGCGCCGTCGATTTCCTGTTCATGCTCTTTTTACTTCCGGAAACGAAGGGAAAGACGCTGGAAGAGATCGAACGGCACTGGCTGAGGAAGATCTAGGCGCGGAGGGACGCTCCCAGCGCCGTCAGGGTTCGGCGATCAACAAAGTTGTCGGGTCGAGGCTCAGCCTGAGCTCGGGGGGGGAGCTAAACCCATGGTCCTTGACCAGACGGAGTTGGACGCGATCGTTCCAGTGCCGCAGGGTGATGAGGACATCGATGCCGTCAAGGCAGGGCTTGAGCTCGAAGGGGATGCCCTGCTCGTCGAACAGAGGGTCGGGCGCCTTGAGTGAGGCGCTGAACCAGAGCTCAAGGTCCATCCGGCCGGCGAATTCCTTGAACCTGCGGAGGTCGTCGGCCGAAGACTGGGGGAAGCTGAAACCGTCAACGATAATCGTCTCGGCGGCGAACCGGCCGTCCCGGATCATCGCCTCCAGGCTGCGGAGGACCTGTTCGGTTCGCATTCCCTCTTGATTGAAGTTCATGATCACGCGCTTCTTGACCAGCTCATCGTGGATTTCAGCCGCCGGCTCGATCTCTATCCGCCTGGCCAATTCGCGAAAGATGTCCTCATACCAGGTGATGATGTGGTCGACGCGGCTGGCATAGGAGACGTGGATGACAGGCTTGCCCTGGAAAAGCTTGTCCGTGGCGAGATGGACCAGGCAGGCGGTCTTACCAACCCCCTTGCGCGAGGCCAAAACTCCGATATTTCCCTTCCCCAACCCGCCGTGGATCGATCTTTCCAGGACCCGCAGCGGGCTCCTCTTGACCAGATCCTCTATGACCATGCGCTCGACTCCTGATTATGACTATGGCTCTTTCTCGATCTTGTCCTTATGCAAGGCGATGAGTTCCTCGGCGACCTGGGCCGGAACCCGGGCGTATTTCAGGAATTCCATGGTGAACTCCGCCTTTCCTTGGGTGAGGGAGCGGAGGACGGTGGAATATCCGAACATCTCACTGAGGGGCACCTCGGCATCGACGCGGGCGAAGAGGCCGTCCTCGACCGAGCTGACGATGACCCCCCGCCGTTGGTTGATACTGGCGAAGACGCTGCCGACGAACTCCGCCGGCCCTTCCACGGAAAGCTTCATGACGGGTTCCAGTGCGTAGGGTTTGGCCTTGGCATAGGCCTGCCAAAAGGCCCCCTTGGCGGCGGCCTGGAACGCGAGGTCTGAAGAGTCCACCTCGTGGGCCGCACCGTCGGTGAGGGTCACTTTGAGGCCCGTTATCGGAAAACCGATGAGCCGGCCCTTCTTGAGCGCCGCCTGGAATCCCTTGTCGCAGGCGGGTATGAACTCCCTGGGGATGCTTCCGCCCCGGATCGCGTTCACGAATTCGTAGGGTTTTTCCGGTTGGGGCTCGATGAACCCCATGACCCGGCCGAATTGGCCGGCGCCGCCCGTCTGTTTTTTGTGGATGTAATCGAATTCTGCCCGCTGGGCGATCGACTCCCGGTACGCCACCTGGGGCTTGCCCGTGCTCACCGCCACTCTGTATTCCCGCTTCATGCGCTCCACATAAACGTCCAGGTGGAGCTCGCCCATCCCCTGGATGATAGTTTCCTTGGTCTCGGGGTCGACATGGGTGCGGAAAGTGGGGTCCTCTTTGGTGAAGCGCCGCAGGGCCTTGCCCATGCTGTCCGCAGACTTCTTCTCGGTCGGGAAGACGGCGAGCGAAATGACCGGCTCCGGGACATAGATCGAGGACATGGCCAGGTTCAACCCGGGCGCAACGAAAGTATCGCCTGACTGGCAGTCGACCCCGAAAAGGGCGGCGATGTCACCCGCGGCGGCCTCTTCGATCTCCTCCATGCTGTCGGCGTGCATGCGGACCAGTCGTCCCACCCGCAACTTGCTCCGGGAGCGGGAGTTCAGAAGCTCCGCCCCCTTCCGGACCGCACCCTGGTAGACGCGGATATGGGTCAACTGACCATAGGGGCCTTCCTCGAGTTTGAAAGCCAGGGCGACCGGCGGGGCCTCCGGGTCCGATCTGAGGACGATCTCCTTCCCGCCGTGGTCCAAGTCATAGGCCGTGTTCTCGACCTCGGCCGGGTTGGGGAGGTACGCGACAATGGCGTCGAGGAGGAGCTGCACGCCCTTGTTCCGGTAAGCCGAACCTATCAAAACGGGCGTCAGCTCGCGGCTGAGCGTCCCGCGCCGGGCGGCCTCGATGATGAGATCGGGAGTCTCGCGTCCGGCAAGGGCGGCCTCGGTGAGCTCGTCTGAGAACATCGAGACCGCGTCCAGCAGGTCCTGACGGGCCCGCGCCGCCTCCGGCCTGAGGTCGGCGGGAATGGCCTCGCGACGGACGACCTCGCCCTGGGCCCCGTCGAAATAGACCGCCTCTGCAGTGATGAGGTCGATGATCCCCTGGTGTTTGTCCTCCAGGCCGATGGGAAGGTGCAACAGGACGGCGTTCCGGCCGAGCTTCTCGCGCAGCTGATCCTTGACCTTGACCGGGTCGGCCCCCACCCTGTCGAGCTTGTTGACGAAGGCGACGCAGGGGACCTTGTAGCGCTTGAGCTGGCGGTCGACGGTGATGGTCTGCGACTGCACGCCTCCGACCGAGCAGAGCACAAGGACGGCGCCGTCGAGGACGCGAAGCGACCGTTCGACCTCGATCGTGAAATCGACGTGACCCGGGGTATCAATGATGTTGATCGTGTGGTCTCCCCAGGAAACGTTGGTCGCGGCCGATGAGATGGTGATGCCGCGCTCGCGCTCAAGCTCCATCGAATCCATGGTCGCGCCGACCCCGTCTCTGCCCTTGACCTCGTGCATCCGGTGGATCTTGTGGCAGTAGAATAGGATCCTTTCGGTCAGCGTGGTCTTGCCGGAATCGATATGGGCGCTGATCCCGATATTCCGGAGTCTGGTCAGATCGGCGGCCATAATCTTTCCATTATACCGGATTTCCCCATCAATCCGAAGAGGCGCGTTCGCGGCGCGGATCAGGTGAGCGATCAGGGGACAGCCTGCGTAATCCGCTCATTCTATTCGGGAATTAGGGTAAGTGTCCCCCTACTAGAGAACGACAGGTTCGAGCTTGGGGGCAAGGAGTTGGATGATGCCAAGAGCCAGAAGGTAGGCGGAGCCGGAGATAATGAACAGGATGAGGTAGCTCCCCGTCCATTCCAATAGGTGTCCGGCCAGCGTGGAGAACAACATGCCTCCGACCGCTCCGGCCATCCCTCCGAGCCCGGTGACCGAGCCGACCGCCGCCTTCGGATACATGTCGGAGGCAAAAGTGAAGATATTGGCCGACCACGCCTGGTGGGCCCCGGCCGCAAGCCCTATGAGAAGCACCGCGCCCCACAGACCCGAGACTTGATCGGCGGCCATGACCGGCACCACAGCCAGGGCGCATACCAGCATAACCGCCTTGCGGCTTCGGTTGACCGTTCCCCCTCTCTTGAGGAGAGCCGACGAAGCCCAGCCTCCGCCGATGCTGCCCACATCGGCCAGGGCATAGACTGCGATGAGCGGCAGCCCGAGTTTTATAAGAGTGAGGCCGAACCGGGCATTCAGGAACTTGCCCAGCCAATAGAGATAGAACCACCAGATGGGATCGGTCAGGAATTTCCCGATGACAATGGCCCATGTCTGTCTGTATCTCAGAAGTTCCAGCCAGCCGACCTTTTGGGGGGACCTTTCTTCGGGGTCGCTCAGGATATGGGCGAGCTCCGACCGCGACAGCGATTTCTTTTTTTCGGGGACCTCATAGATAAGAAGCCAGAAGAAGGTCCAGACGAAACCGATCGCCCCGGTGAGGAGGAAAGCGGCCGGCCAGCCGAAAGTCACAGTGATCCAGGGCACGACCGCGGGCGCCACCACGGCTCCCACGTTGCAGCCGGCGTTGAATATCCCGGTGGCCAGGGCCCGCTCTTTTTTGGGGAACCACTCCGCTACCACTTTGATCGCCGTGGGAAAGTTGCCGGATTCCCCGAGGCCAAGGGCGAAGCGGGCCGCCCCAAAGCCGAAGGCCGTTCGGGCGGCGGCATGGGCCATTGAAGCGACGCTCCAGACCGTGATCGCGATCAGGTAGCCGACCCGGGTTCCGTACCTGTCGATGAACCTCCCGAAGAGAAGGAGCCCGACGGCGTAAGCGGTCTGAAAAGCCGTGACGATATACCCGTATTCGCTTTCACTCCAGCCGATGATCCGCTGCAAGTCAGGCGCCAGGATCCCCAGGATCTGGCGGTCGACGTAGTTTATGGTGGTGGCAAAAAAAAGGAGAGCGCAGATCGTCCACCGGAACCCGCCGGTGCGGGCCCGGCTTTCCGTACTTGCCGCCCCGGAATTGAGGTCCATTAGATAATTTTCGGCTTCATGACCCGGGCGCCCAGCACCCTCAACTCTTTAACCAAGCGGTCGAACATGACGTCATCCTGGTATATGCCCACGATCGACCCGCCGGACCCGGCAAAATTGGCCGAGGCGCCGCACCGGCGGGCCGCCTCGATGAGCTCCAGGTTTCCGGGGCTAATCGTCATGACCCGCCGCCTCAGGTCCAAGTTCCGGTCCATGAGCGACGGCCAGGCGCTGAAGTCCCCGCGGCCATAGCTATCCCTCCCCTCCTCCGCCAAGGCGGCCATCTCCCGCACTGCCCAGACGGCCTTGGGATCCCCGCTGTCGTAGGCCCGGCGCAGCTCGTTGTGGACGGTTCCCGACACCTTGCCCAGGTCGGGCTTATAGGCCAGGTAGAAGGTCGGGAGGATCGATGCGTCGAGCCTTTCGTATTCGCCGAACCCGCGGCTTTCGAAAAGCTGCTGGGCGAGGTCCATGTAAACGCAGCCCTCATAGACCTGGATCACTCGGTCCATGTACCCGGCGTTTATGCCCAGTTCGTTGAGCTCGGCCCGCAACACGAGCGTCGGCAGCCTCTCCCCGGGGATGGGCACGCCGTAGAACGCCGCCAGAGCACGCATGGCCGCGACGATGACGGCGCTCGACCCGGCCAGGCCCACCTGCCGGGGAATGTCGCAGCTGTATCGAAGCCCAAAGTTCTTAGGCGGCGGCAGCGCGCCTTGGGCCCGGCAGTAGTCGAAGAAGGATTTGACGGCCGCCTTGATCAACCGGGTCCCTCCGTAATAGCCGTAGAGCCTGAGCCGCTCCTCGAACTCGTTTTCGTCCCGGTATATCTCCAGGTCTTCGGCGGACGGCTCGATCCTGAGGTCCTTTGACTCCTCGATGGAAACGCGGGCTGAAAAATTCTTGA
>Ga0153915_10005989_pt1 | contig 11357 bp, 7 predicted proteins | sample Opewatmetagenome_2_FD_107003 | JGI IMG/M metagenome (GOLD analysis project Ga0153915, IMG submission 107003) | Freshwater wetland microbial communities from Ohio, USA - Open water 3 Core 3 Depth 3 metaG | ecosystem: Environmental > Aquatic > Freshwater > Wetlands | place: USA: Ohio, Lake Erie...
TACCCCGGTGCCCAAAAATGGATTTTTAATAACCAGGGACAATTGCTTAAGCAGGTTTATGTCTATGTTAATGCCGAAAGCTTGCGTAAGGCGGACCTCAATAAAGCGGTTACTGATCGAGATACCCTGATTCTGGTAGTCCTGGTTACAGGTGGATGATCGATTCCCTTCTCTCTTTAGTGTTGCAATTTCTATCTACCGGTAGCTGTGCAGACCGGTAAAGATATAATTGCCGAAGAAAGTAAAAATAACTGCTAGAAATCCAATCACTATCAGGACTGCGGCTTTTTTGCCTCGCCAGCCGCGCATGACCCTGGCATGCAGATAGCTCGCAAACAATAGCCAGGTCACCAGACTGGCCGTTTCTTTGGGGTCCCAGCTCCAATAGCTGCCCCAGGCAATGTCTGCCCACAGTGCTCCCAGAATTATCACTAGCGTCATAAAAAGGAATCCCACCGTTACCGCGTGATAGCTGACTTTATCCAGAGATATCGACTCCTTGTTCTCACCATCTTGAGGGTTATTGCGCAATAGATAGGTGATAGCCGCGGCAAAGCTAATCGTAAAAGCTCCATAAGCGATTACTGCCGAAGCCACATGTACCGTTAAAAGCAGACTTTGCTGCAAGGCTGGAACCAGGGTTAATGACTGAGATGGCAGGGTGCTGGCAAATATTAATAGCCCTAAAGCTATCAGCGAACCGATGGTAATCAGCACATACAGCCGGTAGCGCCACCAGAAGTATAATCCCACCGCCATAATTCCCCAGGCAAAACTTACTGAGAACTCATACATGTTGGAAAAAGGACCGTGGCCTGTCTCCACCGCCCGCAGGATGATTGCGACTGTAGTGCAGGCCAGGCTTAGCGTGATCATCCATACCACTACATAACCCGGCAGCTTATTTGACCCGGTTATTGCCACTGTCTTCACCCCGGATGCTTCTCCCGCCGGTAATTTCAAAACTACATACCGCCATACCGAGGCTATTACCTCTATTCCCAGGCTTATTATCGCCGCCAGTAAGCCAACACTCTCCGCATTATCCATTCTGCATCCTCGATTTTAATTTATCGCAGCCTGAATGTTTTTATGTTATAGCCCTCAGCTTTACTTTTTACTTAGTCCTTTGTATGTCATACTCTCCCTCTGCCCTTTGGGTATTTGTCTCTCCTATTGTTCAATCTGCGTTTTTACACACTCGTCATTGCGAACTCCTTAGCTTCCTGAATCCTCGGAATTCGGCGATAACGTAGATTGAACAGAACTTTGTTTCTTGATTATATGATCTTGTTTCTTGATTTTCCCCTCAGGATTTCTCCAGGTCGTCATTTATAGCTCTTATTACTTGTTGCATCTCAGCACTGTCCCCTGGCTTTGAAGTTGAATCTGTCCGGATATAGATTCGGCCTTCTTGATTCTCTGAAACTTCCACCCTCATCCAGATCCTCCGCCGGGGAAAATAAAAGACCAGCACCAGCCCTGCCAGCAGCATGCCTGAAGCTGACCAGATTAAATTATTACCTGGATCACGGGATATCTGAAACCCGGAAAACTTGGTATCCTTTAGATATGTAAATTCCAGGCCTTCACCCTGGTAAGGAACTCCTTGCTCTACTTCAATCGATATGGCTGGTTGCGTTGCCTGCTCTTTATATACCTCTAACCCTATCTTGCCTTCACCGAGGATATCATCGTTCATATTCGTGGCCCGGCCGACCAGATAGACTGTATATCCTTCCTGAATCAGCCTGAGACCTCCTGATGGTCGCTGATAAGAATTATTTTCCAGGACCGCGGATAAGGCAATACTGCCTTTATATAAAACCTGGCCTCCTGAATCCTTGATTTCCATCAAGACGGCTGGACCAAAAAAAGATTGATAAATCCGCACTCCTTTGTAGCTCAAAGGATGATTCACTCTGACGGTTCCTCTTTTCACTTCGGATTGAGATTCATAAACCACCACTTCACTGCGGTAATCTTTCGGAACCCCATCTTCCCAGTACTCATCATTGAAGGAGACTAGCTGTAATGCCAGGTTGGTGTTATTGCCGATATCCCGTGTCGCTCCCTCTGGCACAATAAAATTAGAATCTCGAAAACCCAGATAGCTGCCTGTTAAGAAGCCGGCAATAAACAAGATTAAACTCAGGTGAATCAGGTAGGTCCCCAGAGGTGTCAATCTGTTTTTATCGGCTGCCAGATGCAATTTACCCCCACTGTAGTCCGTTTTGGGCTGATAACCCCTTCGTTTTATAGCCTGTATCAGCCGGTTTCCGGTTTCCGGGCCTGGGACCTCTCTTATCTGGATCATTTCACCCGGTTTAGTTTTATAAAACCCCTCTTCCTTCTTGATTAGACTGACGGCTATATTGGCCCGGGTCTGCTTTATCCGGTTCAAATTGCAGATAATAATGCTGATTATAAGTAATGATCCTGTTCCCAGAAACCATGGAGAGTGAAAAACGTCGAAAAGACCCAAAATATTGATCACCGGATATAAGAAGCCGGTTTGCGGACTGGCCACGTTCTCCAGCCACCATGCATAGTTTGTAATGCTTTCTTTGATCCCTGAGGGGACTTGATTGATGAAAGTTCCTGCTAGACTCAATGCCACTAATAACAGTATTAATGCCACTGCCGTACGTACCGAACTGAAGAACCGCCAGAGTGGACTGTTGCTTATGTGGAATTTGCGATCAAGATTGCTGACATCCTCTTCTGACATCTCTTGCCAGCCTTTAATGGATCTTTGCGAACTTTTGCACTGGTGCTATTTTATTTATATCATATTGTCCTCAACCTCAGCTTTGAGGCTATTCATCCCCCTTTCCTGACTAATAATTAAAAACTAATCGCTACTACTCGACTGGTTTTGAGTCTATATCTAAACTTAGTGTTATTAAAATATTTTGCTTTCATTATCCGCTATGGCATAGCGTAATTCTAAATTAGCCTGGCTTGTCAGTGTTCATATTTTAACTCCTTGCACGCTTTCAGCTTTTTCAAAGGTTAAGTCAAGAGTAAAAATGACAGGAGAATAAAAAATGACTATTGACAATTTTCCGCAACGTGGTATAATTTAGAGCATATTCGGTAACGAACACCTTTCCCTCAATTAAGATGGACAATGAAATTATAGTCCGTCTAAAGATGCTACAGAAAAAAAGCTTATCCTTATAAGCCTGTAATGGTTAGTCAGTAAGCGTGAATCTCTTACCTTTTAGGAGGTTTGATAGCTAGGATTATTTTATCGAAATAATGCTTATGCTACCTTATAGGGAAAAACCATTTCATGTTATTCAGCCCTTGACTACCTATTATTTCTTCCGATTTTATCTACGTGCTTTTTGAATTTAACTTAGCAATTAAATAAGGTTTGCTTTTTATAACTGGATATTTAGGATTAAAATAGACTATTTTCACCCTAATCCTTAATGTAGCACTTTTACAAATGAATATTGGTGAAATCTAATTGAAAGCGCATGAGAGTAATAAGATGTAAGAAGCGATATCAATCAATATTTTTTAATCTTAATGATAAACTGATATTGAGAAAATCAACATAAGGAACTGTAGCTTTTATTCGATGTTATTTTTATCCCTGTAATGGTCAAGTTAAAACGCCTGGTTAAATCAGATTAATACCTGTTTTTTCACAATCATTCGGGCTTAAATAACCATCCTGATAATATAACCGTTCACTATTTCATTTCTTTAAATAATCCTCCATAATATCCACAATTTCAGGCCTGATGTCTCCATCGGCATCTCCTGTCAATTCGCCAGACACTCCTTTTTATGAGTCCCCAAAAACCTCCTGGCTACAGCATTATCCGGACAATTACCTTATCTTGACCTTCCATTAGCCCTTCTATTAGCCTCTAATAACCCTCAGTATTCTTAGCAAGCATACTGGCTGCCTGTCAAAGTAATGAATCAATGCGAGATACGTTTTTTATCGCTCTATGGCCATGAGCAGTGCGAACTTGACCGTCTTACCATCATCTTTCTATTAAGGAACCCTCCCACGATATTGTGTAAGTACAGGTCCACCGCCGCCAGGTATAACCCTCCTTCCAGAGCCTTGAGATACATTATATCTTCTACTCATGTCGGATTCGGCCGGTCTGTTTGAAGATAGTCCTGAATCAGATGGGTGGATACTTGGTAACGATGCTTACGTGGGTAGTGGTCTTAGGTCTGAGCCGTTTTCAGGCGTTATCCCTTGCTAATCGCGTCAATCGACGCATTCGATGTCTCCCAATCAGCAGACCTTCTCTTTGCGGTTGATACTTAGTCTATCGGTTGTCATAAGTAGACTTGGCGCCGAGGGATCTCTCTGACACGAGTAATCCGATCCACTTATCATATACTCTTTCCCGTCATCTAAAAAAGCCTAATAACCTTCTGGACTGGCTCCAGTACCTTGGGAGGCCGATCGTGCCTTAAACTCTTTCATTTCTGGTGATTTATGCCCCGTATCAGGTAAAGCCTGCTATTTCTGATCCCGATTTCACAGCGCTCGCGAGCCAATATATTACTGCTGCCAGGACTCCTGATAACCTGGGTAATCTTCTAACTCTGCTTTAGTTACCAGTTCCGTCGCTTCCTTGAATTTCCTGGTATATTGCATTCTCTTAATTTCCTCCACTTGGGCGACCCTTCCATTCATTATCCGGTTCTTCTCAAGGTATCGTTTTTTACTGCATCATTTAAAAAATACTAAGGAGAAACAAAGGTATGAAGAAACTAGCTCTAATTGCATTAATGGCAATCATCGTATTCAGTCTGATTATTACCGGCTGCAGCACTAAGGCGCAAAATCCTACCGCTTCATCAACAGCCCAGCTATCTACCTCGGTAGCGACCCAAGCATCTACCACCTCAGCAGCCACGACAAGTTCCACCTCTACCAAATCTGTCACTCCGGAGATTACCTGGAAGCTCTCTACCTATTTGCCTCCCCAGGATGTCCAGGGCCAGATCGCTCAATGGTGGTGCGACGAGGTAGCCAAGCGCAGCAATGGGCGTTTCATAATTAAACCCTTCTTCTCCGAAGGGTTATCTAAGGGATCTGAGGAGCCTGACAATCTCAAGGCTGGTTTGTTTGAAATATGTTCCTGGACCTGGTCATACTACCCGACTAAGGGCCCTATTGGCAACCTTTTATATTTGCCTTACGCTGTTCCCTTTAAACCGGATCAGCCGGATTCCTGGAGAACCTACCTCCAAATGGTAACTGAGTATACCCAATCACCCGCAGTAACCGCCGAGTTTGCTAAATTCAATGCCAGGGTATTGGTCGGCAACTCCCCCGCCGGTTACAACATCTTAAGCAAAAGACCGATCAACACTGTGGAAGATTTTAAGGGACTCAAGGTCAGGGCCATCGGCGGTATTGCTGATTTGCTGGTTAAGGCCGGTGCCGCCCCTACCTTTTTCACTATGGGCGAAGTCTCGGATGCCCTGGCTAAGGGCACTATTGAGGCCCATTCCCATTGGTGGACAAGCATGTATTCCTTCAAGATGTACGAGGTTGCTAAATATTATACCACCGATCTAAGTATGGGACATGGGGTCTGCGCCTACCTGGTTAATGATAAGGCTTACCAGGCCCTGCCGGATGATATGAAGACGATCCTGGATGGAGTGGCTCAGGATGCTATTGAAGCTGAAGTCCAGATTTTATCCACCCAATACACCAAAGCAATGGCCGCCTTTAAGGATGCCGGGGTAACCACTATTAATTTCCCGGCAGAAGAACAGGCTAAACTTATCGAATTAGCTAAACCTATCTGGAAAGATACTGTGAATAAGCTGGAGAGCCAGGGACTGCCGGCCAAAGATAACTTCAATCTGCTTCAGCAGTTAAAGAATAAATACTTCCCCTACCTTCCCGTGTATACTCTGGATTAGTCATTTTTAGAAGTAAAAACATAAAATTTGAAATACCCAATAGTTTGAAATCGTATATTAAAAACCATACGGAGCGTCTCAGGACAAAGATCTGATCTCTGGAGAAATACCGGCTGCGGCCGGGAAATATACCCGGGTTCATATTAATGCGGGGATATCAGACATCTGGATATCCAGAGAAGGTTTTGCCCTGAACGCTCCTGGTTTGGTAGGTCTGGAAATACATTAATTTGTACAACTAGAAAAATGAATAGCCATGTTTTCAGGGTTGTTGGGAATAGTTGTGGGAAAATAATGAAAATATGCTAGTGAGTTAAGAGGCATTGCTATGAGTAGTTTTTCTAAAATAATTACCAAAATTGAAAATGTGTCCGCTGTTTTTACCGGTTATTTGACTCTTCTCCTTATGATGTTGACTATTATTGACGTAACCGGCCGGAACTTGTTCCTTGCTCCTTTGCTGGTTAATGTCGAACTGTCCCGCCTCATCATGGTGCTCATGGTCTTCTTAGTGGTCGCTGCTACCCAAAAAGCAGATTCCCATGTTGGTATAGACATATTATTAGCAAGATTTAAGAAGAATAAGCTCCCTGTATACCCGATTCTCGTAGCTGCGGGACTTCTTATTACCGAAATAATATTCATCTATCTTCTTTACTTTAGTTTTAACTTTTTGGGATCATCAATAAGCGAGGGTGAGACCACCAGCGGCCCCAGCTACCTGATTATCTGGCCGTTTCGGTTGGTGCTTTGTCTGGGTTTAATCTTAATGTGCGTGCGGCTGGCTCTTCAATTAATTGAAAGAATACGTTCAGTCCGTACCTGGAAGGGGGGAAATTAATGTCAGGTTATGAAGGTATCGTAGGCATTGTCCTGTTTTTCATCCTGATCGTATTGGGAGTGCGAATTGCCTTTTCAGCCATGATCGCTGGCCTGGTCGCCTTCCTGCTGGTCTACGGTGATTTAAATACTGCCGGTATAGCTATGGCAGGTAAATTATTTACGGAAAGTTCCAACTATTCCTATACTGTTATTCCCCTCTTTGTCCTGATGGGTTACCTGGCCCAGCAGTATGGCATTGGATCTGACATCTTCACTACTGCGCGTGCCTGGATAGGCCGGTTGCGGGGCGGGCTGGCAATGTCCAGTGTCATGGGGTGCGCCTTCTTCGGCGCTATGTGCGGCTTTAGCCCGGTTGCAGTGGCCTTGTTTGGTAAAGTAGCTGTCCCCGAGATGGAAAAATCCGGATATGATTGGAAATTATCCCTGGGGTCCATCGCCGCAGCCGGTGCCCTGGCTGACTTAATACCTCCCAGCACGACGATGGTTATCTATGCCATGCTCGCACAGGTCTCCTTGGGCAAGCTGCTCGTCGCCGGTTTTATACCCGGTATTATCACTGCCATTGCTTTTTGTATCCTGATTTTTGTGCTTTGCTTAATTAATCCCAAGCTGGGTCCTCCCGGTCCATCCAGTACGTTCCGCGAAAAAATTGTCTCTCTCAAGGGTATTATCGTTATTGTTATAGTATTGGTGATTATTATTGGTGGGTTATATAGCGGTATTTTTACACCTACCGAAGCTGCCGCCTGGAGCGCACTGGTAATGCTTTTCGCCGGCTTTATCTCCAAGAGAGGGATCAAGCCCCACCTCTTAAATGCGGCTCTAAAGGATACTGCCATCACCTCCTGCATGGTCTTTATGATCATCATCGGAGTCACCTTGATGAGCACTGCTCTGATTTCCAGCGGTGCTATTCAAAATATGATCGATTTCTTCCAGAGCGTTAATTTAAACAAGTATATGCTGATGCTGATTGCCATCGCGATTTACTTGGTTTTGGGTTGCTTTGTGGGTGTCTTAGGGATGCTCGTAATGACTGTCCCCTTCTTAATTCCGATTCTTCAGGCAGCGGGATGGGACCCCATACTTCTGGGTATCCTGGTGGTCGTTTTTGTTGAGATTGGCTTAATCACTCCACCTGTAGGTATGAATGTCTACGTTATCGCTACTGTAACCGGTAGAGATGTTGGCAAGTGTTTTCAAACCATCATACCCTTCCTTATTGTGCAATTAGTTCTGGTTGGACTTTTTATTGCTTGCCCGGCCATCATCACCTTTATTCCTTCTCATATGTAGGCGGATCAAATATAAAAAGTTTTAATTGACTCAAGTACTGAAGGTCAAAGGCCAAACAGTATAAATGGTTAGGCTTTGAAGAGAGCTTGAAATCAATTGGTTACCAGACATAAAAGACTGGTGAATTGATTGATGTGACGTTTTCTTTTAGGAGCAGCATCAAGAATAGTTGATGCTGCTCCCACCAGTTTGGCTATTATTGGATAAAAAATAATCTGAAAAAGGCAGTGAGTCTACCGCCTATAATTTTTCTCCTCTTCAAATGAGACTTTTTAGCCCAGCTTCCGCAGTATTAGATACAAAACCAATCCGTGACATTCGTTCTCAGCATATGATAACCTTTCCCAGTGGGAGTCCTTCCCGGCTGACCGCCAGACCAATACAGACCTGCTTGCAATCCGTCCGGTGACCACGGGGGTAGCCATACCGGGCTTGCTCATTATCCTCGGCTGCCCCAATCACGGCAAAAGCACTGGAGATCATAATTCCGCCACCGATCCCTTGAAAAGCCCTGAAGATAATTAGCTGGGTTAGAGTCTGACTTAAGCCGGAGAGAATTGACCCTGGAATGAAGATAATTATCCCGCTGGTATAAAACCATTTCCTCCCGAATATATCAATTAGCTTCCCGGTGATAGGAATTAAAGTAGTTGAGGCTACTAGATAAGCTGTAGTGACAAATGTATAATGCTGAAATCCACCCAATTGGGCCAGAATGTCCGGCATCGCCGTCGCTACGACTGTCTGATCAAGACTACTTAAGAAGATCGCCAGCAGTACAGCGATAATGGTAATCCATAGCTGGTGCGTGGTTAACGATCCGGGACCGGTATTATTCTCTTCACTCTTCATGGTATTAACCTGAAATTCAATTACGAGTAATATAGTTGCCTCAAATATTTCCTTTCGGCTGCTTTGGCCGAATCCCTCCTTTATTTATTTAGCATATTTGCCGGCCGGATATCTTATTTTCAACATCCTGAAATCGTTTTTATGGTAAAAAGAAAATAGAGGGTTATTCATTAAATTAACAATACATCTTAATCTTCCTGGGAGGGCTTTATGGCTAAATTCAGGTATCTGGTTTTCTGTCTGATGTTAATCTCCTGTCTCATTCTGATAGCTGGCTGCAATCTGTTTTCCTCTGGTAGTACTCCAGCCGCTCAATCTTCTACCTCAACTGGCATTGGTCTTCAAACCACTCCTTCCCAAACCTCAGCCACTTCCTCCACCGCTACCGTTCAGTCTGGTTCTCAAACCCCTCAAGTCAATTTGCCCGGCTTTGCAGATCTCCTGGATGTAATCGAACATTCTGTCGTTCAAATTGATGTCGTCACCAGCTCCACAGATGTTTTCGGGCAGGTCAGCCCCCAGCAAGGTGCAGGTTCCGGATGGATTATAGGCTCCAGCGGCTTGATCGTTACCGCCAACCATGTCATCGAGGGGGCTACTTCTGTAACTGTCACTACTATCGAAGGCAAGACCTATCCGGCTCAAACAGTCAAGGGAGATGCCTCCCTTGATGTTGGTATTATCCGCATTAATGCCAGCCAGTTGCCTGTACTTGCTGTAGGGGATGCCACTAATTTCCGCCCCGGAGATTGGGTCCTGGCAATCGGCAATCCCTTAGGTCAGGGGATTATTGCTACTCAGGGCATTATCTCCCGCCTTGGAGTTGAGATTGCCGTATCGTCTACTCAGACATTTAAAAACATGATCGAAACTACTGCCGCCATCAATCCCGGTAACAGCGGAGGACCTTTAATCAACCTGGACGGTAAAGTCATCGGTATTACTACAATTAAAGTCTCAGCTTCTGGTATTGAAGGTATGGGCTATGCCATTAACATTAAAGACGCTTTGCCTGTGATCCAGAGCCTTTCAAAATAATATCATAATTGCTTCCGGAATTAGAGTGGATAAATATTTGCTTTTACGGATATTACTTTAAAGCCGGGGAATTCTGAACCGGATTCTCCTTCTCCCGGCTAACCGCTAAAATCTGTAAATTATTAACTCGCCCTTTCTCAGGTTGTCACCCTGAACGTAGTGAAAGATCTCTACTTCCTGCACCGACTTTTTTTCTTAGGCCTTCTGATTTCGTCTTTTCCCTTTGGTTCTTATATTTTATTTCTTGATTATTGGTTATAACTCTCCCCAATCTATCTCATTCCCTCTGTCTCTCATTGAGTTAAAACAGTCAGGCCTTTTTCCTAAGTCTTTTATCATCGCCAGGCTTGCTCTGTGCTACTATCCATTTTTATTGTCGCAATTACGTAGTCAAATGTGTTATTATACGTATATAAGCTGTATTATATATGTATATATACTCATTCTATTTACTATTTAGGATTTATTTAGACAGAAAGGAAGTACACATTCGCCATGATGATAAGTATTGAAAAAAACTTGCATGAAATATTCGCCTGGATTCTCTTAACTTTAGCTGCTTTTCAAGCCCGTATCATTAACATTCTGGAGAGAGGATTCAACTGGTTATTACGCAGTAAATCCATGGCCGATCCGGCTGAATACGGCTTGGACTATTCCCAGGTCTCTTTCCCCAGCCGGGATGGACTGACCCTGAAAGGATGGCTCTTTGAAGTCCATGATAAAAGTCACCCGTTTATCATCATGCTGCATGGAGTCCGAGGAAACCGGGCTCAGCCTGCTGATCGAGTCTTTGGTATTGCCAGTGAGCTTATTGATTATGGCTATAATGTCCTCGTATTTGATTTTCGAGCCCATGGTGAATCGGAAGGCCGCTTGATCTCTGCCGGTTACTATGAAAGAAACGACTTGCTGGGCGCGATTGATTATCTGAAACAGTCCGGCGCTACCGGGAAAATCGGTGTATTGGGTTTTTCCATGGGTGCGGCTATTTCCTTATTAACTGCCGCTGAGTGCAAAGAAATCGCGGCTGTTGTGGCAGATTCCTCTTTTACCGATATTATCAGCATCCTGGAATCGAAGCTTTCACGCTTTAAATTTTTGCCCCGGCATTTCATTCCGTTTCTCTTCTCCGCCGTTAAACTCTTTTACCGCATTGATTTTACCAGAGTCAAACCTATCAAAGCCGTCGGATCAATCACAGTGCCGGTCTTTGTGATTCACGGCGGGAAAGATGATATGATCCCGGTTGATCACGCTTATAGATTAATCAAAGCTTGCCGGAACCTTTATCATCAGATCTGGATTGTTCCGGAAGCCAAACATACCGGGGCTTATCTTATTCGCACCGAAGAGTATATCCTGCGTTTATTGTCCTTCTTTAAAACTGCCTTCGCTCTTAACTA
>Ga0153915_10005990_pt1 | contig 11357 bp, 8 predicted proteins | sample Opewatmetagenome_2_FD_107003 | JGI IMG/M metagenome (GOLD analysis project Ga0153915, IMG submission 107003) | Freshwater wetland microbial communities from Ohio, USA - Open water 3 Core 3 Depth 3 metaG | ecosystem: Environmental > Aquatic > Freshwater > Wetlands | place: USA: Ohio, Lake Erie...
GACATGCCGGTCACGAAGATGAGCGTGTTGATGCCGGCAAGCGAGTAGACGAAGGTGATCCCCACCGCGGCAAGCGCGGTGAGGGGAGCGCCAAGCCAGTTCACGCGCAGCCCCCCCAGGCTGACCGCGCCGAGCAGGTGGTTCACCATGCCTTCCTGCGCGAAGGCCTGGTGGCCGACCACCCCGAGAACGACCCAGGAGACCGCGGTCGGGATGATGATCGCCCCGCGGAATGCCCGCCACCCCCCGACTCGCACGTGCAGCAGCGCCGCCAGGACGACCCCGCAGAGCATCGTGGCGGGGACCGCGAGCAGGAGCAGCGCGTTGTTTTCCAGGACGCGCCAGAAGGCCGGGTCCGAGAAGACCGTGACGTAGGTGCCCGGCCCCACCCAGTGGGACTGGATGCCGTTCCAGTTCGTCATGCTGTAGTACACCGCCTCCCCGATCGGAAGGATCAGCAGCAGGAGCACGACGAGCAGCGCCGGCAGGACCAGGACGATGCCGGCCCGGCTTCGATCATGACGGAGCCCCCGGTTGATCAGCCGGGGGACCGGTCCCCGGGCAGCCAGGCTGCCCGGGGCTCGTTCCATCAACCGAGTCGCTTCGCTCGGAAACGGCATGCGCGGTTCGGGGTCAGGGAACCTGGTAGTCAGCCCAGGACGCTCCGCGCTCCGATGCCGGCAGCTTCTGCCAGGCCTCGGCAAGGCTGGCAGCGCCATTCTCCACGCTCACTCCGCCCACGAGGACGGAAGGCAGGACGGTGCTGCCGACGTCCACGAACGAGGGCGGCAGGACGTTGTCCAGCATCGGGTACACGGCATAGTGGCGCTGGTCGACCAGGGCCAGCATGTCCTTCGCGAGCTGGTTCGTCGGCCCGACCCCGCGCACCGCGGGTATCAGCCCGCCGTCGGCCACGATCTGTCCTGCCTCCTTGGTGGTCATGAACCGCAGGAACTCCGCGGCGGCAGCCTTGTGCGGCGAGTAGGTGGTGATCGCGAGGCCATTGCCGGCGAACTCATCCACGCCCTGCAGCGGCTTGTCCGAGAACGGCGGAATGAAGATCCCGACGTCGCTTCCCAGCGCCTCGGTGAACGGACCGGCATCGTTGTTGATCTTGATGATCATGGCGGCCTGGCCCTTGATGAACGGCTGCATCACGTTGGTGGCGGTCAGCGCATCCTGGTTGACGTACCCTTTGACGTACAGCTGGTGCCACTTCTGCAGCTGGGACTGGACCACCGGGTCGGTCCACTGGATCTTCCCGTTATAGAGGCCTTCCCATTCCGCCGGTGAGAAGACGCCGGCCATCATGTAGGTCAGGTCGTACCAGGGATAGAACTCTCCGCTGAGGTTCTGGGTCCCCTGCTCGATGCAGGTCACCCCGGTGGCCTTGATCTTCTCGCAGGCGGCGAACAGCTCCGTCCAGGTAGTGGGGGGCGAGTTGGGGTCGAGACCGGCCGCCTGGAAGAGCTTCTTGTTGTAGAACCCGATGTAGAACTGCACCTGGAAAGGAAGGACGTACGGACTGTCCGGGGCGTTGAAGCCGACCGAGCTCCATTCGGTCCCCGCGACATTTGCCAGGTCCCCCGCGGGCACGAGGGGCTTCAGGTTCTCGAGAAAGGACTTGTACTGCATGGTGAACAACCCGGTCCACATGTTGACAAGGTCGGGACCCGACTGGGAGACCGCGGCAGCCTGCAGGAGGGCGAAGTAGTTCGCCCGCGGCTGCTGCACGTTGTTGACCGTGATGTTCGGATGAAGCTTCTGGAACGCCGCGATGAGCGTGGGAATCACCTTGGCCTGGTTGCCCTGGCCCAGGTTCTGCCAGAGGTTCAGCGTGACGTTCGATTGGCTGCCCTGCGAAGCCTGGCCGCCCTGCTCCTTGGCTCCGCCCGCGAAAACCGTGCCGGCGGCCAGGAGGCCGATGGCTAGGAGGCCCCCCAAGAGGGAAAGCGTTTTTGCCATGAAGACCCCTCCTCTGTGATAGATTTATGAGTAATCAACTCATATTAGATGAAGGATACGGTCAATAAACCTCAAGGGCAAATGGTAATTCGACCAGAAAATGATTGAACCAATCATTCTGAGGCCACCAATATGCGCGATTGGATCACACCTATGCGCCGTGCGACGGCGACCATGCCGGCGGTGCAGCGGAGTGACGCCTCCCGCGCCGCCGCGTGTTAAAGGTTTGGTGTGCGCTCGGCGCAGTCGATGCCGCACCGGGAGGAGTTCGATGAAGGTTTGCAGAGTTGCACTCGTCGCGGCCGCGCTCGCCGTGCTGCCGCTTGCCGCCGCCGGCGCCCGGGGGGCCGGCGGTTTCACGTGGGGACAGGAGATCCTCGACCCCTCGCTGTCCAGCGCGGACCTGAACTCCAGCCTGGTGGGGGTGTACGGCTACGGAGTGAACTACGCGGGCCGCCGGACCGGCGGGTTTGCCCTCGCGGTACGTTCCGACTCGGCCTCACCTGCCGTCGAGGGGGGCTTCGTGGGCGGGATCGCAGGACAGGAGTTCCGGCAGTACCCGCTGCTGATGGCGGTGAACCTGTGGGCCGGGGTCGGCGGCCTCGCGGCCGGCCGCGGCGTGCCGCCCGAGGGTTCCTTGGCCGTGTTCGGTGAGATCACCGCCGAGATCGGCTTTTCCCTTCCGGGAATGATCCTGAGTGGGTACGCGGGGATGCAGGCGATGTCCGCCGTGTCTTCCAGCGAAACGTTCTTCACCCGGGCGATGTACTGCCCCGTGGTCGGCGTACGCCTGGCATGGGGATCGTGACGGCTCAGGGGCGCATGATCCGCTCGGACAGCCACACCCCGAATCGTCGGGGTGTGACCCGGGCGAGGAACACGATGAGCTTGTACAGCGCGCCGGGGACCAGGATCAGCCGGCCCTTCTTGAACGACGACAGGGCGGAGAGGGCGGTTCGGGCGGGATCCATGAACACGTGCGCCCCGTGCCGGCGGTCGAGCCCGGTCTGCTGAATCATCTCGGTGGCCATGCTGCCGGCCGCGAACGTGCAGAACGTGACACCCCGGCCCCGGTACTCTCCCGCGAGGCCCTCCATGAAGATCTGTGTCGCATGCTTGGCGGCGGCGTACACGTTCTGGTATGGGCCGGGGATGAGCCCGTAGACGCTCGTGACCGTGAGGATGGCGCCCGAGCCGCGGTCCAGGAAGGACTGCAGGAACAGGAGGGTCGTCTGCATCACGGAGAGCTGGTCGACGGCGATGATCCGCCGGCTGGTCTCGGCAGGCGCCTCAAGCGTCCGGCCGTAGAACGTCACCCCCGCGCAGTTCACCAGGGCGAATACCTCCCCGATGGAGGTCGCCTGGGCGAACAGCGTCTCGGGGGCATCCGGCGCCGCCAGGTCCACCGTCACGACGTGGGCGCGGGAAGTCGAGCGCGACTCGATCTCCGATTTCAGCGCTTCCAGTCGGTCGCGCCGGCGCGCGGCCGCGATCACGTGGGCCTTCTCACGCAGCGCGAGGGCGAGGGCGATCTCCCGTCCCAGCCCGCTCGACGCGCCGGTGACGACAACCAGCTTGCCGGCGAAATCCAGTGGTGGCATTGCCCGGGATTATACCGAGCGCCCCCGTCCTGGCAAGTCGGCTTTCGGCCGCCGGGGGGAGCTCACCCTCGCAGGGAGCGGCGAAGGATCGCCACTTGTCCCCCGTGGTAGGCCGCGTGCTCCACGACGCCGCGCAGCATGTCCTCGTAGGTGACCTTCCTGCCCGGGATCCGCGCGGGCAGCAGGTCCGGGGAAAGCAGCTTCACGGCCGCCGCCAGCGCCCGGTGGCTCTCGGCAAGGCCCGCGACGATGCGTTTCCACGCCTGCTCGTCCGACCGCGGAAGCGCCGGCCAGTCCTCCCCTTGGGCGGGCTCGGGCAGGGCGGCGGCCGGGCTGCCAGGGGCCGGCAGCCGCCGCAGGGAATCGTCGCACCAGAACCTGACGTGGAGCACGATCTCGCCGATCGAGTGCTTTCCCGACGAGGGGCGGGCGGCGGCTTCGGGTGCGGTCACGTCGCGCAGCAGCTCTTCCAGCGCGGGGCCGTGCCACACCGGACCGGTCACCGCCTTGACGATGCGTTCCGCGATGTCATCCTGGGCCGTCGCGGCAGCCGCGGGGGCCTTCTCCAGCGAGGGAGCCCGGTTGTACTCGGCGGACCTGCCCGGCGGGATCGTGAGAAACCGCCAATGCTCCCCCTGGATGGCCCTTCCGAGCATGACCATCTGCCCGACGTGGTAGCTGAGATGCGCGAGGGAGCGCAGCAGCGCCTCCCGGACAGAGAGCGGCTGGTCCCGGATGACGACCGACCTTCCCAGGTCGTCGTCCGAGAGACCCTCCAGGGACGACTTCAGGACCTCCCACCCCTCGTCCCAGGCGGCGCGAAGCTCCCGGCGCGACATCGGCCGCCCGGCAAACTCCGCCTCGCGGTCCCGCCACGGCTTCTCCCCGTCCGAGGTAAGGAAGTCGGTGAAGCGCGAACGAAAGTTGCCTGAGATGTGCTGCACCAGGGTGGCCATCGAGTTGCCGTTGCCCTCCGCCGCCCGGCCGAGCTCGCCGTCGGGGACCTGGCCGAACGCGCCTTCCCCCATCTTGCGGTAGCGCTCGAACTCCGACTCGATCGATGCCACGACGTCTCTCATCGCCTGCCTCCGGATTCTCCAATGTAGCGTCGGCGCCGCTGCGGGGGAAGACCGGACCGCGATTCGTCGGGCCGCGAAATGGTATATTCTGAGACGTGAGCTGGTTTTGCCGGGCCGCGCGGCCCGCCGCCCTCTTTCTTCTCCTCCTTCCCGTCCTCGCGCCGGCCCAGGCTCGCGTGGATCCCCGGCTGTCTTCCCCGGCCGGGACGGACACGGACTTCCTCTCGGCCTTCTCCCAGGCCTCGGCGGACTGGGGAGACGGCATCGAGGCGATCATCGAGCAGGCCTATCGGGCGTGCTTTCGCACGTACATCATCGCGGGGAAAGTGATGACGCTCCACCTGCCCTTCGCGGAGAACAACGAGCGCTCCGAGCTGGCCGGGGCGAACCTCGCCGTGCCCTGGGGCGGCAAGGGTGACCCCCTGGGTATCTGGGACCAGGTCGACGCGCTGATCGCCTCGCCGGATTTCGCCGCGTACACCGCCGCGCTGTCCGACGGCCGGGAAAAGATCGTGCAGTTCGACCTGGCCTCGAGGACCTGGTCCGTCAACCACGACTGGTTTGCCATCGACCAGATGAAGTCCGGCGTCTACCCCGGGCTTCCCCACCGGCCCGTCGTGCTTGCCAAGTCCCGCGGCCTCACCCCGCCGGACATCTACAACTACCTCTACAGCGTGGGCCGGGTCGGGGTGGACTGCTCTGGTTTCGTCTGGTACGTGCTCACCACCGTGGCGCGGGCCGGCGGGCTGGACCTCAACCGCGCCTTCTCGCGCTACCTCGGCGCCGCCCGACCGTCATCCTCGGCCTGGCACATCGGCACCTGGTTCTTCGATCCGCGCAATCGCAACCTCGAGGTGGTGAAGGACGAGGTGCGAAACCTGCGGCCCCTGGACATCATCGTCTTTCGTGGCGATGACGGGTTGACGGCCCACTCCGCCATCATCCAGTCCGTGGACCTCGCGGGGGGCAGGATCCGCTACCTGCAGTCCACGGACGTGGCCGAGCAGAACGACCGGGGCGTGCACGAGTCCCTGATCACGTTCGACCCGGCCAACCCGTCGATCAGCCTGAAGGACCCTGCCCTCGTATGGCACCAGCGGCGCTCCGCGCCGTTTCCCGGAGAGACGGCCGACTTCTGGGACGACGGCCAGCGCTACCGCGCCTTTCCCCAGTACGGCGGGGGCTTCGTGGTGCGGCTGAAGATGATGCGAAAGCTCGTGGAGAGCGAGATCACCCGGGGGAAGAAGTAGGATCCGGCCGGCCCGGCCCCTCGCGCAGGCGCCGGCAGCGGCGCAGGTACGCGGCGGATGGGCCGTCCCCCGGGACCCGCGCGAGCACCTGCTGGAAGAGCCGGGAGGCGGCGGCGATCTCGCCGTGCTCGAACCGGTCGACGGCCGCCTCGAACTCGGCGATCACGCCGGCCGGCAGCGACTGCGGACCGTCCCGCTCCGCGAGCAGCTCGTACGCACGGAGACTCTCCCGCCGCCCCACGGCCACCGTGCCGATCAGCCGCGTGGTGAACCCGGGGCCGGCCTGCTCCCGCACGCTCTCGGTGACGAGAATCGACGTGCCGAAGCCCTCGTTCAGGCCCGAGAGGAGCGCCGCCACGTCGGGCGCACTGCCCACCAGGCCGTAGATCGGCAGACCGCCCGGGCCGAGGAACCCCGTCACGGCTTCCCCGGTGTGGATGCCGATCCGGGAGGAGAACTCCGGGCCGGCGGTCCGCGCCACCGAAGGCGGATTCTGCGCCGCCGAAGGCGGATTCCGCGCCGCCGAAGGCGGATTCGCGTTGAGCTCCCGCTCCACGGCCCGGGCGCGGAGGGCCGCGAGGCAGGCGCGCCGCGCGTGGTCCGCGTTTTCCAGCGGCGCGCCGAAGGCGGCCGTGATCCTCGTACCGGACTCCACGAGCATTCCGTCCAGGCCGACCACCGCCTCCCCGATCGCCGCCCGGTGCGTGCGCAGCCTGCGGACGAGCTCGCGCGGGTCGCTGTGCGGCCTTCCGGCCGACACGTCCTCGGCGAGGCAAAGGACCGTGACCTGCCGGCGGCTGCCGTCCGCGGCCAGGCGGCCGCGGGCCGCATCGATGGCCCGCATGCCTTCCGCGGACACGCGCCCGGCGAACGCGGTGCGCACCGCGCGTGACGCGGATCGTTTCCACGCCAGCTTCACGGAAGACAGCGCGATGCCCGTCGTCAGAAGGCTCGTCACCGCAAGCGAAGGCGGCATGAAAAACCCGTAGAGGACGAAGACCGCCGCCAGCCCGACCACGGCCGCGGCGGCGGCCGCGAGCGCGACCAGCAGGGAGGCCAGCGGCTTCAGACGGAACAGTGCGACCGCGAGGGCGAGGGAAAGGACCGCGGCCAGCAGCAGGGCGGCCGGAGGAGACGCCTCTCGGAGAAAACGCCCCGACAGCAGCGTGGAAACCAGCGCGGCGGACGCGCGGGCGTCCGTGGCCTCGGACTCGAACGGCGTGCGGGCCGCGGGAGCGGCCGCCGTCCCCGGTTCCTGGGAGACGATGCAGAAGGATCCGGCCAGGCTGTCCCGCAGGGACGTGCGCGCCTGCTGCAGGCGGGAGAAGATCTGCCGGGCATCTGCGAAGACGCCGGGAACCCGGTCGCGTTCCGTGCGCACGAGCGCTTTCTCCTGGTCGGAGAGCGTGCCGCTCTGCAGCTGACGGTCGGAGTCGGCGAGGATCCGGGCTTCCGCGTCGCCGCCGAGAAACTGGTCGCAAAGGGAAAAGAAACGCTTCCGGGTGGAGCGCCACTGGTCCGCGTCCGAGTCCGCGCCGGATGCGAGCATGCCCCGCCGCAGCCTCGCCGCTGCCTCGTAGATGTCCAGCAGCGGCTCCGGCGAGCGCAGGTAGGTGAGATACCCGCGGGAATCGAGGTCGCGCAGGTCGGCCACCAGCGAGTCCTCCAGCTGATGGGAGAGGGCGATCTCGCTCCAGGCGAGGTGCCGGAAGCCGTCCCCGGAGGATGCGCGCGGCCAGGCAAGCAGCATCGCCCCGGACTCCGTGAGCGGGATCGTGACCACGGCCGGCGGCCGCCCCGGCAGCGCCGCGCCCCGCAGGACCACCCGCCCCTCCGACGCCTCGATGGAGGGGTTGGCGATAAGGTCTAGTGCCGCCGCGAACGCCAGCTGCCCGATGTGCTGGCCGCTGTTCTCCCAGAGGAGTCGGGTACGCCGACGCACGCCGTCCACGTCGGCGCCGTCGGAGGGAAGGCCCCCCCCGCGCGCGGCGTTGACGAGGGGCATGACCGCGGGGCGGATCCCTGCTGCGCGGGAAGAGGGGTCCCTGCCGCGCACGAGCACCGACAGGGACTGTCTCTGCAGGGCGAGGTCGGCCAGGTCCGCGGGAATGGTCGGGTCCACCTCGGACAGCAGCTCCAGCGGGACGTACACCCGGCCGAAGAACGCCGCCGCCTGTCCGAGGCGGGCGTCATCGTCCCGCGCGACACCCATGGCGGCGCTGAAAAGCCGTCCCTTGGCCTGCGCGACGAGGGCCACCAGGTCGGCCACGTAGCGCGCTGCATCCCGCGGCCGCACCGATCCCCGGCGAATCGCGTCGAACAAGGACTGGATGTTCTCCTCCATCTGGGAGAACTCCGTGTCCAGGGCGTTGGGCAGCGTCTGCCGCAGGACGGACGGGTCGAGCGCCGGGGGGCTCTTCTGCGCGAGGGGGAGGTCGAGCACCGCGGTGCGGGCGTCCATCTCCTTGAGCGTGACCAGGCCGTCCGCCAGCAGGGCGGCCAGGGAGCCGGGCACCGCATCGATGTCCACGAGGAGGATGTCGCGGGGGACCGGCGTGCCCGGCCTGAGGGCGATCTGCCGGTCGTAGGCGCGGCCGTCGATGGTCGCGAGGGCGCCGACGCGGCCCAGGACCCCCGCCACGGCCGCGGCGGCGAGGGGAAGGAGAAAAAAGAGAATGACACGCGCGCCCCGCATCCGCCCAGCATACCCCGTACGGCCACCGTTTCTGCAAGCCCTTGCGTCTTGCCGGGCTTCCAAGCGAGCCTGTGCCCGGAGATCTCTCGGCTCACCGTGACCGACGACGAGGAGGTTCACGCGCTGTTCGCGGCCGGAGTGCCGCGGGCGGTGACGCCGCGCCTAGCTGGCCGACCAGGAACCCCTAGCCGATGGCGATCATCCTCTCCACCGCGGCCAGCGCGCGGCGGCTACATCCTCCGGCACCTCCACGACATGGCGGGTCAGCTCCAGGGCCGCGAGGGTCATCTCCAGGGTGATTTCGTTCATGTGAGGGCAGCGCACGGTGCAGAGGCGGAGCATGTCCTTGCGCGGGTTGGCCGCGGCGATATTGTCCCCCATGCTGCACTCGGTGAGCAGCAGGTAGCGCGGCGCGTGCGTCTTCTCCACCCAGGAGATCATCGCGGCCGTGCTCCCCGAGAAATCGGAGGCCGCCACGACCTCGGGGCTGCACTCCGGGTGGGCGAGCACGACGACGTCGGGGAACTGCCGGCGGACGCTGGTGATGTCTTCCACGGTGAACTTCTCGTGCACCTGCACCGTCCCTGCCACCCGAGCATCTGGTAGTCCACCCCATCAGCCCGCGAGGATTCCGAGCGGGCTGCTTCGCGGGGAAGATGATCCTGCGGCCCGTTTTCCGGGCCACGTTGCGCGCCAGGAACTCGTCCGGGAGGAAGATGACCCGCCCGGCTCCAAGAGACTGCACGACCTTCGCCGCCTTTCCCGACGTGCAGCAGATGTCGGACTCGGCCTTGACGTCGGCGTGGGTGTTCACTGCGCCAGGGAGCAGCCCGCCACGGGGGACGGGATGAGGACCGTCTTGCCCGGGTTCAGGATCTTGGCGGTTTCCGCCATGAACCGGACCCCGCAGAAGACGATGATGTCCGCGGTGGTCCGCGCCGCCTGCCGGCACAGCTCGAGACTGTCGCCGGTGAAATCCGGAATCGAATTGTAGAGGGCCGGTTCCATGTAGTTGTGCCCGAGCACGACGGCATTGCGCTGCCGCTTGAGCGTATTGATCCGGTGGGCAAGCTCCGACTTGTACCTCCGCTCGGCTCCCGGCACGACGTCGGCGAGCTTCTCGCGCATGCGCTCGTACAGTTCCTGGACACTCTCCTGGGCTTGCAGCAAGAAGGGCTCCGCAATCCAACGTACCGTGGTCGGCGCAAAAGGTCAAAGCGAGGGGGCGCATGGTGAACAGCAGGGCTCTCGCCGTCTGCTGCGCAGCCGGCTGCCGCCCCAGGGCCGTCCGTCGAACCGCTACGTTACTTGGGAACGTGCAGGATGTCGCGGGGCCGGCTGCCCTGGGCCGGGCCGACGATTCCGCGCATCTCCATCTCCTCCACGAGGCGGGCCGCCCGGTTGTACCCCACCTTCAGCCGTCGCTGCAGGTAGGAGGCGGAGGCCTTTCCCTGCGCGATCACGATCTCGAGCGCCCTCTCGAAGAGCGGGTCGTTGCCCGGCTCGCCCTGGAAGTCGCTCCCGTCCTCATCGTCAAAGAACACCTCGTCCTCGATGTACTGGGGGGGGCCGAGCTTCTTCACGTACTCGGTGACGGCGTCGATCTCTTCGTCGTCGATGTAGGCGCCCTGGATGCGCACGGGGAACGGGTTCCAGGCCGCGGAGAACAGCATGTCTCCCTTGCCGAGCAGCTTCTCCGCGCCCACCGCGTCGACGATGATCCTGGAATCGAACTTGTTGGCCACCATGAACGCGATTCGGGAAGGGATGTTCGCCTTGATGAGGCCGGTGATCACGTCGATGGACGGCCGCTGGGTGGCGAGCACCATGTGGATGCCCACGGCGCGGGCCATGGCCGCCAGGCGCGCGAGGGTGGACTCCAGCTCCTTGCCCGTGGTGGCCATGAGATCGGCGAACTCGTCCACCACGATCACGATGTACGGCAGCCGCTGCACCCGTTCCTTCTTCGCCTTCTTGTTGAAGGAGCGGATGTCGCGTACGCCCAGCGCATCCAGCAGCGTGTAGCGCCGCTCCATCTCCGAGATGCAGTACTGCAGCGCCTGGAACGCCTTTTTCGGGTCCGTGATGACGGGGGTGAGCAGGTGCGGACAGCCGTTGTACAGCTTCAGTTCCACGATCTTCGGATCGATGAGGAACAGCCTGACCTCGTCCGGGCTGCGCCGGAACAGGATGGAGCAGATGATGGAGTTCACCAGCACGCTCTTTCCCGAGTTGGTGGCGCCCCCGATGAGGAGGTGCGGGGTCTGCACGAGGTCGATGACCTGCGCCTCCCCAAGGATGTCCTTTCCCAGGGCCAGCGGGATCTCGTACGGGGACTTCTGCATCACGTCCAGGGAGACCATCTCCTTGAACGACACGATGGACCGCGCCTTGTTCGGCACCTCGATGCCCACCGCGTGCCGTCCCGGGATGGGGGCCACGATTCGAACGCTGGGCGCCGCGAGGCGGAGGGCGATGTTATCCGACAGGTTGGCGATCTTGGAGACCCGGACCCCGGGCGCGGGAAGCACTTCGAAGAGGGTGATGACCGGTCCCTTTCGGATGCCCGTCACCTCGGCGTCGATGTTGAACTCCTTCAGCGCGTCGGTGAGGATGCGGGAAGCCCGCTTCGTCTCCTCGTCAATGATCCAGTACTCGGCGCCGTCGCGGCTTTTCAGCACGCGGTGCACGGGGATCCCGTAGGCCCTGGACGAGGACTGCCGGGGGAACGGTAGCTCCTCCTGCTCCGGACCGGGCGTGGGGATCA
>Ga0153915_10005991_pt1 | contig 11356 bp, 10 predicted proteins | sample Opewatmetagenome_2_FD_107003 | JGI IMG/M metagenome (GOLD analysis project Ga0153915, IMG submission 107003) | Freshwater wetland microbial communities from Ohio, USA - Open water 3 Core 3 Depth 3 metaG | ecosystem: Environmental > Aquatic > Freshwater > Wetlands | place: USA: Ohio, Lake Erie...
CCAGCACGGGCACGTTGCGGCAGCAGTCCGGTCAGGTCGGGGTGAGGAAGGCGGCATCAACCCCCTCCTCCTTCATGCGCGTCGCCACTTCCGGCCCGTAGCGCTTCTCCCAGGCGGAGTTGTCCATCTGGAACCCCATGAATGAGTAGCTGCTCGGCGCCAGCGAGCCGATCTTCCCGGCCGCCTCCAGTTCCAGGAACCGTTGCACCGGCAGCGCGACGTTAATGTCGGCCAGCAGGTCGGCGGCGTTGATGTGCAAGTGGGCCACGCCGATCTGCTCCTGCCTCGCCTCGCGCGGGATGACGCGATAGGTAGGGTCGCCCCAGAAAGGATTGCGCCGCTCGCCGTCGAGGTCGAAGGACGGGTCGCGGTCCTTCATGTAGAGACCGGCGGTGGTCACCAGCGCGAAGCGGCACTTCTCGATGGGCTTGGCCAGGGGCGTCCAGGGGATCGGCTCCACCTTCTGGAGCGGCAGCCCCCGGTAGTACGCGCCGATGGCGCCCGGCAGCCAGCGGAAACTATCAACCGTCATGCTAGGTCTCCTTGCTCTCCGGAGCCTGACCAGGCTCCTCGGGGAGGGCTCAGCACCCGGGCTGGCCCAGGTTGCCGCAGCAGTTCCGGCGAGTGCGTATCTTCGTCCAGGTATTGCTCAGGGCCATGCGCAGCTTAGTCCAGGGCGGGAGTGGCCCCCGCCAGTTGGTGAAGACCGAGCGCAGGCTGGGCGTCACCCTTCTCGCCATAGCGCATTCCTAGCTCAGCGCCTCCAGGTCCGTTTCCGGCCGGTGGCCGTTGGAGCGGGCACAGACGTGCCCTTCCGGGTCGATGGGCGTCAGGCAGAGGCGACAGACGGGACGGCCGGCGGCGACAATCCCCTCGATCATCGCCACCAGGTCGCGGCACTGAGCGGGCCCAACACGACAGGCCAGCACGGCTTCGCCCGGCTCCGATTCCTCTTCGTCCTCTTCCACCTCATAGGCGAACAGGACGATGCTCCCCTCCGCCTGATCGAGGCCCAGGCCCAGGCGGCCCACCTTCAGGTCCAGCGATGGCTGCTCGGGGAAGGCGGAGAGCGGGTTGGCCACCGCGCCTGCGGCGGGGATGTACTCCGGCTGGCCCATCTGCACCAGCAACCGCATGAGGGCCAGGGCCAGGGCCTGGAGTTGCTCCTTCTCCAGCCAGAGCGACGCGGTGTGCTGGTCGCTGCTGACGCGCAGGCGGAAAGTGCGCTGGCCGGGCTCCCCGATGGCCTCCGCCTCCAGGCTACTCACCCTACCGAAGTCCAGCAAAGGCTTCCCCTTCCTCTGAGCGCCGAGTGCTCGGCACACCCCAGTCTACAGCACCATGGCAAGTACAGGCACGACCACCGTCAACGGATATGAAAACGGATTAACGGATGCCGGCAGAACCCATCCGTTAATCCGGCCCGTATCCGATGACAGATCCCCGCCCCCGCGGTTGACAACAGCCTAAACGAACGCCTATATGGAGATACCAGCCGCCAGCCGGGGGAGGAGGCGTTCCATGCAGGTCGAACAGCTTACCGGCCTCACCATCGCCGAGGCCACGCGTGCCTTCCGGGCCCGACAGCTATCACCCGTGGAGCTGACCCGCGCCTGCCTGGAGCGCATCGAGGCCCTGGACCCCCAGCTTAACGCCTTCGTTACCGTCCTCCCGGACCGGGCGCTGGCCGAGGCCAGGGAGGCAGAAGCCCGCCTGGCCGCTGGCCGGCCACGCGGGCCACTGGACGGCATCCCCTTCGCCCTCAAGGACCTGTACGAGACCGCCGGCATTCGCACCACCGCCGGCTCCAAGATCCTCGCCGACTATGTGCCCCAGCGCGACGCCGCCTGCGTCCGCCGCCTGGGCGAGGCCGGCGTGGTGCTGCTTGGCAAGCTGAACATGCACGAGTGGGCCTACGGCGGCACCACCGCCGTCTCCCACTTCGGGCCCTGCCACAACCCTTGGGACCTGGAGCGCATCCCCGGCGGCTCCAGCGGCGGCTCGGCCGCCGCCCTGGCCGCCTCCCTCTGCCTGGGCTCCCTGGGCTCCGATACCGGCGGCTCGATCCGCATGCCGGCCTCTCTCTGCGGCATCGTCGGCCTCAAGCCGACCTACGGCCGCGTGAGCAAGCAGGGCGTAATTCCGCTCAGCGACTCGCTCGACCACGCCGGCCCTCTGGCCCGCACCGTGGAGGACGTCGCCCTCATCCTCCAGGCCATCGCCGGGCCCGACCCCGACGACCCCACCACCGTCGACCGTCCGGTGCCCGATTACGTGGCCTCCCTCAAAGGCGATGTCCGCCGGCTGCGTGTAGGCATGCCCAACCGGGATGCCCTCTCCGGCGTGAGCGAGGACGTGCTCCAGGGTATCGACGAAGCGCTACGGACGCTGGCGGGCCTGGGCGCCTCGGTCGTGGAGGTGGCGGCTCCCTGGCTGCTGGAGGCCGTGGTCATCTGGCCCAACATCGCCGGGCCGGAGGCCGCCCACTACCACCGCCAGAACCTGGAGCACCGGCCGCAGGACATCGCGGAGCAGGTGCGAAATCGCCTCCTGGCCGGACGGAACCTGGCGGCGGTAGAGTACCTGCGGGGCCTCGACGTGCAACGCCGGATCAAGGGCGAGGTGGCCGCCCTCTTCGCCGATATCGACCTGCTGGTGACGCCCACCACTCCCTTCACCGCCACCCGCATCGAGGACGAGCTGGCGGCCGTCGGCCGCGAGGGCCGCATCCACCGCTTTACCGCCCCCTTCAACATCACCGGCCAGCCGGCCATCTCCGTGCCCTGCGGCTTCGACCCCCAGGGTCTGCCCATCGGCCTCCAGGTCATCGGCCGCCCCTGGGAGGAGGAGACCGTCCTCCGCTTGGCTCACGCTTACGAGCAGGCGACCGACTGGCACCGGCGCCGGCCGCCGCTGGCATAGGAGACGAACCGATGACCGACAGCCAGACGACCGACGCTCCGCCCGTCGAAGACGTGATCGTCCCCCGCGAGCTCCTGGAGCAGGGCGTGGAGGTGCGCTTCGACGTCTACGGCGTGCCCCACATCCGCGCCGGCACCTTCCCCGACCTCTACTTCGCGCAGGGATACGTCTGTGCCCGCGACCGGCTCTGGCAGCTGGAGTTCTTCCGCCGTCTTCCGTCCGGCCGGCTGGCGGAGGTCCTCGGTGCCGACTACCTGGAGATGGACATCCTCTTCCAGCGTCTGGGCCTGCCCAAGGTGGCCCAGGCCATCTGGGCGGAGACTGAGCCCGAACGCTGCGCCTGGTACCTGGCCTACGCCGCCGGCGTCAACCACTGGGTCGAGACCCACGCCGACGACCTGCCGCCGGAGTTCGGGCGCCTGGGCATTAAGCCGGAGCCCTGGCAGCCCTGGCACTCGCTGCTGCTGGGCCGCGCTCTGGCCTGGTTCCTCTCTTCGGGCGCGTTCGAGGAGAAGGCCATCTTCTCCCAGCTCATGCTGGAGGTGGGCCCAGCCAAGGCCTCCGACGTCTCCGGCAGCGCCCCCGCCGACCCGTTGACCATCGTTCAGTGGCAGGCATCCGCACGCCAGGACGGCGAGAGCTTCCTGCACAAGGCCGCGCTCGCCCTGGCCGGCCTCAGCCGTGCCCTGCGACCCCTGCGCCTGGCGGCGAGCCGCCTGGGGAGCAACAACTGGGTGGTGGACGGCCACAAGTCGGCCACCGGCCGGCCCATCCTGGCCAACGACCCCCATCTCACCTTCCCCAACCCCTCGATGATGTACGAGGCGCACCTCACCTGCGGCGACCTCAACGTCACCGGCGGCACTATGGTCGGCATCCTCGACGTGATCATCGGCCACAACGAGCGCATCGTCTGGGGCCTCACCACCTGCCCCTACGACGTGACCGACCTCTACCTGGAGACCATCGACCCGCAGGACAGCGGCCGCTACCTCTTCCGCGGCGAATCCCTGCCCTTCGAGGAGGAACAGCTCGTGGTCGGCTGCCGCACCGACGAAGGCGTCCGCGAGGAGCGGCGCACGCTCCGCCGCACCGTCCACGGCCCGGTGTTGCTGGACAACATCGGCGGGCGCTGCGTCAGCCTCAAGTGGACCGGCTTTCGCCCCAGCCAGGAGGAGAAGACGTTCCAGCTGGCCGCCCGCGCCCGCAACCTGCGCCAGTTCAAGGAGGCGCTGACCCATTTCCGCGTCGGCGCCCAGAACTTCGTCTACGCCGACGTGGAGGGCAACATCTTCTGGATGGCCCCCTGCGACCTGCCCATCCGCAAGGTCCCCTCGCTCTTCCCCCTGGACGGCGCCTCAGGCGACTTCGAGTGGCAGGGCTTCGTCCCCTGGGACGAGCTCCCCCATTCGGAGAACCCGCCCGAGCACTTCATCGCCACCGCCAACAATCGCCCTGTGGACGGCAGCTACCCCTACTACATCGGCGACCGCTTCGACCGCGGCCTGCGGGCGCGGCGCATCCGCGACCGGCTCACCGCCCGGGACAAGCTGACCTTTGAGGAGATGCAGGACATCCAGTTCGACGTCCACGCCCTCAACGGCGAGCGCTGGACCCCTCGCATTCTGGAGGCCGCCCAGCGCCGGCCGGACCTCTGCGACGAGAAGCTCTCCCGGGCCATCCGCCTGCTGCGGGAGTGGGACTACCAGGCAGCGGACGACCGCGTCGGCTGCTCCATCTTCCACGCCTGGCTCAAGTGGATGGTGCTGAACCTCATCGGAAAGCAGGTGAGCCCCCAGATGCGCGACCGCCTCTGCTTCATGGGCCGCACCCCGCTGGCCGTGCTCCAGCGCCTCCTGGACGGCCAGACCGCCCACGATTGGTTGGCGGAGCTAGGCCTTTCTCTGGACGAACTCGTCCTGCGTAGCCTGGCCGCGGCCGTGGCCGAGCTGGAGGAGCTACTTGGGCCCGATATGTCGACCTGGCAGTGGGGACGCTTCCACACCGTGCTCCTGGTGCACCCCCTGCCCGATCTCTCCCTGGGCCCCTTCGCCGCCGACGGCAGCATCGACACCGTCCACAACGCCTTCTATCCCCTGCTGGCCAGCGGCGCCCCCACCGAGGGCGGGCCCGCTCTCTGCATGTGCGTGGACGTGGCGCCCGGCATGCGCCGGGCAGAGAACGTCATCCCCGGCGGCCAGAGCGGCCATCCGGACAGCCCCCATCATCAGGACCAGCTCCACATCTGGCTCCAGAACCGCTGCCGCCCCATGCTCTTCCACCCGGAGGACGTGGCCGCCAACACCGAACTCATTCTGCGCCTGCGGCCCTATCCCTGACGCCCGGGACGCCAAGCCGGCCGCACACCCGGATCTGCGCCACGGTTCTGCCAGGCCTCCTTCTCACAAGCCGCCCACCGCGGATCGGCGGCCTCCGGTATTCGGAGCTGCAGGGCTTCAGCCCTGCCCGACACCAGGCAGGGGCTCGCCACCACCGGCCGTCGCCTGTACGGGGGGGGGGGAGCGTCCACACACTTGTCTTACACGCGGATTCCGGAATCGCTCGGGCTTGACAAGCTTTTAGACGGCGTTATCATGTATGTGCTGACCTCTAGCAGAGTTAGCAGCTTCCGCGTTTCCGTCTACAAAGGAGGCGACGGCGATGAAGCGGTACATCCTCTCGTTAGCCATACTGGTAGTTGGACTGTTCTGGGTGGGCGTGGGCGCGCCGGTGTGGGGGGGACAGAGCCTGCTACAGCCCTCACAGCCCGGGCCGGCCGCTCCCGACCCCTACGACGCCGTCTTATTCCCCTACTCACCGGAGCGCGACGCCAAAGTCACCGAGATCCTGGGCGAAACCGAAGCGATCAACGCCATGCTGGCCGGCCGCGAGCTCGGCCGCGACTACTGGATGAGAGTGTCGTACGGGTACGGAGAGTATCTCGACGCACGCGAGTCCGGAGAGAACGCGACGGCTATGGTCGACATCTATTTCGACCCGCCGGTCTCCTATTCCGGCGTGGTGCCGGCCCGGTCCGACCCGTGCGCCGGCCGTGACCCCGCGGACGATGACCCCTGCCTGACCGCGCACCGCGAGTACTTGGGAGAAACGGGGTACGCCACTTTCTCCGACGTTCAGTGGATAACCGCGGCGACAGACCTCCGGCGCGGAGCGGTCGTCGAAATCTCGTACTGGGGACCGGTGTCGAAGTGGTCTTTGGACGCGATCAAGGGGAGGTACGCCCAATGAAGCGAATCGCTCTCTGGCTGGCCCTCGCGACAGTGGGAATTGCGGCCCTGTCACTGCCTGCGCTGGCTTACACGTCTATCCACCTCGTCCCGCTGACGCCGTACGGCGACACCTTCTACAACTACGATTTCGACACCCAGAGCGCCCAGACGGCGTACGCCGACTTTCCGGTCGGCATCATCTGGCAAGGCGCCAGCGGCGTCACAGTGTCCTCCGTCAAGACCTACATCCAGAACAGCCTCGGGCCCGGTTACCCCACCACCGGTAGCACCAAGTACAGCTACGTTTCCGATGGGACCCTGGTCTGGAACGCGGACGGCGGCAAGATGACCAACTGCTACGACGAATATGGCCACGGTAAGAAGAGGCACATCCGCCCCTACGCGCCGTACGACAACCATTTCTACAATGCGACCTGGGGCTACTACGTCATATCCAATATGCACGAACGGCTGAACGAGCCCGGCTGCAGCGGCGCGCTGTACTATGGCTGGAGTGAGGACATCGAGGACATCGTTCTCCAAGAGGCCAGCGCCGACGGGTATCCCACCAACGCAGTCTACTACAACACGCAGAACTACGGAGAATTCTGGGAGCCCGACGGGCGGCACTTCCAAAAGAGTGACGGCTACGCGGCCACCATACTCTTCTGGTAACCCGTAGGGAGCACGCACTGCGGTCTCCAGCACGCCAGCGGGCGGATCCGCCCTCTGGCGTGCTCACGCCGCGGGGACATTGCATTAGGCATTAGGATGCGTTGGCTGGAGCTCCTGCCCAGTAGCGTGGGCTTCGGGGTCCTACTGGCGTTCGCCGTGCTTGCCGCCGGGGCAGCCCAGGCGCCAACCGCGGCCGGACAGTCCGCCGTGCTGGACGGACCCGGCGTCTGGACGCTCCGCGACCTCGGCTATTCCGACATTGTCATGCCCGCCGGCGGCGGTACTGTGATACCAAGTCCCAGCGGCATCCCCCTCCGGACGACGGAGCCCGTCACCTACCTCCTCCCCGACGGCGCCGCCCAGGGACCCGATATCTGGTACCTCATGCACTTCCACTTCGAGATCGAGTTCCAGGAAGATACTCAGGGCGGATCAGCGGAAGTCGCCACCATGATCAACTTTGACGGCTCCCCATCCTTCGGCACCTCAGCAGCCATCGAGTTCATGCCCGTCGTCCGCAACGGCGCCCTGACGGTCGACTGGGATGCCCTTGGCCTGACAGACGGGCGCCAGACCGGCTCCAGCGAGTCCGGGCGGGTCGAGATGCAGTTCTCCAACTATCTCTCCAACGCCGGCGTGAGGCCAGGCGAGAACAGCATCCTCTTCGTACTGAGAGAGTACGAAGGGGTCAAGGTCGCCGCGCTCCACGTGTTCGACGACACCAGCATCGAGGTGTCCCCGCTCTCGCCGCCCGAGTTGGCCGTGGACGTGGCTGCGGGGTGGGAGCCCCCGGCCCGGGGCGGCGAGACGTTCGAGGTGCCCTACACGGTCAGGAACGTCGGCGGCTGGCCGGCCAAGGACGTGGTCGCCGAGGTCTCCTACCCCGAAGACGGCTTGTGGCTGCTCGGCGCGCCGACGGTGACGACGCTCCTGCTGGAGGGAGGAGAGGAGACATCGGGCAACTTCAAGTTTCGGGCGCTGTCACGTGGCGCCTACGACATTACATTGAGTGTCGGCGGCAGGACCGGCGGCAACGACCAGACGACGGTCACGGCCACCATCACCTCTCCTGCGGACGACCCAGCGCGGCGGTGGGGCCTCGTGGCGCTGGTCGTTGGCCTCAGCGCCCTGCCCATAATTCCCTTCGGCAGGCTCCTGGACAGCTTCACAGGCCGGGGGGTCAGACCAGACTAGCCCCATCCTCCCGCCACGGGCGGGAAGATCGCGATCTCGTCCCCCGGCTGGACCGGCGTCCCCAGGCCGTTCAAATGGCGAATGTCGCGGCCGTTAACGAAGACGGCCACGTACTGGCGCACGTGGCCGTTCTCGTCCAGTATCTTCCCGTCCAGCTTCGGACGCAGCGCTATCAGCCGCCGCAGCAGCTCGCCGATAACGGCGCCCTCCGGCAGGTCTACCTCGAAGTCGCGCTGACCGGCCGCCTCTCGCAGGCCCGCGTAGAGCCGCACCGCCGCCATCGCTAGATGATCGCCAGCTCCTTCAGCTTCCCCTCGGGAACGACGCCGTTCACCCAGCCGCGGAGAGCGTAGTACTCCTTGAGCATCAGGTCCAGCTCGCAGACGTGGCCCTTGGAGCCGGGAGAGGTCGAGGGTTCCTTCAGGAAGCGCTCCGGCAGCGTGTCCGAGCCCTCGCCGAGGCCGGCCAGGTTGTTGTAGTAGCGCTCCAGGTTGTAGATCCGCTCGCCGATCTTCAGCAGCGCGGCCGAGTTCATGGGAATGCCGACCACAGCCGAGTACTGGGCAGCGTAGTGGTCCGCGTTCTCGGCAAAGGCTGAGAACTTGCAGATGTCGAAGGAGTCGGACACGGCGTGCAGGTCCTGGAGCAGCTTGAGCAAGGCCCCCTTGCCCTGCCAGGCCAGCGGGTCCGTCTTCATCCCCACGCCCAGCACCTCGCTGGCGGGCGAGTAGCCGCGCAGGTGGCAGGCGCCGCGGTTGCTGGTGGCGTAGCCCAGGCCCATGCCCTTCATACCGCGCGGGTCATAGGCCGGGATGGCCTGCCCCTTCACCGTCATGGCCATGCCGGGGTCACCAAACGCGGCCGCGGCCCGCGCCGGGCCCTCGGCCAGCGTGTCGCCGATGCCCTGGCGCAGGCCGATCTTGTGCACCAGCTCCACCATCTTATCCGTGTCGCCCCAGGAGACCCGCTCCTTGATTAGCTCTTTCTCGCTGGCCTCCATCGCCATCGAGAGGACGTTCCCCATCTCGATAGTGTCCAGGCCGTAGTCATTGCACAGGTCGATGATGTAGGCGACGGCCTCGACATCCGCGTTGAGGCAGTTGCCGCCCAGGGCCCACGCCGACTCATACTCCACGCTCTCCATGTGGACGTGGAACTTCCCGGCCTTGGTCTCCACTTCCTTCTTGCAGGCCACCGGGCAGGCGTGGCAGGTGGGGTTGTCCACCAGGATCGTCTCGTTCACGTGCTCGCCGCTGACGTCGAAGGCCCGGTCGAAGGCGGTCAACTGCGAGTTCTTGGTGGGCAGTGCCCCTATCGAGTTGGACACGTTCATCAAAACGTTAGTGCCGAACACCGATAGCCCGCCCTTGCGGGGGCCCGTGATCTCGCTCTCGTTGATGGCCTCCAGCGCGTCCTTGTGGGCCGCCTTGAAGGCGTCGCGATCCTTGGCCTCAGGCATGTTCTTCTTGGCCTTGATCACCAGCGCCTTCAGGTTCTTGCTGCCGCCTACCGCGCCGGTGCCGCCGCGCCCCGACGCCCGGTCGTTCTCGTTGATCCAGTTGCCGAAGCGCGACAGGTTCTCGCCCCCCTGACCGATGCAGATCACGCTCACGTCCTCGCCGTGGCGGTCCAGGAGGGTCTTGACGGTCGCGTGGGCGCCCTTGCCCCACAGGTCCGACGCGTCGCGCAGTTCCACCTTCGCGCCTTCCACGTAGGCGTAGACCGGCTTCTCCGCCTTCCCCTCGAAGATCAGCCCATCGAGCCCGGCCCAGCGCAGGCGGGCCCCCGACCAGCCACCGTGATGGGAGTCGGTGACGCCACCCGTGAGCGGCGACTTGGTCACCACGGCCATCCGGCCGCTCATAGTGACGTTGGTCCCGCTGAGGGGCCCCACCAGGAAGCAGAGGATGTTGTCCGGCGAGAACGGATCCACGGTGGGGCCATTATCGAAGACGAACTTGACCCCTAGTCCGCGCCCGCCGATGTACTTGCGCGCGTCCTCCTCGTTGATACCCTCGTACTTGATCTCGCCGCTGGTCAGGTTTATCCGTGCGATGCGGTCAGCGTATCCACCCAACTCCATCGCCCCGCTCCTTTCTGTCCGCCTTAGGCGGACCCGCCAAGCTTTGCGACCCTATTCTCGCTCCCGCGGTTGCGCCTGGCAAGCACCGAAACGCGCCAAATTCGGATGGCAGCAACCCGCCAGGGCGACCTGTCAACGGATGGAACAACGGATTATCCGGATACACCCAAGCCCCACCCGTTTGTCCGTTCTCATATCCGTTGACAGAAACCCCTTGACCCGTGACCCTCTGACCCCTTGACCCTTGACCCCTGAGCCCCGACCATTGTCCCTCGAAGGAGGAGACCATGCTCCTAAAGGATCGAGTCGCCCTTATCACCGGCGGCGGCAGCGGCATCGGCCAGGGAATCGCCCTGCGCTTCGCCCACGAGGGAGCTAAGCTCGCCGTGGTCGACATCTCTCTCGCCAACCTGAAGGCCACCCAATCCCTGCTCCAGGAAGCCGGCGCCGACTACCTCTGCCTGCCGAGCGACGTGAGCGACACCGCCTCGGTAGAGAGCTTCTTCAGCGAGACTGAGCGTCGCTTCGGCCGGCTGGACATCCTGGTGAACAACGCCGGCGTCAGCAATCCGCCCATGCACCTGGTGGACATGCCCGACGACGGCTTCGACCGGACCGTTGCCGTCAACCTGCGGGGCGTCTTCCTCTGCGCCCGAGCCGCCGCGCGCTGGATGGCCCGTCAGGGCCAGGGCGGACGGATCATCAACATGTCGTCGCAGGCCGGCAAGACAGGCTTCGTCTTCCTCGGGCCCTACTGCGCCACCAAGGCCGCCGTCATCCTCCTGACCCAGGTGTTGGCCAAAGAGCTCGCTATGTACAAGATCACCGTCAACGCCGTCTGCCCCGGCACCATCGATACGCCCCTTATGCGCGGCGCCCTCCAGCCCATCATGGACGGCATGGGACTGGGCCTCGAGGACGTGGCCCGTCGCTTCCTGCCACCCATCCCTCTGAGCCGGGTGGGCTACCCCGCCGACGTGGCGAAACTGGTGACCTTCCTCGCCTCCGACGAAGCAGACTACATGACGGGCCAGGCCATCAACATCACCGGCGGCCAGGAGATGCACTGAGGGCCGTGGCGCGCCGCATCCTCCTGGACACCGACATCGGCACGGACGTCGACGACGCCCTGGCCCTGGCCTTCGCCCTGCGCCACCCGCAGATCGAGCTCGCCGCCGTCACCATCGTCTCCGGCGACACCCGCCGCCGGGCCCAGATCGCCGCCAAGCTCATCGCCCTGAACGGCGGCCCC
>Ga0153915_10005992_pt1 | contig 11356 bp, 11 predicted proteins | sample Opewatmetagenome_2_FD_107003 | JGI IMG/M metagenome (GOLD analysis project Ga0153915, IMG submission 107003) | Freshwater wetland microbial communities from Ohio, USA - Open water 3 Core 3 Depth 3 metaG | ecosystem: Environmental > Aquatic > Freshwater > Wetlands | place: USA: Ohio, Lake Erie...
CGTCGGCTCCCCGCTGCGCTCGGACGACGCGGCCGGCCTGCACGTCGCCGCAGCCCTCGCGCGCGAGCTTCGCGCTCGACCTGTCCCCGGGGTCACCGTCATCGAGGCGGGCCCGGCCCCGGAGAACTTCACCTCGGAAATCCGCCGGCTGCACCCCGCCGTGGTCCTCATCGTGGACTGCGCGCGCATGGGGGAAGCTCCTGGTTCTCTCCGCGTGATAGCACCGGAGCAGATCGCCGGTGTCTCCTTCGGGACCCACGGCCTGCCCCTCAGCGTCCTCTCGGACTACCTGCGGCGCGAGACCGGTTGTTCGGTGGCCTTCGTCGGCATCGAGCCCCTCTCGGTGGAGCCGGGCGAGACGCTTTCCGCCGCCGCTCGAAACGGGGTGGAGGAGGCGGTTTCTGCTCTCGGCGAGATTCTGGGCTCCTCCCGCTAAAGGTGACAAGTTCAGTCAATTTTGTTCTTGACGCCGGCGGAGCAATGCCGTTATCCTGAGGCCGAATCAAGCCTAACGAACAGGTCGCAGATTTCCGCAGTCGTATCGGTATGGCAAGACAAAAACAACCGAGTCGGCAGCAACTCGATTCCCTCATTCCTGCGATCAAGACGGAAGAGAAGCGTCTTGACGACCTCTTTGCGGACACGCGCGCGCGCGTCCACGAAATGGTCCGAAATGCCGAGCACCAGGCGGCGGCGCGCATCGAGGAGGCTCGGAAGGCGCTCCCGGCCTTCCTGAAGACGCAGCGCGAGTCCCGTCTGGCGGCGATGGAGGCGAAGGCCACCCAGCTGTCCACCGAGGAAGAGCGCCGGGCCGTCGAGGTGGAGGAGCGCGCGCGCGCGTCGCTGGACGCGGCCGCGGACTACATCGTCTCGCTGGTCTGGCCACGGGGCAGGAAGGATACGTCCGGCGGAAAAGGGGCTCGGCCGTGATCAGCGAAATGGCCGCCGTCGAGATCCTCGGACCCGTGGAGGTCTTTCACGACGCCGTGGAGCTCATCCAGCAGGCCGGCGCCCTCCACATCGTGGAGACCCCGCTGGCCGAGTACGGCCGGGTCGGCCTCCTGGAAAAGATGCACCTCACCGACAACCAGGCGGCAGAGCGGGAGGCCTGCGCCAAGACGGCGGGGATCCTGGACGAGATGGTCGCTGACATCCCCGCCTCGTTCCTCCGCTCGCCCGCGGGGGACAAGCGGTTCGCCGTCTCCGAGTACCAGCGCCTGGGCGCCCTTCCGCTGGAGACCCTCTCGTCCCGGGCCGGGGCGCTTGCCGCCCGGGTGCGATCCTTCACCCGCCGGGACCGCAACCTCACCGCGGACATCGACTCGCTGGCGGCCTTCGAGGCGGTCCTCGCCGGCTTCGCCCCCCTGGTGGAGACCCGGGAGCTTCCGCGCGATTTCGAGATGGTCGGCGTGGTCTTCGAGCGGCGGAACAAGCTCGCACGGGACGCGCTGAACCGGGAGGTCGAGCGGATCACCTCGGGCGCGTACCGGTTCCTCGAGCAGCCCCTGGACAGGGGGCGCCTCGCGGTTCTCATCGGGTTTCCCCGTCGCCGCTCGGAGCGGGTCCGGGCGCTCGTGGCCAGCGCGGGCATCGGGACCATGGTCTTTCCCCCGCACCTGAGGGACAAGCCGTTCGAGGAGGCCTATGCGGCCCTCCAGGAAGAGATGGAAGGCTTCCGGGCGGAGCGCCGGCGGCTGAGGGAGAAGATGGCGGACTTCTTCGGGGACCGCGCCGCCGAGATGATCGCCCTGCACCACCTCTTCCACGACCGCCTCGAGCGCTACGACGCCATGCCGAAGTTCGCCCGGACGAAGCACACCTTCATCATCCAGGGCTGGCTGCCGCGGGCGAGCATGGAGCCGATGGCAGCGAGCCTCTCGGTCCTGGAGCGGGGCTCCACCGGGGCGGCGAGCCCCGTGGTGCTCCGCGAGGTCCGGCAGAAGGTGCTGGGCATCCCTCCCGTGCTCCTGGACAACCCGCAGCCCGTGAAATCCTTCGAACCGATGCTGTCCCTCCTCCCCCTTCCCCGGTACGGTTCGATGGACCCCACGATCTTCCTCGCCACGTTCTTCCCGCCCATCTTCGGCCTCATGCTCGCCGATGCCGGCTACGGGGCCATCGTGCTGGCCGCCGCGGCGGCGCTGGCCATCGCGGGGCGCGCCCGCAAGCTCCTGCGCAGCCTCGCGCTGATCGCCGCTTCCTGCGGGTTCTTCACGGTGCTGTTCGGCTTCGTGTTCGGCGAGCTTTTCGGGGAGCTGGGCAAGAGCTTCGGCCTGCACCCGCTGTGGCAGGAGCGCTTCTCCCTGGAAGCCGGCCGCTCGGCTCCCACGCTGCTGGGCTACCTCTTCATCGCCCTGGCCGTCGGGACCCTGCAGATCGTCTTCGGGCTCGTGCTCGGGGTGATCAACGCGAGGCGGACGAGGGACCGCACCATGGCCCTCGGGAACCTCGCCCGGATCGCGGGCATCGCCGTGCTGTTCTTCTTCGTCGGGCGCCTGGCGAAGGTGCTCCCGCCGGTGTTCACGTCCCTCGGCATCATCGCCCTCCTGGTGTTCCTCGTCCTCATGATCCTGCAGACCATCCGCCATCCCTCCCACGGCATGCTCCTGCCGCTGGAGATCCTCAGCACGGTGGGCAACATCCTCTCCTACGCGCGGATCATGGCCATCGGCATGGCGTCCGTCGTGCTCTCGCTGCTGGCCAGCATGCTCGGGGGCATGATGGGGAGCATCGTGCTGGCGGTGCTCGTCATCGTGCTGGTCAACGCGCTGAACCTCGCGCTGGGGATCATCGATCCCACGATCCAGGGACTTCGCCTGCACTACGTGGAGTTCTTTACCAAGTTCTACCTCGGGGGCGGCAGACCGTTCGCTCCCTTCAAGAAGCTCGGAGGTGTGCTGCCATGATACGACGGAAAGCCATGCTCATCGTCCTGGTGCTCTTCGCGCTGGGAAGCGCCGGTGCGCTGTGGGCACAGGAGACCCAGGCCCCGGAGAAGGCCGCGGCCCAGGAGCCGAAGAAGCGGGACATCACCGTCGGGCTCATCGCCGCGGCGGCGGCAATCGCCGTCGGGCTCACCGCCCTCGGCACGGGCCTCGCCCAGAGCCGCATCGGCGCGGCGGGCGCGGGAACGATCGCGGAGAAGCCCGAGGCGAGCGGCACGATCATCCTGCTGCTCGCCATCCCGGAAACGATGGTCATCCTCGGCTTCGTGGTGGCCATCGTGATGCTCTTCACGCTCTGACGTCCATGGACGCGGAGCCCGGCCAGAGCGCTCTCCTCGGCGCCATTGACGCGCGCGCGGCCGAGGAACGCGCCCGGCTTCTCGCCGAGGCGGAAACCCGGGTCGGGGAGATCCTCGCCGCGGCGGACGCCGAGTGCGAACGACTGAAGGCCGCCGCCCTTGCCGGCCTGGAGCGCGAGCTTGCCGTCGAGCAGCTGCGCCTCCTCGGCGAGGCGCGGATGCGCGCCCGCACCGAGGGGCTCGCGCGGCGGCGGGCGGTCCTGGAGGAAGCCTTCTGGCGGGCGGAGGAGCGCATCAAGAGGCTGAAGGCCGGACCGGGCGCCAGGGCAGCGCTGGACGCGCTCGCCGAGGAGGCGCGCGCGGCGGTCGGGGAACCCTGCGACGTGCAGGTCTCGGCGGCCGACTGGAAGGTCGCCGCCACGTCCGCGGACGGGCGTCGGCGGGTGGAGAACGGCCTGGACGGCCGGCTCCTTCGCGCACGCACGGCCGCCGAGCACGGCGTTGCGCGCCGGCTCTTCGGAGGCCCGGGAAGCGGCGCATGAGCGACTACGACTACCTCAACGCGCGCGTGCGCGGGATGAGCACGAACCTCCTGACCCGGGACTTCTACGAGCAGGTGCTCTCCGCCTACACCGACACGATCCTCATGGATGCGCTTCTCGGCTCGGCGTACTCCTCCGACGTGCAGAAGGCCCGCGAGCTGCACGGGGAGGCTCCCGTGGCGCGCACGATAGAGACGGCCATCTGGGCAAACGCCTCCGCGGCGTTCGCCCGCCTGCTATCGGCCGCGCCGCCGGAGCCGCGCCGCCTGCTGGCCCTGCAGCTCAACCGCTGGGACGTGGCCAACGTGGCCAGCCTGGTCCGCGCGCGGCAGGCCGGCGCCGAGCCTCACGAAGCGCTGGCGGCGCTGCTGCCCGTCGGGGAACTTTCCGCCGCGCACCTGGAGGAGATCGCCTCGGAGCAGAGCGTGGAAGGCCTGGCGGAGGCGCTCACCACCTGGAGGCAGCCCTTCTGCTTCGAGCTGCGCCGGGCCCTCCACGAGCGAGGCGCGGCCTGCGGGGCCCGGGTGCTGGAGCGGGCGCTGTACGAGGCGTACTTCACCTGGTCACTCGCCCAGCTGCGGGAGAACGAGCCCCACGAGCGGATGGTGCGCGCCAGCATCCGCCGGCACATCGACCAGATGAACCTCGTGGCGATCCTGACCTCCATCCGGGGACGCGCCGGCGGCGCAGGGTCCGAGGCGGCTGCCGGCGGGCAGCCGGGCAAGGCCTCCGGCGGGCCGTCCGCCGCGGCCCCGGGCGGCTCCTCCGCGGGGCAGATCGAGCCGCCCGAGCTCTTCCAGCGCGGGCTGCTGGACGAGGACACCCTCCGGGAGCTCATCGACTGCAAGACGCTGGAAGACGCTTTCGAGGTCCTGGCGGACACCTACCTTGGCGACGGCGTGGAGAAGGGCATCCTCACCTACGGCCAGTCGCAGAGCCTGGGGGTCATGGAGCGGTTCCTGGAGGCCGTCTCGGTGGAATACGCCTGCCGGCTCTTCCGCCAGGACATGCTGGGCATGGCGGTGCCGCTGGGATTCCTGTGGAGGAAGTACAGCGAGTGCGTGAACCTTCGGCTCCTGGCCCGGGGCACGATCTTCGGCATCCCGTCGGATGCCGTGCGGCTGGAGCTGGTCCTTGTCTAGGATCCTCGCGCTCGTCCGCCCCGACCTGGGCGCCGGCTTCTCCCTGACCGGCATCGACGTGGGAAGGGTGGCCGACACCTGGCAGCTGCGCGCAGCGCTGCTCGCCGCGGTGAAAGGAGCCCGGTACGGGATGGTGGTCGTGGAGGAAGAGCTGATGGCCGGGCTCGACGAGGACGAGCGCGCGGCCTTCGGGGCGGTGACCCTGCCGCTCATCATCGAGGTGCCCGGCAGCCTGGAATGGAAGGAAGCGGCCGGGGCGCCGGAAGAGGACTACGTGGCGCGCCTGATCCGCCGCGCGGTGGGCTACCAGTTGAACATCAAGCTGTGAGGACCGCAGTGAACGAGTCGCACGAGAACGTGACTTCCGGTGGCCGGACGGCCGCCCCCGCGGACCGCGGGCCGGCCCATGGCGTCATCGCCAGGGTATCCGGACCCACCGTCATCGCCAGGTCGATGACCGGCGCCCGCATGGCCGAGGTCGTGAAGGTGGGGGCCGCGGGGCTCATGGGCGAGATTATCCGCCTGGACGGGGACACCGCCTTCATCCAGACCTACGAGGACACCTCGGGGATCTGCGTGGGAGAGCCCGCGGTCCTGACCGGAGAGTCGCTGCTGGTCACGCTGGGGCCCGGCCTGCTGGGCAGCGTCTTCGACGGCGTGCAGCGGCCGCTGAAGCTCCTGGAGTCTCAGAGCGGCCCGTTCATCAGCCGCGGGCTCTCGGTTCCCGCCCTGCCGCAGGAGAAGCGCTGGCGCTTCGAGCCCGCGGTCCGGGCCGGTGACAAGGTGGGTCCGGGCACGATCATCGGGCGGGTGCGGGAAACCGCCTCCTTCGTCCACGCCGTCATGGTGCCGCCGGGCGTGTCGGGAACGGTCGCCGAGATCGAGGCGGGGGACTTCACGATCGTCCAGCCCGTAGGCCGGCTGAAGGAAGGAGGCGGCGCGAAGGGCGGCAGGGAGCTTTCCATGATGCAGCGGTGGCCGGCCAAGGTTCCGCGGCCCGTGGAGGGCAAGACCGTTTCCGTGGAGCCGTTCGTGACCGGCCAGCGCGTGCTGGACTGCCTGTTCCCCATCGCCGCCGGCGGCACCGCCTGCCTGCCGGGAGGCTTCGGGACCGGCAAGACGGTCCTGGAGCAGTCCCTGGCCAAGTACTCCGCGGCGGACGTCATCGTGTACGTCGGCTGCGGCGAGCGCGGCAACGAGATGACGGACGTGCTCACCGAGTTCCCCGAGCTGATCGATCCGCGGACCGGTGGTCCCCTCATGGACCGCACGGTGCTCGTGGTGAACACCTCCAACATGCCCGTGGCCGCGCGCGAGGCGTCGATCTTCGTCGGCGTCACGATTGCCGAGTACTTCCGTGACATGGGGAACGCCGTGGCCGTCATGGTGGACTCCTCCTCGCGGTGGGCCGAGGCGCTTCGAGAGATCTCCTCGCGCCTGGAAGAGATGCCGGGCGAGGAGGGATATCCCACCTACCTGCCCTCGCGACTGGCCTCGTTCTACGAGAGGGCGGGCGCGGCGGAGTGTCTGGGCGATGACGGCAGGCACGGCTCGGTGACCATCGTCGGAGCCGTCTCCCCCCCGGGCGGGGACTTCTCCGAGCCGGTCACCCAGAGCACGATGCGCGTGGCCGGCGCGCTGTGGGCGCTGGACTATCCCCTGGCGCACAGCCGGCACTACCCCGCCATCAACTGGAACCGCAGCTATTCGCTGTACGACGAGCGGCTTGCCCCGTGGTTCCGCGAGCACGTCGGGGAGACCTGGCCCGCCCTGCGCGAGACCCTGGTGCACCTGCTGGAGAAGGAGGCGGAGCTGCAGGAGGTCGTCCAGCTGGTCGGCCCGGATTCCCTGCAGGAAAGCGACCGCCTCACGTTGGAGACCAGCCGGATGCTGAAGGACGGGTTCCTCCAGCAGAACGCCACCTCCGAGATCGACGCCTCCTGCACGCTGGCCAAGCAGCACGGGATGCTGTCCCTCCTGCTGGAGTTCCACGAGCTGGCCGTGGCGGCGCTCCAGGCCAAGGTCCCGCTCGCGAAGGTGCTCACCGTGCCCGAGCACGAGGAGCTGGCCCGGCTGCGGGAGATCCCCGCGGAGAAGTTCTCTGAAAGCGCGGAAGCCCTGCGCGTCCGCCTGCGCGCCTCCTTCGAGGCGCTGCCGGAGAAAGGAGACCGCGCATGAGCGACCTTTCGCTGCTTTCCCGCGAGTACCGCGGCGTGCGCAGGGTCTCCGGGCCGCTCCTGTTCGTGGAGAGCGCCTCCGACCTCCCGTATTCCAGCACCGTGTCGATCACGAGCCCCTCGGGGCCCGAGCGGCACGGCCAGGTCATCGAGGTCTCGGACGACATGACGGTGGTGCAGGTGTTCGAGGCCACCATGGGGCTGGACGTGGCGCATACCTCCATTTCCCTCGTGGACCGCGAGGCCCGGCTGGGCGTGTCCGAGGACCTGATCGGGCGGATCCTGGACGGCTCGGGCCGTCCCCGTGACGGCCTGCCCCGGATCCTCGCCGAGCAGGTGCTGCCGGTCTCGGGCATTCCCATCAACCCCATCTCACGGGAAAAGCCCCGGTCGTTCATCCACACGGGGGTCTCCGCCATCGACGGATTCAACACCCTGGTGCGCGGCCAGAAGCTGCCGGTATTCTCGGGCGCGGGTCTCCCCGGCAACGAGATCGCCGCGCAGGTGCTGCGCCAGTCACGGGTCACGGGCGAGTCCGAGAGCTTCGTCGTGGTCTTTGCCGCCATCGGCATCACCCAGCGCGAGGCCGCCTTCTTCCTCTCCGAGTTCGAGCGCACCGGCGCGCGCAGCCGCACCGTCACGTTCCTCAACCTCGCCGATGACCCGACCATCGAGCGCCTGCTCACGCCGCGCTGCGCGCTGACCGCCGCGGAGTACCTGGCTTTCGAGCGCGGCTACGAGGTACTGGTCCTCATGACGGACATGACCAGCTACTGCGAGGCCCTGCGGGAGATCGGGACCGCCCGGGAGGAAATCCCCGGCCGCCGCGGCTACCCCGGGTACATGTACACCGACCTCGCCTCCCTCTACGAGCGGGCCGGCCGCATCAAGAGCCGCAAGGGATCGGTGACGCTGCTGCCCATCCTCTCCATGCCGGACGATGACATCACGCACCCGATCCCGGATCTCACGGGATACATCACCGAGGGCCAGATCGTGCTCTCGCGCCAGCTGCACCGCCGCGGCGTGTTCCCGCCCATCGACGTGCTTCGCTCGCTGTCGCGTCTCATGAACAACGGCATAGGCAAGGATCGCACCCGGGAAGATCACCGGGAGCTTTCCAACCAGCTGTACTCCAGCTACGCCAAGGGGCAGGAGACCCGGCGGCTCGTGGCCATCGTCGGGGAGGATGCGCTCTCCGAGCTGGACCGCAAGTACCTGCGCTTCGCGGAAGAGTTCGAGCGCGCCCTGGTCCACCAGGGCACCGACGAGCGTTCAATGGAAGAGACTCTGAATCTCGGCTGGAAGATCCTCGGCGGCATCCCGGAAAACGAGCTGCGGCGCATCCGCCGCGACTACATCCAGAAGTACCGGCCGAAGGCCGCGGACGCAGGGGCGCCGGCGGGCGCAGGGGCGCCGGCGGGCGCAGGGGCGCCGGCGGGCGCAGGGGCGCCGGCGGGCGCGGCCAGCCCGAAGGCCTGACCGTGGAGCAGATCAGCCCGACCCGGTCCGAGCTTCTTTCCCGCAGGGCGCAAATCCGGCTGGCCCGGCAGGGCGCGGACCTGCTGCGCGCCAAGCGCGAGGCGCTCGTGCGGGAGTTCCTCTCCGAGCTGCAGCGGTTCGTGGACACCCGGGAGGCGCTTTCCAGGGAGCTGGGGCTCGCCCGCCAGGCGCTCATGCGTGCCCTTGCCGTGGACGGCTCGGAGGCGGTACTCTCCGCGGGTCTGGCAAGCCGGCGGGCCATCGAGCTTCAGACGTCCATCCGCAGCATCTGGGGAACGAAGATCGTCGAGGTGGAGACGGACTACGTGCCCCGGACCACTGCGGAGCGCGGGTTCAGCCCCGAGGGCTCCAGCGCCCGGATCGACGAGACCGCGGAGCGTTTCGAGGCGGTGCTGGAGCTGCTGCTGCGCGCGGCGCCGCTGGACCGGAAGCTGGCCCGGCTGGCGGAGGAGATCCGCCGGACCTCCCGGCGGGTGAACGCGCTGGAGCAGCGTATGCTCCCCACCCTCCAGGAGCAGGTGCAGTACATCCGCGGCGTGCTGGACCAGCGCGAGCGGGAGGACGTGCTGCGGCTGAAGCACCTGAAGAGAATGCGAGCCTAGCGCGCATCCGTGGGATGCGGTCGCAGCCAGGCCACGACGCGAAAGGAAGAGGAGCGTTGCAGCTTTCCGAGCTGATCCAGGAAGAAGTGATCAAAGTAGGGCTTTCGGCCAGGGACAAGTGGGAAGCCATCGAGGAGCTGGTGGACGTGCTGGTGGCCGCGCACGAGATCCGGCTGGCCGATCGTCCCGAGGTGATCGAGGCGGTGGGCATACGGGAGCGCTCCTTCAGCACGGGACTGAAGTACGGGCTGGCGGTCCCGCACGGCAGCGTGGAGTGCGTGGGCGAGATCGTGGCGGCCCTGGGCACCTCCACCGATGGCATCCCCTTCGAGTCCGCGGACGGCCAGCCGGCCCGGCTGGTGATCCTGCTGGTCCTGCCGAAGGGCAAGTTCCAGCACCACGTGCGCACCCTTGCCGGGGTCAGCCGCCTGGCCACCCGGCCCGAGCTGCGAGACAAGGTGCTCTCCGCCTCCACGTCGCACGAGCTTGCCGCGGTCATCCACGACCTGGAGCTCACGTAGCGCAGTCCCGCCTCGCGCCGCCCGACCACGCCTCCATGGAGGCCGCTGCGCCGGGCAACGCTCCCCCATCTACCGCATGCAGGACATTTCGGGCGGGCGACCCCGGTCGCACGTATCGCCCTTCGAGAATGTCACCTTCGGTGACCGCGGCGATGCGGGAACGTTCGTACATCTACCGCATCGTGGTTGTCTATCACTGCCCGCCACGGGACTACATATCGCCCTTCGGGCGATGCGGGCTTGACCTCAGTCGGGCCGGAACAGGATCTTCAGCTCCTTCTTCTGCTCATGGGCGCGGAACGCATCCTGCCAGTCGTCCAGCCGCCGAGGCGTGGAAACCAGGGCTTGCGGCTTGACCCGGCCGTCGCGGATCAGCTCGATGGCCTTCCTCCAGGACACGTCGCGCGAAGAGAGCGCTCCCACTACCCGGACTTCCTTGTAGACCAGTGTATCGAAGCGCAGCTCGATGTCCTGGCCGCGCAGGCCCAGCTGCAGGAACTGCCCCTGCTTGCGAATCGCCTCGATCCCGGAGCGGATGGCGCGGTCGGCCCCAGAGCACTCGATGACGACGTCCGCGCCTTCCCCCGAGGTCAGCTCTCTCACCTTCGCGGCCAGGTCCTGCGCGGTGACGTCCACCGTCACGTCCGCGCCCAGCCGCGCGGCGGTCTCGAGCCTCGGGCGGTCCTCCGCCGTCCCGCAGACGATCACCGTGGCGCCCGAGGCCCTGGCGATCTGCGCGGCGGTCAGGCCGATGGCACCCGGACCGGTGACCAGCACGACGTCACCCGCCCGTATGTCGATGAGCTCGCAGACTCCGTGCACGACGCAGGCGGTCGGCTCGATGAGCGCTCCCTGCTGGAACGTGATCTCGGGCGGAAGCCGGTGCAGGCGGTGGGCGGGGACGACGGTATACGGCGCGAAGGCCCCGTTGTACCAGTAGCCCAGGACCTTCCTCCCGGCGCAGAGGTTGTAGAATCCGGACCTGCAGTACCGGCAGGTCCCGCAGATCTCGTAGCTGGTCTCCGACACGACGCGCTCACCCTCGCTCCAGCCCCGCACGTTCGGACCGACCTGGTCGATGATCCCGCTGAACTCGTGACCCATGACCACCGGCGGACGGATGGTGATGGCGATGTCGTAGTTCAGGATGTGCAGGTCCGACGCGCAGAGTCCGGCGTACTCCACCTTGATGCGCACCTCTCCGGGCCCGGCGTGGGGAACGGGAACGTCCCGCAGCTCGACGAAACCCTTCCCTTCCTGGTACTTCACCACCGCTTTCATCGCGCCCGTCCCTCCGTCCCCTGCTCAGATCACCCGGTACGCCAGGGAGGCCTTCACGCCCCAGAACGCCTCCAGCCGGGCGAGGGACGCCTCGATCCCGGCCCTCAGGGCCGTGCCGGGGCTTCCAAAGAGCGCGGCCTCGATCTCCGCGCCGCCCCTGGCCGCGCGCCGGCTCCACACGCCGATGACCCGTCCATTTTCCACGATGATCGGCCGAAAGAGACCGTTGCTGGAGATGGCGTTCTTCTCGTTCACCCGTCCCAGGATGGCTTCCCGGTCCGCGTAGCCGATCAGGAACTCGTCGTAAGCCGGCAGCAGGTGCACGGGCTGCCTGCCGCGTGAAG
>Ga0153915_10005993_pt1 | contig 11355 bp, 9 predicted proteins | sample Opewatmetagenome_2_FD_107003 | JGI IMG/M metagenome (GOLD analysis project Ga0153915, IMG submission 107003) | Freshwater wetland microbial communities from Ohio, USA - Open water 3 Core 3 Depth 3 metaG | ecosystem: Environmental > Aquatic > Freshwater > Wetlands | place: USA: Ohio, Lake Erie...
AGACGTCCACGACCGCGACCGCGCCTCCGTCGTCGTTCTGGGTGGGATGATCGAGGAACGCGATGGCGTCGCCCCCCGGCGACAAGCGCGGATGCGTGATGAAGCCGCCCGTTTCGTACAGGGGTTTTCCGATCGGGAACTCGAGCCGGCTCTTCCCGGCGGCGTAGCGGGCGATCGCGAGGCTCTTGCCGTCCGGAGACCAGTCCGCCCACTCCACGGCTTCGAGCAGTTCCCTCGGCGCTCCGCCGGCGAGGGGCGCCTCCGCGAGCGTGCCCTCCCAGGCGAAGGACGTGCTCTTCGGCCGGAGCGCGACAGCCATCTTTCCGGAAGAGGAAACGGCCAGGACAGACGCATTTGCCGGTGCCAGCGGCGTGGCTTCGGCGCTTCCGGGACGCCCGACGAAGATCTGCGCGGGCTGGCCCTCCCACGCCGCCGAGTAGACGATCGTCTGCCCGTCCGGCGCGAATCGCGCCTCATGAATGTAACCGCGCTGGAAGGTGAGCTGGGTAAAGGACGGAAGCGGCCGGACCCACGCTTTCCGCCCGGAAAGGTAGGCGAAGACTCCGACGAGAGCCGCGAGACCAAGGGCCGCCGCCGCGGCCGGCCACAATCGCCGGCCGCGGGCCGCCGGAAGCGCGGAAGGGCGCGCGCCCGGCGCCGAAAGGCCCGACAGGCTCTCCAGGTCGAACGCCACGTCATGCGCCGAATGGAATCGCTCTTCGGGGTTCTTCTCAAGACAGTGGCGGACGATCCGCTCGAGGCCGGGCGAGATGGACTCGTTGGTCACCGAGAGGTCCGGCGGCTCCTTCATCAGGATGGCGCTCATCGTGTCGGCCGCCGAGGCGCCGGAGAACGCGCGCTGCCCGGAGAGCATCTCGTAGAGGATCGCGCCGAAGGCGAATATGTCGGATCGGACATCGGCCGGCAGACCCCGCACCTGCTCCGGGGACATGTAGCCCAGCGTCCCCATGACGATCCCCGGTTCCGTCGCGGTGGGAAGCTCGGTTTCCCGGCTCTTCTCCTCGCGCTGGACCAGCTTGGCGAGGCCGAAGTCCAGGATCTTGACGCGGCCATCCTTGGTGACGAAGAGGTTCTCAGGCTTCAGGTCCCGGTGGACGATCCCCTTCTCGTGGGCCGCCGCGAGGCCATGCGCGATCTGGAGGGCGTAGTCGATCGCCTTTCGCACAGGCAGCGCCCCCCCGGCGAGCCTTCCCCGCAGGGTCTCCCCCTCGAGGAGCTCCGACACGACGTAAGGCGCGCCCTCGTGCGTCCCGATGTCGTAAACCGCAGTGATGTTGGGGTGGTTCAGGACTCCTGCTGCGCGCGCCTCCTGCTCGAAGCGCCGCAGCCGGTCCGCGTCCTGCGAAAACGTCGCCGGCAGGACCTTGATCGCGACTTCGCGCCCAAGCCTCGGATCGCGCGCCCGGTAAACCTCCCCCATCCCTCCCGCCCCGATCGGCGCGAGGATCTCGTAAGGCCCCAGTCGTGCTCCGGCAGAGAGGGACATCCGCTCACCAAATCTTACAGTTAACGCCTTCGTGCTCGAGACCCCAACCCATCGCGCCGGCGCACAGCGCCGGCCAGCCCCCGGTTCGCGGCGTGAGGAGTCTCCGAGCGGAGCGAGGAGGAGCCTCTCGCCGCGGGAGCGAAGCGCGCAGCGGGCGACGAGGCGGGCGGTCGAGGCCGCATCCGGCCGAGCCGCCCGCCGGTGGCGAAGCCAAGTCGCCCGCGCAGCGCGGAGCGACGTTATTCGTAGCGGAGCGCTTCGATCGGATCCAGGCGCGAGGCCTTCACGGCGGGATAAAGGCCGAAGAAGATCCCGACGGAGACCGAAACGGCGAGGCCGACGACGATCGACCAGATCGGCGTCTCAGCCGGCAGAGCCTCGAAGACCTTCTTGACCAGGATGGGCACCCCGATGCCGACCCCGATCCCGATCGCGCCGCCCAGGAGCGAGAGGGTCGCCGCCTCCGTCAGGAACTGCAGGACGATGTCGCGGCGGTAGGCGCCCACGGCCTTGCGAACGCCGATCTCCCGAGTGCGCTCCGTGACCGACACGAGCATGATGTTCATGACGCCGACGCCCCCGATCAGAAGCGAGACGAAGGCGACGAAGACCATCGCGAGCGTGATCCCGCTCGTGATCCCCTGGAAGCTCTCGATCAACTTGTCGGGCGTGACGATGCCGAAATCGTCCGGCTTGTTGAAGGGGACGTGCCGGCGCGTGCGCAGGATGGCCCGGGCCTTGTCGATCATGACCGGGAGCTGGTCGGGCGTGTACGGGATCGTCGCAATGCGAAGCGCGTCGCCGTTGCTGCCGCCGGCCTTGATCCAGGGGAATCGGCGGTCGAATGTCGTGATCGGGATGACGACCAGGTTGTCCTGCGAGTCGCCGAACATCTTCCCCTTCTTCTCGAACACTCCGACGACCGTGTAGGAATCGTGTCCGAGCTGGACGCGCTTGTTCAACGGGTCCGATCGCGGAAACAATCGCTCGCGGATATCGTCGCCGATCACGATGACGTTGGCGGCGTGCTCGACCTCGGTCGCCGTCAGGAACCGGCCCTGGGCGACGGGGCGATTGGTCGCGATCGTGTATTCCTCCATGACGCCGGAGATCTTCGGAGACTGAACCTCCGCGTCCCGGTAGCGAATGTGGTAGTCGCTGTTGTCCCAGAGATAGCGGGCGGGCGAGACCGCGCGCATTTCGGGGATGGCGGCCCTGAGCGCGGCCGCGTCCTCGAGTGTCAGTTCCCTTCGGCGCAGCTCCCCCTCGGGCCGCGGCCCGCCCGGCCCGAACCGGGGCTCGTATTTCTGGAAGAGGACGAGGGTCGAGCCGAAAGTCTGAAAGCTATTGGCCATGTTGTTGTTGAACCCGGTCACGATGGAAACCATCGCAATGACCGTCGCGACGCCGACGACAATGCCGAGCACCGTCAGGGAGGCCCGCAGCTTGTGCGCCCGCACGGCCAGCAAGGCGAATCGCAGGTTCTCGCCGAATCCCCGCCGGACCCTGACGAACAATTGATTCATTGAATCAGTGAATCATTGAGTCATTGCTCCGGACGGTCCCCCCCTCCGCCTCAATCAAACAATGTATCAATGAACAAATGAATCAGTTCTTTTCTATTCGTAGCGCAGCGCCTCGATGGGATCGAGGCGCGAGGCCTTCACGGCGGGATAGAGCCCGAAGAAGATCCCGACCGAGAGGGAGACGGCGAGCCCGACCAGGATCGCCCAGAACGGGGTTTCCGCCGGAAGAGCTTCGAACGCGCGCTTGACGGCCGCGGGGACGGCCACTCCGACCACGACCCCGATCGCGCCGCCCAGGATGGAGAGGGTCGTGGCCTCGGTCAGGAACTGCAGGACGATATCGCGCCGGAAGGCCCCGACGGCCTTGCGCACCCCGATCTCGCGCGTCCGTTCGGTGACCGAGACGAGCATGATGTTCATCACTCCCACTCCGCCGATCAGGAGCGAGATGAAGGCGACGAAAACCATCCCCAGGGTCACGCCTCCCGTGATCGCCTGGAAGCTCTCGATGAGCTTGTCGGGGGTGTAGATCGCGAAATCATCCGGCTTGTTGAAGGGGACGTGCCGGCGGGCGCGCAGCACCGCGCGCCCTTTTTCGAGGATCGTGGGAACCTGCTCCGGGGTATATGGCACGGTCGCGATGTGGATCGTGTCGCCGTGTCCGTTCTTGATGAAGGGGAACTGGTGGTCGAAGGACGTGATCGGCAAGGCCACGAAGTTGTCGTTGGAGTGCCCCATCATCTTCCCCTTCTTCTCGAAGACGCCGATGACGAGGTACTGCGTTCCGTTCAACTGGACCCACTTGTTCAGGGGGTCCTCGCGCGAGAAGAGGGCCTCGCGAACGTCCTCGCCGATGATCGCGACCGGCGAGGAGTGCTCGACGTCCGCGTCCGTCAGCCAGCGCCCGTACGAGACGAAGTGGTTGTTCGCCACGGAATAGTCCGGCGTGCCGCCGAGGATGGTGGGCGTCGTCGTCTCGGAATCCCGGTACTTGACGTGGACGTCGGTGTTCCAGAGGTACCGCTCGGCGGAGACGGCCCGCATCTCGGGGATCTGCGCCTTCAACGCGATCGCGTCGTCCCACGTCAGATCCTTGCGGTTCCTCTCGCTCTCGTCGCGGTGCCCCGGGCCGAAGCGCGGCTCGAACTTCTGGAACTGGACGAGGGTCGCTCCGAAGCTCTGGAAGTTGCGAATCATGTTGTTGTTGAAGCCGTTGATGATCGACACCATCGCGATCACCGTTGCGACTCCGACGACGATTCCGAGGACCGTCAGGAATGCCCGCAACTTGTGCGCCCGCACGGCGAGCAGGGCGAACCGCATGTTCTCGCCGAAGCCGCGCCGCAGGTGGGAGAAGACTGAAGACATAGAAAGCTCTCAGCTCTCAGCTCTCAGCTGTCAGCGCAGAGAGCCATGGCGTGATTGGCTGACAGCTGATGGCTGACAGCTGACGACTATTCATAGCGCAGCGCTTCGACCGGCGGGAGGGCGCTCGCCTTGGAGGAGGGTATCCAGCCCGCCAGCAGCCCCGTGAAGGTCGCCACGCCAATCCCGATGAGGATGAAGGAGAGCCTGACCTTCGCCGGGAAGACCTGATTGACGGCGAGGGCGATCCCGGAGCCCAGGGCCACGCCGATGACGCCCCCGATGGCAGACAGCAACGCGGCCTCGAGCAGGAACTGCCACCGGATGTCGCGGCGCCGGGCGCCCAGAGCGCGCCGCACGCCGATCTCCTTCGTCCTCTCGACGACCGACACGAACATGATGTTGGCGATCACGATCGCGCCGACCACGAGGGAAATCCCGGATATCAGGATCATCAGCAAAAAGGCCCCTTGCGAGAAATTGCGCCAGAGGGTCTGGAGCATCTCCGCCGTCACGACCCCGAAGGGATCATCCTTGTCGAACTTCGTCTTGCGCAGAGAGCGCAGGATCGTCCGGACTTCGTCGGTGGCCGCGTTGGCTCCTTCGACGCCCCCTACCGGCTTTATGAAGATCGCGATGTCGGAGGTCGGCGCGATGTGCTTCTTGAAGAGGGTCAGCGGGATGTAGATGACGTTGTCCCGGCTCTGTCCGAGGACGTTCCCCTGCTTCGCCAGCGTGCCGATGACCTTCACGGGATAGCCGTCGATCTTCATGATGCGGCCGATGGGGTCCTGGCCCGGGAAGAGCTGGTCCTGGATGTCCCAGCCGATGACGGCGACCCCCTCGGAATGGTCGTACTCGCTCCCGGTGAAGTAGCGGCCCGTGGCGATGTCCACCCGCAGGAGCGACGTCATGTTCGCCGTGTGCCCCTGGATCTGGACGTCCGAGAGCTTCTTGTCCAGGTACTTGATCGGACGGGTGCGGTCCCCCTCCGCGCCGACTTCCGCGCAGAGGCGGCATTCCCGCGCGACCACCGCCATGTCCGTCAGCGTCACGTCGCGGCGCTTGCGCGCGATCAGCCACTCTTCGCGGCTGGTAATGATCCCGTACTTCGTGAAAATGACGATGTCGGGATTCAAGCCGAAGAGCTTGTCCTTGACGTAGGTATTCAACCCGGAGATGACCGACACGACGCCGACGACGGTGGCGACACCGATGATGACGCCCAGGAGCGTCAGGAACGCGCGCATCTTGTGGCGCGTGAGGGCCGTGGCGGAGACGCGGAAGAGCTCCCTGGTCGTCATGAGGCGTCTCGCTCAGGAGGCGGCGGGCCCTGGGGTCCCCTTCTTCTTGTCCCCTTCTTTGTCCACGATGACCTTGTCGCCTTCCTTGACCTGGCGAAGGACCTTGAAGGGGCCGGTGACGATCTCCTGCCCGACCGCCGGTCCCTTCTTGACTTCGATCATGAGCTCACCGGCGAGCCCCGTCTCGACCTTCTGGAACTCGAGCTTGCCTCCCTTGATGGTGTACACGCCCTCTTCCGTCTCCGGCCGCCCGGAGGTGCTCGGGCCTTTCTTGTCCTTCTTGGGCACGTCGCGCACGACGAGCGCCTGGATCGGGATCGCCGTGGCGCCGTTGTTGCGGCCGGTGACGATCTCGGCGGTGACCGAGAAGCCCGGGCGAATCGTTTCGGGGGGGTCCTGGACCCGAATCTTGACCTTGAAGTTGATTGCCTCGGAGTTCGCCACCAGCGAGAGCAGATCCGGATCGTTCTTGGGAATCGGGGAGGACCCCACCTCGGTGACCACCCCCTTGAACTTCCGGCCCGGGTAAGCGTCAACCGACAGGTCCGCGGTCTGGCCGACCTTGACCTGGGGAGTCGAGGTCTCGTCCACCATCATGACTGCCTCGACCTCCGACATGTCGGAGACGGTCAGCAGCTGGGTCCCGGGATTGTTCATGGTGCCGATGACGGTGACCTCGCCCTCCTTGATCGGAAGCGCCGTCACGACCCCGTTGATCGGAGAGGTGACCGTCGTCTTGGAGAGGGAGTCGCGACTTCCGGCCAGAGCGGCCCCGGCCTGCCGCATGCGCTCTTCCGTCGCAGCGAGGTTCGCCCGCGCCGTGTCGAGAGCGGACCGTGCCTTCTGGAAGTCGGCTTCCGCCAGGATCTTCGCGTCGTAGTTCTGCTTCGCGCGCTCGTAGTCGAAGCGCGCCTGGTCGGCCGTCGACCTTGCGGCCGCAAGGTCGTTGCGCATCGCCGCGAGGCTCGCCTCGCTGCCGGCGGCCGCGGCGGCCAGCTGCGCCTTGTCGATCTGGAGGAGGAGCTGCCCCTTCTTGACCTTGTCCCCCTCCTGGACGGCCAGGTTGACGATCTGGCCCATGACGAGAGCCGACAGGTCTACCTTGCGGCGAGCCTGGATCTTCCCGTTTGCGGTGACCTTGGACACCAGGTCCACTTTTTCGACCTTGGCGGTCGTCACATGGGGGGCGTTTCGGTCCTTGCTCCGCAAGGAGCCCATGAGCACGACCGCGAGCACGACCGCGACGGCCAGCCCGATGATGATTTTCCATTTCTTCGACATCAGTTCTTCCTCTAACCGCAAACGCTCAGCTATTGTTTCTTACGGACACTGAGGGTGAAAGTTCGCCCCCAGCGCCCCTGCCACCGGCCGACGGAACCCGACCTCCGGCGGGCACCCGGAGGAGGTTGGTGCGCCCAGGAGGACTCGAACCCCCAACCTCCTGATCCGTAGTCAGACGCTCTATCCAGTTGAGCTATGGGCGCAGGGTCGGTCAGGCTACTGGAATCGGCCGCTCGATTCAAGCGCCGCGCGCCGGTTCCCTATTCCCTTGAGAGGTTTGGGGAACGCCCTCTCCCCCTCGCCCCCTCTTCCCCTCGCCCCCCGCCTCTGTCCTCCCCGTGAGCGGTCCGAGCGAGATGAAGTAACCTCCCCTGGAGTGCCGTTTACCGCCGATGATCTCCACTTCATGAAGGAGGCCCTGGCCTTCGCCCGCATAGCCTTTTCCGAGCAGGAGGTCCCGATCGGGGCGGTCGTCGTGCGCGGGGACAAGATGATCGGGCGGGGGCGTAACCGGCGCGAGCACCTGGCGGACCCCACCCACCACGCTGAGATCGAGGCGATCCGGGAAGCGGCGCGGTCGGCGGGCACTTGGCGGCTGGACGGGGCAACGCTCTACGCGACCGTCGAACCGTGCGCGATGTGCGCCGGAGCCGCGGTCAATGGTCGCCTCGCGCGCATCGTCTATGGGTGCGCGGATCCGAAAGCAGGCTACTGCGGCACCCTGGGGGATATTCCCCGGGACGCCCGCTTGAATCACCGTTGCGAAGTCGAAGGAGGTCTCCTCGCCGAGGAATCCTCCGAACTGCTCCGGCTCTTCTTCCAAGCCCGGCGGTGACGGGATTCCGGCCTCGGCCGGGCCGACTGGAACCTGGAACCCGTAATCCGGAATTCAACGCGGACCTGCTAGGATTGCCCGTTTCGCAGGTCGGAGAGGTGCTGGAGCGGTTGATCAGGCCGGTCTCGAAAACCGGTAAGCCCCAAAAGGGCTTCGAGGGTTCGAATCCCTCCCTCTCCGCCAGAAGGAATCGGGTGATCGGGTCATCGGACGATCATCTCGAAATTCGGGGTACTTGAACCGATGAACCGATTGATACCCTTCTGTTAACGAGATAACACTTATTCGGCCAATCCGTACTTAACAGGAACCCGATGGACATCGCAATCGAGCTGACCGGCGTCTCCAAGACCTTTGGAAAGTTCAAGGCCGTGGACGGTCTGTCTTTCAAGGTGCCGACAGGGCGTGTTTTCGGTCTCCTCGGGCCCAACGGTGCGGGCAAGACGACGACGATCCGCATGATCATGAACATCACCGCCCCGGACGAGGGGGCGATCAGGATCCTCGGCGCTCCCATGAGCCGCGGCACGCAGAACCGCATCGGCTATCTTCCCGAGGAGCGCGGTCTCTACCGGAAGATGAAAGTCCTCGACCATCTTCTCTTCCTCGCCGCCATCAAGGAAGTCCCGCGCGAGAAGGCCCGGGAACGAATCGGCACGTGGGTCGACAAGATGGAGCTTCGCCCCTGGCTGAACAAGAAGGTGGACGAGCTCTCCAAGGGGATGCAGCAGAAGGTCCAGTTCATCGCCACCATCGTGCATGACCCGGAGATCCTGATCCTGGACGAGGTCTTCTCGGGCCTCGACCCGATCAACACGGCCCTGATCAAGGAGTACCTGACGGAGTTCCGTTCGCGCGGCAAGACGATCATCTTCTCCACCCACGTGCTCGAGCAGGCCGAGAAGCTCTGCGACGAGATCTGTCTGCTCGCCCGCTCGAAGAAGATCCTCGAGGGAAACCTGAAGGAGTTGAAGAAGCAGTTCGCAGGCGACCTGCTGCGCCTCTCCGTGGCGGCGTCCGAGGCCGAGGTGGGAGCGCTTCCCGGCGTCGCCTCCGTCCAGGCCCTCAATGGCGCCTACGTCATCGCGCTCGCTCCGGGGACGGACCGGCGGGAGTTTCTCCGCAAGGCCTTCGAGCGCTACGACGTCCGGGCGTTCTCCGAAAAAGAGCCGGAACTCGAGGAGATCTACCTCTCCGCGGTCAGGAAGGCGGGGATCGAAGAGACCCGCACGATCGAATGAGGTTGCAATGAGCTGGAAAAAGATCTTCGCCGTCATCCGGCGGGAGTATGTGGAGCGGGTCCGCACGAAGGCCTTCTGGATCGGGACGCTCCTCGTGCCCATTTTCTTCCTGGGCTACATCGCGATCCAGATCGCCTCCTTCAAGAAGACCGGGGGCGAGCGGAAGGTCGCCGTCGTGGATCTGACCGGACACCTCTTCGCTCCCCTCCAGAAGGACCTCGCCGAGCGCGAGACCACGGCGCGGAAGGGGTCCGGCCGCGCTCAGGGAGTCCACTGGATCCTCGAGCAGCGGCCTCCGACCGGAAGCCTCGAGGCGACCAAGGAGAGCCTGAGGAGCGAGGTCTTGAAGAAGAAGCTCGACGGCTACCTCGTCCTCGATCCGGCCTTGATCGAGAAGTCGCAGGCGGAGTACTACGCGATCACGGTCTCGGAGTTCGTCGCGATGACGCAGCTCGAGCGCGCTTTGAACCATGTCCTCTTGAAGGACAAGATCGAGAAGCGCGGGCTGCCGCCGGAGCTCTCGACCGACCTCGAGAAGCGCGTGGACCTGAAGACCCTGAAGGTCACGCAAAAGGGCTCGACCGAGGAGAAGGGCGCCGGCATCTTCGCCGCCATCATTTTCATGGTCCTCATGTACACGACCTTCTTCATGTACGGATTCCAGAACCTGCGCGGGGTCATCGAGGAGAAGACCAGCCGGATCGTCGAGGTGATCATCGCGTCGGTGCGCCCGACGGAGCTGATGCTCGGCAAGATCGTCGGGATCGGTTTGGTCGGCCTCACGCAGTACCTGATCTGGTCGCTCATCGCGATGAACCTGTCGCTGCCGGCGATCGCGGGCGCGATGGCCTCGGGGGAGATGGGGGTGCCGACGATCCCGGTCTCGATGATCGTCTACTTCATCCTCTTCTTCCTCTTCGGCTACTTCCTCTATGCGTCGATCTACACGGCGATCGGCGCGCCGTTCAACACGGACCAGGAGGCACAGCAGCTCGCCATGATTCCCGGGGTCTTCATGGTCGGCTGCTGGGCCTTCTATCCGGCGGTGCTGAACAACCCCAACGGCGGAGTCTCGGTCTTCGTGTCCCTCTTCCCGTTGACGGCGCCGCTGATGATGTTCCTTCGAACCGCCGTCGCCGAGCCCCCCTTCTGGCAGGTCCTCCTCTCGATGGCGATCCTGGCGCTCTCGACGGTCGGCATCGCGTGGGCCGCCGGCCGCATCTACCGCGTCGGAATCCTCATGTACGGCAAGAAGCACACGATCCCCGAGATCCTGCGCTGGGTCCGCTACACCCCGGGCCAGACCCCCCAGCCCGCCACCCCGGTCAAGCAATAAGCCCTCTCACCGCGGGAGAGGAACGGAGGAAGGGCCCCGCCGGCGACCGCTCCCGCCCATCGATCCCGCCCGCCAGACTTGTCAACGGGAGTCAAATTTGATTACACTTCTGTCATATGAGTCACACAATCACGATTCGTCTTGATCCTGACCTGGCCGAATGGCTGGAGCAGAAGGCGGCGAAGACCGGGGTGTCCCAGGGCAAGCTGATCCGAGATCAACTCGAGAAGGCAAGGGCGGCCTCCCACAAGCAGGCCTTTCTGAAGCTCGCGGGAAGCGTCCGCGGTCCGAGGGACCTCTCGGAGAGAAAGGGATTCTCGCGGCCGTGAAGGGTATCGCGGACACCGGCTTTCTCATCGCCTTCGCCAACCGCAACGACCGTCATCACGATTGGGCCGTCAGCGTGGCAGAGGGAGTCACGGAGCCTCTTCTGACCTGTGAACCCGTTCTTGCGGAAGCAGCGTTCCATCTCCAGAGCGTGCCCCTGGTCCTAGCGATGATCGCAGACGGTCTGATTGCGCTCTCGTTTGATTGCCTCGAAAACCTGGGGCCATTAGCCGCTCTGGCTCGCCGATACGCCGATCGGAGTCCTGACCTCGCAGATCTCTGTCTCATCCGAATGAGCGAACTCTTTCCCAAGCACAGCGTCGTGACCGTCGACCGGGCAGATTTCCGGGTTTATCGCCGCAACAAGCGGGAAATCATTCCTCTGATTTGCCCGCCGGAACCTTGAAAAAGGCCCGGTTCCTGGCGAAGAACGAGAGCCTTGGGCGGTGATTCCAAAGCGCGGCTGCGCCGCGGCGCGCCTTTGCGGCGCGACACGGGTTCGATTCCCTCGCAGCGTGGCGCCAAACCTGCCCCTGTGCTACCTTCTTCGCCCCGTTCGGCCCATTCGTCTAACGGTTAGGACGCAGCCCTCTCAAGGCTGAAATACGGGTTCGATTCCCGTATGGGCTACCA
>Ga0153915_10005994_pt1 | contig 11354 bp, 11 predicted proteins | sample Opewatmetagenome_2_FD_107003 | JGI IMG/M metagenome (GOLD analysis project Ga0153915, IMG submission 107003) | Freshwater wetland microbial communities from Ohio, USA - Open water 3 Core 3 Depth 3 metaG | ecosystem: Environmental > Aquatic > Freshwater > Wetlands | place: USA: Ohio, Lake Erie...
GAAGAGGCCAGGGCCAAGGACCGGGAAAAAGAAGAAGAGGCGGAGAGGGTCAAGGATACTAAGCCCTCACATCCGCTGAGCGACTACGCCGGCGAGTATGAGCATCCGGCCTACGGGGTCATCGCCGTCGAGCTCAAGGACAACGCTCTTCAGGCGAAATACTTTTCCTCAGAGTTCAAGCTTGACCACTGGCACTACGACGTGTTCAAGCCCAGCGAAAGTCTCTCCAAAGTGACTTTCCTCACCAACCTCAAGGGAGATATCGACAGGCTTTCCTTGACCGTTGAGTCGGCCGTGCCGCCGGTCGAGTTCACCCGCAAAGCGCCGGCGGCCATGAAGGACCCCAAGTTCCTGGCCCAGTTCCAGGGAACGTACGAAGTCCGGGAAGCAACCCTCACCGTCACGCTCAAAGGCGATGCCCTGGTCGTCGAAAGGGCCGGCCAGCCCACGGCTGAACTCGTCCCCTACAAGGGCACGGAGTTCACGATCAAGGGGAGAGAGGGCTCGAGCGTCAAGTTCGTTCTTGAGAACGGCGTCGTGACCGAGATCGTCATGGGCAGTCGGTACGGATCCGTGCGGGGCAAGAAAATCCAGTAATCCACTCCGCTCATCCGGCCGCGGCGAGAAGCCCCAGCCTCAGAGCTTGGGGATCTTCAGCTTCTGGCCGACCTTGATGAGATCGGGATTGGACAGGATGTCCCTGTTGGCCTCGAAAATCTTCGGGTACAGGCTGGCCTTGCCGTAGAAGCGCTGAGCGATTGCGCTGAGCGTGTCCCCCGGCTTGACCTCGTAGACCTGGACTTCCCCGGCGATCTGCGTACCCGGGCCGGGGATGGAAGAAGCGGTCGGGGCTTGCGGCGCCTGGATTTTGTTGATGGTGTTTTCTGTGTTCACCATCTTGTTGAATTCAAGCATGACCCGGCCCTTGGCGTCGATGTTCGCCGCTTGCCCTTCAAGTGTCACGACCTTGCCGTCGACCTTGGCCCGCAGGTCGCGCACTCCGAGATCCGACTTGTTGATGACGTTGACGGCGTCCTGGACTTTTTCCTCGAAAGACTTGCCGAAAAGTCCCATATCGATCCCTCCTTTGACTGGAATATGTCTGGCCGGGCAAATGCCCGGCCTGCCGGCTCAGCTTCGCCTGCCGAGCAGACTGCCGAGAAGGCGACGTCTATCTTGATGAGCGTTCAGGGCATCGATTCCGCCGCCTTCCAGCGCTGGGCATGGTAAATCGAGGAGTCGCCGCTTGTCAAATTGAGTTGAAACCAGTGGAAAGGGACCGGGAGACGGAAGTTTATCCATCCCTGTTCAATAATACCTGTCCATCATCCGGTACTGGATGGCTTCGGCGACGTGGGCGGGACGGATGTCCTCCTCCCCCGCTAAATCGGCGATTGTACGCGCCACCTTAAGGACCCGGTCGTAGGCCCGGGCGCTGAACCCAAGCTTGGTCACGGCCGTCTCCAGCAGCTTCTGCGAGTCCGCGCAGACCGGACAGAATTTCTTGATCTCCCGCGTTCCCATCTGAGCGTTGGAATAGATCCTCCGGTCAGTGAACCGTTCCAGCTGCCGCTCCCGGGCGCGCTTCACCCTGGTCCTGATCTTCTCAGAGCTCTCCCCTTCAGCGCGGGACACGATGTCCTTGAACTTGACTTCGGGGACATCGACCTGGATATCGATCCGGTCCAGGAGGGGACCGGAGATCTTGGCGTAATATTTTTGCCTTTGCGCATCCGTGCAATCGTCCTCTCTCCCGGCCAGTCCGCGGGACACGTCTTCGCAGGGATTCATGGCGGCGACGAGCATGAACGAGGCGGGGTAGGTCACGCTGATGGCGGCGCGGGCGACGGTCACCTGGCCGTCCTCGAGGGGCTGGCGCAGATCCTCGAGCACCCGGCGGCGGAATTCCGGGAGCTCATCCAGAAAAAGCACCCCATTGTGGGCCAGACTGACCTCGCCCGGCCGAGGGATGTTGCCGCCCCCGATAAGCCCGGCGTCAGTGATGGTATGGTGCGGAGCCCGGAACGGCCTCGCGCAGACGGCTCCTTTGTGCCTGAGCAGGCCCGCGGCGCTGTAGACCTGGGTGGCTTCAATGATCTCGTCAAAGGCCATGGGCGGAAGGATGGACGGAAGGCGTCTCGCCAGCATGGTCTTCCCGGCTCCGGGAGGCCCGATCAGGAGGATATTGTGGCCGCCGGAGGCCGCCACCTCCAGGGCGCGTTTGACCTGCTGTTGTCCTTTGACCTCGGCGAAATCCCCGTCATAGGAAGGGTTGCCGAGGATCTCCGACAGCACATACCGGCAGGGGGAAACGCTTTCCGGCTCATTGAGCAGCCGGACGACCTGGACCAGGTTCTCGAGACCAAAGATCTCCACGCTTCCCACGAGCGCGGCTTCCTTCTCGTTCTCCTTGGGGATGACGATTGCCCGGTAGCCCTTCCTCCGGGCCAGGAGCGCCGCCGGCAGGACGCCGCGCACAGGCTTGAGCCGGCCGTCCATGGCCAGCTCGCCGATGAAGAGATAGTCTTTGAGCCTCTCTCCGGATACCACCCCCAGAAAGGCCAGCAGGCCGAGGCTGATCGGCAGGTCAAAGGCCGAGCCCTCCTTCCGGCGGTCGGCCGGAGCGAGGTTGATGGTCAGCCTCCGGGACGGCATTTCGTAGCCGCAGTTCTTCAGCGCGGCCCGCACCCTCTCCTTGCTTTCGCGGACGGCAGCGTCCGGAAGCCCGACCGTCGTGAAGCCGGGAAGACCGGTGGAGACGTCGACCTCGACGTCGACAATGTAGGCCTCGATCCCAAGAAGGGCGGCACTGGAGGTTTTGACGAGCATCCTCAACAAAGAAGACGCTGGGTTGGGGGCTTTTTCTCAGGAGGGCTTGGGTTTCTTGGGCCGTTCCAAGAACTCGCGGGACAGCCGGTCCAGCTCCAGCTCGACTTCGTCGACCGTCCGGAGCTTCGTCTTTCTGAGCTGGGTGTCCCCCTCTCCTTCAGGAGTGACGAACTCCACTTCCACTTCCTTCCGGGTCGCTTCGCCGAGGACTTCCTGAGCCCGGGACTCCACGGCGGCCAGCTCCTCAGCGCCCACCTTGACGCCCAGGAGATTTTCTTTCACGGCCGGAACCGTCAGCTTGGCCACTTCCTTCAGGGTTTCGAAAACCCCGACACCGTTGATCGCCGAAGCCTCCACATAGGGCAGACTTCTGGGGTTAAGGAGCTGATTGAACGTCTCCACCGGGATGAGCTCGTCGAGGTCACGCTTGTTATATTGAAAGACAAGGGGGAAGGCGTTGAGATCGACATCGAGGCTGAGCAGGTTACGCCTCAGGTTATCAAAGCTCTCCAGATTGGCATCAAGAAGCGGGATCTGGGAATCCGCCACAAAAACGACGCCGTCCGCTCCCCGTAAGACGTTCTTGCGGGAGGCCTCATAGAATATCTGGCCGGGCACGGTCATAAGCTGGAAATGAACCCTGTAATCCCCAATCAACCCGGCCTTGACCGGAAGAAGGTCGAAAAAATAGGTCCGCTCCGTGTCCGTCTCCAGGCAGACGAGGTCGCCGCGCGAAGACGGGTCCAGCTTGAAATAGATGTAACGGAGGTTGGTGGTCTTGCCGCTCAATCCCGGGCCATAGTAAACGATCTTGATGGCCACCTGTTTGGTGACGTAGTTGATGATGGACATTGCTCCGGCCTTCAGACCACCTAAGCCTTAACACACATCATCCGCCAAGTCAAACTTGAGCCAGGAACTGGAACAGGCGCTCGTATTTCGCCCTGACCTCCGGCCAGGCATAGTTCTTCCGGACATAGTCAAATCCGTTCTCGCCCAACACCTTTCTCAACCGGGCATCCCGGAGGAGAAGGCCGAGCGCCGCGGCGAATTCCCGGCCATTTGAGTAGTATAGACCGCATTGTCCACGCAGGCAGTGTTCTTTGAGCGGATCGGCGGCTTCCTGGACCAGGATGGGGGTGCGGACGGCGAGGGATTCCTGGGCCGCCATGCACAGGCTCTCCAGGCGGGACGGATGCACGGTCACGGCGGCTGCAGCCATGGCCGCGTTCTTCTCCTCCGTCGAAATGAAACCGAGGTAACGCAACCGCGGATGAGAAGGCAGGGCCATGAGGAGATTCCCGATGAGGAGAAGCTGGGTCTTCGGGTCTCCGGGCGCATAGGCGAGGAAGTCGTCGATGAGCTCCCGGCAACCTTTGCCCGGCTCGATCCGGCCGGCGTACAGGATGAACGGTCCCACGAGGCTGTTTTTCCGGCAGAAGCCGCTCACATCGGGCCGGCCGGGGATCTCTACCCCGACGCCGACGACCGACTGGTGTTTGCCTTCGAACGAGAAGTGCCGGCCGAGCAGCTTGCGCTCGGACTCCGTATTGAACATGAAGGCCGCCGGCGCAGCGAAAACCTCCTTCATGACCCGGAGGCGGAGGGCGGGCTCGTCATGGGCGGTAGGCACGAGAGTCTTCGGCCCCTTGATCCTCTTCAGCCCCCAGTAGGTCGTGTAATAAAGGTAGGTGAAAAAAATGAAGGCCTCATGCCGGCCTTCCTCATTCTCCAGAGCCTCTAGAAGGTCGGGCGTCAGCGGACCCTGACGGTCCAGCCATTCCCGCTCATCTTGGTCCGAGTGCTCATGAGAAAATATCCAGTCCGAGTATTCATTGAAGGAGGCCATGTCCCGGGGCTTGGTCACCGGGAAACGCCGCACCGAAACTCCGTTGAGGGTTTCCCTCCCCGGCGGATACACGTTGTCCCAGGTGGTGTAATCCTTGGCGCAGGTCGTATACACGGAAACCTCATGGCCAGCCGAGGCCACTCTCTCCGCGATGAGCCGGCAGTGGAGCTCGGAGCCCCCCATCACTTCCGGCCCGTACCGCTGAACGACGAAAGCGATCTTCATGTCTGAACGCCTATGGCTTTGGGCCTCTCAGCCGCTCGATCAGCTGAAGCAGGAACGGCTCCCGGCCCTCGGCCCGAAGCTCCGCCAGCCTCTCCCTTTGCCCGCGGATGATCTTCGTCCTCAGGCTCTCATCGCGGACAACGATATCCAGGAGCTCGGCCACCCTGTCGGCCCGCTTGTCCCGGATCAGGATCCCGGCTCCCCCCAGGGTGTCGGGGACCGCGGTCGAATCGAAGGCGATGACCGGCAGGTCAAAGATCATGCTCTCCACCAGGGGAAGGCAGAATCCTTCGTGCTCGCTCAAGGAGAGGAACACATCCGCCGCCCGGTAGACCGCATACATCTCATCATCCGGGAGATGGCCGGTGAAGCAGATCTCCTCCGGCGCGAGCAGGAAGTCATCGGCCAGTTTGACCAGGGCGTGATAGTAGACCGGGACGGAGGCCGTTTTTCCCACGACGATCAGACGCACCAGGGGCCGGATGAATTTTTTATAGTAGAAGGTGACCTTGATGAGGTCCTCGATCTTCTTGTTAGGGGCGACCCGGCCCACAAAAAGGATGTTGGTCCGGCCGTCTCGAAAGAGCCTGTGCACAAAGGCGTCCAGCGGCCGATTGTACTTGGCCAAGTCCACGTAGAGCGGAAAGACGAAGGACTGCCGGAACCCGAACTCCCGGAGCTCCCGGGCATTGAAGCCGGAATCGGCCAGGGCGATATCTACGTCCCCGGCCAGCGAGCGCAGCTCTTCCCTTCCCAACGTGGCGAGCCTGACCATTTCCTCGCTGTAGCCGGCAAAGAACTCGGGCAAGGTGACGTTGTGATAGACAATGACCTTCTTCGAGCGGAGGCGCCGGAAGGCCGGGGTCAGGGCGGAAGGAAGGGCGAAGTGGAGGATGGTGATATCAAAGGACGAAGGTTCGGGAAAATGGGCGAAGTCCTGCGATTCTTTCTCCAGCTCCCGGTCGCAGCTCAGCCTGAAAATATCGGACTCGAACCCCTGCGACCGGAAGAAGCGCCTCAGGTGGGTGGCTTCGTCCCCGATGGCATCGCCCCGGTGGTAGGCGGGCACGAGCTGGTCAACCCTCATCTCCGGACTACCTCCTCGATGTGTTGCAGAAGGATGCGGCTGACATTCGCCCGGCTGAACTTTTCCAGGGCCTTGAGCTGGCCCTGGACGACGGCCTGGCGCACATCCTTGTTTCGGACAAGGACGTCGAGGAGAGACGCGATGCGCAAGAAGTCCTTCTCCCGGAGCAGCACGCCTCCCCCGTTCATGGTCTCTCCGACGGCGCCGGCGTCGAACCCGACGACCGGAACCTCCTTGTGGAACGCCTCCAGGAGCGGGACGCCGAACCCCTCGTGCTCGCTGAGGCTGAGGTAGACGTCGGCCAGCTCGAAGAAGGCGACGATCTCGGCAAATTCGACGTGGCCGGAGAAATGAACATCCCTGAGACACAGCCGGTCGACAAGGTCGAGGAGAGAAGCGACGTATCTCTCCAGCCCCCGATAATCGCCGGCCAGGATCAATCGCGAATCGGGGTTGTAGTATTTCTTGTAGAAATGGAAAACCTTGATGACATCTTCGAACTTCTTGTTGGGGATGACCCGGCCGACAAACAGGATGGTCGCTTTGCCGTCCTCGAGGAGACGCCGCGTGACCGGGTCTCCCGGCAGGTCGAACTTGGAGAAATCCATCAGGATGGGCAGGACGCCCGTCCGCGGGTAGCCCGTCATTTCGAGCTCTCGCCGGTTGAAATCAGAATCGCCCAGCGCCAGGTCGACCTTGTCCACGAACAGCTTGATCTCCAGCCGGCCCTTGTAGCATTCCCGGGCCAGGATGCGGTGCCAGTCCACAAAGAACTCGTGGGGCGTAATGTTGTGGTAGATCATGATCTTCCGGTCAGGGACGCGGAAGAAGAGCTTGGAGACGGGAGAGCCGATGGAGAAATGGAAGATGACGACGTTGGCGGGCGAGCTGAGCTTCCTGTATTCGCGGTAATCACGCCTCAGCCCGGCCAGCCGCGGGTCGAAGAAACGGGTGAAGATCTCGGACCGGTGCCCCGCCTCGCGCAGGACTTTCTGGATCTCCAGCATCTCGTCGGAGATGGCATCCCCGTAAGTGAGTGATGTCGAGAACTGATGGATCTCCATCAGGCTGCCCTTCCCTTTTCCAGCCGGTTGAGGAGAGACAGATACTTGCCCTCTATGACATCCCAGGCGTAGTTGGCTTCGAAATACCGACGCCCGTTCTCCCCCAAGGCCCGGCGCAGCCGGGGCGAAGTCAGGAGAAGGCTCAGCGCCTCCCGGAACTCCGCATAGTTCTCATAATAGAGGCCGCCGTTCGAGCGCCGGCACTGGCCCTTGAGCACATCGCAGAGGGCATTGGCCAAGACAGGCTTGGCCAGGGCCCAGGCTTCGAGCGTGACCATAGACAGGCTCTCATAGAAGGACGGCATGACCAGGAGTTCCGCCCCGTCGAGGGCGCCGAACTTTTCCTCGTCGCCCATGAACCCCAGGTAATGGATATCGGGATGGGAGGGGACCTGCATGACCGTGTTCCCGGCCAGGACGAGCTTCACCGGCGAACCCGACTCCCGCTTGAAACGGATGAAGTATTCGAACAGCCTGCGGCAGCCCTTGTTCTCGTCGACCCGTCCAAGATACAGAATATAAGGGCCGGCCAGGCCGTGCTTCAGCCGGAAGGCCTCCCCGGAATAGCGGCCTGGAATCTCCGTGCCCACGCCAACCACCTCGGCGGGGACATCCTGGTTCCCGGAGACGTCGTTGATCATCTTTTGTTCCTCGACGGAGTTGTAGATGATGGCGCGGGGAGTCCGGAAGAGGTCCCGGAAGATCCCGAGACCGACCACCGGATCCCGCTCGGCCGTGGGAACAAGGATGCTTTGCCCGGGGACCGTCTTGACGCCCCAGTAGGAATGATAATAGCGGTAGCTGAAGAAAAGGAAAAAATCGGTGGCCGCCTGAGAGTCCTTGATGTACTGGATCAGACCGGGCGCCCGGGGTCCTTCCTCATCCAACCACCTCAGCTCATCCCTCTCCCGCTGCTCGTGGCGGAGGAGCTTTTCCTGGATCCGGCCGAATCTCTCCGGATCCCGCGGCCGGGTCACCGGGAACCTCCGCACCCGGACCCCGTTGACCTCGTCGCGGTCCCGGTTGAAGGAGTCCTTCCAGGTGATGTAGTCGACGGCCCTGGTCGTCAGCACTTCGACCTCGGCATGTTTCTGCATGTGCTCGGCCACCCAGCGGCAATGGAGCTCTGCGCCGCCGTTGATCTCGAGGCCGTAGCGCTGGACGACAAAGGCAAGCTTCATTTGAGGGCTTCTTTTTCCAGAGTCCTCTCCCGTTTCCCCAGTAACTCGAAGTCCTTCTCCATGATCCGAGTCTTCGTCTTCAGCGTCTCCTCCTCGATCTTGAGCTTGCTGAGTTCGATGACCAGGTTGTGACAGAGATGATGGAGAAGTTTCGTGTACTCCTGCAGCCGGTCGAGCCGTTGCCTTTCTTTCTCCAGTTCGTCAAGCCTCCGGTTGGTGTGGTCGAGGATGAGGATGGTCCGGCGGAGTTCCTCGTGGACCGGAAGGGTGACCAGCTTGATGAGGGGACTGAAGGGGGACATAATCTTCAAGAGGATCCTTCTGGCCTTCCCCTGGCCGGCCGCGAAGTCGATCGCCGCAATGGGCACGACGCCGGCTCCGGAATCCGGCGATTCACCGCCGGCCTCAGCGGCGGTTTTTTCCTTGATCTGTTCCATGATTCGCGCCACGTCGACGCGGTCGTAATCGATGGCGATCTTTTCCGGTTCCATATCTCACTCCCTATTTCGGCTTCGGCTTGAACAGGTGGTTCTCATAGACATTCTGCACGTCCTGGATGTCCGGCAGGGGCTTCAGCCGCATGTCCTCGATCTCGCCAATGTCCCGCTCGGTCAGGGTGCCATCTTCCAACTTGGCGGCAACCCTTCGCTCGACCTCTTGGGCCAGCTTCTCGTGTTCTTCCGGGGTGAGGCTCTTGGCTTCAAAAAAAACGGACATGGCCGTTCTCCTTAACTATCAGGCATTTGCAAAGGTCAGCTGTGATTTTAATCGAATCTCGACCGGCATTCAACCAAAAAAGGAAGAGAAGGTTTGAAATCGACCCGCGTCTGTGATAAATAGGGACCCAAGAGGAAAGGCGACATGAGCGAATGGAGAAAGAAGATCCGTATCGGCGTCATCGGAGGTAGCAGCCCGGATGACCGCGCTATCCTTTCAGCCTTCCGCGTCGGACAGGCGATCGGCGAAGCTGGGGCCATCCTCGTCTGCGGCGGCTTGGGCGGGGTCATGGAGGCGGCTGCGTCGGGAGCCAAGAAGGCCGGGGGTTTCACCGTGGGCATCCTGCCGGGGACCCAGCCAGGCGAGGCCAACGCGTCCATCGATCTCCCTATCGCGACGGGCTTAGGGTACAGCCGCAATTCTCTCGTGGCCTTGAATGCCGACATTCTTATCGCCATCGCCGGCGAATACGGCACTCTCTCCGAGATCGCCTACGGGAATATCTATGACAAAAAGGTCATCGGCCTGGACACCTGGGATGTCAAGGGTGTCATCAGGGCCAAGACGCCTGACGAGGCCGTGCGGATGGCCTTGAACGAATGCACGTAATCCGGCTGACCATCGGCTACGACGGCACGGACTTCTGCGGCTGGCAGAGGCAGCCACGGTCCCGGACCGTCCAAGGGACGATAGAGGATGCCCTGGCCAAGCTGGCCGGAAAGAGGATTCCTGTCGTGGGGGCGGGGAGAACCGACGCGGGGGTTCACGCCCTAGGCCAGGTGGCGAGTTTCCGGACAGGACTTCGCCTCAGGAATGAGGAAATCCTGAGGGCCCTCAACGCCCTCCTCCCCGGGGACATCCGGATTTTCTCTGTGCGCCGCGCACCCGCTGATTTCCAGGCCCGAAGATCGGCCCGGTCGAAGGTCTACAGCTACCGTATCTTGAACGGTGTTCGAGTCAGCCCGTTCCTCTTCCGCTACGTGCTCCAATGGCCCGGTCCGCTCGCCTTCGAGAGGATGGCCGAAGCGGCCCGATTGTTCGAGCGCAAGGCGGACTTCACCGCCTTTTCCTCCAACCGGCTTCTCCAGCCCGTGCGCCGGGTGATCCGCTCGGAGCTGAAAAGAAAAGGGCGGGAAATCATTTACACTGTCGAGGCCGACGGTTTCTTACGCTACATGGTCCGGACGATGGTCGGCACACTGCTCGAGGTCGGGCGGGGAAAGGTCGAGCCGGCGACGATTGAAGATCTCTTCTCCCGAAAAAAACGATCCCTGGCCAGCCCCACCGCCCCGGCTAAGGGGCTTTGCCTCATCAAGGTCATCTATTGAAAACGACAACGGAGACCTACGATATTCGCTGCGGAATGAGTGGGTGGCGTGGGGCCAGTCCCCGCCCGCCCGCAGCCGATGGTGGCGGGTGGGCGGGTCTTAGGCGAGGACGGACGGGGACGCGCCGGGACAGGACCCACTCATTCGAGTCAAACAAAATGCCGCTTTATTGACAGGGGCCTCGCACCTTTATATAAATAGGGTTTTGAATAGGAGGTTAAACATGGAACGGAAGAAAACGCTCTGGTTAGGGCTGCTGCTTTTCGCCATCCTCGCCTTCATCCGAGTTTCCGCCTTCGTCCCCGACGATATCGAAAAGTGCGTCACCTGCCGCGGAGACCTGGCCTCGGAGGCCTGCACCGTCATCATCGTGGGCAAGAACGCCTCGGTCGACGGCTCGGTCATGAGCACCCACACCTGTGATTGCGGCGTCTGCGACTGGACTTTCCGCTACATACCCGCGGCCGACTGGCCAGCCGGGTCGACCCGCAAGATCTACCATATCGACCAGTTCTTCGCTTACCCACCCGACGTCGGCCTGAAGTGGGAAAAGATCAAGGACAACTTCAGCGGGCTGGAGATCCCCCAGCCTGCCCATTCCTATGGCTATATCCACGGCGCCTTCGGCTATATGAACGACAACCAGGTGGCCATCGGCGAATCGACGATCGGCGCTCAGAAGAAGATGGAGAACAATACCCCGACCGCCAAGTTTGATATCACCATGCTGACTCTGATCGCCATGGAGAGGGCGACGACGGCGCGCGATGCCATCAAGATCATGGGGGAGCTGGCCGAAAAATACGGCTATGGCTTCACCGATACGGGCGAAATGCTCGCCCTTTCCGACCCCAACGAGGCCTGGATCTTCGAGATCATGCCGGTCGGGCCGCTGTGGACCCCGCAGAGCGGAAAGCCCGGGGCGGTCTGGTGCGCCCAGCGGGTTCCCGACGACCACGTCAGCGTCTGTCCGAACGAAAGCCGGATCGGAGAGGTCGACTTAGCGAACCCGGATTATTTCCTGTTTTCCCCGAACGTCGTCTCTTTCGCCGTCGAACAGAAGCTCTACGACCC
>Ga0153915_10005995_pt1 | contig 11354 bp, 15 predicted proteins | sample Opewatmetagenome_2_FD_107003 | JGI IMG/M metagenome (GOLD analysis project Ga0153915, IMG submission 107003) | Freshwater wetland microbial communities from Ohio, USA - Open water 3 Core 3 Depth 3 metaG | ecosystem: Environmental > Aquatic > Freshwater > Wetlands | place: USA: Ohio, Lake Erie...
CGTTGTCGATATGGCACACGGCCTTAGAGGTAAACTCAATACAATCGCACAAAATGCAATGAAAGCCGGTTGCTCTTTTGAGAATGCCGAAGCTACTGCGATAAACGCATATTTCGGAAATCCCGGATATGACCAATTCGCAGGACTACAACAGCTTGCAGAACAGCTTTTCGAGCAACTTACTTTTACTCAGTCTTTTATTGAGGAAGGAGACGCCGTTCAGCTTGCCGCAGAAGTAGCCGCTTCCGCCGGGGCAATTTCAAGATTCAGAATCCCCCGTGTAGAATCAAGCGGAGCTTCTAAAGGGAGACTCGGAGACCTCAACCCTTATGGAGATGAGAGAACATATTCTAACAATCTGGCTCAAATCTCGCTTATCAATGAGTTTAAAACAGCTCATACGGAATCACAGGGCTTTATCATTGAAAACGAGCAACAGCAGGCTCTTATGGGTTACGCCCGTTCAATCGCTCCGGCTTTGGCAGGATTCATCCTACAGAATCAACTTTTCAGTGTTATCGATCAGCAGATTATGCAGGCAGTTGAAAGGATATTCATAGACGGTACCGGCGCGGCTTCTTTTGACGGAGAGACAGGACAATACGGATTGCTTTCTTCAGCGATTATGCTCAGACTTGCGTCGGTTGCGGATGCGTCTCCTGCTCTTGCGGCGGCTTCTGACTGGGCTTCAGCTCCTACTAAACTTGTACAGCAGATAAGCAATTACAACTTTACGCCTGCAGATGCGGCGGCTCTTCTTGTTCCATTGTCGGCGGCAGCAAACCCGATGTATGTTTATCAGGATATAGTCAGACTTCTTAATCTGATTGCCCTGACAAACGTAGCAACCAGCAAGAAAGTAGTTCTTTATGTTCCTACTGGACTTTATGCAATATTGGTTCAGTATCTTTCTACTGGTACTTTTAATAGAACACTCGGCGAAGCTCTTAAACTTGCGGTCGGCGGGACTATCGGAGACATAGAAGTTAAGACTTCCGGTCTTCTCAACGCAAGAATAAACTCTCTTGGTGTTCAACAGTACAATCACATTACCGCAGTTGTTCACGGCGCACCTACAGGTCTTAAAGGAATACTTTCACCCATGGCTACAGCTACCCCTAGAGTAACAACCGGCGTAGTAAGTGAGCAAAGGTCATCTTATGCGGCAAGCCTTACTTTTGGTGGCCCGATGGTAATACAGCGTGGTCAAGTATTTGACCTTGTTTTCGATGTTCATGCATAGGCTATTATGTACGCTCTCTCTGATTTTATAACCTCTTTGACCTTACGGCTGGCAAATCCAGCCGTAAGTGTTGACGAGATAACAGAATATCTTCTTTCAGCTCAAAGAGAAGTTGAACCGGGTAATTATACGGAAAATGATTATATCGAACAGGTGCTTGATACTGCTTGCTATAAGCTGGCAGTTGACAATAAATTCCCAGAAGTCCAAAGCGTTTCACAAAACGGGGTAACAACTTCTTTTTCTCAAAATGATCCTGAAAGGTTCAGACGCAGAATGACAGAACGTAGGCAGGCTAACCTTTTAATGTCCGGTGCTGGTTGCTGATGAAAACAAGGGGGATGCAAGGATTGACAGCTAACAGAATATCAAGCGAAACTGTAACTTTGAACTATCCCACTTTTGACGATTCAGCGGGTGACGGTTCAGCGGTAGTAACTCCTGTTTATATAATCAGTCCGGCTTCTGTAGGCGCTTTACAGCCGAATGATATTCAAAGATTGGAAAAGGCTGGTATTATAGTTACGGGCGGGGTAACAATAGTTATTCCCTCTGCTCCTGACGGTCAACCGGATTCTATTACTCATGGAGATATAGTTTACCGTGTAATAGACTGGTCGCCAGTTACGGAAAACGGGAATAATACAGTAATTGCAACCTGTGACGAAATGCCTATAGCGGGCGCAGTATGACTTTTAATGAAAAATATTATGCAATGAACAAAGCTTTAAATACTGCTTTAGCCGCGCAGACTATAACTTGTCCGGTTTATAAATATGGAACTGTTGCAAAGCCAGTCGTATATCCTTACATTCAATCGACTTATAGAGTAACAAAAAGACAGCCAAATGGAAGCGTAAGAAGCGGGACTTTAATAGACTTTGATTATTACATGAACTTTTTTACAGCGGCAGTACATGAGCGAACAAATGATGCTGATTTATTTATACCTTATGAAACAGCGAGAGAATTGATAACATCTATTGATTATTTAATATGGTCAGGAATTGCAAATGTTTTAAACCATGACGAGACTCCGGAATTTACTTTTAAAGGTGGTCTTGAAATATTACAAAAAGGTTTGATTTTTAAATGTCAAACTGTAGTATCACATGTAATTGCAGATAAGATGGAATATGTACCGATTGAAGACGCAATGGATGTTATAGAAGGTAGCATAAATTTTGAAGATTGAGGTGCTTTAAATGGCAAGTAATTTTATACAAGTTGTTTCACAGACAACAACCGGCGCACTAGGAGCTTTGCCCCGCAGTATGGTTGTTGCTTCCCGTGAGGTAATAACGGGGTATACTCCGGATGTGAATTCAGGTCTTATCACCGTGACTTCCGCTATGGTCGCGGCGTTTGCAGCTGCGAACCCTACAGCGTACGGCATAAACAAGTTCCTTGAAACTGCCTTCGCTGGGACTGTCCAAGATTCGCAGGTTTATGTTCTCAGTACTGGCGGGGTCGCTTTAACATCGGCAATGCTTACAAAAGCGAACTATTCTCCCCGTTCATGGAGCTTTCTTTGTGTAGCTTCACAGACAAACGGTCTTACAGATGAAGCGACATTTCTTGCAGATTGTGAGGTTGCATCTACATGGTGTACGTCGACACTTAAAAAAATATTCTTCCATTCTTTTTCAATGGCAGACGGCGGTACTCTTCCGGCGGCTCTTTTACTTGGTGGGGCGCTTACTCTCAATTCCCGTACAATATCGATTATAACAAATGCTTATACAACAGTCGGTACAAGTACGGATGTTTATCATAATCCTCTTCTTGCGGCTCTATGTTGGTCATTATACGGCGGGACTCCTGCCCGTTCAATCGGTTCTTTATCAGATTGTCACGATTTGCCGGGTGTGGATGGGGATACTTACAGCGCGGCGACAAGAGCATATATTGAATCAAATTCACTTGCACAATATAATGGGGTAAAAGATCAGGCCGGTTCACTTTTTGTCTATGATACTTTTATGAACAGTACTGTGAATCCCCCGACTACCGCAGAGGTTGAGTCTATTATTGCAGAAGATTACATAGATGATTATGTAACAGTATTTTGTCGAAACTCTCTACAGGCCGCAGGACAGACTGGGCTGGAAGCAAGCATGAAGGGAGTCGGGAAACTTTATTCTCTTGTTAATACAGCTCTAGGGATACTTTGGAATCTGGGAGTAATCTCAACAAATGACACAAATTCAGCAGATTACACATTGATTATGAAATCTAAAACTCAGATTGACGGGCTCAATGCGAATTGGCAAACTGAAGGTGTTATTCCGATAGGTAGTATTGTCGGGCAAATCAGACCTTTTTCAGCTACTCATTATGCAACAATTTTATTTAATTTTAGTTAAGGGGCAAATATATGGGAGAATCATTATCAATATCAGTTGGTGAGTGTATTGCAACATTTACCGATCCAATATCAGGAGATACAATCTCTTTTGCAGGGGATACGATGTACAATGAAGACGAGCTTCTTGGAGAAATCACCATGAAGACTGATAGGGGAGAGCGTTTCATGTCTGCCGATGGTACGAGAGATGTCGTCATGCAATCTCTTCCAAGAGCAGGTGACAGAGATGTAACTTTCTTACTCGGTACAGATTATGACAAGCTTCTATCATGGGGACAGTCCCGTATTCAGAAGATTTTTAACTTTGATTTTTATTACAAATATGACACGGCTTCAGCGGAAGGCGCAAGGATACACCGACATCAAAGATGTTTTTTCAAATCTCCTCCTATTCCTTCAATAGCGCGCGGGAAAGGTTATGTAACTGCTAAAATTGATTTCGGCGACGTTGCAGTGATCGATCCGTCAACAGGAGCTGAAATATAATGTTTAATAAGCAGACGCTTTTTGATAAGGAATTTGTTAGAATATCAAGGGAACGGCTTAAAATTGTAAATTCCGAAAGTACAGAAATTGGAGATGGGACTACGACCGACCCGACCGAAGAAGAAAAAAAGTGGTTTGATATTTTAAAATCCACAGTTCCCGAACTGGAAAAACTCAGGAAAAGATTATCGGTATGTTATCTTGCTGATATTGTAGATTATGATAATTCAAAAGTTATTATTGCTTATGATGGAGTCAATTATACGATCAATAAACCGGTCAACAGTTTAAGGATTGCACGATGTAGAGAATATTCTATAATGTCAGCTCTTGAAGAGCTTAATAATCAAAGATGTATTACGGTTAATGCAGTTCCAATATCAAAAGATTTTAGCGGAATTGATGCGGAAGTCATTCAGCTTATGGCTTCGGTGGCTGAAAAGTTTTTTTTTACACCTTATCTCTGATAGACTATGATTTTCTTATTGTCTCAAAAATTTTGTCTTATACCGAAGCTGAAAGAATTGATGTAGAAGAGATTGAAAGACTGGAAAGGAAAGCGAAACTATGGCAGGGACTTTAGAAGAATTTTTTGTCAGTATCGGAGTTAAGGGGCAGAATGTCGTCCTTAAAAATATTGACAAAATAAAAAAGGAAGCCAATAAACTTTCTAAGCTCAAACCAATTCTTGATATGGGGAAAGGTAATATTTTAAAGGCTATGGCGTCTGTAAAATCTATAGCCGGTCAATTTTTTACAAAAGAATTGCCTGCTCAACCAGTTAATCCTGAGCAAGAAAAAGAAAAAAAACAACAAGAAAAAAGTAATAATAAATTTCAATCCGGTGTTAATAAATTTTATGGCGGTGCAAATAATATTTTGCAATCGTCTAAAAATTTTGATCCGGTGGCATTGGCTCAAACTGCAATTACAGGAACTGGTAAAGCAGCCGGAGCGATTGCCTCAGCTATTCCAGCGGTTGGCGGGTATCTTAAAGATTTGCCTCCCGCACTTGCAGAGGCGACAAACTCGATGGTCAGCATGGGCGTTGGAGCGCTTGAAATGGCAAAGCGAGCGGCATCAGGTCAATGGGAATTGCAAAGCAGAAACGCGACTGTAAAATACTATGGTGGTGGTAATGTTAGAAAAGAAGCCGATAATATCGAAATATCACGGAATGAATATGCAAATTTAATGATGAAAGTTGCAAGTTCGAACGGTAGATTAAATTCTTCTTTAAAAGAAATGATAACAGACCTCGCAAAAACAAAAGATACAGAACAACTCGGAAATGTAGCATCTGGAAATTTTGCGTCAATTGGAACAACAAAAGGTTGGATTGCTCAACAGATGATGGACTCAATGGGCAATGTCCCCCCTGAAATAAGACAAAAAATGATGTCAGCATTATTACCTCAGGTCAGCGAAGATATAATGAGCAATAAGGGAGAAGGAGCTCAAAAAATAAATGCAAAATATGAAAGGCAAGCAGAGAATCAAATCACTGCTTTATACACTGAATCGACAACCAAAAAAACAATAGAAAGTTTAACAAGCCTGAATGAAGCTATAAACAAAATGCAGGTTAAAATGTTTGAATCAGGTGTAGGGATGGCAACTACAATTAACGAGGCTGCGAAACAAATAGGAGATTTAGCAAAAACAATTAAAAAAGCAAAAGAAGAGATTCAGTCTTCAAAATACGCTCCAGAGTGGTTTAAGAGGATGTTCAAATGAGCTTTAGTCTAGATCCGGCAACTCTTGTAACTGATGCTATTACTTCTCTGGTTAATTCTGCAGTTATAATTGGTATGCCTTCCTCCGGTTCACCGGTTCCGCTATTTTGCTTATGTGAAGTACCGGAAGAAACCATGAGAGCATCGGCTACTTTACCGGGAGCATTAACCCAAGTTGGAGAGATGAGAACAAGATCAGTAATCCAGCCGTCAACAATGGAATTATCTCTTGCAATGACTGAGCATGACGGGAAAAATTCAGATATATTTAAGGCCGTTCAGGTAGCGTTGACAGCAATAGCAGCCTTAATAAATTCATATGCTACATATGGATCAATACTCCCGAATGTCTCAGGCCTTACAACAGGTTATGTCGCTTCTCAAATATCAAACCTTGTACAAATGAAAAACTACATGATGCCAATTATGGTATTATCAAATTATTTTTCTCTGGGAGTCTTACAGCAGGGAACTGCTTATTTGAGTTCGTCATGGTATATTGAAGATATAGAAGCATCCCATGAAGGAGGGAAAGACGGCACTATAATTAAATTGAGAATTAAAGAGCAGTTTACACCCCGTAATGTTTCAACTCTTGCCGGTGCTGTTTCAGCAATTGCAGGAGAAACAATAAGCCCTCTTGCCGGGTTAGCCGTAGGAGGTTTATTTTGAGCGAGTGGGAAGATCTTAATGATTTAATTATAACAACTCAATTTTCGTTTCCTACCCCCGCGCAAGGGACACGGGCATCTATTCAGTGTCAGGACGGTGCGGTTGCTACATGGGAATATGATTCTACAGATGATAACGGCGATAAGGTCTTGATTTATGACAGTTCAACCGGTGAAGATATTCAGATCGCATATGTTTATGCAATGCCGGGGCGTGATATATTTTGCGGTTTATTTTCAACCGGAGCAATTCCTTCACTTGCGATAACTGACACAAATTGTATTTATTACCGGGTAGATTATTAATGTTAATTTTCTATTCACAGATAAAAAATAAAACCTCTCTTGTGCCTGCGGTTATTATTGACGCTATGAGTAGCGATGACAGATTCAGCACGACAGAAATACAAAAAGCTGTTTACGAAAATGCACCGGAGGATTCTTCTTTAAAATCACCAACTGTATATTCATGTGAATATTCCGCACAATTTGAGCATGTAGGGATACCACTTGGGGCAGCTTTAAAGTCAACATTTTCAGCAACTATTAGATCCCCCTCTGCTGATCTTATTCTTGCATTCGCTCCGACATTTAATAATTCGTCTCAAAGTATATCATATATGAGTGATCCGAATTTTAAGATACCCAATGTAAAAACCAATATTACTTATGCCGCTATGGTAGTTAAAGGCGCAGACGGGAATACTATTTCAAGAAAATTTATTGTGTATGCTGCACCTTTATATCCTGATCCATACGGCACGCTTGTAACAATGGTTTTACAGGGTGCAATGGTTGACGATATTTTAATTAAAGGATCAGTCGCCGTCCAGATTGATAAAAAAACTTCTTTTAAAACGCAAATGGATAAATTTCTTGGGACATTAAAACCTCCGATGACTGCAAGTTATGGGTATATGTCGCACCCTGATAATTTACCAGCTACAGAAAAAATATTTCCTCCGATGAAGCTGAATAATCTTTTATCTGAATTATGTTTGCAAAACAATTTAGTTTATACAATAGATTATACTAAAAATGTAGTTAATTTTTATGGAGCAGGGCAAGCAAGTGCGCCGAAACAGCAGGAGTATAAAGTTAATAAATTTTCTTTCCTTGGATCAGAAGGTTATATGGCATGGGCTTTAGGTGTAGAAAATTATGCAAATATTAAATTCAAATCTGCAATTTTTGATTGCAAATTATTTAATAAGATAACAATTTATAACGATATAAAAAGCGCATTTTTCGGGGGTCTTACTAAAAATGCAACGTCTGCTTCTACATCTTTAAAAAAAGTATATGATGCTTATGACACATGGATTATTAGATATGCGATCAAATGGAATAGAAATGAATCTATATGTGAAGTCACTGCTTCAAATAATTGGATTATGTCTCAATTTAGGGTTGACGATTTAATGGAAACTGCTATATATGAAGCATCGGGGTTATTATGATAACTATAATAAATTTAGATGAAAATTATCCAGACTCAAAAAAAAATATAGATGCAGAATTATTAGAATTACTTATTGATGAAGTCGAATGGAAAACTTTATGGGATAGGTCTAAACCTGAAACGATGATAAATGATACGGTAATAGATATATGATTTATAGTGCTACAATAATAAAAGCGGGTGAAGATGAGGGAACATGGATTGTTTCTCCGTCATATACCCGTAATGACGGCCAACCAGCTCCGGAAATTCTGGCACTTGCCGCCGATCATATCGTACCAGCCGTAAATGATGTAGTTCTTTGCGCGGAGGGAATCAATCCGTTTGATCATTCATCTGTCAGATCATTTGATAATAACGGTGGTTCAAATCCGATAATAATAGCCACATATGCACAGATACTTGAAACATTATGTGATATGATTATTAGAGGTAAAGTCACACTTGGACAGGGAACAAAGAAGATGCTTTTAGGGGAAGATGTCCAGACGTGGGCGCAGGCTAAAGACTCGGAAATTGCAGCTCTTTACGCTTGGGCGGCGACAGGAGTAGCACCTTCGGGAGGATCAGTTGATCTTGGAGGTATTGCGCCATTTCCTCAAACTCCCTCTCTTATAAACTGGGATACAAATACATTATCAGCAAATCATAAATTGGATTGAGGGAAATTAAAATGGATGAATATTTATTAAAGATAGCTGTTAAAAATGCGGTCAAAGAAGCGATTGCAGAAAATGCAGAATTAAGCAGAGATGAAAAATATTGGTATGATTCTATATCTAAAAAAATTGATTCTCTTTCTAATCCTGATGATAAAAAAGGATTAAAATTGTGGCTTGAAAATTTTATGCAAGCAAGTTCTTCTTCTATTAGAAAACAATTAGCAAAAGATATTGAATATCAAATACATAAATCTGAAAAGAAAAAATAGAACAATTGATATGGCAATTAAACTTGACAGCAACGGAGATATAGTTCTTAATTCAACAACGGGACTATCTGAACAGGTTTCAGACCTTGAAAGTCTCGAACAGGACGCAATGAGCGAGTGCCGATGCGAACAGCAGGGATGGTTCGTGGATGAGACTTACGGGAGAAACCCCCTTGTTTGGAAATTAGCGACAAGTCAAAACGATAAAGTCGCAGATATAAAAAGAATTGTCACAAAATATTATCAACCTCAAAGTATATCGTCAAGTTCAGACGGTATGTTTACGGTGAGTTAAGGAGAGATATAATGCCCGTTACAGATGGCGTGTTTACGTCCCTTACATTGGACACCGCATTAAGTGAGATAATCGCTGATGCCCCATCATCAATAGTCTTTGCTCCCGGCAACCCTCCAGAGCTTGTTCTTGCGAATATGTTCGCACAGGCAAGCGTCAATATAGATGAAAATAACGGCGAGATAATGGCCTTATTTATGTCCCCGGTCGGTGCGATGATTGATCTTATGAATCCGAACAATCCCCGGAAGAGTGCAATCGCGGCCAGCGGATACGTTGTCGCAACTAACCCAACTGGTTCTCCAATAACAATACCGGCAAGTACCACAGTTACCGCAAGCACAGGCCAGCAATATTTAACAGGTACTTTGCCTTTAATCGTTCCCGCTGGCGGGACTCTCGATGTTTCTATAACCGCAGTAGAAGAAGGTCTTGCAGGGAATATCCCATCCGGTCAATCTTTTGTCTTTGATGGGTTATCTTCATTAACACCGAATACAAATCCATTACCATTTTTAAACGGTGCGGATGCGGAAAGCGACGCAATTTATAATAATCGCCTTATCGGCGAGAAAACTCAGTATGGTACTCAAAACGGATCAGTTGCAGTCGAAACAGAAATTAAAAAATATTATCCTGATGCTTATATTTATGTCAATAATACGCAGGCCGGATTAAATACTCCCGTTCCTGTCCCAGCTAACGGTTATAATTTAATTGTAAAAACTCCGAGTGGAATATTAGCGGGTGCTGCTGAAATAGCTCAAATATTTCAAATACTTTCTGAAAGACTTGAGTTTGTTAATGCTCAAAATACAGGAAGTACTTTGCATGTGGTTATGAGTGGATCTATTTTAAACGCAGGTGTACCTTTGAGTTATTATTTTACAGTAGCGCAGCCGGTTGAAACTACGCTTGATATTACTATAAATATTAGAGCTTCAAGTAATGCAACTACGGCAGAACTTATCACACAGGCTAACGACTTCGCGGTATATTTTATAAACCGTTTAATGCAATTACTTTCCGGAATAAATGGGAATACTGATATTACTTATGATGATGGTGTTAACCCCCCGGTTGTAACAACAGTAGCAATCACCGGAGTAAGCGCGCAGGCCGGAACAATTTCACCCGCTTTCGGAGTTGGGACAATTCAAGGGCTTGTAAACGATCTTGATACAATGGCAAATACTCCGAATATATTATTTGATTCTGTGCCGTCTATGACTGTTGTAATTGATCCGGGTGTGGTTGGAGAATCCGCAGTCACGTTGACTATCGGAGGAGCAAAGACTTTTATTGATTTTGAGAATGATTCTTTATTCTCTGATTATACTTCATATTTTGACAGATATGCTTTTATTGATCCGGCTAATGTAAATGTAACTTTGGCGGTTATAGCATGGATGTAGTTTCAGCTTTAACAGTTGCAAATTTAACACCGCCCGGATACTTTAATTTATCCCCGGCGGCTTTACAGTCTACAAAAGATTATGTCACATGGTGGAATAATATTTTATCAAGACGTGCGAATGATTCTGTTAATTTAAAACAATTATTATTAACACCTTGGCTATACGATCATCCAGACAGCCCCCGGACTCCGTGGTTAGAATATCTGACGACTCTTTACGGCATGGGATTTTTCGAGGGGACTAATAATCAAGCAGCTTATTTATACAGATTACTGTCGAGCGCATGGAGTCTAAGCACAATTTATAATATATCAATGATTGTACAGACTTTGAGTTTGCCCCCCTTTTCATGGTTTACAATGATTGGAAATGGAATAACAGCAGGGAATTTAATATCATCATTGATGGATACCGGATTTTTAATATATTCCACAGCGGCAAGTCCGGCCACTCCGGCAGATACAGTTTATATTCCGCGTGCATGGGTATCACCTACAGGATGGACACAAAAAGCGGCTTCTGCCGTGTCTTATTCAAGAGGTTATTTATCAGGCGGGAATATTGTTTGGTGCGCGCCTCGTCCAGTTACTGATTTTAATAATGCTTACGTATTTTCCGCAGCTATTCCGATTGCTATTCCTTCAGCGGGAACAATTGCTATTGTAAATGACGATAGTACGGGAGACAGCGGAAGTATTTATTATTGCGATGGCACGATATGGAGAAAGAATTCAGCTCCGAATA
>Ga0153915_10005996_pt1 | contig 11354 bp, 4 predicted proteins | sample Opewatmetagenome_2_FD_107003 | JGI IMG/M metagenome (GOLD analysis project Ga0153915, IMG submission 107003) | Freshwater wetland microbial communities from Ohio, USA - Open water 3 Core 3 Depth 3 metaG | ecosystem: Environmental > Aquatic > Freshwater > Wetlands | place: USA: Ohio, Lake Erie...
ATTATTGATTCGTGCCGCATATACTCCACACCCATTGTGGCTCAAGAGCGATTCAGTGGTCCCCTCATTGCTTCGCACTTTTTAAACATTCAGAAAGATATAGTCATGATGGTGAACCTTCTGCCAGGTGTGTTTAGAAGTGGCGCTGTTTTCATTCTGATTGCTTTCTCTTGCTTCGTCCCCGTGCGGCATGCGGTGGCGCAGGAGAATGCGGCGATCCAGTGGAATAATGCCGCATTGCAGGAGATTCGCTATTTTCATCCCGGTCCCACGATCAATTCCCGCGTTCTGGCAATCACTCATACCTGCATGTTCGATGCCTGGGCCGCGTATGACAGCAAGGCGGTGCCTGTGGCGCATGATGCTCCGGCGCGGCGTCCCGCGGCTGAAAGAACGGAATTGAACAAGAGGAAGGCCGTCAGCTACGCCGCGTATAGGTGCCTTTCTGATCTCTTCCCGGCAGATATAGCCAAGTTCCACGTACTCATGGCAGCGCAGAGCTTTGATGCGGGCGACGACAGTAAAGATCCCGCCACGGCCAGCGGTGTCGGCAATCTGGCGGCGCAGGCGGTATGGAATGAGCGGCATCATGATGGCGCCAACCAGCTCGGCGATCTGAATCCTGGCCCGTACACCGACTACACGAAGTATGTTCCGGTCAATGAGCCTGACAAGCTTGTGAATCCTGACCGCTGGCAGCCGCTGCGGACGCCGGTTCCCGATCACGTGATGTACGGGCGGTTCATCGTGCAGAAATATCAGACGCCGCAGTGGTTGCTGGTCAAGCCGTTTGCCATGACTTCGGGCGCGCAGTTCCGTCCGGCGCGCGGGCCGGCCACGGTTGAGAACGACAAGGAACATTTTGTGCATCAGGCCGAAGAGTTGCTGCAATTGAGCGCCGCGCTGACCGACGAGCACAAAATGATCGCCGAATATTGGGCCGACGGACCGAATTCTGAAACGCCGCCCGGCCACTGGTGCCTGTTCGCGCAGTTTGTCTCGCAGCGCGACCATCATTCGCTCGATGACGATGTGAAGCTGCTCTTCATTCTCTCCAACGCCATGCTGGATGCCGGCATCGCCGCCTGGGACGCCAAGCGCGTCTGGGACTCCGTGCGGCCCGTGACCGCGATCCGTTTTCTCTTTGCGGGGAAACAGGTCCACGCCTGGGGCGGTCGGTTCAAAGGTCCGGCGACCTTCGACGGCGCGGAATGGCAACCCTACCAGGCAGTCACCATGGCGGCTACGCCGCCTTTTCCCGAATTTGTGTCGGGCCACAGCACGTTCAGTGCTGCGGGCGCCGAAGTGCTGAAACTTTTCACCGGCAGCGGAGTGCCGGGCTTCGCCGGAGACGGCGGCCCCGCCACCCAGGCCCAGCTCGCCCAACCCGATGGCATCACCATTGACGCCACCGGCGCGCTGCTGATCGCGGATCTATTCAACAACCGCATTCGCCGCATACCTGGCTCTACACGCCCCGCGACACCTGGTACCTATCGTGGCCCCTCGGCTCCGGTAGCGGCTCTGTTTGGTGTTCCCAAACTGGTCCCATATGGAAAACCTGTCTGAAAGAGTCGAAGCGCTCCAGAATCTTCTGATCGTGCACGCGACCGGCGGCACTGCCGACCCAAACGAGTACAAGAAGCTACGGCAGGAAATCGTCAACGATCCGCTGCTGAAGGACATCGCGCCACGTTTTCTTAGAGCGTGCCGCACCACGGCGGAATTTCGGCAGTTTATAAAGTACGAATACCAACACTATGCGGAGCGGCGCGATTTCATCTGGAATTCTTTCCGGGCGCTGTTTGAGCGGTTAGATGGGGAGAACTCCACCCCTGCTGATCAGAGCATAGCGGTCGCCCTGGAGAAGTTTGACGCGGAGGCTGTTCATCTCCTTTGGGCCAAAGCAATGGCGAGGCGCGCAGCGGACCCGGAAGGGGCCATCACATTAGCGCGATCGATTTTAGAGGCGGTATGTAAGCATATTCTCGATGCCCGGAACCTGCCCTACGAGAATGATAGCGACCTGCCTGGTTTGTATAAGATGGTCGCGAAGGCGCTCAATTTAGCTCCAAGCCAGCATTCGGAAACGGTCTTCAAACAAATCCTGGGAGGTTGCACTGCGGTGGTGGAAGGATTGGGAGCATTAAGAAATCGTCTCAGTGACGCCCATGGCCAGGGTAAGGAAGTTGTCAGACCAGCTGCTCGACACGCCGAATTGGCAGTCAATCTGGCGGGATCGGTAGCCGTGTTTCTTGTAGCGGCTCATCTGGCGGTGCCAAGTGGCAAGTCGGGAAACAGCACGCCGAGCTGAGAATGATCAGCATTCCGGACCGGAACCCGTGAGTTTCTTCTGGCGCTTGCTGCTGGCCCCTGGAAGGATCGTTGTTCCGCCCCTTAAACGCCCCGATGATCGCGCCCGCAGCGTAGCCGCTTCAGAGCCTCTATCCGCATAAAACATCCCGGAAAAGACAACCTTCCATCACCGTTACCATCCAACTCAAGAGGCAGAAATATGAGCAACGAACTTCTCTATCTTAAACCGAACGTGCAAGTCGAGCCGCTGGTTGACCACTGGTACGCCTGGTCGCATTTGATTCCTCCAGCCACCGCTGCCAGAAATATCAGCGACCGGCATCTGAAGATCATGGATTCCTACATCAACGCGCCCCAGATCCATGCCAATGCGGTGAAGAACCCTAAAATGATGGGCGGCCCGTTCATTGACTATGATGGCAAACGCGTGGATGAGATGGTGGCCCTGCGGGCGCAAACCAGGCAGAAACGCGCGCATCTGCTTGCGCTCTCTGATGCCCTTACGCAACTGGATGCCAACTTAAGGAGCCAGGCCAAGGGCTTCGCTCTGGCGCCGCTTTACCAGACGGCGGTGCCTGAGATATTGAAAGGCTATGTGGAGCTCGTTTACGATCTCAACAACAATCCTTCCTTCCGGCTCTTTGAGCCCCTCTTATATAAGAGCGAGTATTACGATAAGTCCGCCCAAAGCCTTATGCTCTCGTTGACCCGGGGAGATGATCGCCCATTTGTCCTAAGTACGCCTCGCCTCGAGACTCCCGGATTTCTCCATTTGCATGTTCCCTTTGAGTCGGAAATCATCGACAAGTTATTCAGGATGGAAGTGACTCCTCAGCCGTGGAAAACCATCAGAGACCTGTTTGGCGATCTCAATTCTGAAGATGAGCAACTCTTCCGGTCCTTCTTTACCAGTGAGGCGCCGGCGCCCTATCAGCCGTATGCCGGTAGCGGCGCCCGCTGGAGGTATTTTGGTCATGCCTGTATTCTGGTGGAAGCCGCGGGCATGAAATTGCTGTTCGATCCGGTGATGAGTTACACCTACGAAACGGATCTGCCGCGCTACACCTATCGAGACCTTCCAGATGATATTGACTTCGTGCTGATTACTCACAACCACCAGGACCATATTCTTTTTGAAACGCTGCTGCAAATCAGGCATAAGGTGAAAAACATCATTGTCCCGAAGTGCGGGGGCGGGGCCCTTCAGGATCCCTCGATCAAGTTAGCGCTGCAGAACACAGGTTTCAGAAATGTCTTCGAAATGGAGGAGTTCGAATCGTTCCAAACTGCCTCCGGCTCCATTCTGGGGCTGCCGTTCCTTGGCGAACATGCCGATCTCAATGTGCAATCGAAACTGGCCTACCTGGTCAATATTGGGCGTCACAAGCTTATGTTCGCCGCTGACTCCTGCAATATTGAGCCCCGGCTTTATCAGCATGTCTTCAACGAAATCGGCAAGGTGGATGCCCTCTTCCTCGGGATGGAATGTGACGGAGCCCCCTTGAGTTGGCTTTATGGACCGCTGCTGACGCGCAAAATCGAGCGCGGCATGGACGAGTCGCGCAGGCTGGCCGGCTCGAACTTCGCGCAGGCGCTTGATATCGTGGACCGTTTCCAATGCAAAGAAGCCTATGTGTATGCCATGGGCCAGGAACCGTGGCTGAATCACGTGATGAGCATTAAATACACAGACGAGTCGCGCCCCATCACGGAATCGAACAAATTGATTCAAGCCTGCAAAGAACGTGGTATCTGCGCTGAGAGGCTTTACGGCGAAAAGGAAATTCTGTTGAGCGCATGAACAGTGTGGCTTCCATGGCTCCTCTCCATGGATGCTTCCGCTGCATCGCCCATTGCCGCAGAGCATCGCGCTGAGCCAGGTTCGTGCCTTCCTCGACAATCTCGCCATCCGCCGTCTTGATGCAGAAATTCACGCTTTTCTTGTGAACATCGAATCCGATATAGTGAGTTACAGTCATGGGGTTCTCCTGTATGAGGTTTTCGAGCCGGCGCTTCATCGCCGGTCTCGACATAGTAGCCTCTGGGAGAACCCTTTTTCATGATGCTTATACATTCAAACAGACGGGACGTTACCGACACACTTCCGGCGTCTGTGTGCGATCAGAATTCGAGCTCGCCCTGATTACAATCTTCTCTGGGTTTCTCTCGGCGGCCCCCTCTTCGGCGCGAGTTTGCGCTGCGTTGCTTTTTCCAGCGCCTTTACGAATTCCGGTGTGCCGAGCGGTCTGCCGGTGTGCGTGCTTCGACGAATCGCAACGTGGTCGTTCGCAGCGTTTTGTGCCGCGAGATACTGCCGCCAGTCTGCGTGGTTCCAATGTTGTTGCCAGGAGTTCATTTCCAGAATGGCATCTGGTTCCGCTGTGCCGCAGTGAGCGGCGGCACTGGACCAGGGATGCGCTTCCGGCTGGGTAATCATCCCGGCGCGTACTGGATTCAGTTCCACATAACGCAGGCCGCCCAGAGATGCGGGGTATCCAGCGGGCAGGAGTAAAATCGTCCCTGCCACACTGGCCCTTCAGCAAACCGCGCAATTCCGGACGTATTGCGCCGAGCGCCGATTGGCCGAGCATCAGGTCCACGCGAAGCCCTTTTTGGTCCAACACCAGCCGCAGGCGCTCTTTCAATTGTTCCACGGGTAGCCCCCGTCGGCACCGAGGTCAGGCGGCACCCGCAGAGAGGGGGGCGTCCCGGCGTCTGCATGCATGGCCGCGTCGAAGGCCGTCGGGCCGGAGTGCCGCCAATATGTCCTCGAAGCGCAAGCACTTCGACAGCACATCCTTGACGGCGACCCGTCCCGCAGTAACACTGGGAATGAGAGCCTGTGTCCCAGGGATATCTGGGTTGCGGTATAGGACGCAGTACAAGATGCAGTACCAATTTTCTGTATAAGCTGCAGTGCAGGTCGCCAGTGCCGGTGGTCAGCACAGATCGTCAGTACAAGTTTGTTCAACGGATGAAAGGAGAGACACTTGTGAGAATGTTCGGCCCAGCCCTGACTGGGAAGAATCTATCCCTCTGGCAGGCAATCGCCGGATGCAAAGGGCCGAAGTGTGCTCCTGAAAATTCCGGCCGCCGAACACGCCAACTCGTTTTTGCTTTTCTCCATATTACCAGGCCCCAAAAATCCTCTTTCCCTGCGCAAACTTTCGGTGCTGCAAAACCACTCAAAAGATTCGCGTTCATTCGCGTTAATTCGCGGCTAAATGGTTTTGCTTTTGGTTGCGCCCAAATCGTCCGCATTAAGCCACTCAAAAAATTCGTGTTCATTCGTGTTAATTCGTGGCTAAAATGGTTTTGCTTTTGCAGGATATGCCCTCCGTTGCGCAACGGATTTACGACCCGCAACGCCATCCGCAACGGTTTTTCGCCAGTATTTACGCGCCTAGTCGCGGATGTGCGGATTGAGGCCCTTTTTTTAGATACCGGAGAGTAAAGCGGGCGGCGATCAGGGATGGCCCCCGAGCCGCCGTCTACGCTCCCATGCTTACCACCCCAGACTCCTGCCGCGCGCTGTCAAGATAATGTTTCAACTGCCCGGCGACCTCGGCCACGAGAGGCAGGCGAAGTATGCTGTAATGATCTCCCTGCACTGGATGAATGTCGGCATTTCCTTCTGCCCAGCGCGTCCATTCTTTTGCAAGTTGCTCTGAACCTTCTTCCTGGGCGGCGCCAAAGAAAACCGTCCGCTGTGTAATGGGCTGCAGCGAGTAATTTTCCATCGCTGCATAATTGCGCTTGAAGATCGCGAGCATTTGATTCAGTTCAGCCTCAGACTGATTCTGAGAGAGGACTCCTTCGCTTTTCAGTGTCTTCAGAATCATGGCGTACTGCTGCTCCTCATTCAGTTGCAGGAATTGCTGGCTGAGGTCGCCAAAGTCTTTGCCGATCAATTGCGCCATGTCGGCGGCAAACTCGGCGATCACGGGGAAATGATTGCTTGCCGGGTCGCCGGGGCGATGCTGCCGGGGTGGATGCGTATCAAACAACGCCAGCAAGCCCACTTTGACTCCCTGCTGATCGAGCTGGCGCGCCATCTCGAAGGCCACTAACCCGCCCATGGACCAGCCGCCCAGAAGATAAGGCCCGTCAGGCTGCACTCGCCGCATTTCCTGAATGTAGAGACCGGCCATCTGCTCGATGCTTGCAGCTTTCTGGCCGGCATCCGCCGAAGGCGCTTGCAACCCGTAGAGAGGATATTCAGGGCCAAGCGATCTGGCCAGGTCCGCATAGCAGAACACCGTTCCTCCAACCGGATGCACACAGAAGAATGGAATCCCCGATCCGGCCGTTTCAATTGGAACCAGTATCGGCGATGGCGGCTCCTGCGGCGCGCCTGCCAGCAGTGTTGCCAGTTGAGCAATCGTTGGATTCTGAAACAAAGTGACCAGCGGTATTTTGCGGTTGAATTTCTCGCTGATCATGGCCAGCATGCGCACCGCCAGCAGAGAATGGCCGCCTCGCAGAAAGAAGTTGTCATGGATGGAAGGGCTTTCCACGTTCAACGCTTCTGCCCAGATCTGCGCCACCTGCTCTTCGATCTGGTTCCGGGGGGCCACATGGGCTTGAGCGGCATCTGCGGCGTCGAGATCGAGCAGCCTTTCCAGGGCCTTGCGGTCCACTGCGCCGTAGGCAGTCCGCGGAATCGAGCGTGCGGTGACAAATTTTCCCGGCACACTGGCGGCTGGCAGCCGTTGTTCCACGAAGGGCTTCAGATCGCCATTGAGCGTGTCTGGCTCTCCGGCGGGCACCACCAGGGCCACAAGTTCCACGTCGCGGAGCCCGGGCGTTTCGCGGATCGCCACCGCCGCCTCCAGCACTCCCGGATGCTGTACGAGAGCGGCTTCGATTTCCTCCGCTTCGACACGTGATTCCTGCACCACGCCTCTTCCATCTTTCCTGCCCAGGAATTCAAGGGTGCCATCGCTGAATCGTCGCCCGGCGTCTCCGGTGCGATACATGCGGCTTCCGGGTTCGCCACTCAGGGGATCGGGTACGAACGCCGTCGCCGTCCTCTCGGGTTCATGGTGGTATCCCGCCGCCAGCGCCGCGCCTCCAACATAGATTTCCCCGGGCATTCCTTCCGGCGCCGGCTCCAGCTCTCCATCCAGTAAATAGATCTTCGCCGAGGCCTCCAGATGCTTGACCGCGATCCGCTTTTCATCCGTCATCTTTGCCAGGGGATACATCAGGCGGCATCCGCCTGCTTCGCTTGTCCCATAGCGGCCATAGGCCCGCTCCAGCGTGCCGGCAGTCAGTTGTTGCCGCAGGCGGCCGGCCACAGCGATTCTGTCCGTGCAGATCAGCAGCCGTACATCCTTCAAAGAGCGCGGAAATTCCCGGACGAGATTTTCCAGAACCAGCGCTGAAGTAACCAGGCGGCTGACTTTTTGTTCCCGCAGAAGCGCCCCGAGTTTGCGAGGCGGCAACGGCTGGCTCGGAAGGGCAACGATCGTGGCGCCCGCGGCTAAAGCGCTGAAGATCTCAAGGCAGCCTGTATCCTGGGCCAGGCTGATGGTCTGGGCCACCCGCTCTGGCTGGCTGATGCCGGCTTCCATCCCAAATGCTCTTGGCCATAGCATCCGGTGCCTGATCAGGATGCCTTCCGGCTTGCCCGAGGGCGCTGGCTGATACAGCACCATCGCGAGATCGTCCGGCTCTGCCGTTCCGATCAGGCCATTCACGCTCGCTTTCTCAATCTCCGTGGCCCGGTCAAGATAAAGAAGCTCAGCCCTGGATCGCGGCAGACGCTCCGCGACCGGCTCTTCCGTCACCACGCAGAGCACGCCCGAGTCTTCCAGCATCGTGGCCAGGCGGGCAGCGGGTTCAGCCGGTTCCAGCGGAACCAGCACGCCACCCGATTTCCAGATACCAAGCGCCGCCACCAAAACGTTGGCCGGACTTTTCAGAAAGACTCCGACCGCGGTCTGCCGCCGGACTCCCTTGGCGCGCAAACGCCAAGCCAGTTGACTGGCGCGCAGGTTCAGCTCTCCATAACTCAGGCTGACTTCGCCGTCGCTCAGGGCGATGGAATCAGGCGGGTGAGCCTCCACGCTCTGGGCGGCGTTCTGCTGAACAGGTTGATGCATCCATTCATGAACGTTCCATTGTTCCACCAGGGCGCGGCGCTCCGGCTCTTCAATGACCGGGAGCGCATGGATGGATTGACCCGGGTTCTGTGCGGCTGCCTGCAGCAGAATGTTGAATCGCCGCGCCAGATTCCTGATCGTTACCGCATCAAACAAGTCCGTGTTGTATTCGATGCTGCCCCAGATCACGCCGCCGGATCTTTCCTGCATCAGTATCGAGACATCAAACTTCGCGGTCTTGTTGTCAACTTCCAGCATCTCCAGCCTGGCGGGCCCCAGGCGGAACTCCGGCTGCGGCGCATTCTGCAGGATCAGCGCCACCTGAAACAGCGGGGTCCGGCTTAAATCGCGTTGCGGGGCGAGCTCTTCTACAAGTTTTTCAAAAGGCACGTCCTGATGGGCCCAGGCTTCGAGCGTGACGCCCTTCACCTGCTGCACCAGTTCCTTGAAGTCCGGGTTCCCGGAAAGATCGCTTCTCATGACCAGTGTGTTCACAAAGAACCCGATCAATGCTTCGGTTTCGGTCTGGGTGCGGCCCGCCACTACCGATCCCACCGATATATCCTGCTGCCCGCTGTAGCGGGAAAGCAGCGTCTGAAACGCGGCCAGCAGGGTCATATATAAGGTTGCGCCTTCCTGCCGGCTGAAGCTCTTGAGCTTGTCCGCCACTGCCGCGGGAACTTCGAATTCCAGCAGGGCGCCGTTCTCGCTCATGATCGCCGGGCGCGGACGATCCGTAGGCAACTCCAGCGGCACGGCCCCGGCCAATTTCCCGCGCCAATACTCCATCTGCTCTTCCAGTATGCCTCCGCTCAGCCGTTCGCGCTGCCAGGCGCTGAAATCCACATACTGAATGGGAAGTTCGGGCAGCGGTGAAGGCTGGCCCTGACTGAAGGCCTCAAACAGCACATACAGCTCGTGCACCAGAACGCCCAGGGACCACCCATCGGACGCGATGTGGTGCATGGTCACCAGTAGCACGTGATCCTGCTCGCTGATCTGCAGCAGCACGGTCCTCACCAGGGGCGCACGGCTCAGGTCAAATGGCTTTTGGGCCTCCTCTCGCGCCAGGCGCTCGATCTGCTCCCTGGTGCCTTCCGCGGGCGACGGCCCCAGGTGGATCATCGGGAGTTCCAGTTCGACTTCCGGCACGATGATCTGCTGGGCGTCCCCTCCGAGCGCCGCAAAACGCGTCCGTAACGACTCGTGCCGCCGTACGATCTCCCGCAGGCTTCTCTTTAATATCTCTGTGTCCAGAGGTCCCAGGATCCGAACCGCTCCCGGTATGTTGTAGGTTGCTCTTCCGGCATCAAGCTGGTCCAGGAACCACAGACGCTGCTGCGCGAACGAGAGCGGCAGATTTCCCGTGCGCGCTCTCCGCTCAATCGGCGGCGTGACGTAACTGGTTGCCGCGGCTGCTCGCTCCAAATGCTCCGCGAGCGCGGCCACGGTAGGCAATTCAAAGAGCAGGCGCAGCGGCACTTCGATCCCAAACACCGACCGTACGCGGGACATCACCTGAGTGGCCAGCAGGGAGTGCCCGCCCAGGGCGAAGAAGTTGTCCTTCACGCTCACGTGGTCCAGGCCCAGCACCTGCGACCAGATCTGGGTGAGTAACTCCTCCACCGGGGTCCGCGGCGCAACATATTCCTCCTCGCTCGCGGCAAGGTCCGGCTCGGGCAGGGCCTTGCGGTCAATCTTGCCGTTGGGGGTCAGGGGCATGCTTTCCAGCAGCATGCAGGTTGCCGGCACCATGTATTCCGGTAGCCGCTGTTTCAGCCGCTGAGTGAGTTCCTCCACGGTAATCCCGGCGCGCCGTGTGACGTAGGCGACCAGGCGCTGGTTGCGGCGCTCGTCCTCGCGCACCACCACCACGGCCTGCACCACCTCCGGCTGCTCTTCCAGTACGGCCTCGATCTCGCCCAGCTCAATGCGGAAGCCGCGCACCTTCACCTGATGATCAGTCCGTCCCAGGAAGACGATCTCGCCGCCGGGCAGCCGCCGCACCCGGTCGCCGGTGCGGTACAGCCGCAGGGTTGCGCCATCGCCGAACAGGTCGGGGATAAAGGACTGGGCGGTGCGCAGCGGATCATTCAGATAGCCGCGTCCCACGCAGATGCCGCCCACGTACAGCTCTCCGGGCACGCCGATAGGCGCCGGTTCCAGCCCGCCATCCAGCACGTACAGGCGGGTGTTGATAATGGGCCGCCCAATGGGCGTATAGACGGAATCCAATGATTCGGAGCGGTAAATGAAATGATGGGTTACGTCGTCGGAGCACTCCGTGGGCCCGTAGGCATTGAGGACGGGAACGGCGGGATAGAGGTCCAGCCAGCGGCGCACCAGATCCGGAGGCAGGGCTTCGCCGGTGAGCACCAGCCAGCGCAGGGCGGGGAACTCGGGCGCGGCCGTGCGTCCGCTGTCCATCTCTTCCAGGCCGGCGCGTAGCAGGGAAGGCACGATCTCCAGGACGGTAATCTGTTCGGCGGCGGTGTATTGGAGCAGGGCCACGGGATCCAGGGTGGTTTCCTCGGGCACGATCACCGTGCATCCCCCGACCATCAGGGCCGAGAAAAACTGCCATACGGAGATGTCAAAGCATTGCGAGGCGGTCTCGGCCACGCGGTCCCCGGCGCTGAGTTCCAGTTCGCGGACCTTGGCATGAAGATGGTTGAGCATTCCCAGGTGTTCAACCATGGCGCCTTTAGGTAACCCGGTGGAGCCCGAGGTATAGATCACATAAGCCAGATTTCCGGCGCTATTCAGCGGTACCAGGTTCTCGCCGGAGCCTTCGATGGAGTCCAGATCTTCGACGTAGAAGATCTTCAACGGGTCGGCGGGCGAACTGGCCAGAGATTCTGCAATGCCTGTGGCCAGCTTGCGAGTCGAGAGCAGATGGCGGGAGCGGCTTTGCTCCAGCACCTGGCTGTG
>Ga0153915_10005997_pt1 | contig 11353 bp, 9 predicted proteins | sample Opewatmetagenome_2_FD_107003 | JGI IMG/M metagenome (GOLD analysis project Ga0153915, IMG submission 107003) | Freshwater wetland microbial communities from Ohio, USA - Open water 3 Core 3 Depth 3 metaG | ecosystem: Environmental > Aquatic > Freshwater > Wetlands | place: USA: Ohio, Lake Erie...
CAGACTGACGCTTGCACTCTCACCCCGAGCTCCTCGGATATCACCATATACTATACCCACAACGTCAACCTCGATGTGACCTTTCTCGATTCATTCGGGCAACCGCTCGTGAGCGGTCTGGTGAATGCTACATATCGGGGAGTTAACTTCACGCTGCCCCACGTTGGTGGCGGAGTCTACAGGCTTCAGCTGAATGGCAGTGTGGGCATGGGGCAATATCTGATTGAAGTCATATCCGAAAGGTATGGCTTTCTGAACAGGACCGTCAATGTGGACTTCACGGTAGTCGAAGCTCCGACCTCGATTTCAGTGACTACTGCCATCAAGGGTAGCAGCAGCTCTGTTCTTTACAATGACGGGTGGACCGAATTCACAGTATCGCTCAAAGACGACGACAACTTACCAGTGACCGTAGCGTTGGTGAACCTTACCATTGCAGGCAAGGTCTTCACCCTTCAACTCCAAGCAAGCAACAACTACACGCTGACCCTCTATGCCAGCGTCATGGGGCTTGGTGTTCACGACGGTATGATACGAGCTGATGCTTATGGATACGAAGCTAGGTTGAGCCCTCTGTCGTTAACAGTTGAACGGGTGCCGGCTCACATCGAGCTGAGCTTGGGTTCAGTCCCGTCGGTCATGTTCCTTAACCAGACAGTCGTTGTCAGATTGGACTATGTCAACAATCACACCGGGCTCAGAATCGCAGAAGCATGGACGAGATACTTCATTTGGTCGAATGATCTCCTTGAGGAGGAAGTCGCTCCAGGAGTATTCGAGGTTTCAATCAGCTCACTGTCTCTTCCTCTAGCCATTCACGCGTTCAATGTCACCATTGGTCACGTCAACTTCACGACGGCATGCTACTTCACTTCTATCTTAGTGAGACCTGTGAACACGCTGTTCAACGGACGTCCCTCAATACAGCAGTTTGAAAACGAATTAGTGCTAATCTGGGTCAACTACACAGACGTCGACCACAGCCAGTTCGTCCACTGGGCATCGGTCAATGCCACGATTGATGGCACGGCATTCCCGATGAGCTATTCGACACAAGGCGTCTACTCAATGAGCTATCGGATCTTGTTGTCGCCTAGAACTCAGCCTTACACCATCACCATCGACGGTTCTGCCTACGGCTGTTACTCGAACTCGACGACAACGACGCTCTACGTTGACGCCAAGGATCATGTTTACCTCGATATCTGGCTCGACGCAAGTGCCACCGAAGGTAACTCCGTGGGTATCAAGGCGACTCTGAAGGAGAACGACACCGACACACCAGTTCCGGGAGCGTATATCATCTTCAGAGTGACAATCGAGTATGAGAACGGAACGAGGACGCTATCGGAAGACTCGTATCCTACAAACGCTGAAGGAGAGGCCAGCTGGGCCTTTCCAATTCCCCTTGGCGTGGACTACCTTGACGTGGAGGCGAACTATGCCGGAGCATTGAACAGGTGGAGCACCAGTTCAACAAGACGGTTCGAAGTCACGCCCACGTTGTTCGCTCAGTTATTGTTGTTCCTGACAAGCACCCCGGGCCTCATGATGCTAGGCACCGTAATAGTCGCGGCCGTGGCCACAACCGCCTACAACAAGAGCCACAAGCCAAAGGTAAGAGCAGCGAAACTATCGATGGAGCAGCAGCTTCAGGCCTTCAAGGACCTCGGCTCATTGAAGCACTTCATCGCAGTATATGTCGGTCGTGGAACCTGCGTCTTCTATCATCCGTTCGCAGAAGCAAGGATTCAGGCCGACCTGATCAGTGGCTTCATCGCTGCAATCACTAGCGTATACGGAGAGCTAAAGGGTGACGGAGTCCAAGGGACCCTCGAGGAAATCCACTACCACGGACTGAAACTGAACAGCTACAGCGGCAAGTATGTAATCGGTATCCTCATCCTAGAGGGCGAACTGACTCAGCTACTCAAAGAGAGGCTGCAATACTTCATTGAGGTGTTCGAGAGCAAGTACGAAGATCACCTCAAGAACTGGAAGGGCGAAACCGACTGCTTCGACCCAGAGTGGATCGTGTCCAATCTCAACGCAGCGTTCAACTACAGATGGGTCCTACCTCATAGGATTTCTACCATGAAGAGAATGGATGGTACTTCAAAGAAGATACTCAACCTTCTCAGCACGAAGCTCAACGAAAAGGGCGAGTTCTTCATACGCGACGTTATCGATGAAGTCGCCAAGCAGTTTGGCAAGACCGATGCCGAGGCATTGGATCGCCTTCTGATGATGGCGGAGAAGGGCTACATTGTTCCGATCAACATCCAGACCATACTTCAGAGACAGGGGATGGCCCTTCCTGGAAACGAAACTGAAACGGAGGAAGTCCCCCCTGAGCCCATAATGGGTCACGAAGCGGCCCCAAGCGAGGAAATCAAGGAATCGGTTTCTGAGAAGGGTAGAGAAGGCGAGAAGCCAACGCCTGAGCCACTGCAGTGGGAAGAGTCGGTCATCTCCGGAGAGAAAGCTCCAGAAATCGAGGCCTTCACAGAAGAAGAGTACGAGCCGGCAACCACAGAGGACGAGTCTGTCATCGAAGGGCATGCTCCGGAAAGAGTCGAAGAAGAGATTCGTGAGGCGCCTCATCCAGAGGCGGACTTGAGTCGATATGTGGAAGGCATCACTCCGAGTGAGGAGCCTGCTTCTGTTGAGCAACCAAAACAACCCGAGGCCGAGATTGCGGCAGCTGCTGAGAAGCCCAAGCCCGAGGAACAGTTCGTCGCAGACATCGAACGTCTGCTGTCAACAGAAGCCGAACCCAAGGCGAAGCGGGCTCGTGGAAAAAAGAAGCCTGCGGCTGACGATGCTGACAAGTTCATAGAGGATGTGGAGCACCTCCTGTCGAAAGACGAAAAGGAGAGAGACAAGGACTAGCCGGCTCTGTAGTCTTTTGCAAACTGAACAAGACTTATCAGTCATACGTACGGCCGGGCACAGGCCATCAGGAGTCCTCAGAATTGCACTGGAACGTGGAGAACTACTACATAAAGTCCGCAGGGGTCCTTTGCGTAGAAGTCAGCATTCCACTCATGGAGTTTCTGTACGTCAAGATTGACGATGTCAAGAAGGCATGGCTTGAGCTGTTGAAGCAGTTTGTGTCCGAGAAACCTGGTTTCGAGATCTCTTGGGTGATGGAGCCAAGGGATGACGATGCCCTCGTGACCGTCAAGATAGCTAAAGCGGGCAAACTAGAGCAGTTCACCGAGAAGGAAAAGAGTGGCGCACTATCGGCCGTGGACGCACTGTTCGACGAGAAGCCAGCAAAGGCCGCTGCACCGAAGAAGAAGCAGACCGCAGCAAAGCACTAGACGTCTGACAAGACTATCGCCCGGCCGTCTGGAACGAGTGCCGCCTTTGGACCGGTCCCCAGGATGGCTCGCGCCGCATCAGTGGCCTCTTGAGAGTCCTGCACACCAGTGCAATGAAGCTTGTTGGCAACGAGAGAATTCGGCAGTTCCGACCACAGGATGAGATTCGTTGACTCATTGACGCTCCAGAAGAGTCTTGCTTTCTCCATGCCGGTTCTGAAACTGTCCTCTATCAGAGATGCCACCTCTTTCTCGGATTTTGCGCTGGTGACACAATCTGCAAAACCGCTGGGACCAAGACCTTGACTACACTCAGCAACCAGAAGTATTGCCCCGTTTCTTCTACAAGCTATTCGTGCCGCATAGAGACTGTCAATAGCACCATACAGCGTCAGGTCGGACGGAAACCCACCTGCACTCACGACAACCAGATCGAACTTGCCTGGAATGGTGGCGGAGGACAAGGCCATTGAAGACTCAACACCTCGTGACCAAGCCGCTTTTGGATTACCACCAACAACATCGGCAAGGGAACCCCTCCAGTCCGGGACAGTGTTCAAGACGAAGTCGAGACCGGCAAGAAGCGCCGCTTCGCTCATGTCGACACTTGCAGGGCTGTCCACCGCGAGAGGAGGGTTCTTGGTCATAGCCCGCATTCGCATATGATGAACCATACCTCTTAGACTGCATAATCCAGGCAGTATTGACATCCCGCCACCAGTTGCACTAGCGAATGGATCAGGCCTAATGCTGCTCAGGGCCATCTTGAAGTCGGCGTCTAGAAAGCTCTTGTTCACTTCCAGCGGCGTTCGAGACGTCGGTGTCTTGCCAACCTCCCGCAGCCTACTCGCATCAGCCGGGTCATGCAACAATAAGTGATATCCTTGCGAAACCGGATCGTCCAGAAGCCTGTTGACTTCATCCTTTGTGCAGGTCAAATCATACTGAGATGTGAGCAGCACTGTGATATTGCCCGGATCTAGAGCTTGTGCTTGCAGGCTTGAGAGGACGGGGGCGAGGACATCACGCGCAGGGAATGCTGCTGTGGGCCTGTCAACGACGACCGTGATTGTCGAAGAGTCAGAAACGGAATTGGCAAGAGGATCCGTCCCAATAGGATGCTCAAGCGCATTCAGGATAGTACCCCAGACGTCAGATTGGTCAGCCGCAGACCTCGGCAATATCTCAAACACACTATTGAAAGCATCTGCGTCGATATCAATACGACCTGCTCCATAACGGAAGGAGTATCTCATTTCTCTATGCCTCTCACAAGCGACTGCATTCCGAGTCACGGTCACGCGAAGTGATTGTCCCTAGCTGCAGCGGGAACGTTCATATCATGACTGAAAGAGATTGCGCTCTGCGGGCCAGAGCATAATGCGCAGATTGGATATGCTGTTCGTCATCTCGGTAGCTCTTCTCCTCACGTACTGGGTGGTTGTCAGCCTTTACACAGGACTCTCAGGTCCGATCACCTTTCTCTACGCATGGTTGGAACAGGTGTCGGTAGTCATGGGCTACCCCGGTTCGTTCCTTATCTCCTTCATTGGCAATGCCACGATTCTGATCCCCTTTCCGTACATTGCCGTCCCATTCATGCTAGGAGGCTTGACCGACACTATCACTCATGAGTTCATGTTCAATCCGTTCGTTGTAGGTATCGCCTCGGGAATAGGAGCGACCCTTGGAGAGATGACCGGGTATGCAATTGGCCGGGCTGGAGGCCATTTTATCGATGAGAGTCGGAGAGGTGGGTTCCTGTCACTCATCGAGAAACATCCACGCCTGACACCGTTGGTCTTGTGGTTTCTTGCTGTGACCCCTCTGCCTGACGATGAGCTCATAGTCCCACTTGGGGTTGTTAGATACCCATGGTGGAAAGTGTTCCTCCTTCAGCTCCTTGGAAAAAGCATGTTTCTCACAGGGGTTGCATGGGCTGGAAGGACGGGCCTCGGCTTCATTCAGCAACTGATAGATGCTATCAATCCAACGAGCTGGGTCTCCAAGTCAGCCGAGGTATTGACTGTCCTCGCCGTTGTGGTTATCCTGTATCTGATGGTCAGGGTTGACTGGTCGAATCTCAAGGCCAACAGACCGCCCCAGGAGATTTCGCCCCCTTGATGTGTGGTGCATCCACCAACGCCTTCGGTTTCTCATGTGTTGTCTTCGCAATCTAATGGAGGCAACCCTCGTCTACAGCGGCAGAACATGACTGAACACTAGGACTCCTCAGGGGACATACCGTTCTAGCAGTCGTTTAGGCGGGTCTGAAAGATAGGTAGTTCTTCCCAGACTTGCCTTTCTCGTAGCCAAGCACCAGCGGAATGCCGATCTTGATGGCTTCCGGCTTCAATGGATCGAAACCGGCGAGTCTAGCTGTGACCCGACTCTTCTCAGCGAGCTCCACTATGGCAACGATGTAGGGAACCTCAGGGGCAAACTCATCTGGAGCAACGTGGATCACCGTGAACGACACGAGCTTTCCCTTTCCGCTGACGTTAGTCCATTCCATCTTGTTGCCACCACAATTGTAGCATGTACCCAATGGAGGGGTTATTACCGCCCCGCAGCTGCTACACTTGAGGGCTCTGAACTTTCCCTCCTGAATGTTCTTCTTGTAGGCCTCAACTGTAGGTCGCTCGCTCATGCATCAGCCCTCCTCATGATATTGACAACACAGGTGGCTCCAGTCCCACCAAAGTTGTGCATCAGACCGATATTGTGTTTTGGCACCTGGTTCGCGCCGGCAGCCCCTATCAGCTCCTTGTAGACCTCGACAGCCTGCTTTACTCCTGTGGCTCCGACAGGGTGACCCACAGCCTTCAGACCTCCAGTAGGATTGATGGGCTTGGCGCCGTCTTTCGCGGTTATTCCCTCCCGGACTGCCTTTGCGCCCTCCCCTGGCTTGAAGAACCCAATGTCCTCTGTTGCGATTATTTCTGCGATGGTGAAACAGTCATGCACAACAGCGAAATCAATGTCCTTGGGCGTGAGATTGGCCATCTTGTAAGCAGACCTGCTTGCTGCGACGGAAGCCTCGAACGACGTCAGGTCCGAACGACCGGAGAGGTTCATCGATGCTGAGGCCTGACCGGACCCAACTATCTTCACAGGCGTGTCAGTGTACTGCTTCGCCTTCTTGTCGGATGAGAGTACGAGCGCAGCGGCGCCATCAGAAATGGGAGAACAGTCGAATAGCTTCAGGGGCCAAGCAACGAACTTGGGGGTCATCGCTTTCTCGAGAGTAATCTCCTTTTGGAACTGTGCCAACGGATTAGACGCGGCGTTCTTGTGTGCCTTTACAGCAACAAGAGCCATGTCCTCTTGGGTTGTTCCATATCTGTTCATGTGAGCTACTGCAGCCAATGCAAAAACACCGGGAAATGTCAGACCCACACCGGACTCGAACTCGTCGTCTGCCGCTGCAGCGAGAGCTTCGGTGACTTTGTTCGTCGATACAGAAGTCATCTTCTCGACTCCTCCAACCAGAACAGTATCATAAAGCCCGGACTCAATGGCCATTATTCCTGCACGCAGAGCCACGGCACCAGACGCACACGCAGCTTCATGTCGCGTCGCGGGCAGTCCTCTCAAACCTGCATAGTCAAGGAGCAACGGTGCTGTATGCCCTTGATGTATCAGCATTTCCGGATTGAACGTCCCCAAGAAAACGGCTTGGATCTCCTTCTTGGGTACGCCTGCTTGAATCGTGGCCTTGTCAACAGCCTCAGCAAGCATCTCCCGGAAAGTGACTCCTTCAAGTGCTCCGAACTTTGTCTGAGCACCGCTCACTATGAACGTCTTTTTCAGCGGCATCTCGGCAGCTCCACAATTGATACGCTAATGCCCGCCAGAGTTTTGGAGGATTTAAGGGAGCTGGTCTTATACTTTAAAAGGGGACTTCGAAACCGCCAGCAACAGGTCGACAAACAATGGACTTCTCGCTGACTGAAAAAGAACAGAAGCTTGCAGAACGAGCCAGAGAGTTCACGCGGCAGTACATTACTCCGCGCGCACAGGAGCTCGAGAAGCATGACGAGTTTCCGAAGGACATAGTGCAGAAGGCTTACGAAGCGGGTCTCATGAATCTACACATTCCAGTAGAGGCTGGCGGGCCGGGCATGTCGCTCTTGGCAGAAACCTTCGTGTCCGAAGCTACAGGGTACGGTTGCGCAGGAATGGCCACATCTATCATGTGTAACAACCTAGCCTTTGCGCCTCTGGTGATTGGGGCCACGATTGACCAGCTCAAGACCTATGTCAAGCCTCTCATAACCGGGAAAGAGGGGAAGCTCGGTGCTTTCTGTCTTACAGAGAGGACAGCAGGGTCAGATGCTGCATCAGTTGCCACTAAGGCAGTGCGAGACCGAGACGAGTACATCATCAACGGTGTGAAGTGTTTCATCACAAGTGCGCCAGTGGCATCTCTATTCACAGTGTTCGCTACAACTCAGCCTGAGCTCAAGCACAAGGGCATCTCTGTCTTCATGGTGCCGAAGAGCAAAGGGGTTTCCATGGGTCACATAGAAAACAAGGTGGGACAGCGCAACTCGGTTCAGAGTGAAGTCATCTTTCAGGATGTGAGAGTCCCAGCTGACTGCCTCGTGGGAAAGGAAGGTGACGGATTCAAGATAGCGATGAAGACTCTCGACAAGACGCGAGCTGGGATTGCGGCCATTGCGACGGGCGTTGCCCAGAGAGCACTTGACGAAGCCGCCAGGTTTGCTAGTGTACGTCACCAGTTTGGACATCCAATTGGAGAGTTCCAGGGAATCGGCTTCACTCTCGCAGATATGGGCGCAAGGGTAGCCGCGGCCAGACAACTAACACGCTATGCCGCTTGGCTTGCTGACCAAGGAAAAGACAACTCAAAGGATTCCGCGTTTGCCAAGTTCTTTGCATCAGATGCGGCCATGCAGAATGCTACCGATGCGGTACAGATCATGGGCGGCTACGGCTACCTCAATGAGTGGCCTGCAGAGAAGCTCCTGCGGGATGCAAAGCTCCTACAGATCTACGAGGGCACCAACCAAGTGCAACGCGTGGTTGCCAGTAGTGCAATCTTGAAAGAAAGCAAGAGTCTAGACACGGGATTCCGCGTGAAATACGAGGGCAGAGATGCTCCGATCATCTAGACAGCCAATATGCCACGCCGAACGTCGTGCTTGGCGCGGCACACTTCCTTTTTCTGCTTCCCAGTGATGAAGCAGTTGTTCCCTATCTGGCAGCTAAGATGCTTCGTTAGATATGATGTGAGAACTGATGGCACTTCCACGCATCGTCACTATGCGCATCCGATTCCTCCTTCGTTACCCTCCCATAGGCAAGGTGTTCTCGTCGCTTTTTGGCCTTCTTGAAGTGCCAATCCTCGATACGATCCGTTTTCTTGACCGCCACACCCGACTCAACTACTTCGAGGATATGATGAGCCTAGTCACTCGGGTCTATGGGAGTCGAGTCATACCACTTAACGTGAGCCTCACTGCAGTCCCGACTGTGTCGCCCACTGAGGAGATTCTCAGCATCATAAGGAGAGTGCCCGCCCTAGCCATTGGGTATTGTTATTGTAGAAGTGCCCACAAGAACTGTGACAATGATGTGTGGACCTGCATCCACACTGGGACTGCCCAGAGTCTCGCCGAGCTTTCAACCAGAATGCCTGTCAAATCAGCCACAGTTAACGACATCGAGGATTTGGTGCTTCGTGCTGACAGAGCTGGCCTCGTTCACCAGCTAATAACCGCTCCATCATCTGACTACTTCTATGTGATCTGCAACTGCTGCCCGTGCTGCTGCGTCATGCTTAGAAGTGCGATACAGTATGGACTGGGCAATACTGCCCTTGCAAGCAACTTCACAGTGGAGCACGATCGGGAGAAGTGCAATGATTGCGGCAGATGCGTCCCTCGATGTCACTTCAAGGCCAGAACGGTCTTGAACGGAGCAATGAAGCATGAACCCGAGAGATGCGTTGGATGTGGCCTGTGCGTCTCGGTGTGTGAGAATCAGGCAAACAAGAAGGTGAGAAGGGCAACCGACCGTTCAGTTCGTGCGCCGGCGAACTCAAGTGCAGTATGAGATGCCTTCAGAACACAAGCCTTCAGGTCAGAATCGTAATGCTTATACGGTTGGTTCACAATCGTTAAAGTCATGAGAATGCTAATCGTGTACTACAGCACCTTCGGTCACATGTACGAGTTAGCAAAGGAGATAGCCGCAGGTGCGAAGGAAGTTGGGGCGGATGTCAAGATAAAGCGGGTTCCCGAACTAGTGCCAACCTCTATAGTAGAATCAAGGCCAAGACTGAAAGCCGGCGTGGAACTTCAGAAGGACGTACCTGTCGCCGAGGTGGCTGAACTTGCGGACTATGACGCCATTGTATTTGGCAGTCCGACAAGATACGGCAACATGGCAGCCCAGATGAAGAACTTCATCGATCAGACTGGTCCACTCTGGGCTAAAGGCAAGCTGGTCAATAAGGTCGGTGGAGTGTTCTCGGGCTCAAGCTCGATGCACGGAGGCCAGGAAACAACTCTCATTACTATGATGATTCCACTGATGCACCATGGAATGATCATTGTGCCGGCAGGGTATGTTTCGCCAGAAGTCGACACGACCCAATCAGGCGGAACCCCATATGGTCCCACTGCTGTGGCGGGAGCCGAAAGTATGCGTCCCGTTGACCAAGTAGAGCGCAAGATAGCTAGGGACTTCGGAAGAAGGATTGCGGAGATAACGAAGCTACTGACAAGGCCTTAAGACAGCTGTTCATAGACCATACCCAGCTACCCGAAGCAAGATGGTGAGCTGGATGAGCGAACCCGGAACCGTGAGAAAGACCTTCACCACCTTCATAGAGCGGCTCTTGTCATCGGCGAGCGGATCTCTTGGCGACCGGTCATGGTCTGACCGCCATTCTAGCATCTTCCGGCAGATTGGACAGGGGGCTGCGGTAAGGGCTGAGGCCAAGGGTGCCGAGGCTGCAGCTCACACTTCCGCTGAAACCTTGAGAGCCATGGGTTTCGAGGTTGAACAGAGCGGCAAGGAAATTGTAATCAAGTCAAGTCCAACATGGGAAAGGGTCCTCGAAAGGGGTTTCGAATTTGCGGCTCACGTTCAAGAGGTCTGCTGGACCCCGTTGCTCAGAGGAGTTAGTGAGAGAGCAGGCGCCAGGGTCAGAATAGTGACGTCGCTGAGCTTAGCTTCCATGGAGAAGACGGAACTTGAGTACAAGCTGAACAAAGCGAAGCAGGACCGCGACAAGGGAACTATCTCGATAGCCGAGTACTACAAACAGAGAGATGAACTCGAGCGGAGTATCGCCGGCCTGCCCAAGACAGGTCGCTACGAATTCGAATAGGACGCATCAGCACCAAGGACTGGTAGAGTCTGCGAGTGGATTGCACGGATCATTCCAGAAGGTACTTACTTAAGAAAGGAGTTCGCCCGCCAGACGTGCACGAGTCCATGGAGCAAGACCTTCTTGGAAGACAACGAAACTATCACCATCATCAAATCTCGACGTGCCATCAGGGATTATGATACTTCGAAGGATGTGTCCGACGAACTCATCTACAGAGTGATCGAGGCGGGCGGCTATGCCCCGAGTGCTGAGAATCAACAGCCCTGGAGAGTCATCGTGGTCCGGGACAAGAAGATTCAAGAATTCATTGGTCAGATCGCAGTGGACAGGACCGTTCAGCTCTTTGGCCGAGCAACTCCTCGTCAAGAACTGGAGCGTCGTCTCAGCTACATCGAATCGAAGGTCAGCCTTGAGAGAACGATAGACATACTTGTGACAGGTCAGAGATTCGAATACATCAAGGGGAAACCCGAAACCAATGGTGCACCTGTCCTTCTGGTCCTTGCAGTCGACCAGACTCACGTAGGCAACTCTCAGGCCACACTCAGAGGAACAGGAGGTGTCTTTGGGTGGTCATCACCTAGACACGCGGTAGTTGCCGGAGGAATGATGATGCAGAATATGGCTCTGGCGGCCACATCACTTGGACTCGGAAGTTGCG
>Ga0153915_10005998_pt1 | contig 11352 bp, 11 predicted proteins | sample Opewatmetagenome_2_FD_107003 | JGI IMG/M metagenome (GOLD analysis project Ga0153915, IMG submission 107003) | Freshwater wetland microbial communities from Ohio, USA - Open water 3 Core 3 Depth 3 metaG | ecosystem: Environmental > Aquatic > Freshwater > Wetlands | place: USA: Ohio, Lake Erie...
CTTTTTTCATATCGTCCGTTTTGAAAAAGACGTATGCGGCCTCACGCTTTTCCGGGATCTTGTATTGGTCCTTATGCTTTTCAAAGTAACTCCGGACGTCGGCGGCCTGAGGCATTTGGGTCAGCTCGACCTTGCTCTTTTCGAGCACCAGATATTCGATCTTGGCGCTTTCTTTTTCTTTCTCGTAGTTCTGCCAAACCTCTTCAGGCGTAATGGCGACGCCCATGGTGATCACCTGGATGGCCTTGTTCAGGATGATATCCTTGCGAAGGCTGCCTTCGAATTCGGACAGGGAGATCCTGTTCCAAGCCAGCCGGCGTTGGTATTCATTGAAGCCGATGAACTTTCCATCCTGCTGGAGGCCGGGGAAGCTTATGATTTTGTCGCGGACCTCCTCTTTCGAGGCCAGGAGGCCCATGTCCTTAGCCTGCTCGGAGAGGAGGACCTGCTCGATCATCTGCTCCAGCACCTGCTGGGGGATGTTGAGCTGCTCGATGAAACTGCGGTTGAGTTCTTTGAACTGGTTTTTTAGGGCTTCCAGCCGGTTTCTCAGCGCTTGGAAGTAGGCATCGGAGGAGATGTGAACTTTTCCGACCGAAACGAGCGCGCCGGTCCCGGCTCCTTCTCCCTTGGTCAGGCCGCCGCCCCAGACTACGAAAATGGAGACGATGAATGTCCCGATGACGATCCACAGGGTGGGCTTGAGCGATTTGACGTTCTTCCGCATCGTTTTTAGCATGATCTCACCTCAGACTGTTTTGGAGAAAGTTCGGTGACACACACCGAATGAATCTCATCGGCATCGCCCCAAATCTCGAATTCGGTGTGTGTCACCGAACTTTTTTTACGATTTTTCATGGTGATTCTTTCAGCAGGCTCCTGGCGATCACCAAGCGTTGGATTTCCGATGTCCCTTCGTAGATCGATACGACACGGGCGTCCCGGTAGATCCTTTCGATCTCGAACTCGCTGGAATAGCCATAGCCGCCGTGGATCTGGAGGGCTTGGTAGGCGATCCGATTGGCTGCTTCGGAGGCGTAGAGCTTGGCCATGGCAGCCTCTTTGGAAAATGGCTTGCCCCTGTCGAACAGGTCGGCGGCCCTGTACGTTAATAGCCGGGCGGCTTCCAGTTGGGTGGCGCAGTCGGCGAGCATGAACTGGACGGCCTCGAACTCGGCGATCTTTTTCCCGAACGCCTGACGCTGCCGAGCGTAGTTCAATGCTTCTTCGAGGGCCCGCTGGGAAAGGCCAACGGCTTGGGCGGCGATCCCGATCCGGGAATAATCCAGGCAGTGGAATGCGATCGAGGCTCCCTTTCCCTCTCCGCCCAGCAGGTTGTCGGCGGGGACCCGGCAGTCCTCAAGGATGACTTCAGCCGTCGGGGACGAATGTAGCCCCATCTTTTTTTCGATCTTGGAGACCCGGAGTCCCGGGAAGCTCTTGTCGACGATAAAGGCGCTGAGCTTTTTAAGGCCGGGCTCTTTCTCGGTGACCGCAAAGATGATCAGGGCGCCGGCTTCCGTGCCGTTGGTGACCCAGGCCTTTGTTCCGTTGAGAATATAAAAATCGCCCTGCCTTTGGGCCTTGGTTTTCAGGGCTGTAGCGTCGGAGCCGGCCCCGGGTTCGGTGATTGAAAACGCCCCCAGGAGATCGCCCTTGGCCGCCGACGGAAGGTAGGTCGATTTTTGCCGGTCCGTCCCGTATTTCAGGATGGAATAGCAGAAGAGGGATGAATGGACGCTCACGATGAGGCAGACAGTCGGTGAGACCCGGCTCAACTCTTCAAGGACGAGGCTATTGGAAACGGCGTCCGTTTTAATGCCGCCGTACTCGGCGGGGACGCTCATCCCGAGGATGCCGAGGCTTCCCAGTTTTTTGATGATGGCGGCCGGGAATTCATGCCGGTCCTCCAGTCCTTTAACCTTCGGACGGATGTCTTTCTCGGCAAAATCCCGGATCATGTCCCGGAGGAGGAGTTGGTCTTCGCTCAGCTCGAAATTCATCGCCGTCTCGTTTTTTTCTCGAACAGGGGGCGCAGCCGCGTGTAGGTCGTATCCAGGTCCTCGATGACGACCCTGGTCCGGCCGACAATGGGCATGAAATTAGCGTCCCCCGTCCAGCGGGGGATGAGATGGAAATGAAAATGATCAACGATGCCGGCGCCGGCGCTTTTCCCTAGATTCATCCCCAGGTTGAAGCCGTGCGGATGATAGTTCTTTTTCAGGATGTCCAGGGACATCTTGAGAAGGTCGGAGATTTCGTCGCTCAGTTCTTTGGCCGATTGCTCAAAGGAGGCCATGTGCTTATAGGGTGCGACCATCAGATGGCCGGGCAAATAGGGAAATTTGTTGAGGAGGATGAAACTGTAGGCTCCTCGATACAGAACGTGGCTCCGTTTGTCGTCTTTGAGGTTGCGGGCGCGGCAAAAGACACAGCCCTTCATCTGATCGACGTTCCGGACGTAGGATTCTCGCCAGGGCGCCGCGATGTATCTCATGGTTTGTTGATCAGTTCTTTGAGCAGCTTGCTCGGCTTGAAATAAAGAACTTTCTTCGGAGGAACCTTGACGGGGTCTCCGGTCCGCGGGTTCCGGCCGGAGCGGGAGGGCCGGTTCCGGAAGCGGAAGCTGCCGAACCCCCGGACCTCGATTTCCTCACCCTTGAGGATGGCGTCCTTGATCGTGTCAAAAAAGAGATTCACACCGATTTCGGCTTCCTGTTTGGGGATGTCCAGTTCCTTGGAGATTTTGTTGATGAGGTCGGCTTTAATCATCGGTTTTTTCCTCCTTTTTGTTGGCTCGTTTTTTGGGAGTCTTAATATTCTTAAGCTGGTCTCTCATCAGGTCGCCCAGAGTCATCCGGTCGTCCTGGGTATCCATGTATCTCTGGTATTCTTGCTTCTGGATGTCCATCTGGGCCTGCCGGAAGCTCAGGGAGATTTTCTTGTCTCGCGGGTTCAGCTTGATGATCTTCGCAGTTTTTTCCTCTCCGACTTTGAACGCCTCGGCGGGGTTGTCGATCTTCCGGTCGTCCAGCTCTGAGAGGAATACGACACCCTCGATGCCCGGCGTGATTTCGGCGAAGAGGCCGAAATCGGCGATGCGGACGATTTTCACATTGACCAGGTCGCCCGGTTTGTGCCTGGCAAAAAAATCTTCCCAAATATCCCCCTCCAGCTGCTTGATGCCCAGGGAAACCTTCTGCTTCTCGACATCGATATTCAGGATGACGGCTTCGGCCTCTTGGCCGACCTTGAGCTTCTGGGAAGGATGTTTGATCTTTTCCCAGGCGATATCCGAGATGTGGATCAATCCTTCAATGCCGGGCTCGATTTCCATGAAGGCGCCGAAGTCCGTGATGCTGGTAATCTTGCCTTTGACATGGGCCCCGGCGTTGTATTTCTGCTTGAAAATTTCCAGCGGATGGGGAGACGACTGCTTGAGGCCCAGGGAGATGCGCTTGGAGGTCGGGTTGACATCGAGAACGGTCACCGTGACTTCCTGGCCCGTCGCCAAAAGTTTTTTGGGATGGATCATTTTCCGGGACCAGCTCAGGTCGGATACGTGGACCAGACCCTCGACGCCTTTTTCCAGCTCGACGAAGGCGCCGAAATCGGTCAAGCTGGTGACTTTGCCGGACAGCTTTTGCCCGGTCTTGTACTTCTCGCTGATGTTCGACCAGGGGTCCGGGGTCAGCTGCTTAAGGCCGAGAGAGATCTTCTCATCCTTTTCGTTGAAATCGAGGACGACGACCTCCAATTCCTGGCCGACCTTAAGGAGCTCGGAGGGATGGCTCATCTTTCCCCAGGAGATGTCAGAAATATGGAGCAGCCCTTCCACCCCGCCGATATCGACGAAGGCTCCAAAACTCGTCAGCGACCTGACCTGACCTTTAACTTTTTGTCCCTGGGCGAGATGGCTGAAGACCTTGCGGCGTTTCTTTTCCTTTTCGTCCTGAAGGAACAGCCTCCGGGAGAGGACCGCATTTTCGCTCTTTCGGTCGAACTTGATGACCTTGAACTTGAAGCTCTGGCCGATCAGCTTCTCGGGATCTTTGACCATCCGGATGTCGGCGTGAGAATCCGGAAGGAAGGTGTTGATGCCGACTGAGACCGTGTAGCCGTTCTTGATCTTCTCGATGATTTTTCCGCTGACCCAGCTCTGGTGGTTGAAGGCTTTTTCCAGGACGTCCAGAGCCTTCAGGACGTCGGCGCTCTTTTTGGACAGGATGAAATAGCCTTGTTTGCGGTCGCTGCGTTGAAGTACGGCTTCGACCTCATCACCGGGGCGGGGCTTGGCCGGCTCGGCGTTTTCCAGGAATTCTTCCAGGGGGATCACCCCTTCGGACTTGAGCCCGATATCGACCAGGACATGGCTGGGCGTGACTTTGATGACCTTGCCCTTGATCAACTTGCCGGGGGAGATTTCTTTGGCGCTGAACTGGTACTTGTCCAGGAGGTGTTCATAATCCTCGGCCGTTATTTTTTCATCTTTGTCGGGGCGTTTCGTTATCTCTGACATTGGACTCGACTCTCCTCATGAGATTGTTGTTCGAAGTTCTGTTTGATTTTTTCGACAGCCTCTTCGATGGCTTCGGGCGGAGTGGAAGCCCCTCCCGAGATTCCTATTTTTTTTGCTCCGCGGAGCATTTTGGGCGTGATTTGGTCGGCGCTCTCGATAAAGTAGGTCCGCGGCAAAATCCGTTTGGAGATTTGGAAGAGCTTATACGTATTGGAGCTGTTTTTGCCGCCGACGATAAAAAGCGCCTGGACCTCCGAAGCGAGCTCCAATGTCGCTCGCTGTCGCGTTTGGGTGGAATGGCAGATCGTGTTGAAAACGCGCAGCTCTTCCGTTTTTTCGATCAGGGCCGAGACAACCCTCTCAAAGAGGAACAGGTCTTGGGTCGATTGGGCTAGGACCGCCCGCTTTTTTCTGAAGGCCAGGGTCGCCGCTTGGCTTTCGCTTTCGACGATGATCCCCCGGCCGCGGCTGTGGCCGATGAGGCCCTTGCTTTCAGGGTGCTCCCTGTTGCCGACGATGACGATCTCCAGTTGCTCTCGGGCCAGCTTAGCCACCAGTTTCTGGATTTTTTTCACGATGGGACAGGTGGCGTCCACCACCTCGATTCTTTTACTTTTGAGATGTCGGTAAACGTCCGGGGACACGCCGTGACTGCGGATGATCACCGTGCCCTCCTCGAGGTTGTCCAAAGCGTCCATGGACAGGATTCCCTGGCTCTTCAGGTCGGCGATCACTCGGGGGTTGTGGATGAGATCCCCGAGCGTGGAAACCTTGCCTTCTTTCCGGCGACGGGTTTCCTTGGCCATTCTCAAGGCTCGTTTCACTCCGTAGCACAAGCCTGTGTTCTTAGCGATGATGATTTCCATTTCTTATGAAATAAATGATGGACTATCCTATCTGAACGACAGCTGTTTGTCAATGCTAAGTGTTGATGAAACCTTGACTTAGAGGCAAGAGATCCGTTCCGAAACGTTCTCCTAACCGGGTTTTTTTCGGACCTTTATTTTAGAGCAGGATGAAGGAAAAGGCCTATCCCCTTGGACTGGACCTCGGCGGGAGAAGGGATGTTCGCTAGCTCGATGGTTTCGTCCGGTTCGAGCTCATGGAGGCTGGCCAGGATGGCCTGGACTCCGGCGAGATGGCGGGCAACGCGCAGCTTGAGGGGGATTCCTTCCGGGCCGTACGGCACAAACAGTCTTCCCAGGCGGGACGCCCGCTCATAGTATTTATCTTTTCCGTCCACGATCAGGGAGACCGTGGGCCTTCCCTTGAGGCGGCCATGCGAAGCATTCGGGGTTTCAAGGAGCACCGCTTTAATGCCGGCCGCATCACCCCATTCCCTGTGGGTTAGGCCGCGAAGGTTGGGCGGTGAGGCCTCCAGCCGGAATTCAAATCCTTCGGCCTGCAGCTCCATCTGGGCGATCGCGGCCAATTCCGACGCGTTCTCATGAAAGACGATGGCGTTGATCACGGGATACTCGGGTGCCGATTCATGGAGATCGATGCCGAGATCGATGCCCTCTTTTCGGATAAGGGCCATGATCGCGAAGGCCACTTTTTCAGTCAGATTGCCGGTGGCTTTTCCCGGGTAAGCCCGGTTGAGATTGCGCGCTTCGATGCCGGCCAGCTTTTGTCCCATGGGATTCGTATAGATGGTCGGGTCCGGCCACTGATGAACGGGATTGGTCACCCTGGATCCCAGCCGGAACCACCTTCGGCCCGTCGGGGTCTCTATGAAGAAGCGCTGCGGACTTCCCTCTTGGGGATCGCTGTGAGTGAAACCGCTGGCGTTGGCCCAGGGGATGATGACGGCCTTTCCCCGAGCCGCTCGGATCGTTTCGGCCAGGAGGATCGCCGTCATGAAGCCGGCCGGTTCGTTGGGATGCGTACCGCCGAGGATGAGGAGATTTCCTCCTTGGGCGGCGCTGTCGAAGATAAAGACTTCCGTGTCCCCGGCCGTGTCTTTGAGGGCCGGGAAATAATCGCTCAGCCGCTTTCTTGCCGTCAAGCCCGAGCCGGGGAAAATCTCGTCGTTTCGGCGCAGGCTCAGGAATTCGCGCCCGGAAAAGAACCCGGCGACCAGCGTCAGCCCCAAGAGCAGCAGGCCCGTCATGATGTGTTTATTTTTCATCCTACTCGATCAAGAGAAGCCTCAACAGGAACAGGATGAGCACGAGCACCAAGCTTGCTTGTTTCCAGAATTTTTTCTCGCGAAACAGGCCCCAGACGAGATGGATCGTGATGTAAAAAACGATCAGATGATAGAGAATGCGCATGGTCTTAGATGATCTTATCCAGCAGGGGAGCGACGAGCAGAACGCCGATCCCCATGGCCAGAATCAAAAAAGCAGGGACGACGCAGTAACGCAGGACTCGGAAAAAATTCTTTTCTCCGACCACTTGAGCCGAGAATCGAGCGGCCATGGCCGCAGGAGGCATGAGGTCTCCGATGCCGACGATCGCGGAGAGGGCCGAGGAGGTGATCAGAGCGTTTTTTTCGATCAGCGCCAACAGAAAAGGAACGCCGAGAACCGAGGCCGAACCGAAGGCCGAGACGCCTCCGAAGAGGGGCATGCTCACCGCGATGCTGAGATAGAGCAGGACCGGAGGCAGAGCCAGAAATGTCATCACGGCCCAGCCCCGTCCGCCGGTCAGGGTCATGACCTGAATAAACATGCCGACTCCGGCCAGGATGGAAAGTATGGGCATGGCCTCTGCCACGGCTTTCTGGGTGGCCTTGAAAAAGTTGAAACGCCGGCCGCAGAAAAGTCCGGTCAGGCTGCCGACGAAGAAAATTCCGGGCAGGCCGATATCAGGAATAGGGCCGATCCTAATATTCTGGAGGATCATCAGGACGAGGACAACGAGGAGGGGGAGGTAGAGGCGGAAGCCATATTTTTCCCTCAGCGAAGCGGGCAAAAGAGATTTTATCTCTGCTTCGCTCACGATCCGGAGGTCTTTGTAGCCCAGCCAGAGGGCGATGATGATGGCCGGCGGCACGGTGATGATGAGAAGCGGCAGCGTCAATCCCACATAGGGCATGTCCACGCCGCCGCCCATGATCATGACCAGGATGTTGACGGGAGGAGCGATCATGCCCAGGATGGCGCCCACGGCCGTAAAGGCGGCGGCTTTGAGCCGAGGCAGGCCGAGCTTGATCAGGACAGGCGCGATGAGCGGGCCCGTGCTCAGGACGGCCGCCAGCGACGATCCCGTGATCATCCCCGGAAACATAATGAGCAGCATGACGGTCAGGAGTAAGAGAACCTTGCTTTTATAAAAGGCCTTGAGGATCGCGGCCACCAGACTGTCCAGGATTCCGGATTCCTGGAGGACTTTCATGAAAATCATCGCCGCGGCGATGATGAGGATGATGTCGAAGAATCCGAAGGCCCCCTCGACGAGATGCCTTAGGGCGATGCCTTCGCCGCCGGCGAGCGAGCCAGCCAGCGCAGAAAGGGCCAAGCTGAGGCCCATGGGGAGCTTAAAAACCGTGGCCAACAGGATGAAAACGGCGACCATGAGGAGCAGGATTAAGGAGTCGGGCATGAATGGTTATTTAAATGCGGCCTTCAGCGGGCCGACGACATCCAGGACCTTGTCGACCTCGATCAAAGGGATGTGCTTGTCTTTGCAGATCTTCGTGAAGATGCCGTCTTTGTTCCCCGATTTGACGACGATCGCCGCTTGGGCCGAAGGCAGGTAATCACCGATCATTTCGTCCGTCAGCTGGCCGCGTCGGGCTTCCCCGCCGATATGCAGGCAGAGGAGGGGAATATTTTTTTTCTTCGCTTCAGCAAGCAGTTGGGCGATCCTCTCTTTCTCTTTGTTAGTGTCGATCCCCGCCGCACCCAATCCCTTCATGCTGGCCCCCAGGACCAGGATCAAGGTTTTGCGATTTTCCAGGTCTTTGCCGGAAGCAAACTTGACCAGCTCGGCTCTGAGCTCCGCTCTTTTAGCCAGCACGGAAGCCTGCAGCCCGTCTGCGCTCTGTCCTGCCGAGGTGATCAGGGCCGGCTGCTCGAATAAGGTTTTGGCGTCCTGTTTGGTGGACGAATGAGAGGCGACGGCAAAACAGGCTAGCAAGAAGGACAGGATCGTTTTTTTCCACGCCAACTTCATAGACGTCTCCTTCATTTTAATATCCGGCCCCGACGCCGTCCCGCCTGGAGTCCGCGCCGCCAAGGATAATCTTTTTAGGCTTGAGGATCATGAGGGCCTGGGCGCCGCCGAAATACTTATCGTAATCTTCCTTGACGGCAATTTGGTGGCCTAGGGTTTCGAGGGCTTTGAGCGTCGCCTCGGGGATGCGCGACTCTACCGAGACCGGCCGCGGTTTGCCGGCCACCGAATAGCTGAAGAACCGCGGTGCTTCGATGGCTTCGTCGAGCGTCATCCCGAAGTCGACGATGTTGATGATGATCTGCGCGAGCGAAGAGAAAATCCTTGTTCCGCCCGGGGAGCCGAGGACGAGAAATGGCTCGCCTTTTTTAAACATGATCAGCGGGCCCATCGAGCTGACGGGGCGGCGGCTGGGATGGGGCGCGTTTGGAGATTTGGGGTTGGTCGAGAAATCGGCCATGTGGTCGTTCAGCAGGAAGCCCGTCCCGTCCGGGACGATGCCCGTGCCGAAGAAGTCATTGATCGATTGGGTCAGGGAAACGATGTTCCCGTCTTTATCGATGACGCAGACATGCGTCGTATTTTCTTTTTTTTCTTGGCCCGGATCAAACTCGCCGTAGGGGTAGACGGCCGCCGTTTTATCCGAGGCAATTTTCTCCCGGATCCTCCGGGCATGATCCTTCGAGACAAGCCCGGCGACCGGAATCGTCACAAAGTCCGGGTCGCCGAGATAGTGTTCCCGGTCGGCAAAGATGAACCGCATGGCTTCGCTCAGGTGGTGGATATAGGCGACCGTGTTATGCCCCCAGGTCTCAAGCGGCCAAGCTTCGACAATATTCAGGAGCTGGAGGATGTGGAGTCCGCCCGATCCGGGAGGCGGAAGGGTGTAAATCGTGAAATCTTTGTACGTCGCTTCAAGCGGGACCATTTCTTCGGGCTCATACGCGGCCAGGTCCTTGAGCGTCATGATGCCTTCCTTGGCCCGGACGGCCGCAACGATCTTCTGAGCGATTTCTCCCCCGTAAAATTCCCGGATCCCTTTTGTCGTGATCAAACGTAAGGTCTTGGCCAGCTCGGGATTCTTGAACGTATCGCCGGGCTCATAGGCGATGCCGCCGTTGAGATAGCAGGTTGTCTCGCCCGCGTTTTTCAGGAGCTTTTCATATTCGTCTTTATTGATCGTGCTGAAGGTCGGGCTGACAGTGAAGCCGCCGTCCGCGATTTCGATCCCTTTCCGCGCCGCTTCGGCCAGGCTTCTTGTCCCGTATTTTTTCAGGGCATAGCTCCATCCGGCGAGCATCCCCGGAACGCCGACGGCCGTGCCGCGTTCGGTCCTCCATTGCTCGAGAGTTTCGCCCTTATTGGTAAACATCGTCGGGGTCGCGGCGGCCGGGGCTTTTTCCCGGAAGTTGACGGTCGTCACCTTTTTCGGTTTGGCCAGATAGATGACCATAAAACCTCCGCCCCCGATTCCCGAGGCAAAAGGCTCGGCGGCATTTAAAGCAAAGGCCGTAGCGACGGCCGCATCGACGGCGTTGCCGCCTTGCTTCAACATGTCCAATCCGGCCCGGGCGGCCAGCGGATGGGCGGCGACGACCATGCCTTTTTGTCCCACATAATTAAAGGGCGCGTGTCTGTCCTGAGGGGGCTCGGAGACTTGCAGTTTTTGAGGCCGGCATGAGGACAGGAATAGGGCGGCGATGAGGACGGCCCAAGCGGCGGACCGTTTCATGCGTTTTCCTCTTCCATGAGTTTCTTGAGTTCCTCTTCCTTGGGCAGGTCTTCGATCGAATTCAGGCCGAAATAGACCAGGAATTTATCCGTTGTCCGGTAGAGCAACGGCCTTCCCGGCGCTTCCTTCCGGCCTACGATTTTGATCAGTTTTTTTTCCAGGAGGGAATGCAGGGCGTAGGTCGAGTCGCAGCCCCGGATCGCCGAGATCTCGGGCAGGGTTACGGGTTGATGGTAGGCGATCGCCGAGAGCGTCTCGAGGGCTTGGTGTGACAGCTTCGACTTTCTTTCGATCTGGAGCAGTCTCCGGACGTAGGGGTCGAACTCGGGCTTTGTTGAGAGCACATATCCACCCGCGGTCTGGATGATACGGATGGCTCCATCGCTCGCGGCATAGGCCGCCACCAAGTCCTGGACGGCCTGGTTGATGTCCTGCTCGGGGACATCCTGGAGAACCTCTTTCATCTTCTCCGGCGTTAGGGGTTCGACCGATATGAAGATCATGGATTCGATGATTTCCTTGAGCTTTTCAGTCATGGGGTGCCTTTCCCTGAACTTCTTTTCGAAGCCAGACTTTGATCGTGTGGAACAGTTGTTCCTGGATGGCGATGACCAGACGGGCCTTGATCAGCTCCAGAAGACAGAAGAAGGCGATCAGCGCTTCTTCCATGGTTTCCTGTTCGCCGAGGTAGTCCAGGAAATCCAGGTAATGACGTTCCTTCAGGACGTTGATGATCTCTTTCATCTTCTCGGCCAGCGTGACTTCCTTGCCCTTGATAACCTTGAGATCCTCTCTCTGCTTCCGTTTCATCATGGTGAAGAACGACTCGGCCAGGTCGAACAGGGAGACTTCGATGAGGTCCAGGTCTTGGTCGGGGAGCGGCGACGTGAGGGCGGACCGCTTCCAAACCTGCATCTGCTCGTCCTCTTTTTCCCGGAGAACCTGGACAACGGCCTTGACCGCTTGATAATCCATGAGC
>Ga0153915_10005999_pt1 | contig 11351 bp, 9 predicted proteins | sample Opewatmetagenome_2_FD_107003 | JGI IMG/M metagenome (GOLD analysis project Ga0153915, IMG submission 107003) | Freshwater wetland microbial communities from Ohio, USA - Open water 3 Core 3 Depth 3 metaG | ecosystem: Environmental > Aquatic > Freshwater > Wetlands | place: USA: Ohio, Lake Erie...
ATTCGAACTGAAATGAAATGCAAAATCTTTCGTCTTAAATGCATTAGCCATTAAAGAGATGACTGATTCCTTGTCATGGTATTTGATAAAAACGGCAAAGTTAAGAGTGCTAAGATGACTTGTTAAACGACCGAGGGATGCACAGCAGCAGGAATAGAATAAAGGGAGAAACAGCATGAAAGAAATATGGGAATCAATCGGAATACATAAGCACCCGGAGGATAAAGGAATTTTGGGACATGTTGTCAAGCTGGAGTCAGGGATATATGCCTTTAAGGTCAAAGGATCTATGATGTGTTGCCCTCAGGACTGGGCCTCAAAGATCTATAATTATGAATCGCAAATCATCAACGACGATTAAACGGCAGACGATGCTTCTTGCCTCAGTTTTTATCGGACTTAAAGGATTAAAGAGAAAATTATGTAACAACTAATCAAAGATGCGAATCACAGGGGATAATGAACCCGCTAAGGGGAGCGAAAGAGCATCATTATGATGTTTTGTGCTTTCCCATCAAAATTGCACTAAAAATGTTCTTTGATACATCACTGATTCAAATTATTAAATAATATTTTTGATCTCTTAAAAAGAATTGATCGATGCGTAATTGTATTCATTAATAATCAAACAGGAGAGGTTGATAATATAATATATCAATCAAGAACACCTGTTGATGATCCGAAAAAGGTTTATAACAGGAGGTAATTTCAAAACTCAAAAAAGCATCAATTGTCATTTCGACCAAAGGGAGAAATCTTTTAATATCAATGCCTTTGAAAAATCCTGGCCCACCGCCCCGGGATATCCTTAGTTCAAAATCAACATTACTCCATTTCAATGCCGTCATCTCGCTAACTCTCATGCCGGTAAAGAATTCCGTTACAAAGAATAGGATATACCAATTGCCTCATAAATAAATGTTACCGAAGGAAGAGGGATGTAAGGCTGAATTTGGATTGACTCACAATGCTGATCCCCATATAATTCATCCACAAAAAAGCGAGTCCTTATCAAATGCCCCAGGAAATAGAGCGCAAATTTCTCATTAAAGGCGATTTTAAAAAATTTGCTTATAAGCAGGAACGAATCGTACAGGGTTATCTTTCTTCTGTTTCTGAGCGTATTGTGCGTGTAAGAATCAGAGGAGAAAAAGGTTATCTTACCATTAAGGGAATTAACAACCCATCAGGCGTTTCCAGGTTTGAGTGGGAAAAGGAAATCCCTGTAAAAGAGGCCGAAGACCTTATGAAATTATGCGAACCCGGGGTCATCGATAAAATCCGCTACGAAGTAAAATCGGGAAATCACATCATAGAAGTTGATGAGTTTTATGGTGAGAACCAGGGATTGATAATTGCTGAAATTGAACTGAACGATGAAAATGAGGCTTATGACAGGCCGGAATGGCTGGGGAATGAGGTGACCGGAGATAAAAGGTATTATAATGACAGCCTGTTGAAAAGGCCTTTCAGCAAATGGTAAAAAAGCAGACTGCTTTATTTGCACGTTTATACCTGCCTTATACAGGATAACTTATGGCATCAGACACAGCATTGTATGTTATCACATTTCTGACTGCCATAGGCGTGTCCACTTTTGCAATGGTCTCCGGGGGAGAGGGGGCAATAATATTCACTCCATTTTTTATTGCCATAGGCCTTAGCCCTCAACAGGCAATTGCAACTGCATTTGTAACCCAGGTGTTCGGCAAGACATCAGGGACTATCGGTTATCACCGGAAGAAAGGCCTGATACAATGGAAGCTGGTTGGAATACTGCTGCTGTTAGGCCTGCCTTTTGTATTCGCCGGCGCATTTCTCACGCACTTCCTTAAGTCGCCGTTCCTGCAATTCTTATTCGGAGTCATGGCAATATTTCTTTCGATAGCAATGGTTTGTTCGTTAAGGAAAAATGACGACAACAGGGAGTCTGTGGAAAACAGTGAATTGCTGAAATGGTCTCTTGTTCCAGCCATCGCCGGTTTTTTAACAGGGATATTTTCAATAGGATGCGGTACAATAAATCTGATCCTGCTGGAAAGGGTGCTGAAACTAAAGATAGTCAAGGCTGTTGCAACAGTGGTGGCTGTCATGGCCTTTACAGCCCTGGCCGGTTCCATTGTACATGCCTGTTACGGCGTAAGATGGGATATCCTCCCCTTTACCGCCGGAGGGGTCTTAATCGGCGGACAGATAGGACCCCGCGTTGCAAAATGCCTGGATGACAAAAATAAATCTTACATGATCAAGGCGCTCTTTATGGCACTGACAGCAATCGTCGGAATTATCATGATGGCCTCTTCGGGAATATTCTAACCCTGCATGGCATGCCATTTTCCCCTTGACACACAATTCTAATCTCCATATAGTTTTGTCTTAGAAAGGCAAGGTCTTATCATCTCATTTCTTTCAACAGGCGGGCGCCCGCCAAATAACGCGAGGTGGCGCGCATGTTCAAGAATCTTCCTCTTATTACACTGATAGCCGTTTTCGGCCTGTTGTCCGCTGCCCGGGTCTACCGGCATTTCGGTCGCAGGAGATTTCCGTTTGACTCATATTTATGTTATACATGGCTGTTCTTTCTTACCTTCCTGTGTGCGGAACTGATAAGCTACGCAGTCAGCATCTGGATTCTTGCGGTCATCAGTTTCTGGGCCATCAGGGAGTACTTCTCCCTTATCAATATCCGCCTCCAGGACCGGGTGGCGCTGGTGGGCGCATACCTCTCGATCCCGTTCATGTACTACTTCATCCAGACCGAATGGTACGGCATGTTCATCGTGTCGATACCAGTCTACGCCTTCCTGGCCATCCCGATACTGGTCGCGTGGGGCGGGAAGGAGACCGAAGGCACTGTGTTTTCCATCGGCGCGATCGACTTCGGCCTGTTTCTGTTTGTCTTCTGCATCGGACATGTCGCCTATCTCATATCGTACTCGGTCTGGATGGCGGCGCTGCTGATCCTCAATGTCCTGGTATGTGATCTGATTATCTTCCTGGTCCGGCATCGTTTTAAAAGCGCTGCTGCCCGAAAGTACTGCTCCTGTCTGTCGGCGATGCCTATAGTCATGGTCCTCTCGCTCGCCCTGTCAACCTGGACCGGTATCCCGCCTATACATTCGACCATACTGGCCCTGATGACACCTGTGCTGGTCCAGATGGGCCATCATGTCGGGCGTTTTGTCGAGGCCGATCTGGGGATTCAGGAAGACCTGCTGGTGCCGGGGCGCGGCCAGATCCTTGATAATCTGCAGTCGCTCTTCTATGCAGCGCCTGTCATGTTTCACTATATCCGGTACTTCCTGAAATGAGCGCACCATCCCGCATCTCCCGCACAGCGGTGGCATTACACCTGATACTCCTGCGCCCGTTTATGAAGGTGTTTTGTGGAATCAATGTAACCGGCCTGGAGAATCTGGAAGGACTGGACCAGGCCATCATCATAGCCAATCACAACAGCCATCTGGATGTCCTGCTCCTTTACTATCTCCTTCCGGCGAGTATGATCTGCCGCACCCATCCTGTTGCCGATCAGCCCTATTTTTCCCGGTCGGGATGGCTGTATGGTCTGGTCAACTTTCTGCTGAAACCGATCTGGGTCACGAGGGGCAAACGGGCCCGCGATTATGATCCCCTCAGCGGGGTCAAGGGCGCCGTCGACGACGGCTGCAGCGTGATCATCTTTCCCGAAGGGACCCGCGGCAGGCCCGGTGAGATGGAACATTTCCGGAGCGGCATAGGGCGGTTGATGGAGCAATACCCGAACCTGCCGATCGTCCCGGTTTTTCTTACAGGACCGGAACGGGCGCTGCCGAAGGCGAGCGCCCTGCTCCTGCCGTTATGGAACAACATCATTATCGGGCCTCCACAAAAATGTGTCGGCAGTCATCGCGAAATCACACAGCAGCTGGAGAGTGTGCTGGTTGATCTTTCGAAATCCGAACAAGCCCGCCGCCACAAGCGAAGGCTGCAGAAACCAAGCTCAGCCGGGTGCCTGGCTATACTCGGAATTGACGGTTCAGGGAAGAGCGCCATCTCTGCCACCATGGCCAGGCGGTTCTCGGAATCGATGCGCGTCTGCCTTGTCTCCGATGAACTGCGCCTTTTTGAAAACGGCAGGGCGAGGGACATACAGCCGTTGCTGTCAGAGAAAGTTCGGCAGCGAATAAGCGCCTACGCGAAGACGGTAGGTTCGCTGAAGCAGTACAAGATTCCCAAACTGGCTGAACTGTTGTTGAGGGACAGGCTGCTTAATGAGTCACGACGATGGTACTCGCCCGACCTGATCGTTATGGACAGCTCGCCGCTGCTCAATCTTATGGCCTGGTCTGTGCTATATGATCAGGAAGAGCTGGACAATGCTGCCTGTTCGACCGCGCTCGGCATTTTAAGCGGCCTTGCTAAAGATGTCAGCAGCAGCGACAGGATATTTAAGCGTTTCCCGGAACTGGCCCGGATGAAACAACTCGGCCTGACCCGCCTCTCCCTGCCCGATATGGTGATCCTGATTGATGTTGATTCGGCCACAGCCTGTCAACGGATCGAGGCCAGGGGGGAACAGCGTCAGGTCCATGAAACTGACGAAAAACTGGATCGGCTGCGCCGGGCCTACCTTCAGGTCTGTGAGGTTGTGCGAACGGATTGGCGCGTGCCTACAATGATAATTAACGGCGCCCGGCCGCTGGAGGGTGTCATGGAGCAGGCGCTTCAATTCGCAAGGGAACGAATTTTGAATGAAGGTTCATAAGAGCAACACCGCCGGCATGAAAATGGCGGCCGGTTTGATTGAGTAAGAATCTAAATGAACGTTCAACATTCAACGTCCAACATCCAACGTCGAATGAGAAGTATGAATTTTGCAGGGGCCGACTGCCGGGGGACCTCTTGGCCTTTACGTCTTTCCCTTGCGCCTTGAGCCCTGTGTCATGCGCCATTTTATTTAAGTTTCATAAAAGTGGAGTGAACACATGAATCCCCATATCGATGTCATAGCCACGACCATCTCCGGATCGATTAAGGACTGGGGAAAGGTCAAACGGATCGTTCCTCTATTCAACGGGCACGGACTGACGGATGTCAACCTGTGTACGGTCGACAGTCATGCCGAGGCGCGCCGCAAGACCGCGGAACTGATGAGCTCCGGCGGGAGGGTCATCATCTCTGCCGGCGGGTCAGGCACGTTCAACGCCGTAATGGAGGGGTGTTTTGATTCCGGACGCGATTTGAAAGACGTACGGATCGGGTTTCTTCGCAAAGGTTCGGCCGACCTTATCGGCAAGACCCTGGGCATGCCGGATGAGATCGAGGCGGCCATCGACGTTTTCGTGAACGCCATAAGGCAGGATAAGGTGGTCCCGTGCGACGTACTGCTGGCCTCAGACGTCGGGGGCGAGTCAAAGCCCCGTCGCTTTGTCGGCTACGGCGGCGCCGAGATATTCGGGCGCATTCCGCATTTTACGGAAAACCGTTTCATCAAATACTACAAGGGTGTGCTGAGCCTGCTGTTCGGCGACCTTGGGCCGTTTTTTATCGGCGCCAGTGTGGCGACAACAGATAAGCTCATACGCACGATAGGACGGAACAAGCGACAATGGAAGATAACGGTTGACGGCCGGGAGGCTGCGGTTGACCGCTACCACGCCATCATAATCGTCAATGGCGATCTGGGGCCTGATATGCCTTTTGCCAAAGACGAGGCGCTTGGGTCCGGGAAATTCTATGTATTCACGATCGCCGACCGGGGCGCTTTCCGCCTAGTCCGGCAACTGAAGCATGCCTGGGACGCCTCGATAATGAACGACCCGGAGAAGTGGGGCTTTGGGGCATTCACCGTTGGAGAGAAATTACTATTGCAGCCTTTGGAAGGCGGCGAGTTCCCTCTCAACACCGACGGTTCGACAATGGTTTGCCACGGTGGCGTAGATGTGACAATCTGCGACCGGATATATCTCCTGTCATCATGAGCCGGGTCAGCCCTGCCTGTCAGGTTGTACGCAGGGACCCATTAAATGTGCAACCCGACATCGGCCATCTTTAACGGCAACACTTGTCGCCGGCTGTTTTTCCCTTGACACTCAAGGCTGATCTCCATATAGTTGTGTCCCGATGAGGGTTAATCATGTTAAATTCTACAACATCCTCCCATAGCTGGCAATTCTTCCGTGCCGGCGGCTTTGATCAGGTTAAACTTACCACCGGCGCCGACCTGATGAACCTGGATCAGCTCGACCAGAAGCTGTGGGTCGCCCTGGCCTGCCCCACCAACGGCCTGGAGTTTGACTCAAAAACCCTCGCACTCATTGACACAGACAAGGACGGACGCATCCGCGCCCCCGAACTCATCGCCGCGGTCCGGTGGGCCGGCTCAATGCTTAAAAATCCCGACGACCTGCTAAAAGGAGGAGATTCGGTTTCCTTTTCCGCCATCAACGATGCCACACCCGAAGGCAGACAACTTCTAGCCTCGGCAAAACAAATTGCCGCCAACCTTGGCAAGAAGGACGCCGCCGTCATCTCGCTTGCGGACGCTTCTGACACTGACAGGATTTTTGCCGAAAGCACCTTCAACGGCGACGGCGTTATAATCCCCGAATCCTCTGAGGATGATGCCATCAGGGCCGTCCTCAATGATATCATCGCCTGTCTGGGCGCCGTGACTGACCGTTCCGGCAAACCGGGAATTGACCAGGCCAAGGCTGACATGTTTTTCGCCGAGTGCGTCGCGTTCGATGAATGGATGAAGCATGCTGAGTCCAACGCTGAAATCATTCTGCCTGTTGGTGACGCCACCTCCGCTGCCGGCGCTGCGATAAAGGCCATCAAGGCCAAGGTGGACGACTATTTCGGCCGATGCCGGCTCGCCGCGTTCGACCCCCGTTCCGTTGCGCTGCTCAACCGCAAGGAGGAGGAATATCTCGCCATCGCTGCCGGCGACCTCAGCATCACCGCAGCCGAGGCGGCGAACTTCCCTCTCGCCCAGGTCGCTCCGGGCCGGCCGCTCCCGCTCAAAGGCGCGGTCAACCCCGCGCATGCCGCTGCCCTGGCCGCCCTGCAGGCCGCCGCAGTAAAACCGTTGCTGGGCGACAAAGAGGACCTCACGGAAGCCGATTGGATCACATTGCAGGCGAAACTCGATGCCTACGACAACTGGACCGCCGCCGGGGCGGGGGCGGTCGTAGAAAAAATCGGCATCAATCGCGTCCGCGAGATCCTTGCATCGAAGGCCAGGGACACCATTGCCGGGCTGATTGCCCGGGACAGGGCGCTCGAACCGGAGGCCGGCGCTATTGCGGCCGTCGAGCAGCTGGTGCGTTACCACCGCGGGCTTTTCAAGCTGTGCAACAATTTCGTTTCGTTCCACGATTTTTATGGTCGCAAGGACAAGGCCATCTTCCAGGCCGGCACGCTGTATCTGGACCAGCGGAGTTGCGACCTGTGCCTAACGGTCGAAGATGCCGGTAAACACGCCGGGATGGCCGCCCTCGCGGGCACATACCTTGCTTATTGCGACTGCATACGCAAAGGGACCGGAGAAAAACTTCAAATCGTGGCCGCCTTCACCGACGGGGACTCGGACAACCTCATGGCGGGCCGCAACGGGATCTTCTATGACCGCAAGGGCCGTGACTGGGACGCCACAATAACCAGGATTCTTGACAATCCAATCAGCATCCGTCAGGCCTTCTGGTCTCCCTACAAAAAATGCCTCCGCCTGCTTGAGGAACAGGTTGCCAAGCGCGCCTCCGCAGCGGGCGATGCGGCTACACTACGTATGCAGGTCGCCGTTGCAACCGGCCAGCCCTTGCAGGCGCCGCCCCCGCCGAAGAAGATGGATGTCGGCATGCTGGCGGCGATAGGACTGGTCCTGAGCACGCTGCTGGCCGCCCTCGGCGGGATCTTCGCGGCCTTTGTAAAACTCCCGCTCTGGCAGATGCCGCTGGCAATTGCGGGCATCCTGATCGCAGTTTCCATCCCCTCCATGATCATCGCGTGGCTCAAACTGCGCAAACGCAATCTTGGCCCGATCCTCGACGCCAACGGCTGGGCCGTGAATGCCAATGCGAAAATCAACGTACCCTTCGGCGCCTCGCTGACCAGGGTTGCCGCACTGCCGCCCGGTGCGCAACGCGACCTGGTGGACCCCTTTGCAGAGAAACGTCGACCATGGAAATTGTATGCGGCGATCATGGTAATCCTGCTGCTGGCAGGCTGCTGGTTTTACGGGAAGCTCGACAAAATGCTGCCCGGCAATATCAAGAGCACGACCGTCCTGGGCATCAATGCGCCTTCCTACGTTCCGCCATCGCCTGCGGTCAACACGCCGGCCTCCCGGCAACCGCCGCCCGTTGAAGCGCCCAAACAGTAAATGCCATTTAAAATAAGGTGACATGCCGGATGGATAGAAGAAAATTATGGACCGGGGATTTTTTAATCATTACCCTTACAAACTTTTTTGTTGTTTTAAACTATTACCTGTTGATGGTGACCATCGCCGCATTTGCGATGAAAAATTATCACTCCTCGCCAAGTCAGGCAGGGCTTGCTTCCAGCATATTTATTCTCGGCGCGCTTGTTGCGCGGCTGTTTTCCGGAAAAGGCATTGAACGTACCGGCCGAAAAAATATGCTCAATATGGGATTAATTTCCGGGCTGGTTTTGAGCTTATTATATTTCAGGATTAATGGCGTTATATTTCTGCTTGTTATCCGCTTCCTTCATGGCGTGACGTATGGCATTACGAGTACGGCAACCGGGACAATTGTTTTAAATGCTATCCCCAGGGAAAGAAGCGGCGAAGGCATCGGCTATTACCTGCTGAGTTTTACGCTTGCGATGGCTATCGGTCCCTTTTTAGGCATGTTAATCAGCCGGCACGGCAGCTTCAGTATGATTTTTGTTACCTGCGCAATTTCAGCCGCATTCAGTCTTACAAGTATATTCTTCCTTTCAGTGCCTGAAATTCACCTGACAAAAGAACAGTTGGAGGAGATCAAAGGATTCAATATTAAAAAATTTTTTGAAACGAAGGCCATCCCCATTTCAATCGTTTGCGGAGTTATGTACTTCTGTTACTCAAGCGTCCTTTCCTTCCTGATTTCCTATTCAAGAGAAATCCATTTAGAGGCTGCAGCCGGTTTCTTTTTTGTCATGTTCGCTATAGCGATATTTTTATCGAGACCCTTTACCGGACGATTGTTTGACTTAAAAGGTGAAAATCACATAATGTATCCGGGAATTATAATATTTATGATCGGCATGATGATTCTCAGCCAGGCCCATTACGGGCAGACCCTTTTATTGGCCGGGGCCTTTATCGGGTTTGGATTGGGAGTCGTGCAGTCCGGCGGACAGGCGATTTCCGTTAAAGTAACTTCGCCGCACCGTCTCGGGTTAGCGAATTCAACCTTTTATATATTCGTAGACGTATCGATCGGAGTCGGGCCATTCCTGTTAGGATACTTTGTTCCTCTTATCGGTTACAGAGGTGTATATACAGGCATGGCAGCAGTTGCAGCCGCCTCCACGTTTTTATATTATATATTGCACGGGAAAAGGGCAGCACTTAGAAGGCCGGGAAACACAGCGACGAATTAAGAGCGAATGCGCTTTTCTTAAGCATGGCATCAAACCTGAGACGCCGCAAAGAATGCGCTTCGTATAGTCTTTTGCACGGCGCCGGCCTGGCCGGTGCAGTCTCCGAGGAGAATGAACCGGCCTGCCGTGCCTGAGAACTTCATGGCCTCATACATCTTAGGCTTAAGCCCGGCGTAGATTACCACGCTGTCGGCCTTGATCGATTTTTCACTGCCAGCGGCTGGAAGGATACCGGCCGGTAACCCTGCGGCAGACGGACTGCCAGAGGATCTGGCGGCCCCATTTCAGGGGGGCATAGAGTTTAATGAAGGAAGTCATTTCACGGATTACGCCGAACCTCTCAGCCGGAGGAAGGTGTTTCAGTGCGGCGCGGAGATCCGCCTCATGGGGCCGGCCGAAGGCTATTTCCATCGGATTCCACTGATCGGAACATCGCCTGACTTCGGATGCTATCATGCCGCGGTAGACCTGCCGGATGTCTCCGGAGCCCCTGAAGGCCTCAACGGCGGCCTCGCCCGCTATGGCGCCGGAATGCAGTGCGCAACTCATCCCTTCGGCAATCATGTTGAAAAAACCCGCCGCCTGCCCGGTTATAAGGACCCTGCCCTTGCCGAAGATATACCGGTTGATAAGCGAGGGGCCGAAATTGGCCTTAACGATCTCAGGCGACTCGGCTGGGCCCAGCCTCACATGATGCATGCGTTCAAGGTATTCCACCACCCGCCGGTGGCGGATGTCAAAATTTTCCCCCCTTAGAAAACCCACCCCCACTATCTGCCTGCCATCCCGGGCGTGGCTCCAGGTGTAATGGCCAAGTTCAGCGTTGAACCAGAAATGAAAATAACGGTCATCCAGGGGACATTCAATTATGGAGTGGAACTTCTGTCCCACCACAAACCATGGTATCCGGCGCGCATACTCAGGATACAGCGCCTTTACTACGGATAGACTCGGGCCGTCCGCGCCTATCACGAAGGCTGCACGGTAGCTGACCGGCTGACCATCCCGCATGGCGGCAACGTCAACATGTGTTCCCATGTCCGCAAGCCCGGTAAATTCAGTCCGGTCATGGATCTCCGCTCCGCTCTTAAGCATGGCCCAGTGATCCGCGTACCTGCGGTGCAGGTGAGGCGTGGGGCCGCTGTCAAAATCCATGGAAACAGAACGCATGCTGGGAAAATGGAACGTTACTCCTCTCGCCGAGGAAGGCGTATGCAGGATCTCTTTGGGAAGGGGTCCGAAATTCTCTATAAGGAACCTGTGGCCGCGAGGAGAGAGAATGCCGCTGCAGGGCTTGTGGCGCGGAAGCTCCCTGCGTTCAATGGCCACTGTCTCGTAGCCGGCGTCAACCAGACGCTTGGCGCAGGCCGCCGCGGCCAGTCCCGTGCCGACTATAAGGGCATCCACGTTACGCGTTCCGTTGTGCAGTTCTTTTATCACCGCTCATCCATTGGCGCCAGTTCCGTGATATGCACGGTTTCAAGGCCTGACAGGTTCTTGAAAAGCAAAAGGTCTTCCATGTCTTCCGCCACAACCCTGGCCGGACGGTGCTTGTGCAGTATCCAGCGGACCTGCTCAGCCGCGTCAACGCGGGCAGGCCAGGTTCGGTTGCGCATACCCGCCGCGCCGGTCGGGATCGCCGCTCGCTGGAGGCTTGTGTTGATCCTGCACCCGGTCTCAAGACGCATCCGGTCGTAGAAATGAACCAGGCGCATGTAGTCTGCATGATAACCGCGGGGTTCAATAATATAGAGGTC
>Ga0153915_10006001_pt1 | contig 11350 bp, 11 predicted proteins | sample Opewatmetagenome_2_FD_107003 | JGI IMG/M metagenome (GOLD analysis project Ga0153915, IMG submission 107003) | Freshwater wetland microbial communities from Ohio, USA - Open water 3 Core 3 Depth 3 metaG | ecosystem: Environmental > Aquatic > Freshwater > Wetlands | place: USA: Ohio, Lake Erie...
CCCATCTTTAAAAGGACGCTCGCAAGGAAGACGCTCCCTGCCGTGGGGGCCTCGGTGTGGGCCGCCGGCAGCCACGTATGAAAGGGGAACATGGGCACCTTGATCGCAAAGGCGATGGCAAAGGCAAGGAAGACCCAATGCTGGAAATTGACGCCGTAGTCCCTGAACATGGCCTCGGGGATGCTGAATGTGCCTGTGACCAGATAGATGGCGATAATGGCGACAAGCAAAAAAACGCTCCCGAAGAGTGTGTATATAAAGAACTTTATGGAGGCGTAGTCCTTTCTGGGACCGCCCCAAATGGCTATCAGGAGGTACATGGGGATAAGCATGGCCTCCCAGAATATGTAGAACAGGATAAAGTCCAGGGAGCAGAAGACCCCGATCATGGCTGTTTCCATGATAAGCATGCAGAACATGAACTCCTTGACCCGTTCCTTGATTGCAGTCCAGGAGCACAGGACGCATATGGGGGTCAGGATCGTGGTAAGGAGGATAAGAAAGATGGTGATCCCATCGATCCCAAGGACATAATTGATGTCGTATGACGGTATCCAGGGGAGAAATTCGCCGAACTGGAAGAGTTGTGTATCCTGTTTGAAATCAGCAAAGAGAAGGAGAGATACAAGGAATGTAATGATGCCTGTTATCAGGGCTGTAACCTTTATATCGCGATCATTCTTCAGAAATAGTATGATGATCCCGCCGATCAGAGGGAGAAAGATAGTTGTAGAGAGTATTGGAAAACTCATGGGGTTCATTAATAGATAATTGCCGGTCATCTTAAAGCCCTTTAAAACCGAAGATTATAAACCATGTGATTAAGACAAATATTAACAGCGCAAAGCCTATATATGCCTGTATCCTGCCGTTCTGGATCTTCCTGGTTATCCTGCCTATGCCCCTGACTCCATAGGCGCTTCCATCAACCGCATTATCAATAACCACCCTGTCGAAACCGTAGGCAATGTCCGCGTCCTTAAAGAGACACCTGAGGCCGAGTGTCCGGTAAAGTTCTCCCCAGACCTGGTCAACCTTGGCGATCACGACCTCGGCAAATTTCATAAAGAGCCCGCATGCCTTGCGATAGAACCAGTCCACATCCAGGTTGATCTTGTCCTCCGGGGTAAGTTTCTTGACCAGAAGGAAAAAGATAAGGCCGGTAAAAAAGAGTATCTGAAGCATCTCGGAGATATGCAGTCCTGTATATGGATGATACTCAACAGGGAACGGGAGGAGATCATATAATAGTTTCGGGTATACGCCTATTATAAAGCAGAGCGCGGATGTGATGCCCATTGCCCAGAGCATATTCTTGGGCGGTTCCTTTACCTTTATTGGGGCGTCTTCCTTTCCGAAGAACGCGAAGTATGTCACCTTCAATCCTACGGAGAGAAACGTACCGATGCCCGCAAGGTTCATAAAATTAACGAGCCATAGATGGCCTTCTTCATGGGCGGCAGCCACGATCATGGACTTGCTGACAAACCCGCTGAAAAGAGGGAAGCCTGAGATTGACACAGCGCCCACAATATAAAATATCATTGTAAGAGGCATGTATTTATACAGGCCGCCGAGTTTTGAAAGCTTTGCAGTGCCTGCCATATACAGGACTGATCCTGCGCCCATAAACAGGAGGGCCTTGTAAAGGATGTGCGCAAAGGCATGGGCGCAGGCCCCGTTAACGGCCATCTCGGTCCCAATGCCGATTCCGGCAACCATATAACCGACCTGACTGATGATGTGGTAGGCGAGCACGCGTCTTATGTCATTTTCGATCACGGCATAAAAGACGCCGTACACCGTCATTGCGGTGCCTAAGATCGCCAGTATCCCGAAGCCAGGAAAACCCCTGGCAAGGACATATACCGCTGTCTTGGTCGTAAAGGCGCACATCAATACCGCGCCCGTAACAGTCGCTTCAGGATAGGCGTCCGGGAGCCAGGCATGAAGGGGCAGTACCGCCGCGTTCAGGGCGAATCCCGCAAGGATCAGATATTCCGCAAGGCCCGCGTTATCCGGGAGTATCCTCTCGAATGCGAGAGTCCCGGTCTTATAGTAATAGAGGATGATGCCGGTAAAAAAACAGAGTCCTCCGAAGACGTGCATAAGGAGATACCGGTATCCGGCATCAGTTGATTTTTTTTCTTTCCTGTACCAGATAAGGAACACCGATGAAAAGGCCATGATCTCCCAGAAGATGAATACCGTAAGGTAATCCCCTCCGAAGATAGCGCCGAGAGAGCCTCCCACATAGAAGCTGCCTGCTATATGATGTCCGTCCTCCTTGACGTGGAGGCTATAGATGGCGCCTATAAAGGCCATAATGACAAAGACCCATGCAAAGACAAGGCTCAGTTTATCCACCCTGCCGAAGATAAGGCGCACGTCAAGAAAACTTAAGATTCCATAGATCCCTTCCTTCATGGAGGCAACAGCAATGATGGACAATATCGGGATAAGGAGGATAAAGAACTGCCTTGCCCTGCCTTTCAGAAAGGGCAGGAGCAGGCTTCCTGCAAAAAAGAAGATGGCAGGATGTATCCAGCTATTCATAATAATCCTCATCTTTGGAAAGGAACAGATGGGCAATTCCCTTCCCGATCTTTAAAAGTAGAAAACATCCCGCTATGGCGAAGAAGGTCCAGTAGGCCCGTATCCTGTCGATAAAGTAATGACCGTGGGCCTCGTCCCTCGGGAGGACCAGGTCGCATAGGATAATGACTGCAAGGCATCCGATAAGGATGTTCCTTAAGGGTCTTATGTTTTTTTTCAGGAATTCAATATATTTTACGAGATCCATTAATCATCCCTTTTAAATTTATGCTATCATCTGTCAGCATTCAACTGTCAGCAAAACCCTTTATACCAATTAACTGACTGCTTGATCGCTGACCGCTGAAAGCTCTAGCCAGGCATAATCTGTCCGATCAGATGTGTAAAAAACTGCGGGAAGATACCGATGCCAACCGATATCAATGCTGCAAGGACAAGAGGAATCACCATGGTCAAGGGGGCCTCCTTGATGCCCTGCCTGTTCCACCCTCCATTGTTCCCCTTGAAGAACGCCCTTATTGTGATAGGCACGAAATATCCCGCGTTAAGCATCGTGCTTATCATGAGCATGATCACGATGGGGAGATTATGTATCTCCATGGCCCCGTTTAAGAGATGCCATTTCGTGACAAACCCTGCCACAGGAGGCACGCCGATCATGCTAAGCGAGGCTATTGCAAAGGCCCCCATGGTAAAGGGCATGGCGTAGCCTATCCCGTCCATATCGCTTATCTTCTTCTTGTGGGTTGCAACATATATGGCCCCTGCGCAGAAAAACAGTGTTATCTTGCTGAAACCGTGGTTTGCAATATGTATGATTCCACCAAGAATGCCGGACTTGTCGAGCAGGGCAACCCCCAGCACAATATATGAGAGTTGGCTTACCGTGGAATAGGCAAGCCTCGCCTTAAGGTCATCCTTTGTAAGCGCTATCACGGATGCCATGAGGATCGTGAATGAGACAAAATAGGCGGTATAGATACCGAGATGGAGATCATTGAGTATGCCGGTTCCGAACACTGAAAGCATCACCCTGACAATGCAGAACACGCCGGCCTTCACAACCGCTACAGCGTGGAGCAGGGCGCTGACGGGCGTAGGGGCCACCATGGCGGAAGGCAGCCAGTTATGGAGAGGCATGATAGCGGCCTTTGCAAAGCCTAAGATAAACAATACATAGGTGACGGTAATCCAGAGGCTATCCGCCCTGTTTGTAAAGATGCCGGTTGTTATATTGTCGGAAAAATCAAGGGTCCCTGTCATGACATAGGTAAGGACCACTGCAGGAAGCAGCAGACCCTTTGATGTACCCATTAGATATACCATATACTTTTTTGCGCCTGCGTAGCCTTCTTCATCCTGGTGGTGGGCGACAAGCGGGTAGGTAAAGAGTGTAATCATCTCATAAAAAAGATACAGTGAGAAGAGGCTGCCTGAATAAGAGACCCCCTGCGCCCCAAGTATGGCAACGGCAAAACACATATAGTATCTTGTCTGGGCGTGTTCCTTCAGGGATCTCATGTAGCCGATATTGTAAAAGGTGGCGAAGATCCACAGAAAGGAGGATATGATCCCGAAGACAAGGGAAAGGCCGTCCACACGGAAATTGATGGAGATCCCCGGCGCTATGGAGGATAGTGTATACACGATCCTGTTGCCTTCCCATACTGTGGGAATCATTGCAGCGACGGAGATAAAAGTGAGGATCGAACCTGCTATGGACCAGAACTCGCGTACGTTCGCCCTTTTCCTTGAAAACAGGATCAATATGGACGTGATCAGGACGATAATGATCGGTATGAGCGGTTTTATGGATTCAATAACCATGGCTTAATCCTTCATCTCCTTCAGCTTCTCACCCTCGATATGTCTAAACCTCCTGAAGATTAAGAGGATGACGCCCAGGGCAATAGCCGCCTCTGCCGCCGCGATCCCCATGATAAACAGGGTAAAGACCACGCCATAGGCATTGTCCGGGTCAAGAAACCGGTTCAAGGCGACGAAGTTCAGTCCCGCGCCGTTAAGTATAAGCTCTACAGAGATAAGCATGCCGATAAGGGTCCGTCTGAACGCGATGCCAAGTATCCCCGCGCAGAGGAGAAAAACGGAGATAAAGAGATAGATGTAAAGATTATTATAGAGGAATTGGCCTGTCATTTTTCCCCCTTTGATAAAAGGGCAAGCATGATCGCCCCTATGATCGCGACAACAATAAGAAGAGAGATCAGCTCAAAGGGAAGGGTAAGCTTATCAAAAAGGACCCTGCCGATTTCCTTTGTCGTTAAGCCGAAATCCTTAACCCCAGCCTGAATCCAGTCCGTTCGCATCAGCACCTTGTAAAGGAAGATAAAGGACAGGCTGGACACGATAAGGGACGCCGCGAATTTTATTATCCCCGACCATTCCCCCGGATGTTTATACATGGGGCCTGCCAGCATGATTGCAAAGGCAATGAGGATTGTGATGGCGCCCACATAGATGAGTATCTGCATCATGGCAAGGAAGGGCGAATTCAGATAGATATATAGTCCTGCAATGCCGAACATGGTAAAGACAAGACCCATAAGGGCGTATATGAGAGATCTGGACAGGACGGTGACGAGCGCGCCGATAATGGTCGCCGCTGCAATGGCAAGAAATATGGAATCGGGAGTATATGCGCCGATCCTGGTCGACACTGCTGTCGCAAGCGATATCAAATCAGCGAAGTTCATATCACAGCCCTCCTCTTCTCAAATTCCTTAACAAGGTCCCAGCAGAAATCCGACCTTTTCAAACCGACGGGGTTATAATCCGCTGAAAAGGCAAGCGCCCCGACAGGGCATGTCTCAACGCATATCCCGCACTGACTGCACGCGGTAAAATCGAGGATGTATGCTGTCGCCGTCTTTTTCTTTTCCCCTTCGCGTTTCTCGCCTTCCACCTTTTTAATGGCGTTGGATGGGCAGTTGCGCTCACATATGCCGCAGGCAATACATCTTGTGCGGTCTGGATTTTCATCAGCCAAGAGTTTTGTATGGCCCCTGAACATGGGCGTTATGTCTATGACCTGTCGAGGGTACTGGACCGTGACCACAGGGCTGAAAAATGCCTTGATGGTTATCCACATCCCGGCCAACAGGGAGATCGCGCCTGTTATGATTTCGATGATCAGTTTCATAACAGTCCTGCTCCTCCGGCACAAAAAGGATCATATATAATGTTGAGCATGCAAGGCATCATAGTAATTTCAGCAATGCTCCTGTCGCAATAAGGTTCAGGAAGGACAGGGGCATTAGTATCTTCCATGAAAAATTCAATAATTGATCAAAGCGCACCCTGGGAAATGTCCAGCGGAACCACATAATGACAAAGACAAGGAAATAGGTCTTCAGGAAAAACCATACTATCCCCGGAAGGATCGGCCCGTTATAACCGCCCAGGAAAAGGGTTGTCGCAACGGCGCTGACTATCACTATGTTCGTGTATTCCGCCAGGAAGAAGAGGGCAAAACGCATGCCGGAATACTCCGTGTGAAAGCCCGCTACAAGCTCGCTCTCTCCCTCAGGGAGGTCGAAAGGCGTGCGGTTTGTCTCTGCCACACAGGCAATGAAGAATATGATAAATGCAATGGGCTGCAGGAACACATACCAGAGCCCTTTCTGGGCCTCTACTATATCATTCATTGAAAGTGAGTTGGACATGAACACAACGGCAAGGACGGAAAGCAGAAGCGGGATCTCATATGCAATATTCTGTGCAACGCTCCTGACAGCCCCGATCAGCGAATACTTATTGTTGGAGCCCCACCCGGAAATAAGAATGGATAAGACCGAAAGAGATGAAAAGGCAAGTATTACCAGTATCCCTACATTCACGTCCATTACCTGGAGACGCGCGTCAAAGGGTATCACTACAAAGGATACAAGTACCGGGACGAATATCAGGATAGGCCCAAGAAAGTAGAGGGGTTTTTCCACATCTGCCGGCGTGAGAAGCTCCTTTCCGATGAGCTTGATTGCGTCCGCGATAGGCTGGAGAAGGCCGAAGGGGCCTACCTCCTTGGCTGCTATCCTTCGCTGCATATGGCCCGCAACCTTTCTCTCCGCCCAGGTGAGGAGGAGTGTGCTTACCGTGATCAGGGTCAGTATCCCGGTCAGGCCGATAATCACCCGGATGTTCGCCATTCCGACTATGTTGATGACTTGCTCTATCACCTGTCTATCTCCGGTATTATAAGGTCAAGACTGCCAAGGATGGCTATGGCGTCCGCAATAAGCGTCCCCTGTGCGAGATGAGGGAATGTCATGAGGTTGGAATAGGAAGGGACCCTCCACCTCATGCGGTACGGTGTATCGCTTTCGTCGCTCACAATATACACGCCCAACTGCCCTCTCGGCGATTCCACTACATGATAGGCGTCGCCCTTTGGAGGTTTCAATTTTTTTGGGACCTTCTCGGCATTAAAAGGCCCGGCAGGCAACTTCTCAAGGGCTGCGCTGATGATGCGAAGGCTTGTCTCTATCTCTCTCATCCTTACCATGTAGCGATCCAGGATGTCTCCGTTCTCGCCCACAGGGATTTCAAAATCCATATCTCCGTATGCAGCGTAGGGTTCAACCTTTCTCATGTCAAAGGGCATGCCTGTGCCCCTGATGACCGGGCCTGAACATCCGAATCTGCGGACCTTGTCTCTTTCAAGGATTCCTACGTCTTCCACCCTGTTTATAAATATGACGTTTTTGGTAACCAGTTTCTCATACATGGGGAGTCTTTTCCACATCCGTTTGACGAACGCCCTGGTCGCGTCCATAAAATTATCATCAACATCATTATAGAGCCCGCCAAAGCGGAAATAACAATAGGTCAGCCTTGATCCGGTAATGCCTTCCAGTATATCCAGGATGTTTTCCCTGTCGTCAAAGCCATACAGGAATGGAGTCAAACCGCCCAGGTCTCCCAGGAAGGCCCCCAGCCAAAAGATATGACTCGCTATCCTGTTCAACTCACACGTGATAGTCCTGACGTATTGAGCCCTCTCAGGGACAGCAATAGCGCAGAGCCTTTCAACGGCAGCGACATGCGCGAGGTTGAAATTGAGGGAGGCGAGATAGTCCATCCTGGCCGGATTGGGAAGGAACTGTGCGTAGCTCCTGTTCTCCGCCATCTTCTCGTGCATCCTGTGGAGATAACCGAGTACAGGGTCAGCGCTTAATATATATTCTCCGTCCAGTTTAAGAATAACCCTGAGAACCCCGTGGGTGCTGGGATGCTGAGGTCCAAGATTCACTGAAAAGGTGTCTTCCTCTTCATGAGGTATGGGAAAACTGAGCAGCCTTTTATCATCCTCGCTGACCGGGACCCTGTTTTTGCGCAACGGGTAGGAATCGATTCCGTCATGGAGAAAAAGGTAAGTCAGATTCGGGTGATTTTCAAAATAGACACCGAAAAACTCATGTATCTCTCTTTCATACCAGTGTGCCATGGTGTAGATGTTTGAGATAGTAGGGGCAGAGGGTTTGTCCGGTGTAAGTTTAATGGTTGTCTTTATACGGAATAATTCGGTGTGGTTGTTGAAAAAATATACGAGTTCAAGATAATCCGCATAATCAACACAGCAGAGGTCTTCAAGGTAGAAGCCTTTATCATCGAAAAACTTTATAACCCTCAAAAGGTTTTCTTTACGCGCCTCTATGGCGAGATGGTAACCCCTTTCGGGGTATGATGCCTCTGCGACATTAATATCAGTTATCTCAGACTTGATATCTTCGAGCATCTTTTTCACCACTTCGCCTGGGGGACAGGAAAACGGCGCGTCCCTGTAATCTTTTCTTCAAGCTTCATAAGCCCTTCCAGGAGCCCTTCCGGTCTGGGAGGACATCCGGGGATATAGACATCAACAGGCACCAGGAGGTCAACCCCTTCAACAACATTGTATTGGCCTTCAAAGACAAAGGGTCCGCCGGATATGGCGCAGTTGCCCATGGCGATGACCCATTTGGGCGAGGGCATCTGTTCATAGAGGGTGACCAGGGTGGGCGCCATTTTTTTTGTGACGGTGCCGGAGACTATCATGAGGTCGGCCTGTCTGGGCGTTGCCCTGAAAAGGCCCGCGCCGAAACGATCGATATCAAAACGCGCCATGGCCGTAGACATCATCTCAATAGCGCAGCATGCCAGGCCGAAACCCAGGGGCCACAAAGAGTTGGCCCTCGCGAGGTCCAGCACCTTTTCTACTAAAGCGAATTTTATGATAGGATCTTTCGTTTCCAGGTAAAGACTCCTTTTCCCCACGCATATATCACTGCCAAAGCCAGGACAGCAATGAAGACAAACAGCGAATAGAATTCATAAACATTGCCGCCCCTCGTGTAACTTACTGCAAGCGGGAACAGATAAAGCACATCCACATCAAAGGCGATAAAGATCAGGGCATAGATATAATAGACCGCACTGTATCTGATCCATGCGCCTCCGAAGGGATCAACGCCGCATTCATATGTGTTAAGGGTCTTATTTCCCCTTGTCCCGGGGGCAATTAGAGTTGCAATCAATAGCGGGGCCAAGGTAAATACAATGGCCACAATAAGGAATATGAATACCGGGTAAAACTCTGAAAGTGTCTTCATCGCTCTTATCTAATCGATTCAAGGGTGAACAGGCATAAGCGTTTCACTTGAATGCCTGTCACCTTGAATCCCCTTTCCTTTTAAGCCATCATTTTTTCGGCTTAGGGCTTTTTACAGCTTTTGGCGGCGGTTCCTGTCTTGGCGGCGGTTCCTGTTTTGGTTGTGAATCCCTGGCAAGCCTGTCAAGGAAATCGGGATCAATTGTCTCACCCAACTCTTTGGCCTTGTTAACATCATCGAATGCGGCTCGGTAGTCTTTCTTTTTCCAATCAACTACAGCTCGATAAAAATATGCCTTGCCGTTCTTGGGATCCAGTTCAATCGCCTTGCTGTAATTCTGGCTAGCCAGGTCCAACTGGTTTGCTCCATTATAATAATCGCCAAGGTAAATATAGGCGCTGACATATCCGGGATTTATCTCCAGCGCCTTGGTAAAATCAGATACTGCCGATTCTTTTTCCTCCTTGTTGCCGTAGGCAGTTGCCCGACCAAAATAGGCATCAGCGGATTTAGGATTAATCTCCAGCGCATTGGTAAAATCAGATATTGCCAGGTCAATTTTTTGTTTGTTATTGTAAGCAGTTGCCCGACCATAATACGCATCAAAGGATCTAGGACTCATCTCCAGCGTTTTGGTAAAATCAGATATTGCCAGGTCATAATTTTGCATGCTGTTATAAACAGTTGCCCGGCCATAATAAGCATCAAGGGATTTGGGATTCAGTTCCAGCGTCTTGGTAAAATCAGATATTGCCAGGTCAAAATTCTGCTTTGCAAAATAGGCCTTCCCGCGAACGGCATAAGCAAAAGCCGTTTTGGGCGATATTTCCAGCACCTTGCCGGCATCAGATATTGCCGTGTCATAATCGCGTTTGCCAAGATATGCCTGGCTGCGGAATAAATAACCATTAGCGGATTTTGGATCTAATTGCAGCGCCTTTGTAAGATCCGTTATGGCGGATTCATAATTTTGTTTCCCCAGGTATCCAATCCCTCTGCCCAAATAAACCTTGTCAGATGCCGGATTCAGCTCCAGCGCCTTATTGAAATCCGTTATGCCCAGGTCATACTGACCCTTGCCGCAATAGGCATATCCCCTGCTGCTGTAAGCATCGGCAGACTTGGGATCCAGTTCTATTGTCTTGGTGAAATCAAGAATAGCAAGATCATTTTTATTTTTTGCATAATAAATAATCCCACGACTATAATAAACCCCGCCGCTAACCTTGGGATTTAACTCTATGACCTTGCTGTAGTCTGATGCGGCTTCATCAAGCAGTCCTTTTTGATTGTATATAAGGCCCCTGTTAAGAAAGGCATCCGAGGCTTGAGGGTTGATCTCGATGACCTTGCTGAGATCGGCTATCGCCTCGTCATTCCGGCCCATTTCCTTATAGACAACGCCTCTGTTGAAATAGGCATCCTGATAGTCAGGGTATATTTCAATGGCCTTGCTGTAATTAATTATGGCATCGTCATACTTGCCTTTTTGCAGTGAAGTATTTCCCTTGTTGAAATAGGGTCCGGCAAGTTTTTCGTTTTTATTTTTTGAATCGGCGGCAGAAGCAATTGCAGCGCACCCAAATATTGAAAAAAGAAAAAGTATCAAGCAGAGTTTATTGATTGAGTTTAATTTCATAAAGACCTCCATAATATAGATATCCTTGACGGATAATATAAATTTGATCAAACAGAAAAATTTCTACTATATATAGACCGCGCTGTATCCGACCCAGGCCCCCTCCGAAGGAGTCAACTCCGTATTCACTGGTGTTAAGGGTTTTCCATTGTTCCGGGGGCGATTAGACATGCAATCAATATGGGAGCCAAGGTAAATACGAGATAGCTACAAGATCGTCTATTCGCCGGGATCTATTACTCCTTATGAAATCCATTGTCAAACATCTTTTTATGGAATCTATTTTGATGTCATAAAAACAGGGGCTTTACTTTATATGCAAGATTCTAACCGGACAACACTGATGAGATGTCGATATTATTTAACAAACGAACCTTAATAAATTTTCCTGATTGAAAAATGGATTAACATGTACTAATGTTCAACAGCAATGTCCGGTTAGGATCTTGCATAGACGGATCCTCAAGGCATGGGAGGCCCTTTTTTTAAAGATGAAATGGCTTAAATGCAATATTCCGGCATAAGACGCCATAAAGCGGGCGGAGAG
>Ga0153915_10006002_pt1 | contig 11350 bp, 7 predicted proteins | sample Opewatmetagenome_2_FD_107003 | JGI IMG/M metagenome (GOLD analysis project Ga0153915, IMG submission 107003) | Freshwater wetland microbial communities from Ohio, USA - Open water 3 Core 3 Depth 3 metaG | ecosystem: Environmental > Aquatic > Freshwater > Wetlands | place: USA: Ohio, Lake Erie...
CATAATAAATGAAAGATTTTTTAAGAACAATTACACTAAGTTCCACTGACCTGCCTGCCATCCGCCTGCAGGGAAGGCACAGAGTTTCACAGATAGATGAAATAAAGTCCTCTGTAGGACTCTGTGAATCCCCTGCCTACCCTGCCTACCGGCAGGCAGGTCAGTGGATCTCAGTGTAATCAGTTATACATCAACCTTATAACAACAATATGAACAAGATTATTTGTACATTCTTTGCGACTTTCATGCTCCTTATATCAGGGTGTTCAGATATGAAAAAAAACATTAATTACCCGGGAAATCCTGAACCATTAAAGCAAAATGCCTATATCAAATTACCTTTGGGTTCCATAAAACCTGAAGGCTGGCTTAAGTCCCAGCTCCAGGCGCAAGCTGAAGGTCTGACAGGCAATATTGATGATTTCTGGCCCGATCTTGTTAATTCCTCATGGAGAGGCGGCAATGGGGAAGCCTGGGAAAGAGGTCCCTATTACCTTGATGGATTGGTCCCCCTGGCCTATTTGCTTGATGATCAAAGGCTCATGAATAAAGTTAAAACCTGGATCGAACCTGTTCTCGCCAGCAGCAGCGACACTGGCTGGTATGGGCCAGCAAAGAACAGGGACAGATGGCCATTGGCTGTAGCCAATAAAGTGCTCATGCAATATTATGAGGCAACAAACGACACAAGGGCGATCGAAGTTCTGAAAAATTATTTCAGGTATCTGCAGAAGACTCCGCCTGACTGGCCTGACAAAGAGTGGCGCGGAGTGAGGGCGATGGAAAATGCGGTTACAGGGTATTGGTTGTACAGGCATACCAAAGAACCCTGGTTACTTGATGTTGTGAAATCAATTCAGAATAACAGTTTCGACTGGACAACATACTACGAGAAATTTCCCTGGGATTCCGCTGCCTCTGCCGATAAAAAGATACCTCTGAACTGGGGTCCTGAGGGTCTGACGGCACACGTTGTGAATAATGCTATGGCAATAAAATATCCTGGACTCTGGTATCAGCAATCCGGAGATGGAAGATTTAAAAATGCTGTTTTTGACGGGATCAAAAAGTACGACCTTAATCATGGCCAGGCGGGAGGCCGGTTTTCAGGTGATGAGCATCTCTCGGGTAAAAGTCCGGACCGGGGTACTGAGCTTTGTTCTGTGGTAGAGTATATGTATTCGCTTGAAGAACTTTATGCAATATTTGGTGACAATAGTCTCGCCGACAGACTTGAACTGCTGGCATTCAATGCATTGCCCGGTACGACTACTCCCGATATGTGGGCTCATCAATATGATCAGCAATCCAATCAGGTTCTGGTAAACGGTGATGAAAGGTCCTGGAGTACAAATAAAAATTTCTCCAATATATATGGTTTGATGCCAAATTTTGGCTGCTGTCTGGCCAACATGCACCAGGGATGGCCAAAATTTACAGAGAGTCTCTGGATGGCAACCAATGACAATGGACTGGTGGCGGTGGCTTATAGTCCATCAACAGTGAAAGCTAAAGTGGGAAAAGGGAATGAAGTTACTATTAAAGAAGAAACAAACTACCCATTCAATGGTAAAATCCATTTGAAGATCATATCTCAAAAACCTGTCAGATTTTCCCTTTACCTGCGAATCCCGGGATGGACTGAAAGCGCCTCCATAACATACAAGGGCAAGACTATTACAGGAAATCCCGGATCAGATGTTAAACTTTATGCAAGGTGGGATCCGGATGACGAAATTACTTTGGAAATCCCAATGAAAGTCAGGGTTGAAGCCAGGTATAATAAATCATTATCTGTTCTGAGAGGTCCGCTTTATTTTTCTCTCAGGATCGATAAAGAATACAGGAGTGTAAAGATCAACTATGATAACTTTGCCTATAAAGGAAGCGTCGACTGGGAGATCGATCCTGCAAGTCCGTGGAATTACGGATTGATGATTGATAAAGCTAACCTTGATCGAGGTATTAAAGTGGCTGAAAATGAAGTTAGTAAATATCCATTTGCCGATAAAGCAGATATGATCTGGTCGTCCGATTCGTCAAAATATATTCCATGGGACAAAGATGCTGCGGTCGTGATAACAACACGCGGAATGAAGATACCGGAATGGACCTTAAAAAACAATTCAGCCGACATTCCGCCTATAAGCCCTGTAATTCCTGAAGGTACCGCTGAAGTAATTCAGCTCGTTCCCTATGGCAGCGCCAAACTAAGGATTACAGAATTTCCGGTGATGGATCTGGAAAAGGTAGTTGATATTTTTTCACCCCCAACCCCCTGAAGGGGGCTATTAAACAATCGGAAGAACCCCCCTTTAGGGGGGCTGGGGGGCAAAACATAGAGTTACACGGAATTGTTAGAGCGGATCAGTTTTTTCTTTGAGCCATATTTTTTCCTCACCTGAAAGCCAGGGACTCAGCTTTTCATAAACTTCCTTATGATATAAATTCAGCCATTTGATTTCTTCTTTGTTCAGTAATGAGCTATCGATCAACGATTTATCAATGTAGCACAAGGAAATGGTGTCAAATTTCAGGAATTGCCCGAATTCCGTTTCTTCATCCTCGTAGCACAGGATAAGGTTTTCAATTCTTATTCCATATTCACCCTCCCGGTAAATAGCCGGTTCATTTGAAATAAGCATCCCCCGCTCAATAGCTGTCTTATTATTGGCAGGGCTTATACTTTGGGGCCCTTCATGGACATTAAGGCAAAAGCCGACCCCATGTCCTGTCCCGTGACCGAAATTCAGCCCTGAGTCCCAGAGAAATTTCCGGGCGAGGGTATCAAGCTGGTATCCGCGTGTCCCAGCCGGAAACTTTGCCAGCGCAAGATTAATGTGGCCCTTAAGAACCAGTGTGAAATCCTTCTTCTGTCCCGCTGTCGGAATACCTGTAGAAATGGTTCTCGTAATGTCGGTAGTGCCATCCATATATTGGGTACCGGAATCAACAAGGAGAATTCCATTATCTGTAATTTCCGAATCAGAACCTCTCACAGGTGTATAGTGTGGTAAAGCAGAATTTGCGTTAAACGCAACGATAGCAGCAAATGAGGCCCCCAGAAAATCTTTTTGCTGTGACTTGAATTCCAGAATTTTATCTGCGAGCATAACCTCAGTTAAGGAGTGACTGGCCGGCCGGTTTTCAAACCAGTTAAAGAACAAGGTAAGGGCTATCCCGTCTTTAATCATTGCTCTTGAGATGCTGTTAATTTCAGTTTTATTCTTGACTGCCTTCAGCCTTGATGGGATACTTATATCCTCAATAATGTTCAGTTCTTTTGAGATAGAATTGAACAACGAAACAGATGTAGTTTCAGGATCAATGAGAATTGTTGCTTTTTCCGAAATTGCTGAAATAATTCCGGAAGTCTCTTCGTAAGGCAAAATAACAATACCAAGCTCATCGAATTCAGCTGAAAGCTTTACAGGGATCTTATTTTCATTTGCAAAAAAAAGAATCTGTTTGAGCCCGATCAACGCAAACGATATAAGTAAAGGGGTGTATTTCACGTCGTTGCCCCGAATGTTCAGCAACCACATTATATCATCAGAAGATGTAAGCAGATGATAGTTGATATTCCGCTCTTTCATTTGTTCCCGAACCTCTGCAATTTTTCTGGCTCTTTCTTTTCCGCATAGCTCTACAGGATGATCAAATCCTATGGAATCCGGCATTGCAGGACGATTTGCCCACAGATCAGTAATGAAATCACAATTATTATTTATCCTGATCTGTCCTGGTTTCAGTTTCTTATCAAGTTTTCTGAACCGGCTTATTGAAAAAATCCTTCCGTCCAGGCCAATCGCGCCTTCCGGCTTAATTGATTCTGCAATAAAATCGGAATAGTCGCTGCTCTTGTATGTTTCAGGCTTAATCAGGCGGAATCCGGATCCTGCAAGCTGATCCTGAGCCTGAATGAAATATCTTGAATCAGTCCATAACCCAGCAAAAGAATCAGTTATCACAACAGTGGCTGACGATCCGGTGAAGCCTGTCAGCCATTCTATAATACGCCAGTGACCAGGGATGTTTTCCCCCAGGTGGGGATCGGAAGAAGGAATGATATAAGCATCTATGTTATTCTGATCCAAAGCAGCCCGTAGAAGAGCAAGCTTTTCAGCAGATTTATTCATAGGTTTTTTATCTCATTTACCAAATTCTGGAGAGTGGATTTTGCATCCCCGAATAACATTCTGGTCTTGTCGTTATAAAAAAGCATATTTTCAATTGCGGCATACCCCTTTCCCATTCCGCGCTTCATTACGATAATATTTTTAGCATCCCGCGCCTTTACTACTGGCATGCCATAAATCGGGCTTGAGGGATCATCTTCGGCTGCCGGGTTTACTACATCGTTTGCACCAATGACCACAACAACGTCCGTATTTGGCAAATCGGGATTAATCTCTTCACTCTCAATCAGTTGCTCATATGGTACGTCTGCTTCTGCCAGCAGGACATTCATATGTCCGGGCATCCTTCCTGCCACAGGGTGGATTGCGTATTTCACCTCCACCCCCTTTTCTTCGAGAAGCTTATCGAGTTCATGGCATACATGCTGAGCCTGAGCAACAGCAAGTCCATAGCCCGGAACTATAACCACTTTTTTTGAATAAGCGAGAAGAACTGCAGCATCGGAGATGGAAATTTCTTTTACTGTTCCTCCTGCTTCTGAAACTTCCTGACCACCTCCGCCGAAAACACCCACTATCACATTCAGTAAAGAACGGTTCATCGCACGACACATCAGAACAGTAAGTATCGTCCCTGCCGAACCTACAAGTATACCACCGGTAAGCATTGCCTGGTTGTTATAGAGAAATCCACCCATTGCCGCAGCAACCCCTGTGAATGAGTTCAGAAGTGATATCACCACTGGCATATCAGCGCCTCCAATGGGCATCACAAACAGAACGCCGTAAACTATTGCTACGGCAAACATTATATAGATATATACTGACAATTCAGCACTGGCTTTTACATGACGTGTCATAATAAAGACAATGAATCCTATCAGCACGGCAAGTATTGTCAGGTTTACATATTTCATTGCCTTAATCCTCAGATCACCGATCCACCCGTCAAGTTTTCCGAATGCTATCATACTTCCTGCCCACGATATAGTACCAATCATCAACCCAAGCAGGATTGCCAGTACATGACCGTTTGCCATGCCCGACCTGGCGATCAGTTCAGGACTTACGTGCGGAAATTCCATCATCGAAATAAGCGCCGCAGCAGCGCCTCCCATTCCGTTAAAGAATGACACCAGCTGAGGCATTGCCGTCATTTTAACCCTTTTGGCAATTGTCCATCCGATTGCAGTTCCAATTACAATGGCAACCAGTATTAATGGTATGTTGCCAATGTGTTCCCCATCTTTTTTATGAAAAAGAATTGTAGCAACAATTGCAAAACCCATCCCGAATGCCGCAAGGATGTTACCTCTGCGCGCTGTAAGCGGGTGACTAAGCATTTTTAATCCGAAAACAAACAGTACTGAGGCAATTATATAAGTAATCTCCAGTATTGAGATGCCAAAAGGAAATTGAGATATTTCGCTCATCATATTTTGAATTAATGAGTCAGATCTGGGTGATTACTTTTTCTTTTTAAACATTTCAAGCATCCTGTCGGTCACAACAAATCCACCGACTACATTAAGTGTACCAAGCACAACCGCCAGAAATCCAATGATCATTGAACCGGTCGTTTCGGCATGTCCCATTACAATTATTGCTCCTATTATCACTACTCCATGGATTGCATTGGCGCCCGACATCAGGGGTGTATGAAGGATGGCGGGTACATGACTGATAACCTCAATGCCAAGAAATATTGAAAGTATTACGATAAAGATTGCCTCCCGGTGCTGCAAGAAAAATCCGAATATATTCTCCATGATGCATTATTTAATATTAAGTATCTGCCTGATTCTCTGGGATAAATATTCTTTTTTATGGATTGCTGCAGTAGCATTGATTATTTCATCATCCATATTAAGAATCAGGTTGCCCTCTTTGTCAATTATGATCTTCAGCAGGTTGATAACATTTGAACCGAACATCTTGCTTGCATCAGCAGGCATTTCTGAAGGATAATCCGAGTTTCCGATTATTGTAATACCATTAACAATAGTTGTCTTATCATTCGCAGTCAGTTCACAGTTGCCTCCGGTTGACGCTGCAAGATCTACAATTACCGATCCGGGTCTCATGGCAAAAACGGTCTCTTTGGGAATGAGCAGAGGAGCTTTTTTGCCTGGTATCTGTGCAGTGGCGATTATCACATCCGAAACAATGGCATGGCTCTGTATGAGTTCCTGCTGTTTTTTCTTAAATTCCTCAGTCTGCTCAACAGCATATCCTCCGGCTGCAGCGTCTTCTTTTGCACCTTCAACCTCGATAAATTTTCCCCCAAGGCTTTTTACTTCCTCCTTAACAGCGGATCTGACATCAAAAACCTCGACCATAGCACCGAGCTTCCTGGCTATGGCTAAAGCTTCAAGACCTGCAACCCCGGCACCAAGTATAAGTACCTTCGTTGGCTTGATCGTTCCTGCAGCTGACATGAACATGGGAAAAAACCTGGACAATGAAGAAGCAGCTGCAAGTACAGCTTTATAGCCTGCCACTGTAGCCATCGATGACAGCACATCCATCGACTGCGCCCTTGAAATCCTCGGGATCAGGTCAAGTGCAAGTATAGTGAGACCGTGAAGCCGTGCCTTTTCAAGCCAGTCTCTGTTCTGCAAAGGATTTAAAACCGTGCAGATAACTTGTCCTTCACGGAAGGAATATACATCCTCGTTTACAGGAGGATTAATTGAAAGAAGCAATGAAGATTCCGAAATAACTCTTTTCCTGTCACCTACTGATGCACCGGAAGACTGGTAATCGGCGTCTGCTGCAAAAGCTCTTTCCCCGGCACCTTGTTCAACAATAATATTGACTCCCAGCTTTTTAAGAATGGCAACTTCACCCGGAAGCATTGCGACCCTTTTTTCTGCTCCCGATTCCTTTAGAATGCCTGTTGTCATTTTAAAATTTTGTTTGGAGTTTGGCGTTAAAAATTAATCACCAATATAATAACAATAATTTATTCTTTACCAAAGAAATTGCTAAGCCAGAACTTATTGGCTTCATTCCTTGAATGTACTGCCTTGTTGCCTCCCCAGCCATGCCTCTCATCCGGGTAAAGCATGAACTGGAATGATTTACCTTCTTCCTCAAATTTTGAAATAAGCCATATCGAATTCTGCATGTGAACATTATCATCCACATCTCCATGTGTCATAAAGAGCTTCCCTTTATAATTCTTCACCCAGGTCAGTGCCGACCCGTCTTTATATCCCTCCGGGTTTTCCTGAGGAGTATCCATAAACCGTTCAGTATAAATATTATCATATAAATGGTAATCGGTTACGGAAGAGCCCGCAAATCCATGTGTCCAGTAGTCGGCGCCTTTAGTTAGTGCAAGACATGTCATGTATCCGCCGAATGAACTTCCGGTAATGCCCATCCTGGTTCCGTCTACGTATGGTTTGGTCAGAAGCCATTTCACGGCGTCTTCATAATCAAGTATCTCCCATTTACCGAGCGAACGGTAGAGGTAGTCAAGGCCTTTTTTGCCGAAATGACCTGATCCCCTATGGTCGACGGTAAAAGTTATTATGCCATTCTGTGCATACCAGGAAGGATTTTCACCCTGCCACCTGTTACTATAGATATTCTTTGAATCAGGCCCTCCATATATTGTAAAAATAACAGGGTACTTCCTGGATTCATCAAAATTAAGCGGATAGGTGATTATTGCCGGCATATCAAACAAACCATCTGAGGTTTTAATCCTGAGTAATTCAGCTTTTGAATTTCTGGCAGGATTGAAAGATGGCTGTTCAAATTTATATACCTCCCTGACCTGTTTTCCCTTCTTATCATAAGCTATCATAGATCCCGGAGTTGTTATATTATTCCATGTATCGATAAAATAACTCCCTTTAGGTGATATGCTTACATTATGTGTCCCTGCTCCTTTCGTTACCTGCAGCAGGTTCTTCCCGTCCAGTCCGACCCTGAAAAAATGGTTGTCTGTAGATTCCGGACCGGTGCCTGTAAAATAAACAACCTTTGCATCCTCGTCAACTCTCTCAATACTGTTGACTCTCCAGTTGAAACCCGAAAGCTGGGAAATGAGTTTCCCGTCCCAGCCATAATAATAGAGATTATCCCAATCGCTCCTGTAGCTTTTCAGAATAAATCCGGACCCATTTTTCATTATGTAAACATTTTCAAAGAATTCGACCCAGGTTTTCCTTGACTCAGTATAGATCGTCGTAAAATCACCTGTTGAGGGATCAGCAAGAATAAATTTCATATCGTTCTGATCGCGGTTAAGCACCTGTACTGCCAGCTTCCTGCTGTCAGGTGTCCAAAATGGCCATGCGATGTACTGATCAACATTATAATCGGTTTTAACCCAGGTTGTTTTTCCCGTTGAAATGTCGGCAATCCCCATTTTTACCTTTGGATTAGGATCCCCTGCTTTAGGGTAAGGAACCTGTTCGAGTTTGCCGTGCAGACCGTCAGCTTCATCAAGACGATTCAGGGTGAATATCGGAACTTCCGTTTCATCAGTGCGGAGGTAAGCTATTTTACTCCCGTCGGGTGACCACCAGAAGGCCGCATACCTGCTCGACCTTCCCAGGATTTCTTCCATATAAACCCAGGAGGAATATCCGTTATATATTCTGTCCGTTGCATCAAACGTTAAACGTATCTCTTTGTTTACCTGAAGATTGTATATATAAAGATCCTTGTTCTTCGTATATGCGAGTTTTTGTCCGTCAGGTGAAAAGCGGACATTTACCTCAGGCACTTCATTGTTGGTTAACCGGCGAAGCTCTTTATCTCCTTTTGTAAAATAAAAAAGATCATTATCCTTTACGATTACAACACTTTTCATATCAGGGCTCATAACGTCTGTATATCCGATAGATACTGCCTACTCCAAAGCTTCAGAAAGGATTTCCCTTTCTGACTTTTTTGGAGGAATAACAACTTCCTTACCCGTCTTTATGTCAACGCTTTTAATAACCGGATTCTTTTGAGCATCAAAAGTTTGAATAAGATAATGAGTATCATCTGTCCAGCCCGTAATCCTTACCATGTTTCCGCCACGCTGAGGCATCTGAGAACTCATATGGCAAGTCAGCCCAAAAGAGAATATTAAAATAATAGTGAATTTAAGGGAGGTAAATTTTTTCATAGTTAAAATTCTTTAGATTAAATGTAAATATCAGTGGACAAATTTAACTTTTTTCATTTATGAAATTCCGGACACTTATCATTTATGGATGATCTCACCGGGCAAACAGGAGCAATGGTTTGTAAAAGTACTATCTTAGCCGGTTGACTTAAAGATTTTCTCAAATGAAACGCTATCTGTTTATAATTTCAGGTATTTTCCTGTATTTAATCAATGCTAATAGCCAAACCGTAAAATCACCAGGTGAATTTCTCGGATATGAGCCTGGTACAAGGTTCACGTTTCATCACAAAGCTGTCGACTATTTCAGGTATGTGGCTGAGAATTCACCCCTTGCTGAATATCGGGAATATGGGACTACTTATGAAGGAAGGGTTCTGGGAGTCTGCATAGTTTCAAGCGAAGAAAATCTTGCCAGTCTGGAAGATTACAGAAAAAATAATCTGATAAAGGCAGGCCTTTCCGAGGGTAATTTCACCGGGAAACAAATCCCTTTCATCTGGCTTGCCTATAATGTACATGGAAATGAATCAGCAGGAATGGAAACTGCAATGAAAACCCTTTACACCCTTGTATCCGGATCGTATCCAGGTGTCAGTGACTGGTTAAGAACTTGTGTAATTATTATTGATCCATGCCAGAACCCTGACGGCCGCGACCTTTATACAACCAGGTACCTGAATTCACAGAACCTGGCAGCAAATCCTGATGGAAATTCATGGGAACATTATCAGGGGTGGCCCGGAGCAAGGACAAACCATTATATGTTCGATCTTAACCGAGACTGGACCTGGCAAACACAGGTGGAATCACAGCAAAAGATTTACCTGTATAATCAGTTTATGCCTCAGGTTTTTGCCGATTTTCATGAAATGGGAGCTGAATCTACCTTCTTTTTCCCACCTGGTGCAACTCCCTGGCATGAGGTTATAACTCCCTGGCAGCATGAATTTCATACTTTAATGGGAAAAGGTAATGCTGGATTGTTTGATGAAAAATCAAAACTCTATTTTACAAAAGAGAACTACGATCTTTTTTGTCCCAGTTTCGGCGATACATGGCCTATGTTCAACGGAGCTATCGGCTTCACATATGAGCAGGGCGGAGGTGGTCTTTCAGGATTGGCATTCAAAAGAGAAGCCGGGGATACTCTGACACTTAAGCAAAGAATTGAAGGTCACTTCACTGCTACAATGGCAACATTGAAGGTATCCTTTGAAAACCGGGAAAAACTTATTACTGAGTTTAATAAATTCTTCAGTGAGGGTGCCAGTAAACCTTCTTTTCAGTACAAGTCGATCATAATAAAAGGATCGAATTCAAAACCCGATATTGAGGATCTCTGTGAATTGCTCAGGAAGAATCAGATTAAGTATTCTTATGCGGGAAACACAGGAAAGAAATACAGGGGATTTGATTACCTGGCCAATAGCGAAGGGGATCTGACAATTGAAAAGGGAGATTTACTGATCAGCGCTTACCAGCCCCAGTCACGCTTTGTGCAGGTCCTGTTTGAACCCGACAGTAAAGCCAGTGATTCACTAAGTTATGACCTGACAGCCTGGGCACTGCCTTATGCTTATAACCTGAAAGCATTTGCGATCACTGACCAGATAAAGCCACTGGAAGAAAAGATCGAATCATTAAACATAACCAACCAGCCTGTAGCAGAGAAACCTTACGGCTATGCAATAAACTATTCAGGCTTCAGGGAACTGAAATTCATTTCTGCTATCCAGCTGAAAAACATTAAAACCAGATATGCCTTAAAAGCCTTCAATATAAACGGATCGACCTTTAACAGAGGCAGTTTTATAATAACACGAAGCGATAATGCCAACTATGAAAAGAACCTTGATCAGCTCCTGACTTCAATGGCTAACAAATACCAGGTAAAGCTTATTCCGGTTGCTTCCGGACTGGTTGATAAAGGAAAGGACTTCGGATCGGAATATTCTCCTCTGATGAAAAAAATGACCGTTGCATTGATGTGTGGTGAGGGAACATCCTCTGGCGCAGTGGGTGAACTTTGGTATTTCTTTGAGAGAGAGCTTGAATATCCTGTTTCCCTTATAAA
>Ga0153915_10006003_pt1 | contig 11349 bp, 11 predicted proteins | sample Opewatmetagenome_2_FD_107003 | JGI IMG/M metagenome (GOLD analysis project Ga0153915, IMG submission 107003) | Freshwater wetland microbial communities from Ohio, USA - Open water 3 Core 3 Depth 3 metaG | ecosystem: Environmental > Aquatic > Freshwater > Wetlands | place: USA: Ohio, Lake Erie...
CGACGAGCGGAGGCGTACTTAGCGAGTACGTTGTAGCGAGGCGCAACGAAGCATATGAGTCTTTTTCAGCAGCCTGTTAAAGGATAATTCATGGGCGGCATCGGCAGGATCCTAATTTATCTCGGCTTGTTCCTGGTGATTGTCGGTATAGCCTTTACGCTCATCGGCAAGATTCCCTGGCTCGGGCACCTGCCCGGAGATATTACGATCGAGCGAGAGCGTTTTACGTTCTACTTTCCGCTCGCCACCTGCCTGATCATCAGCGTCATTTTATCGCTTGTTCTTTACCTCTTGAGAAGGTAGAGTTTTCTTGTTTTTTCAGCTCCTTAACCGAGTCCTGCCGATGGAAGCTGCTAACACCGCCAAGTCGCTTGAGGATGCCCTCCGGCTGGAAGAGACCAAGCGGCGTAAGCGCGAAGGCGTGGTCATACTGGTGGCCACCCTCATGGTGCTCGCGTTCGCTTATTTCGAGGTACAGGCGCCCGAGGTCTCGCCTGAGTATTCGTTGAGCGGCAACATCGCGTTCTTCCTGCTCATCAACATCAATATCATACTGCTCGTTTTGCTGGTTTTTCTGGTCTCAAGAAACCTGGTGAAACTGCTTTTCGAGCGCAAGCGGGGTATTCTCGGGTCGCGCTTGCGCGTGCGCCTGGTGCTCGCGTTCGTCGCCCTTTCTCTGGTGCCGACGTTATTGTTATTCACAATTGCCGGCGGTTTCGTCACCCGCTCTTTCGAGCGCTGGTTCGATCTGCAAGTGGAAACGGCGCTGCAGGGCTCGTTGGAGATTGGCCAGACCTATTACCAGAATTCGGCCAACAACGCGCTCTTTTACGCGCGCCAATTGAGCCGGCGCATCACTGAGGAGGAGCTTTTCAACTCGCAGCGCGTCGACCGGCTCAAGGAGTTCGTGCGCAGCAAGCAACGGGAATATAATCTCGGTACCGTCGAGTTGTTCTCCCCGGACCGCCAGCCGCTGGTGGTAGCGTTCAATGAACAAGTGCCCACCGGAGTCACCGTCAAGCCGGAGAACGAATTTCTCAACCGGGCGCTGCGCGGGCTGGAAGTGACTCGCACGCAGGCTTTCGGAGAAGGGGACGTCATCCGCGGCGGGGTGCCGGTATACAGCACGGACAAACGCATTCTGGGCGTGGTGGTGGTGGACTACTACGTGCCCAAGAGCATCACCAAGCGGGCGCTGCAGATCTCGCGCTCCTATGAACAGTACAAATACCTGGCGTCGTTAAAAACTCCGGTCAAAAACAGCTATATCCTGACCCTCCTGCTGATCACGCTAGTAATTATTTTTGCCGCCACTTGGTTCGGCCTTTACCTTGCGAAAGGGATCACGGTGCCGATTCAACGACTCGCCGAAGGCACCCATGAAGTCGCCCAGGGGAATTGGGATTACCAGATCGAGTCCAGCGGCGACGATGAGATCGGCACGCTCGTCGGGTCATTCAACCAGATGACGCAGGATTTAAAGCTAATGACTCTGGAGCTCCAACGGCGCGGCCGCTACATGGAGATGCTGCTCGCCAACGTGGGCGCCGGCGTCATCTCCATCGACCCCGCCGGCAAGATTACCACCTGGAACAAAGCCGCCGAGCAGATGCTCGGTGTCAAGGCGGGCGAGGCGTTGGGCAAGCCGCAGGAGCAGGTCTTCGCGTCCGAGCAGCTCCAAGTGATGCGCGAGATCATGGAAAACGTGACCAATGGAGGGGCCGTGGAGCGGGAGATCAAGATCTCGCTACCGGAGCGGGTCTTGACTGTGGTGGCCAACGCAGCCACGCTACGCGACGACGAGGGACGCAGCCTCGGCGTCATGATGTTTTTAGAGGACATTACGCAAATTCAAAAGGTCCAGAGGATGGAGGCCTGGCGCGAAGTGGCGCGCCGCATCGCCCATGAAATCAAAAACCCGCTGACGCCGATCCAGCTCTCGGCCGAGCGCTTGCGCAAACGTTACGCCAAATTGTTGGAGGGCGACGGCGCCGTTCTCGACAAGTGTACGACGACGATCATTCGGCAGGTCGAGGAGCTTAAAAATCTCGTCAATGAGTTCGCCCAATTCGCGCGGCTGCCCTCCGTCGAGATGGCCGCCAACGATCTCAACGAAATCGTGCGCGAGGCGCTATTTTTGTTTCAGGAGGGGCATAAGGAAGTCGGTTTTCAATTTCGTCCGGGCGCCATACCCTCCCTGGAGCTGGACCGGAACCAGATGAAGCGGGCCTTGATGAATCTTCTGGATAACGCGGTGGCCGCGGTGGACGGCGATGGGGAAGTCAAAATCACGACAAATTATGATCGTTCCCTCGCCGTCGTCAGCCTGGAAGTGGCCGACAACGGCCGCGGCCTGTCGCCGGAGGTGCGGGGGCGAGTCTTCGAGCCCTACTTTTCGACCAAAAAGGATGGCACGGGTCTGGGGTTGTCTATCGTCAACACGATCGTCGAGGATCATCACGGCTATATTCGCGTTCGACCCAATGAGCCGAGGGGCACCAAATTCATCATTGAATTACCGGCGCGGGAGCAGATCGCCGCTTGATTCTTGACGGAGCGCCGGCGGGTTCTAACAAAGGAAGCGGGGACGGGGTGAACGAAAATCTTGCGGAGAAAACGATTCTCATCGTCGATGACGAAGACGATGTCAGGGAATCGGTGCGCGAGGTGTTGAGTGACGAGGGCTACCGGGTCGTGGACACCGGCGACGGCACGAGGGTGCTGCGCATGATCGAGGACGAAAAGCCTGGTCTGGTTCTGCTCGATATCTGGATGCCGCAGACGGACGGCATCGAACTCTTGAAGGAGATCAAGAACAAAGAGCCGGACATTAACGTGGTCATGATTTCCGGCCACGGCAACATCCACACGGCGGTCACCGCGACCAAGGCCGGCGCCTTCGATTTTATCGAAAAGCCGCTGTCCCTGGACGGCCTGCTGTTGACGGTGCGCCGCGCCTTTGGCGAAGCGCCGGCGCTGCCTGACGCGGACGCAGCGGACGGCAGCAAAAAAACCCGGGCGCGCAAGCGGCCGGCGGTCGCGCGCGCGCGCGGCCGCCCGAAGCTCAAGCAAAAGACGCTCAAAAAAAGCGTCGTCACCTCAGGCCAAGGGCTTCATTCGGGGGTTAAAACGGGCCTGGTGCTGCATCCGCTGCCGCCCAACAGCGGGATTGTCTTTACCGGGATCTCGGCGGATACGAGCGTGCGCGCTCACCTCGACTTTGTGACCTCGACGGGATACGCGACCTCGCTGCGCCACAACGGGATGGCGGTAGCAACCGTGGAGCATCTGTTGGCTACGCTTCACAGTTACGGTATTACCAATCTGCTCGTGAAGGTGCAGAGCGAAGTGCCGATCCTGGACGGCTCGGCGATCGAGTTTTGCCGCCTGATCGAAGAAGCGGGAATTGAGGAAGAAGAGGAATCGTGGTCGGAAATCGTCGTGGACCGGGCCTACCGGGTCGGCGCCGAGGGTGAAGAGTGGATCAGCATCGAGCCGGCGGAGAGTTTTTCGGTGCGCTACGTCATGAATTATCCGAATCCCGTGGGCCATCAGGAATATGGCTACACCGATCAGGGGCCCGAGGGTTTCAAAGAGGAGATCGCGCCGGCGCGGACGTTCGGCTTTCTCAGAGACATCGCCAAGCTTGAAAAGATGGGCCTGGCGGCGGGTGGCCGATTGAGCAATTTTATTCTGATCGACGACGAGAAGATCATCAACACCGAGCTGCGTTTTCCCGACGAGCTGGCGCGCCACAAGATCCTCGACATCATCGGCGACTTTTATCTACTCGGCAGACCGGTGCGCGGCGCGATCACGGCGCATATGACGGGCCACTCCGACAACATCGCATTGTTGCGCAAGCTGCGCGCGGGCCTGAATTTGTGATCGCGGCCTGCTCGCAAGCGATGACCGTCATCGCTGATTCAACGACTGCAAACCCGGCACAAACCCACGCCGATGGAATCCGCCGCTAATTTTCCGCGCTTGTTCACCGTCGAAGAAGCGAACGGTTTGCTGCCAGCGCTGCGTCCGTTGATCGAGAACATTCTCGAAAATCTGCGCCGGCTCAAGAGCAAGAGCGAGAGCGTCATTCGGAGCGAGCAACTCGACCCCGAGGCGCCGGACCTCATGCAGCGGCTGCGCCGGGACGAAGAAATCGCCCGGTTCGTCGGCCAGATCAAAGGCTGGGTCGAGGAGATCCACGGTCATGGTTGCGTGTGCAAGGGGATCGAACAGGGGCTCGTCGATTTTCCCTGCGTGCTCGGCGCCGAAGTGGTCTTTCTTTGCTGGCAGTACGGCGAGCCTAGCGTCGCCCATTGGCACCGCATCGAAGACGGCTTCGCCGGCCGGCGAACGCTGCTCGAGGTCGGCGACGCGGATCCCGAAGGCAACACTTCGGTTCATTAAGTGACGCCGGTGCCGTTCGGACCGGACTGTTGCTGCGCTTCTCCACACTCGCGTCGCTCACCGGTCTCCCGCCGAACCCCATGAAATCTACGCTGCCGCGAAAGCGCACCGCATCATCCGCGCGCGTCAAAGAGGAAGCGCAGCGGCTGGGCTTCGAGTTGGTCGGCATCTCGCCGGCGAGGCTCCCACCCCACGAAGAATCGTTCGCCGAATGGCTGCGCCAAGGATTTGCCGGCGAGTTGGGCTACATGGAACGAACCGAGCATTTGCGCCGCGATCCCGGCGCGCTCGTTCCCTGGGCCGTCTCGATTGTCTCGGTCGGCATGAACTATTACACCCCGCGGCCCCGGCCTGAAGCAACAAACGAAACGAAGGGTTGGATCTCCCGTTACGCGTGGGGCGACGATTACCATGAGCTAGTGAAGCAGCGGCTCGAATTGCTGCTTGAAGCGATTCGAGCCATGCGCGATGGTCCCGTCGAGGGAAGGGCGTTCGTCGATTCCGGACCGGTGTTGGAGCGAGATTTTGCCGGCGTCGCCGGGCTCGGCTGGACCGGCAAGAACACGCATCTCATCTCGCCGAAAAAAGGCTCGTGGTTTTTCCTCGGCGAATTGTTTCTCGGCATCGAGTTGGAATACGACCGGCCGATCCGCGACCGCTGCGGCAAATGCGACCTCTGCCTCAAAGCCTGCCCCACGAGCGCCTTCGTTGGACCTTATATACTGGATGCGCGCCGCTGCATCTCTTATCTCACCATTGAATTGAAAGGATGGATGCCCCGCCATCTGCGGCCGCTGGTGGGCAACCACATTTTCGGCTGCGATATCTGCCAGGAGGTCTGCCCGTATAACGTCAAAGCGCGCCCAAGTTCCGAAGCCGCCTACACGCCGCGCGCGGGCCTCTATGTGCCCGATTTGATCCCGCTGCTCGCGCTCACCGAGCAAGAATTCCGCACTCGCTTCCGCGGCAGCCCGATCCTCCGCGCCAAACGGCGCGGATTTCTCCGCAACGTCGCCGTGGCGCTTGGCAACATCGGAAACGCCGAAGCGGTTCCCGCCTTGATTCACGCTCTGAACGACGAAGAACCGCTGGTCCGAGGCCACGCCGCCTGGGCGCTTGGCCGGATCGGTACTGCTGAGGCGCTCGCCCGATTGCGCCGACGGCTGGGCATCGAAGATGATGTTCAAGTCAAAGCGGAAATCGAAGAAGCACTTCGTGAAGTCGAGAAAAGTTGCTCGTTGGTGCCAGGCTAAAATTAATGGTGTCTATCGTGACGCCGCTGAGCCGTCATTAAGAGAGCGTCGTTAGCGTATAATCCAAGATTATCCGCTCACAGCGACGCATTTACTCTTCCTGGCCGCTCTCGGCGGCAGCGCGCACGGCCTCAAGGCAAATGGTGCAGATGAACCCGCGATCGGGAACGGCCGATAACTCCTCGCTGGGTTTCCGTAAATGGCAAAGGGCGCAGCTTGCTTCAAGATTGAACATCGTGCCCTGTCGCGGCGGTTCCCCGGCCGAGGTTTCACGCTCGGATTCCTTTTCGAGGATTTCGTTACAAAGATCCACGCATTCATCGCAGATAAACACGGAAGGCCCCGCAATGAGCTTGCGTACCTGATCCTGGTTCTTTCCACAGAAGGAACAGATCAGCGTCGGTTCGGAATCAGCTTGTTTATTGCCTGGGCGGGGATCAATTGGCATCATGCAACCTATGATTACGTGAATTGGGCAGCCTATCTGGGCATCAGGAGTTAGCCATTTCGGCGGATTTGATTGGATATTTGCCCGCGATTGACTTGTACGGGTCTCAAGCGAGTGGTAGGCAAGGAGTATCTTTCAGGGCGACGCCCTCAGAAGGGCTCGCTCCAGCGGCCGGGGAACTTCGAGACGAAAGAAACGATCCGCCGCATATCCGTAATCGTCACCGCTTTCATCAACGACGCGTAAATAACCATGCGATTCCGCTTCTTCATCGGGAATAATCCGGTAGAGTTTTCCTACATCGAGTGAGGCTTGGTATCTTTTGTTATTGATGCAGACGGCAAAAAATATCTCTTGCTTGGTTCGTTTTTTCATAACTAATCCAGTAAAGGAAACTTTATCTTGAGTTCCTTTCGCCCGACACCGTGGGCCTCATACCAATGAATCTCGGCCATATGAATTGTTCCGTCTATCAGGCGGACCCTGGCGAAGCCCTTTAGTTTTCTCCAGCGGCCTCTCCCGAGGCGCCTGCGTAGCCTGGCCAGTTCTCGGATTTCTCGCCCGACTGCAATCGTCTGAACGTCCCTAATCGGGCCGACGAGTTCGAAATCCATTGGCCTTGCATAGAATCACCCTTGCGCTAAAAAATCCAGTCTTGAAAGTTATCTCGCTGCGCCGATTATTTCGTATCAAGCAGCAGCCACACGAGACAGCACCGTTTCCTTCATCAGCTCAAGGACGGCCACTGCATGTTCTCGGCTCACGGTGGAAAAATCCTCGAGAAACTCGTCCAACGGGCTTCCTTCCTCGAGGTAGTCGATTAGAGTTTGGACCGGTACGCGAGTCCCTGCAAAAACAACAGCCCCGCTCATCACTTTTTCGGAGCGCGTAATCAAAGGATTTCGAATAGCTATTAGACACCTCAAGCGCAAGTTTACGCTAAGTATATCGAGTCCTGACTGTGGTGTCTAACCTGCCAAGTGAGCCGATCAGTCTATCCCGCACCCGCCTGTGCCCCTCGCTCCCAGCTTGAAGCTGGGTGTGAGTTACGCCGAATCCTTCGGCTCCGCTCAGGATGAACCCCGCGCAAGGTCTTACGTCAACGAATTATGGCTCTTGGTATTCAGGCTTCAATTGGCTGCGGTCGAGCAGCAACTCGCGTTTCTGCCGGATCATCTCGCGCTCCTGTTTCAAGAAGCGCTCGACTGCGCGGCGGAATTTGCCATCGACGATGTAATGCATGCTGGTAGTGTGTTCAGGGTCGAGCCCGCGCAGTTGCTTGAAGCTCCCGCCGGCGCCGGCCTCGAAGCGCTCCAGGCCCATGCGAATCGAATGCTCGATGGCGGAGTAATAGCAGACGTTGAAATGGAGGAACGGATGCTCTTCGAAAGCGCCCCAGTAGCGGCCGTACATCGCAGCACCGTCGCGCACGTTAAAAGTCCCCGCGATGATTTTTCCCTCCCGCTCGGCGAGCACCAGACAGACATTGGCGCGGAACCGGCGGTGCATTTCATCAAAGAATCCTTGCGTGAGATACTGCCGGCCATAGTAGAGCCGGTCGACGTGGCCTTTATATAGTCGAAACATCGTGCGTAGATGGCGATCTGTAACTTCCTCGCCTTCCACCGCCCGGATTGCGATGCCCCGTTGTAAGATCTCCCGCCGCTCGCGCTTGACCTTGTTGCGCCGGTCGCTGCGGAAGCTCGCGAGGTAATCGTCGAAGGATTTGAAGCCGCGGTTCTGCCAGTGGAATTGGATTCCGGTTCGTGTGAAGAAGCCGACCTCCTCCAGCGCGTTGCGCTCGTCGTCGAGGCAGAAATTCACGTGCACAGAAGAGATCTTGTTGTCCGCCGCAATCTTGGCCAGCGCCTGTCCCATGAAGCGAATCAACCGAGGGCGGTCTTCGCCCTGCGCGGTCAAGAAACGGTGTCCCGTCACGGGGGTGAAGGGCACGCCGACCAGCATCTTTGGATAGTATTGAATGCCGGCGTGGTGCGCCGCGTCGGCCCATTCGTAATCGAAGACGAACTCGCCCTGGCTGTGAAGTTTCAAATACATCGGCGCCGCCGCGACGAGCTTGTTCCCTTTTTCCACCACGAGATGATGCGGCAACCAGCCAGTTTTTTCGTTGACGCAGCCGGATTGTTCGAGACTGTCGAGCCAGTCCCATTTCAAGAACGGGGTCCCGCCGCCAACCAGCGCATCCCAACCGGAGCGCTCGACCTCAGCGGCCTTGCGCACGACCCTTAGGGCAATTTCATCCGCCATCGCGCATGATTCTAGCACGGGCAGTCGTTCCTTCAAACTTTTTGGCAATAGTCGTGATAAGCGAGCCAAAAACCAAGGGGATCTGTACCGGTCTGTTGATCCCCAGCGGGCTCGACCCTTGACAACCCAAGCGAACGACCTTATTCATTAAATGGTTACTAGCGGGTATTTTATGGTGATTTACAACCTCGTCTGCAAGAAAAACCACGGCTTCGAAGGCTGGTTTCCGAGTTTCGAGGACTACCAGAAGCAGGCCGATAAAAAGCTGATTTCTTGTCCGACCTGCGGTAGCACCAAGGTGGAGAAGGTGCCTCACGCCTGCGCGGTGCATGTGAAGAAAGAGCAGCCGCCGGCGCCGGCAAAGAAAACAGAGAAGACTCCTCCAGCTCCGCCTTCGCCGGCCGAGTTTAAGGAGATGCTCATTCAGGTGCACCACTACATCAAGCAAAACTTCGAAGACGTGGGCAGCCGGTTCGCCGAGGAAGCGCGTGAGATTCACAACAAGAAGGCTGAAGAGCGTCCCATCCACGGCACCGCGACGGCAGAAGAGGCCAAGGAACTTTCCGAAGAGGGAGTTCCTTTCATAGCCCTGCCGAAACCTCAACTAGATAGCTAGCCCGGCTATTCACGCCCAAAAGGGCTTTCGCCGTAAGCCGCTCAGATCCAGGCGAAAGTTGCGTTCAACGTTCAAGGTTCAAAGTTCAGTGAGCCCGACTGTTAGCATTGCGGGTTCGAGGTCTACACCTTGAGCTTTGAACGTTGAACCAGAGAGGAATCATGCTGCTGATTAACAATGAGACCGTAGCGATTATCCTGGACATGAAGGGCTGCATCGAAGCGCTCGAAACCGGGTATCGCGATCTGATCAACGAGCGGGCCGTCTACCGCGGGCGCTACGACCTGTTCGTGCCCAACGACGATCCCAAACTCATGTACCGCTGGGGCACCATGGAAGGCGCTTCCCGATCTTTCGAAACCTTCGCCATTCGCATGAAATCGGACATGCTCGAATGGCCCGAAGGCAAGACGGTGGAAAAATATTGCATCGAGCCGGGGACTTTTTGCGGCGTCGTCATGGTCTTTTCAACCCGCAACGGCGAACCACTGGCGATTATCAACGACGGCATCATTCAGCATATGCGCGTCGGCGGCTGCGCCGGGCTCGGCGCCAAATATCTTTCACGTGAAGATTCCGGCGTCGTGGGAATCTTCGGCTCCGGCGGCATGGCGCGCACCTACCTGCTCGCCTTCAACGAAGTTAGAAAGATTAGCGCGGTGAAAGTTTACAGTCCGACCAAAAAAAATCGCCAAGCGTATGCCACGGAGATGAGCGAGAAGCTCGGCATCGGGGTCACGCCGGTCGAGCGTGCGGGAGAGGCCGTGCGCGGATGCGATATCGTGGCGACCTGCACCGATTCGATTCAGGTGGTGGTTGATGATCCGGCGCTGATCGAACCCGGGATGCATCTCACCAGCGTCAAGTCGAACGAATGGCATCTGGAGATCGTCAGAAAGGCCGACCTGGTGGTGAAGATGGGACGGGCGACGATGAATCTCGACGTCGGACAGATGCGCATCGGCGGCGAGGCGGCGGTGGTCGCCGGCAACGCCGAAGAGATCAAGCGCATCGCCAACCCGAAGGTGGATATTTTCTCCGCGGATTTTCCGTTGCTCACCGATGTCATGTCAGGTAAGTTGAAAGGCCGGACCGACCGGAACCAAGTCACCTTTTTCGCCAATAGCGGCACTCAAGGTTTGCAGTTCGCCTCGACGGCGGGGTACGTGGTGCGCGAAGCGAAGCGCAGGGGATTGGGGCAGGAGATCCCCACGGGTTGGTTCCTGCAGGATATTCGAGACTAGGAGCAACCGAACAGTTACGACGGAAAGAAACCGATAATGCGATCAAGAACTTTGGGCATGACGCTGGTATTTTTGTCACTTATGTTTGCGGCAAGGCCGGCGCTCGCGCAGCTCACGACGATGAAGGTGGGTCACAACTCGTTCACCGATGAATCCGTGCTCTACCTGGGAAGAGATGCGGGGCTCTTCAAAAAGCATGGCATTCATCTGGAACTGATCTTCATTCCCGGCGGCTCCTTGTCGATGCAAGCACTGATCGGCAAAAGCCTCGACCTGCTGCTTTCGGGCGGCACGCCCTTCGTTTATGCTCATCTCAAGGGCGCCGATCTGAAAATCATCGCCGGCCTCGTCAACAAAATGCCCTACGCGTTTGTCGCGCGTGAAAACATTAACTCCGCGGAACAGTTGAAGGGCAAGAGAATCGGCATCAGCCGTTTTGGCAGCAATACCGACTTTGTCGTGAAGCTCGCGCTTGCGGAAATGGGTCTCCAACCTAAAAGGGATGTGCAGATCATTCAGGCCGGCGGTTCGGACGCGCGCATGGTGGCACTCAAGACGGGCGCCATCGACGCCACGGTCCTGACCCCGGAACTGGCGATGATTACGCACAAATTCGGCTCTCGGACGCTGCTCGACTTCGTGGAAAAGGGAATGGAGTATCAGCACATCGCGCTCATGGGCCGGTCGGATTTTTTGAAATCGCAGACCGAGCCGGTGAAACGGTTTATGCGCGGGTATCTCGAATCGATCCAATACTATTTCACGCATCGCGACGAAGCGATAAAAAAGGGTTTGCAGTTAATCAAATCCGACGACCGCCAGATCGGCGATTTCAGTTATGATTACCGGGTGAAGATACTCCCCAGGGACGGCAAGCCTACTTTTAAGGGCATGCAGCTCGTGCTCGACGCCGCCGCCGAAGATGATCCAAAGGCGAAAGCGCTGACCCCTCAACAGTTGATCGATCTCAATTTTCTTCCGTAAATAGGATTGACGCCGCCATGACCAACAAAGCGCGAACCCCCACATTCAGCACGGATGAAGCGCTCGCCCGCCTGCGCCAGTCGGTTCACGCCAAGGCCGGCAATTTCTACTCCATGTACTCCAGCG
>Ga0153915_10006004_pt1 | contig 11348 bp, 25 predicted proteins | sample Opewatmetagenome_2_FD_107003 | JGI IMG/M metagenome (GOLD analysis project Ga0153915, IMG submission 107003) | Freshwater wetland microbial communities from Ohio, USA - Open water 3 Core 3 Depth 3 metaG | ecosystem: Environmental > Aquatic > Freshwater > Wetlands | place: USA: Ohio, Lake Erie...
AAGGTTGTCACACAGGTATTGTGCGTATTCACCTCTTCTGCGAATGGGATTTTCCAATGGAAACCCGGCTCCAGAGTACGGTGATAGATACCTAGGCGAAAGATTCCGCAATGGTGTCCTGCGTCTACAATTGTCCAAGGAAGTATCTCTTTCCATAGATTAAGGATTATCTCAAGAATCTTCTCGAAGAACATCTTCATACTCCTCGGGGAAGAATTGCGCTAATTCACGCTCAAACTTCTCAGGATCATCTTCAATGATATCCATACACCGGTCAACCAAATCCTCCGAAGAAAGGCCGAGCATTTCTAACAGGGTCGTTTCTTCGATTTGTTTCAACTTCTCGGCCATTTCTTGGAGTGTGTACATTTTAGTCTGCGCTCTTTCTCAGGATGTTTGAAACCGTGGTAGCTACTCCCGGAACAATCTTTTCAGCAGATCGACCAATTACATAACCACCAAGTCCAAGTTTAACAATTCCCCACAATTCAAGATACTCAGCAGGACTCAAGTTCGTTGCTGAATAACCAAACCAGCGGGCTGTAATAAGTCCTACAAAGATCAACATCGTTATAGGTCGCCAACTACGAGTAAGCCAACTTCCACTAGACGCTTCAGCGATAACAATCTGAGCCTGTGCTTGAAACATAGTGAGGATTAGCTGAACCTTGTTTCGTTCAGATTCCCCTGCATCAGGCCAAATCTTGTCGATAACCGTCTTACCTAAATCTAATGCACTAGAGATCGGATCAAGAGCCATATAAATCCTACAGGTAGATAAACTTCAGTCTAAGTACATGTGCCAAAGCATGTTCTGCTCTAGCCCCACCACTATCTTCCCAACCAGGAAGCATTGCAATTGCTTCGGCTTCCTTACAGATATACTCACAGTCAAGGAAGAAGGTTTGACGAAGATTGAATCCACGCCTTACCGACTCTTCAAAGTTACCATCACAGATTTCCGCAAAATCATGACCGTACAGTTCCCTGTCTTTTTCAGCAGGGTTAAAAACCTCATGTCCTGCTTGACGCAATTGTTCAGCAGCTTTATCAAAGGCTGGGAAGTTAAACTTCGGAACTCCAGCCATCTTACCTGAAAGGTAAACCTTCATTCTTAGATTGTCCTATATTTAACGCCCGCTTCCTCACACATCATACGAGACACCGCAATGGATTGTTCCCATCGTTTGGTTCGTTCATCATTCGGATCAGGGGCGTATCCAATGATTTCCTTGATGCCTGCTTGAATCAGTACCTTGCAACATTCGTTACAAACTGGTGGCAGGGAAAAGGAAGGATACACATAAAGTGTGGCGCCCATCGCTTCCTTCCCCGCCAATAAAATCGCATTTACTTCAGCATGAACCACAAGCTTATACTTAGTTTCACGATCAAGGTAGCGACTAGGCAGATCGTGAACACCGCGAGGGAAGCCATTATAACCAGTCCCAACCACCAACCGTTCCTTAACCACCACCGCTCCAACTTGTGTGCTTGGGTCTTTAGACCAAGTACTAACTTCCTTAGCCAGTTCAAGGAACCTCCTATCCCAGATTGTCTGATTGAAGTTGTCCAATCAACGCCTCCTGACTAAAATAGACTCCATTGGTAAAAGCATACATCACATCCCACCGCTCAGGTTCCCGATCAAACAACACATAGGTAGGTTTACCACGACCAACCATATAACCTAGTTCCAAGTGACCTGACTTTCCAGCAGGCATGACAAGCAATCCAATATCAGACCGTTCCAGATGATGATGATCAAACTCAAACACATGTTGAGCAGCATAAGAACGAAGGGCTACATCGTAATGGGTTCCCTTACCTTTTTCATATTCTTGCCAACTATCATCTGCAATAGGACCAGCAGCAAACCAATCATCAAATACTTCAAATCCAGCTTTACGAAGATTCCCGGCAATCACAGGAATCTCAGGGTTCCGCAAAGAACCAATTAGATAAATGCATTTCATTTAAGATATGCCTGAAGTGTAAATCCTACATTACTAGTAAAGATACCACCATAAATCAATGCAGTAATAACATCTTGTTCAATACCAGCTCGAACAGTCACATAAAACCAAGCTAGACTAACTAGCAGAAGAACAGGCCAACTCATGATTTAGGTTTCCACCTATCATCCATATCAGGACGGGTTTTCATCATGTTACTAAGGAACATCCAGCAGCAACCAAGATGATCGACGTGAGGCAAATTAGACTCAGGATCAATATCCTCTCCCCGAAGGATAGCGAAGGTGTGGCGTAAAAGCGCGCCAAGAAGTCTAGAGAAGCTAATGCCCCCACGCCAATTATGAGCAGAATACTTTTTAGCACCAAAAGCGAGTACACGGGCTAATCCCTCCAAAGCTTGTGGATCTAGAAGATCCGTCCTAGGTTTCTCATTGTCGTACTTTAGTCCAGTACCCTTTGTAGTCCATTTACCTTCGGCATAATCATATACCCCGGTATTATTATATACTTCTTGTTCCATACTTTTCCCTTAGGAAATTGATAGAGACAGGCATTTCGTCAAACTCACCATCATTTACTTGGTGCAACATCCACAACCCTCTCCAATGTTTGTTTCCTTGCCATCTGAGGTATGCTTCGTCGTGTTGGTAGTATCCCCCCACAAAAAGACCAGTAATTTGTCTACCGTCTGCTCTAGTTCCATAGGCGATCTGTCTACCTTGAACATGTCCCATGACACAAGACATATGTTTCTTAGTAATGAGCGCCGCTGCGCTAGTGACTGGTTTTCCCATAATTCCGGATGTAAAATAATGGCAGTAGGCAACACCGTCAACCACGACTGGTTCCAAGTAGGGGATTGTTCTCCATCCAAATTCTTCATATCGGAGGTCTTCAATTTTAAGGACTCCTTCGAGTTTCGGATCAGCCTCTACTACCCTAGAAATCCTATCTTCATGGTTACCATAAGTCAGAATAAGCTCAGGCTTGTATTGCTTTTCCTTGTTCGCTTTAGCACGTTGGTTGTATTCTTTCAGTGGTCCAAGAAGTAACTCCATACCAAGATGCGCAGCAGCAAGGTCAGCCTTATACCTACGTCCCTCAAAGGACTTCTTACCCACATCATACATGCCAAGACTTTCCATGTCGGCAAAGTCCCCAATCATTACCACAACATCAGGTTTTTTGTGGACCATGTACTTACCAGCCCACGTCAAGTGATCCAACGGAACACCCGGTTTAACTTGGGTGTCCGGGATTACCATATGTTTCCTAGCCATTTATTACCTCAAATGATCGTCTAAAGGTGAAAGCAAGGGACTTAGCAGCCACAAGGCGACAATGACACATATAAATATATCCATTATTGGACTGCGGGTTCGGGATCTCCGACCGCGATCATGACGTTCTCAGTCGCGGACATATCAAAAGGCATCATGCCTTTCGTGATCAAATCCCGGATTGCATACTCCACCAGAAAGTTATGTTGATCTGTAGACAGTTCAGCTGTAAACTCATAAACCCCGTCCGTCTTTTCGATAATAGCTTTAACCTTCATTCTTTTTCCTTTTTGTACCAGCTTGCTGGGATACCATCCTCTCCAAAGTCGGCCCACTCGAAGCCGTTTTTTTCGGCCCAATCACCATAGGTGGTTTTACTACGTCTGGTGAGAGTGTTCTTTGCCCGTCCGAAGAGGATAACAAGGCGCAAGTCTGGGTTTTGTTCCCTTGCCCACAAAAGTTTTTCTCTATCTGCTTGTGTAAGTCTTCCTTTGCATTCCACAAAGATACCAGTTTCATGTAGGAAGAAATCTGGTGTATAGGTTCGGGCTTTGGCAGGCTGGACGAACTTGAATTTTTGGGTTTCGTAGCCATGCTTAACCTGTCTCCTATTAAGTGATGCGTGGACCTTACGTTCAAGACCTGACTTAAATTTATCTTTATCGGCCATGAAGGATCAACCATACCATGACTATAATAAGAATTAATGGAATCATATCTATACAATTAAGTCCAAACTTCTGAGTTCAGTTGCATTGAGCCTTCCACTTAGGGGCCATCTATGAGGGAACCATTCACCTACACCGTCGAACCATGCACCGTAGATGTATCCGTCTCGCACATCAAAGAGCTTGACTCGACTCCCGCCTCTTGTTCTGGTTTCTTCCATCCTTCCTCTGGGCTTCTCCTGATATACAGGAGTTGGGCGTTAAGATTAAGTTGTCTAAACCATTCGTCTTTATCAGGGGAATCTTTATATGCGTGTTGGTATGCTTTAACTACTGCTTCGTAAAAGGCAACTTCGCTTTGACACTTGTCAAGAAGCCTTGGAGCTTTTGCTTTACCAATGCCGGGACAGCCCTTAACGTTGTCAGTCGGGTCACCAACCAAGACTTGATAGTAGAAGTTGTAGAGTCCTTCAAGTTCCGTAAGGAGGCGAGTTTCTCCCCGAACGAAATTGTAATGCCATCCCGGAAGTTGTAGAAGGTCTTTGTCAATTGAGCAAATAATTGTGTCATTTGTGTGTTCCATAGCCATCGCGTCATCTGCCTCATAACCATTTACGATTGAGGCATCCCACTCAAGAACCAGATGTGTGCGTAGGTCTTCAAGATGTTTCGGTTTGGGTAAATCACGACGATTAGCTTTATAGTCAGGATAGAGTTCATATCTAAAATTCTCTTCCCCACTGATAAAGATTTTCCAATCGTCGCTGTCAATATCCTCAAGAATACGACTCAAAAGTACATCGGTTTGCCAGATCGCTAGACCCAGTTCAGCATTCTCACAGACTGCTGCACACCGATAACAAACTATATCTCCGTCGATCAATGCTTTCATATTTTAGCTTGGAGCCCCCAAGATGGAATCGAACCCCTGTCTCTCGGGTACAGGCCGAGTATAATACCACTATACTATGGAGGCTTCCCGGCAAGGACCTTTGATTACTCTACTTCTTGGGGTTGAACAGCTTTTGCCAGCCCATTAAACACGTACTCTTTAAACGTTTCTGCAAGATGCACAACATCATGAGCAGAGGTTTTCACCTTTTGCATTTCAGCATAAGCAATAGCATTAGCCAGACAGCTTTGACGAACAATAAGTACTTGTCGAGCAGCACGTTCTTCACTGGTTTCCCAAGTGCCGCCGCTTTTCTTAGTCGTGGTTTCTTGTGCCACGGATGCTTTTTCTCCTGTTTGAGTAACCGATCCAAAAGACCAGTAACCTTTATCATTCTTTACAAACGTTACATCAAATACTTCACCGGGGCTACTTGCAGCCAGCGTTTCAAAGATGGCTTTATTGGTGAAGTCAACAACCTTCATAGCTTTAGTCTTGCCGTCCTCAGCCTTGTAAGCAATGTCAAGAACAGAGTAGCCCTTCGGGGCTTTAGTCTGATCAACTTTGAGGATGGTAATTTTTTGCGTCATATTTAGTCAAGTCCTTTAAATTTGGGCCAAAGCCAATCTCACAACCAACAGGAAGATTGAACTCCACTCCAAACAAACGTTTAAAATTCAACGGAATATCATTGATTGCTTTCTCAACGATACTACATATATTATAACACAGATCTACATCGTTGTCAATATCCAAATCGATGGAATCATGAACCGTTGATTGAAACAGAACTGGTAATTCTAACTTCTTGATTCTGCGTCGTAATGCAACACGGCCAATAGCTACTAGGTCTGCACCGGTACCTTGGACTGGGTAATTTAGAATCTTCGGACGCCACTTGGCAAGATTCTTTATTACCTCTAATCTAGGGAAGGGAAACATGCGTCCAGTAGGCATAACAAGTCTGCCTTTAGTTTGAACCTCTTCAACAAGGTGTTTATGCCACAAGGCAATACCCTTGTATTTATTGTAGTACTCGTCGATTACATCCTGCCAATACTTCTCACTACTACTTACAGTGGTAAAATCAGGATCATGTGCATAACTGTATGCAGAGCCACCATAAATCAATCGGAACTTAAAGATCTTTGCAAGGACACGATTAGGTAGTTCAAACCGCTTCTGATTCTCAGAATGGATGTCAACACCGTCACGAATCTCCTCACAAAGAACGGGGTCCTTACTGAGGTAAGCCGCCGTTACTACTTCGAGTCCTTTTACGTCAGCATGAATTAACATTAGCAATCACAACAGGCTTACCCAACGCCTCCATTTCCTCAATCATGTGCCGTGTTCCTTTACTCTTATTATCCCAAATCGCTAACAACTGGTCCCCATAATATGCCATATCTTTATTCCTCATAAATGCAGCAAATCTCCCATGCAATCCCCATCCGGGGATAAATATGACATATGGAATACCTTCTTTTTTGGCCCATTTTTCACCTACCTGATCTACACCAATAGCCCCTCCAGATACTACTCGTATGATTTCTTTTGGATTCCAATGTTGGCAGACAATATTGTTCAGCTCTTCAACACTTGGATTCAGACTTCTCGAACCAGCAATTATTAACTTCATTAGTCATGCGGGACACAGAAAGCAGGATTATAAACGGCGCCAAGATTGTGAGCCACAGCATTGATCTGTTCAGCAGCTTGTTCACAAGTACGTTCAGTTTGATACGGAGTTACAACAATTGTAACAGACGTCATAATGATCAGAAGGAAACTCATAGCTTAATCTGCCAAAAGATATGCACCAACAAAACACCAAAGGATGAGGAATGCAATGGCACCAAAAACAATCAAAGCATTTCTAAGTCCTTCAGTTCCAGCAATAAGTGCAAGAATTCCAATACCGGGTGCGAGCAACATAGCACCGCCAATCAGTTGTTTCATTTATTAATGCCTCGTAATGATGTGTTGATGGATACGTTTGTCAAAGTTCTGCTGATTTGGGTTTGATGCACTAAGTCTTCCAGTCCGTGCCACACATTGATTGAATTGTCCGTGCAAGCAACCATCTTGCCAATCAAATTTCTCTCTAAGTTTTGCAAGTCCGTCATAATAAGTCGAGTACAATTTTTCGAGGTCAGCCCGGTCCAATAGAAGTTCAAGGAGTTTCTTAGGCTTCTTCAGTTGTCTCAGATAGAAGAGGTCGGTTGACCAGTATCCAGATTTCTTGAGTTCGCTACCTTCAATTGGTGTGACGAGACGAGGGAACTCGAATGTACGAGATTCCCATCGGTAACGAGTACAACTTTCACCGACTCTGCTCCCACTTTTGAACGTATGTTGATAAGGAGTTCCTTGTTTGCAAGTGACAGTTCCACCGTATAGGAGGGCTGATAGATGATCCCCGCTACCGGGATTGAAGATTCCCCTAAACTCAAGCTGAACAAATTCCGAGAGTTGCTCATCAACTTCCTTTAGTCGTTGTTGTGTCTCTTCTGCCTTAGCAGAAATGGTAGCCCAATCGAGTACCATTCCGTTGTATTCCATTTCCTGCAAGACCAAAAGGTCTGCATTAACCAGACGCAGTAAGGCTGCCTGTGATTCTGGCATGTTCAAAAGGTAGTATTCATACAACCTATCCTCAACCTCCAAATCACAAGACAAGTAGTGCTCTAGAAGTTCTCTAGGAACCTCTGGTGTATCAATTCCCTTGGACCAATACTCAGTTTCTATGGTGTGATCCTTCTCACCAAGATTATACTTTCCAAGACATTCATCAAGCGACGGCATTATCTCCGTCTGTCCGCTCTTTATGAATTCCGCATTTTGTAAGTCGTAAACTCTATGACGTTCCCGGAGTTGGATTCCATAACGGGCAAGCCAATTGAGATCGAACTTGATGTTGAATCCGACGACGGTATGAACGGAGTCCAAAAGTTCCACAATTCCTTGTAGCTTGTCAGCATATGGTTCAGAGCCATATTCCACATCAAACAGGTAGTTAATCCCGTCAATCCGTATGCCCACATAACACAGCCTATTCCTCTCAGCGAAAGGCGTACCTTTCTGATAGATTGTTGTCTCTACGTCGAGGACCGCATATCTCGTTCGTTCAACCATACAAAGCCCATATATTCTCCATCAAGGGGGTTGTTTAAAACGTGGGTCAAGAGAATGGGAACAAAGTCAGGCATCTCTTTTCGTAACAAAGGGGAAATGGAACAATGGAGATTTGTTGCACCCCACCACTTAAGACTATCGTCATCGTACCTGATATGATGCATTTTATCGTCCAAATCTGTTACAATCCAAGCATGAAGCATAAGGTTATTATACCATTAAAGAGAGGGGATGTCAATACTTGGATCCTTTACTTCATCGACAATATACGCAAAGTTGATTTCAGTATGCTGCTTAGCCATCGCATTGAAACGATTGGCCCTGATCTGAGCTTCCTTTTGGTGGGAAAATGCCTTGATCACCGCTGCTTCACCAGTCTCCACATCGAATCGCAGAACTCGAAATGCCATCTTACCCTCCGAAGGATTGTTCGTAGAAATCAAAAGGATCGTGGATTTCATTGCTCTCAAACCACGAATCGTCGCTAAAGGGAATCTCTACAAGAGTTGAATCGGGTTGCATAGGCGGATAGTTGTTCTCCGCTACCGGCACCACGTTCAAAGAATGGCTCCTTCTTGGTATTCGATTTCGGAAAGATCGTGATACTTATACAAGGTTCCTACATGCTGTTTAGTAGTCGGATGATGTGTTCTCAGGGGACCAACTGCATAGAAACACCAAGCCTCCTTCTCACTTCTCCACCGTTTACACCTGGCGGCCATTGCAGGAATTCCGTAAGTCAAGTATCTCTTGATGAATTTATGTGCATCACGTTGTCGTTGTTTATATGCCTCAAAGGTCTCATTCTTGTGGCGATTGTTACTGATGATGTGATCCATCGTGATGCTCCTCGTCGTCTTCTAAAGGGGTAGGATCTTCCACAAGAAGGAGGATAAGAAGAACAAGAGGGAATGCAATAATAAAGGAAACTATAAGATCAGCCATTAGAGAGATCTCCCGAAAGGTCGAAGGGTGATACAGAAGGCTTGTGATCCGTTATAAATCTCACGTGTATGGACAAATCGATAATACTCTGGACTATCTACTCCGTAAATCTTAGCTCCAATATACCCGACTCGTGTACCCTTACGCCATGCGATGTAAGGAATCGGAAGCCACTTGAAGAAATGCCTCAAGGTGAATCTAGGAGCAGGAGGTTTAAACCACCCTCCTCCGTTAAAGATCCATTGTGGATCAAGATAATCTCCACGAACAAACCTGACCATGATTCCATCCTTTGATGGAAATGGAGTAGTCAAAGGTTCGTTGTCAGTACGATATACTATCTCGACTTTCATTCCCCTAACTCCTCTCGATTGCGCGGATCAGGAAGTCCGCGAGTGTAGGCATATCCTTCGCCCACATCGGGTGCAATGCATATGTGAACCCACGCTTGTCGTCTCGTATAGCAATGAGAGCCTCGTCTAACGCCAATTCAAGTTGACGCTTCAGCTTCTCTTTGTTTATTTCAATTTTCATAGCTGAAGTTGTTTTCCCCAAATCTCTATGTGATTACCTGTCTCAATATTAGCGAACCGATCTAACTGTCGCCATCCGTTAGCCTTCAAGATTTTAATCTCTCGTTCATTGTCTGATTTAACAGTACAAATCATATAATCGTAGCCAAGATATTTTGCCTGTAGCAAACGATGTTTATGCTGTTCTGTACCCCAACCTCTACCACGGTGTTCTGGGTAGATAAATGCATGGTTTGAGACGATGATTTGATTACATCCCGGAAACGGATTCAACTCGTAGAACCCGTGTTCGTCAGCGTATCTCATCGCTCATCCTCGATAGGTTCAAAGTGGCTATTGTTCCATTCAATTGGATATGCTTTAAACCACCACCTAAATCCTTGATTAGGGATTGTAGGTTCAGTCCTGTCAACAATCCTGCCGGGTATGTCCATCATTCCTCAATATCCTCATATCTGGCAATGTCTGGCTTGATGAAAACGTGGTATCGTCCATGCCTCTCATTCGGATCACTGTCTTGACCACCAAGCAGCTTGTTCTTGCTAATATTCAAGTGCCTGATGAAGTCCATATTCTCCTCATTAGATGCACCTATTCCCACAATCCAATCGGCTTCCGCTTGTTTGCTTGTCTTAGCTTCGGCGACATGAGCCATTGTAAGCCACTTAACGCCTTCACCAGTACCGTCAGACTGACATACCCCAATAATCGGACACCACTTCTTTGCGAGTTCACGAGCCCATTGATATATCTTTCCATAAACTAAGTCCGGCCTGTCTGCATCAAAGCCACGAATCTTGTCGATCTGATCGAAGATGATCAGACTTGGCTTCATTTCAGCAACCAAAGCCTCCACATCACGACGGCTAGTGTCAGCATCGTCGATGATGTTAATGTTCCTCTTTGTCTTGTCGTAATACTTCTTGATATTGTCCTTTTTCTTCGCCCACAATTCATCCAATGCAATCCCTAGCGAAGCTTGGATCGTTCTGATCCTTACCTTGTATCCTTGTTCCTCGTTGTTAAACCAAAGGATAGGACCAGTGGCATGTTCCGCCATGTAGGTTACTTGGTCAGCAAGAAAAGTTGTCTTTCCACGTTCCGGTCTGGCAAATACGAACCCAAAGTCCCCCAATCGAAGAGGCCCCAAACTACGATTAAGGCAGCGCAAGCGCCAAGGCAGGCCAGGAGTATTGACAACCAGATTCTCAAGTTCATCTATATCGTCTGTGACGAAGCGGCTTTTAATCCTGTCGATGTAGTTACCATCATTCGAGGAGACCACGATGTCATTAGCGGCTTGTACAAGCTCATCCCACGGCGACCTGCCCTCGACTGCATCCACGGCTTTCCGAGCCAAGGCCGTCGCATCAGAGCGTCTCTGTATGGAAGTAACCAGATCGAGCACCACGGCATCCCTGACTTCAATTTCTTCGATTCGACCAAGTAGATCACTGATAGCTTCCTTTTCGGGAAGACGCATATGCGGATAAGACGCCCAGACCATAGCTTCCAGCTCGTCCAGAGTCTTGTCAGTTCCCGGATAGCGTTCATGTAAGACACGTAAAGAACGAAATACTTTTTCTAATTCTTTTAATTCACTATTAATATTTATATATTTATTATATTTAATATAATTATTATATATTAATATATATTTTAGTATAACAAGTTCTGGTATATTTGTCAAGTCTTATTTTCCTTCTTCCATCTTTTTATTCTCCTTGTCCCTAAATCGTCCACTTGACGCATGTAGGACCATTTCAAGGATCTCTTCTCCACGATAATCCTTCGGGTCTTGAGAACTGTAGACCGTGAAAGCTTCCATGTACTGAGAAGCCCGTATAGCCGTTTTAAGCGCTTCTAGGCTCTTGTCTGGGTCCAACCATACACCTACCCCTAAAAATCGCCTAGCG
>Ga0153915_10006006_pt1 | contig 11345 bp, 6 predicted proteins | sample Opewatmetagenome_2_FD_107003 | JGI IMG/M metagenome (GOLD analysis project Ga0153915, IMG submission 107003) | Freshwater wetland microbial communities from Ohio, USA - Open water 3 Core 3 Depth 3 metaG | ecosystem: Environmental > Aquatic > Freshwater > Wetlands | place: USA: Ohio, Lake Erie...
CCCCTGGTTTATAAGAGATCGAATGATGAGGGGACTTTTGTGATTGCCGTTAATCCCGCCTTCCAGGCTGTTGAAGCTGAGATCCCCGCACTGTCCACTGCCTTACCGAAAACTGTCTACGGTTTAGACAATGTATTTACCAAACAACCTGGTAATTGGAAAATTACCCTGGCGGGTATTTCCGGGGGGATTTATCAAGTCGACAAATCATGAGGTATCAGTGACCTGGACACTTAATTTTGACGCGCTTCTAGAAGTCGGTGGAAGAAAAACCTGGAAACTTCCACAATTGACGGGTCTTAACAAACTTCCCCCACGCGCTACAGCCTATCCGTCTCTATCCCCTGAAAAAGCATTAACCATGGATAGGGAATCATCGCCATGGTTCCTCAGCTTGAACGGTACCTGGGATTTTAAAATCCTATCACGCCCTGAAGAAGCCAAGGATGAGATTATCGATGAAATTAGTTGGAAGCCAATTCAGGTTCCTGGAAATTGGACCATGCAAGGATTCGGGCATCCACATTATACAAATGTGGTCATGCCGTTCACAAATATCCCACCTGATGTACCAGAGGTAAATCCAACCGGCATATACCGGCGTACATTCCGCATCCCACCCTCCTGGGATGGCAGGCGAATTGTCCTCCATTTCGGTGGATGTGAGGGTGTGTTATATGTTTATCTGAACGGACGCCCAGTTGGTATTAGCAAAGATGCGCGCACGCCCGCGGAATTCGACATCTCCGCTTTGACTGACTCTTCGGCAGAGAATGAGCTGATCATCCTCGTGGTTCAGTGGTCAGATGCATCATTTTTGGAAGATCAGGACCATTGGTGGCAGGCTGGCATTCAACGAGAAGTGTACTTATATTCCACAAATATCCCGCATATCCAGGATATCTTTGCGATTGGTGATTTAACAGAGGATTATCAAGACGGAATCCTACGCTTGCGGGTTAAAATTGGGTTCCCTGGGAATTATCCCAAAGAAAGTGTGGTTGAGGCTCAGTTATATGATCCTCAAAAGAAACCTGTCTTCCCTCATCCCCTCCGGACAACTTTTAATGCTTTTATTGACGAGTCGAAAGCTGCAATTTACCCGGCCAATGAGGTTTACTTTGAACAAGCAGTTTCCAATCCTTACCTGTGGTCGGCTGAAATCCCCAACCTGTATACCATAATTGTCACTTTCAGATCAAGGGATGGAAATGAGTCTACCAGTTGCAGATTTGGCTTTCGGAAAACAGAAATTCGTGACCGCAAGCTGCTTATCAATGGCAAGCGAATCATGTTCAAAGGGGTGAATTATCACGACCATGACGATAGAACCGGCACAGCTACTACGCGTGAGCTGTTTGAAAAAGACTTACACCTGATGAAGCAGTTCAATATTAATGCCATCCGAACAGCCCATTATCCGAAAGACCCATATTTTTATGATTTATGCGACCAGCTCGGTTTTTATGTAATCGATGAAGCAAACATCGAGACTCATGCCTATTTTCATGATCTGTGTCGAGACCCACGCTATACCGGCGCATTCGTGGAACGCGTACAAGGCATGGTCGAGCGGGATAAAAACCATCCATGTATAATTTTATGGTCGTTAGGGAATGAAAGCGGATATGGTCCTAACCACGATGCTGCTGCGGGTTATGTGCGAGGGGTCGATCCTACCCGTCCATTGCATTATGAGTCAGCCATCGGACATACCTGGGAGGGAAAAGGCTGGCAAGAAGGTCAACGGGTTTCGGATGTGGTGTGCCCGATGTACCCCTCCATCGAAAGTATGATCGGCTGGTCTGAAACTGACGAAGGTGTTCGTCCTCTTATTGCTTGTGAATATTCCCATTGCATGGGAAACAGCAATGGCAGCCTGGCTGATTATTGGGCGACTTTTGAAAAATATCCTGGGCTTCAAGGAGGATTCCTGTGGGAATGGCTTGATCACGGCATTTTGCAGGCCACTCCAAACGGAAAATCATACTGGGCGTACGGAGGAGATTTTGGCGATGAACCCAATGATGCCAATTTTTGCATTGATGGCATCGTCTGGCCAGATAGAAAGCCTCATCCAGCCTTAAATGAGTTCAAATATCTGGCACAACCACTGAAGGTTGAACCAGTAAATATTTCTCGGGGGAGAATCCGCATCACTAATAAACAAAACTTCACCGCCTCGAGTGGGTTACGTGGCTTATGGGAGTTGACCTGTAATGGTGCAGTTGAGATCAAGGGTGAATTATCAGATCTGGATATCCTCGCGGGCAAATCCAAGATTTATGAGCTCCCCATCACCAGCAACACTCAAGGTGAAGGTGAATTTTTTCTAAATATTCATTTTTTACAGCGTGAACCTACTGAATGGGCGCCGGCTGGGTATGAAGTGGGCTGGGAGCAGCTGAAACTTTCCAAACCGCGTGGAGGCAAAAAAAATAACCATCGAACTCATGAAGTAGTTCACATTCCAGATATGATTGAGAATGGGAATCTGATCACATTATCTTTAGATGATGTGAGGGTAGTTTTTAATCGGGAACTAGGAGAATTGACGGCATTTGGTGATGGGATCAACATGCTCGAGCGCGGACCCTTGTTGAATGTTTGGCGTGCGTCAGTTGATAATGACGGGATCAAGCTTTTATCGGATAGGTCAGACGAGACCTGGAAAGTGTTATCCTTCTGGAAATCGCTTGGATTACCTGTGTTACAACATCGATTAAAATCCTTTCAAGTGCTGACTAAGCCTAACCGGCCTACATCGGTAATAATTACGCATTCGGCTTCTGGAAGGGAAAAATGGAATGACTTTACGCATGTTCATCGCTATACCCTTCTGCCATCTGGTAAACTGCTAGTTACTAATCAAGTCATTATTGCTAAAGGGATCATTGATCTACCCAGAGTCGGTATTGAGCTATGCCTGGATTCTAGCCTTGAGCGATTGGAATGGTATGGGCGTGGGCCATGGGAGAATTATCCTGATCGAAAATCCTCCGCAATGATTGGGCTTTACGCAAGCACTGTGAGTAATGAGTACATCCCTTATATAATGCCTCAGGAGCATGGCCATAAAACTGATGTCCGGTGGTTATCATTAAGTAATCAAGACGGGCGTGGGATCAAAGTGGAAGGTAGTCCGACAATCGAATTTTCCGCCAGTCATTTTACAGCCCATGACCTTTATTCTGCTCGCCACACACATGAATTGTCACCAAGGAGTGAAACCTGGCTCAATATCGACCATTGTATGCGTGGTCTGGGTACAGCCAGTTGTGGACCAGATACTCTGGATCAATATCGAAACCTTAAATCCAGGTATGAATTCACATATTCTTTGGAGCTAATCAACAAATCAACAATGGATGGATGAAATAAATATGGAACCTATCATCGCTCAGATTTATACCGATGTATTAGAAGGTCACCAAAAAGAGGTGACACATAAAGTCAAATCAGCCCTAAAACTAGGTTTAGCTCCGTTATCGATCATGAATGATGGCATGATCTCAGCCATGCAGGAAGTCGGACGGCTATTTGAAGCAGGCGAATACTACGTCCCAGAGATGCTGGTAGCCGCAAGAGCGATGCAAGCTGGCATGATCATACTAAAGCCATACCTTGCAGGTAAAGAAGTTCACCCAGCTGGGAAAATTGTGATAGGTACTGTCCATGGAGATTATCATGATATAGGTAAAAACCTGGTTAAGATGATGCTGGAAGGATCTGGATTTGCGGTGATAGACCTGGGAGTGGATGTACACCCAGAGACATTTATTTCGACAGTGATAAAAGAACAGGTCGATATCATGGCGATGTCAGCTTTAATCACTACCACCATGCAAAATATGAAACCGGTCATTGATGCCCTGGAAAAATCAGGGCATCGCCAGCGGGTAAAAGTTCTAGTTGGAGGTGCACCGCTGACGGAAGAGTTTGCTCAACAAATAGGTGCGGATGGATACTCACCAGATGCCAGTCGTGCGGTAACCATGGCAAAATTATTACTTTCAAAGTAGCGTTCAACTTATGCCGAAAAAGCATTCAATTTGCTTGGGGATGATAATGTGAGGGTAAACCGGAGATGAACCATGTCATTAACCAAAGAATGGATAAATCGCATCACCCATTGGGATAATGTCCTATGGGAAATCTGTTATGAGCCGTTAGGGAATGTAGCGTTGAGTGGTTTTGTCACCCGGAAGCAGCTAACTGAAGAGCAAGCGACAAAACATACGTTTCACCCCATGCCTTTAGGCACCCCATGGGGAGCTAAGTGGGAATATGGCTGGTTCAAATGCGATTTTACTCTACCTGAAAAAGCTGCCGGAAGGCGGATTGTCCTGTATATGAATCCTGCATCCAAGCCTCCAGAAGATGGTGAGTGCCTCGTTTGGGCAAATGGCAAGATTGTTGGATCTTACGGGTGGGCACGACGGTATATTACACTGACACGGAATGGCATACCCGGTGAAAATTTCTCAATTTTAGCTGAAGCTTATGCAGGCCATGGTCCTCTCGTCATGGGTGGCGGACCGATAAGATTTGGTCACGAATCAGTCCCCGAGCCTGGTAAGACACAAGTGCAAGTTGGTGAAAATAATTTTGGTATCTGGCGAGAACTAGCCTACCAATTAGCGTTGGATTTTACTACCCTGTTTGAACTCCGTAACCGTTTAGACCCGTCTTCCCTGCGTGTATCAGAGATCGATCAAGGTTTGAAAGACGTCACCCTTTTGATCGACCTCGAGCTGCCTGAAGCAGAAATGCTGGAAACAGTGAATCTTGGACGGGAGAGATTACGTCCATTATTAGAATGCGTCAATGGTACTACTGCGCCAACGTTCTACGCCTTTGGTCACGCTCATCTGGATGTTGCCTGGCTTTGGCCGTGGGCAGAATCCGAGCGCAAGTTCGCCCGAACGGTAATCAACCAACTTTCTCTCATGGAAGAATATCCTGAATATCGATTCCTGCAGTCGCAACCTCAACTATATCTAATGCTTAAAAATCATTACCCAGAGTTGTACGATCGCTTTAAGCAAGCCTTGCTTTCTGGAAAAGTTATTGCTGATGCCGCGATGTGGGTGGAAGCAGATACGAATATCACGGGTGGAGAAAGCCTGATCCGCCAGATTATGTACGCCAAGCAATTTATCAAACAGGAATTCTCCATGGATACTGAGGTGATTTGGCTACCGGACGTATTTGGTTATTCTGGAGCCCTCCCGCAAATCATGCTCAGCTGTGGATGTACAAGTTTTGCCACTCAAAAGATTGCCTGGATGTACCACGGGGGTGATCCATTCCCATATAATACATTTATGTGGGAAGGGATCGATGGTTCAGCCATCCCAGCGCACATTTTTACGGATTACAACAGTCAGACAAGACCAGGAAGTATTTTGGACAGGTGGGAATCTCGCTTTCAAAAAGAAGGTGTTCAATCCATGTTGCTCGCGTTTGGATGGGGCGATGGCGGTGGAGGACCAACCCGCGACCATTTGGAATTTTTAAACCGGGTCAGAGATCTTGAAGGCATGCCGAGGGTTAAACCCGCTTCACCGGATGAATTCTTCGCCGATTTGAAGCGTCATGGTCTGCCAAAAGAGCGATATGTGGGTGAGCTGTATTTTCAGGCTCACCGAGGCACGTACACCTCGCAAGCAAAAATAAAACAAGGGAATCGACGGAGCGAATTTGCGCTGCGAGAGGCTGAATTATGGGGGACTATTGCCCACACGTTGAAGGGTCATCCTTATTCACCCAGCGATCTAAAACCTGCCTGGCAAAAATTACTGCTGAATCAATTTCATGACATCTTACCCGGCTCATCCATCCATAGGGTTAACGAAGAAGCACTGGCTGGATTCTCCAAAGTGACCGACGATGCGACAGAAATTACTCAATCCGCAATCAAGGCATGCATACACTCAAAAGCGAGGGATTCGGTGACTGTATTTAATTCACTCTCCTGGAAACGGGAGGTGCTCATTGAGTTACCCCAGGGATCCGTCGAGGTAACCGTTCCAGCCTGCGGATGGACCACTATAGATAAAAAAGGAAAATCCGTTTCAAAGCGTAGGCATAACGTTAAGGTTACCGAGACCAGCCTTGAAAATGATCTCTTGTATGCCAAAGTTAATCATAGGGGTGAGCTAATCAGTTTGGTGGATAAACAAACCGGGATCGAAATGATGGCAGGTGCGGGAAATCGTTTTTGCCTGTATAAAGATATCCCTGCTCGCTTTGATGCCTGGGATATTGACAGCATGACTGAAACATTGCTTATGGCGACCGAGGAGCCCGTGCAACTTGAGGTCTTTCAATCGACTGATGTAATCGGCAGAATCAAGATCAGCCGCAGAATTCACCACTCCACTCTGATCCAATTTATCAGCCTGCGTAATAAAAGTCGCAGGATTGACTTTGAGACAACGATCGATTGGCAGGAAAGCCATAAGCTGCTAAAAGTGGCTTTTCCGGTGAATATTCACGCGAATGAAGCGATCCACGAGATTCAATTCGGACATATTCGTCGCCCAAACCACCGGTCAAGACCATTTGATGCCGATCGCTTTGAGGTATGCAATCATAAGTGGACCGCCATGGTAGAAGAAAACCGCGGTATTGCTATACTCAATGACTGTAAGTATGGGATCAATGTGCTGGGGAATACGATGAACCTGACCTTGCTAAAATCATCAATGGCACCCGATCCGGTTGCTGATAAAGGCACACAAAACTTTACTTATGCATTTTATTATTGGAACGGCAGTTTTGGTGACTGCAATATCGTACGTGAAGGTTATGAAATGAATCTCCCAGTGCAGGTGTTGCCTGGAGCAGCAGGCAAAGCTTCTATCTTCGAGATAAATGCGGCGAATATCATCCTCGAAACCATAAAACTTGCAGAGGACGGCTCGGATGATATCATTGTGCGTTTGTATGAAGCTAAACGCAGTTTGACTCATTGTTCATTGTCCACAGTTTTGCCGATCATCAAAGCCTCACAGGTGGATATGCTGGAGAAATTTCTGAGTGAATACCCTATAAGCGATGGAAAAATCGAGCTAGATTTTCGACCTTTTGAGATTAAAACCTTACGCTTAAGCATTGATCAATAATCATCTTAACCAAATACTTAGAAGAATAATGGGTACAGACTTATTATGGAAGAAAGACTACAAAAAATTTTAGCGTATGCTGGTTATGGATCGCGCCGGGCATGTGAAGAGCTGATTGCTGCTGGTCGAGTGACCGTGAATGGTCAGGTCGCTCAGCTTGGATCGAAAGCGGATATCCAGAAGGATCAGATCAAACTGGACGGCAAATTAGTAAAACCTCCTGAGGCTTTCCAATATATCGCGTTATACAAGCCAAGAGGGGTCCTCTCATCTGTCAGCGCACCAGACCCACGTCCGACAGTTCGTGACCTGATACCCATCGAAGGTAGCCTTTATCCTGTCGGTCGTCTTGATGTGGACAGCGAAGGTTTGATTCTAATGACAAATGATGGCGAACTAGCCAATCAGCTCACCCACCCGCGCTACGGGCATGAAAAGGAATACCGGGTTTTAGTAGCTCGCCATCCAGATGAAAAACAGCTGCTTGCCTGGCGGCATGGAGTGGTATTAGAGGATGGGTATCACAGCTCTCCGGTGCATGTGGAAATTGAATCTCACTCAGGCAAGGGCACCTGGGTGCGTGTGATTATGAAGGAAGGTCGTAAGCGCCAGATACGCGATACCTGCCGGCAGATTGGCTTACCTGTGGTCAGTATTGTGCGCATCAGGATTGGTAGTTTACATCTGGGGAGCTTAAAACCAAAGCAATGGCGGCATCTCACCCCGGTAGAGATAAAGGGGTTGAAAACTCAAAACAAGGCTAAGCCAGTGCCCAAATCCGACTATATTAATAGATCGAAAGCATCCAAGAGTGGTCATTAACTATCCAACTAAGAGCAGCTGTCAGATTTAAATACTCATTGCGTTTATCCCATTAATTAGGTCATGCGAGCCACCCAACCTCCGCTGCAGGATCCTGAAGCCTTTAGTAATCTATACGCTACCACACAGATTATTATCTTCCGCTTTATTTATGGCATTCACGGTGGTTCGATCGAAGAGGTGGAGGATTTGACCTGTGACACTTACCTGCGGGCATGGAAAGGACGCGAACGCTTTTTTGGCGATGATCATGAGGCCTTGTGTTGGCTTTTTACAATCGCGCGGCATTTAGTCATCGATGCGCACCGCCGGACAAAAACTCATCCAGATCACAACAACGTTTTATTGGATGAGGCCAGCATCGATGCTAGCTATACATCTTCTCAAGCAACTCCAGAAGAACAAGCAGTCAGTCGTGAGCAATTCAAACGAGTATGGCAGGGTCTACAAAATCTACCAGACGATAAGCGCGAGCTGTTAGTGTTACGTTATATGCTTGGATGGAAAGTAAGGGAAATTGCAGATTATTTACAGAAAGAAGAAAACACTGTGTCCGTGTATATCCGCCGAAGTTTGGAGCAAATACGCCAAGGTTGGTCAGTTGATTGAGTAATCCTATGGACAATTCACCTTTTCATCAAGCTCCAGAAGAATTAGAGATCGAAGAAATGTTGAGCCATATTCGCCCTCAACCCACCTCGCGATTTTATAAAAAAATGCGCAGCACACCGTGGGAAAGACCAAATATGGTGAAGACCTCAAGCGCCTTAGCCTACTTGAAATCTGCAGACAGGTTAGTATGGGGTCTTCTTGCTTTAATCTTGATCGTTGGTGTGGTTGGACTCACATTTATTCCCTCAGTTCGGGCTATCGCCCGGCAATTCTTTTATTCCTTTATCCATTCGCCATCGAATCAGATCCAGGTTCAAGTCACTCCAGCCGCTCCGGGTGATTTATATAACTTTTCAGATCCATCTAACTTTACCCTCAGTGTTCCACTAGCACAACAGCAGGCTGGTTTTGGGGTTAAAGAAATCTCTGTGCTACCCGAAGGTCTTACATTTATCGGGTGCCGGTTTGATTCGACCTATAATGCGGTGACACTCCAATACCAAGGTAATGATTACAAACTTTTCCTGACTCAGAGACCCCGGGGAAACGGCCAGGACGTATTCAGTATTGGAGCGAGCGCTAACGTCGAATCAGTTAAGATTGGTGAGATACAAGGTGAATTCGTGGTTGGTGGATGGAAAGTCATATCACAGCAGCCGGATTCCAGTAATCAAACTCCCACCAGTGTGATAAATATCAATGCCATTTGGGATAACGACTTACCTCAGTCTACGCTTCGATGGCAAACGAGTGACATTGTATATGAGCTGCGCAGTGTTGGCGAAGGTAATCCGTCACTATCAGACCTTATTAATTTGGCGAATGGGTTAAAATAAGCCCGTTCGAATGAATATCTCTTGAGGAGAAATCATGGTAATTCCTGAGACATCATCCAGTGAAACCAAGAAATCATGGCTCGATCGCCCCATATTTACTTCTCCTGTGATCACATTGGAAAAGCTCATCTTCGCGGTTATTTTAATCGTGGCGATTTTCACTCGTTTCTACATGCTGGAACCGCGCGTCATGAGCCATGACGAAACATCCCATACTTACTTCTCCTGGTTATTCTATAAAGGTAATGGCTATGCGCACGACCCAGTGACTCATGGTCCACTTCAATTCCACCTAGTCGCTCTTTCATATTTTTTATTCGGTGATAGCGACACGAGCGCACGAATACCGGCAGCTTTATTTAGCATCGCTACGGTTGCATTCATGTGGGCTTATCGCCGTTATTTGGGTCGTGCAGGAGCACTGATTGCAGCTGTGTTGTTCACAGTCTCCCCATATATGCTTTATTATGGGCGCTACGTGCGCAACGAAGCATTTGTAGCCTTCTTCGGTGTAGTCATGCTTTGGTCGATTCTGCGTTATATCGACTCGGGTAAGCCTAAATACCTGTATATTTTTACAGCTGTGACAGTCTTACATTTTTGTACGAAGGAAACTTCTTTTATTTACTCAGCCCAAGCCTTATTATTTTTAGCTCTATTTTTGGTTTATCGTCTGACAAAGCGGAAATGGAATCATGAAGAGAGACGATCACCCTTCCTCTATGCGCTGATAACATCATTATTAATTCTCCTTATCGGCATGGGAATAAAAATCCTCAGTGCTAAAACAACAACAACGGAACAACCTAGCTATCCAGCCTTCGCATCCATCCCGACGTTTATTCCAATATTAGTTATAGTTCTGGGGATTCTCGGTGTAATCGCGGCGATCTATTTTGCCATATCCGGCTTTGGCTTAAATCGTATTCGAGAGGAACGCTCTTTTGATTTGCTAATGTTGCTGGGTACGCTGGTGTTACCCCAATTATCAGCCTTTGGAATAGATGTCTTCGGCTGGAAAGTTCCGGTGAACGCGACCGAAGTACATGCCCTCACCTTTGTTGATCTTGTTCATATGGCTCTCATCGTGGTGCCTATCATTATTGTTTCTATCATCCTGGGTTTGTGGTGGAACAAGCGGCAATGGTTAATCAATGCGGGAATCTGGTATGTAATCTATATCGTGCTGTATACGAGCATATTCAGCAACGTCGAGGCGGGATTTTTCACCGGCCTGGTGGGCTCGCTTGGATATTGGTTGGCACAACAAGCCGTAAATCGGGGTGATCAACCCCTATACTATTATGCATTAATACAAATCCCGATGTACGAGTTTTTACCTGCAATCGGCAGCATCCTGGGAATATTTTTAGCGATCATGGGGCGTAAGACCACCCGAGATGATGCGTTTCCGCTTGAGTATCAGCAATTTGAAGAACCTGAGCAAACGATACCTACATTTTCAGAAGAAGTATTAAACGAAAGCCGTTCAAATGCTGAAGCCTCTACTTCGCCAGATCAAGAACCTTTAGTGGTGCCTGTTAAACCTCCAGTAGTCGTTCTACTTATCTTTTGGGCTGTTACCAGCTTATTAGCTTATTCCATCGCGGGTGAAAAAATGCCCTGGCTTACCGTACATATTACATTACCCATGATCCTGCTTTCGGGTTGGGCGATTGGCTACCTGATTGATACAACGGATTGGATTGGGTTCCGTAGCAAAAAAGGGTGGCTTGCAATTGCCCTGCTCTTCGTATTTGTCCCGGCGCTTTTAAGCACATTACGCTTATTGCTTGGAAACACCCCACCTTTCGTTGGTAAATCTCTAGACCAATTAGGTGCTACAAGTGGATTCGTGATCGCTTTACTGATGACACTTGCCAGTGCGGTGGGTGTAGTTTGGGTGACGAAGGATTGGACACCGCGACTGGTTCGCCGGGGTATC
>Ga0153915_10006007_pt1 | contig 11345 bp, 9 predicted proteins | sample Opewatmetagenome_2_FD_107003 | JGI IMG/M metagenome (GOLD analysis project Ga0153915, IMG submission 107003) | Freshwater wetland microbial communities from Ohio, USA - Open water 3 Core 3 Depth 3 metaG | ecosystem: Environmental > Aquatic > Freshwater > Wetlands | place: USA: Ohio, Lake Erie...
GAACGCGGCTCTCGCGATGCTGTTGCCGACGATCGAGTGCGTCTCGGCGAGCGGCTTCCAGGCGTAGCCCAGCAGATCCTGGATCAGGAACCGCCCGATGCGCGTGCCGGCGTCGATCGTCGTGAGGATGAAGAGCGCCTCGAACATGATCGCGAAGTGGTACCAGAGCGCCAGCGCGGCCTTGCTGCCGAGCACGCTCGCGAACATGTGGGCCATGCCGACGGCGAAGGTCGGCGCCCCGCCCGTGCGGCCGACCATCGTGATCTCGCCTACCGAGGCCGCGAGGTCGCGCATCTGCTGCGCCGTCACCGGGAAGCCGAGCGCCGTCACCTGCTGCGTCACCACGTCGATGTTTCCCTGGATGTTGATCGCGAAATACTGGCCGGGCTCGAGCGCCGCCGCCGCAATGAGCGCCATGATCCCAACGACCATTTCGGTGATCATGCCGCCATAGCCGATGAAGCGGATGTCGCGCTCCGTGGCGATCAGCTTCGGGGTCGTCCCCGAGGCCACGATCGAGTGGAATCCCGAGATCGCCGCGCAGGCGATCGTGATGAAGCAGAACGGGAACACCGGTCCGGCGAAGACAGGCCCCGAGCCGTCGATGAAGCGCGTCAGCGCCGGCATGCGCAGCGCCGGCGCCAGGATGACGATGGCCAGGCCGAGCAGCGTCACGGTCCCCAGCTTCATGAAAGTGCTCAGGTAGTCGCGCGGGGCGAGCAGCAGCCACACGGGCAGCACCGAGGCGAAGAATCCGTAGCCCATCACCCACCAGGCGAGCGTCGTCCCCTCGAGCGTCAGCGCCGAGCCCAGGGCCGTGCCGTGCAGCCATTGCCCGGAGACGACGGCCGCGAGCAGCCCGGCCACGCCGAAGGCGCTCACCAGGCCCACGCGCCCGGGCGCCCAGTAGCGCAGGCCCAGCCCCATGAGCACCGCGATCGGCATCGTCGCCGCGATCGTGAACAGCCCCCACGGGCTCTCCGCGAGCGCGCGCACGACGACCAGCGCCAGCACCGCGAGAAGGATCACCATGATCGCGATGATGCTCACCAGCGCCAGCAGGCCCGTGAACGGCCCCACCTCCTCGCGCACCATCTGGCCCAGCGATTTCCCGCGCCGCCGCGTCGAGCAGAAGAGGATGATCGAGTCGTGCACCGCGCCCCCGAGGGTCGCGCCGATCAGGATCCAGAGCATCCCCGGCAGGTAGCCGAACTGCGCCGCGAGCACCGGCCCCACCAGAGGCCCCGGGCCCGCGATCGCCGCAAAATGGTGACCGAAGACGACCCATCGGTTCGTCCGCACGAAGTCGCGGCCGTCCTCGTTGACCACCGCCGGGGTCGCCCGCAGCTCGTCGACCGTGAGCACCTTCGCCGCCAGCCATGCGCTGTGGAACCGCCAGGCCACGGCGAACACGCACACCGCCGCCACCACCAGCCACAGCGCGCTCACCGGCTCCCCCCGGCAAAAGGCCAGCACGGCGATCGAGCCCGTGCCCAGCAGGACCACCAACGACCACGCGAGAACGCGCAGCCAACGCGGGGTAATCTTTCCGTCCATGATAGCGCCCGACGAAGCGGGAGCGCTTTACGATGCAGAGCCCCGGCCGCGTTGGCCACGAAAAAGAGGGCCGCGGCGCGGCAGCCCCCCACCCGCCTGCGGCTACGGCTGCTCCCGACCGCGCACCAGCCCGCGCTCGACCGCATACAGCGAAAGCTGCGCCACGCCGTGCAGCCCCGTCTTCCTCGTGAGGCTCGCCCGGTGGTTGAGCACCGTGTAGACGCTGATCCCGAGCTTCGCCGCGATCTCCCGCGAGCCGTGGCCCTCCGCGATCAGCGTCAGGACCATCTGTTCTCGCCTCGAGATCGGCCGCGCGTTGCCGGGTGGCCCCTTCCCGCGGACGACGATGTTTTTCACCAGTTCGCTGACGTGCGTGCTGAAATACGCCCTCCCCTGCCTCACCGCGAGCAGCGCCGCGCTGAACTCCTCGATCGTGTCGGTCTTCTCGACGATCCCCAGCACGCCCGCGGAGAGCGCCCCGCGGACATCCATCGGGCTCAGCGACGACGAAAACACCAGCACGCCCGCCGCCGGACATGCCTCCCGCAGCCCTTCCAGCAGCGCGAGATCGAACCCCTTGGAAAGCATCAGATCCACGATGATGATGTCAGGACGCTCGCTCCGGCAGACGTCGACCGCGTTCTTCGGCGTCTGCACCGAAGCCACCACCTCGCAGCCGCCCGCCGACTCGATCACCGGCGTCATCATCGCGATGATCGCTCTCTGCTCATCGATGATGACGATACGTGCTTTCCTGGGACTATTCGCGTTAACCATTGGCTAAACCGCTGCTTAAGAAAGCGACTTTGCTGCACATTTCTATCAAATACCCTGCGCTAGCCGGAAAATGAGGCGAATTCCCCGGGCGACTTTTAGCTATCTTTGCTGATTAATACCGGGAAACCACTCATCAGCCCGCAGGCAGGGAATTGCTAATCATTCTGGATACTAGGCCCATACCCACCGGTGCGCCGACAAAATACCTTCCGCCGGCGCATTCTTGACGGCATTTTGACGCACCCCGGCGCAATTCCGGGCGCAGGCGGCTGGGCCGGCGTCCGGCCTGAGCGCTCAACCTTCGCGCGCGGCGGCGATGAACGCCCGGATGTTGGCGGTGCTCACGCCCGGCGGCATCCCGCCGGCGCAGGAGAGAATGAGCCGCGAGCGGTCCGGCGTGTCCGCGAGCAGGCGCTTCACCGCCGCCCGCACCTCGTCCGGCGTTCCTCTCGCGAGCACGTCGCGCGGCGGGATCGTGCCGAGGATCGCCAGCCGGTTCGAGCAGAGCCGGCGCATCTCGGCGAGCGGAGTCTGGATACCCGGGTTGTACAGGTTGATGCCCGCATCAGCGTAGTGGCGGATCGACTTGGCACAGGGCGCGTCGTTGTGGAAGAACTTCACCGAGACGTCGGCGGCGAACAGCTCGCGCAGGTAGGGCATTCCGAACTCCAGGAAATCGGCCTCGCCCATGAAACCGACGATGTCGTCGAGCATCAGCATGCCGTCGATGCTCGGCAGCGCCTCGCGCTGCACCTCGTGCCACTGCTTCAGGAAGCCGGTGATCAGGCGCAGCAGCCGGTGCACGGGCTCCGGGTCGGTCTTCATCGCCATCAGGAACTCCGTCGTGCCCATCAGGAACGTCGCCACGTTGAGCGGCCCGCGCGACACCGAGAAACGGATCTGGTGCCCCAGGTCCTCGATGCGCGGCCGTGCCCACTTCAGCCGGTTGAGTGTAAACGGGAGCAGGCCGTCGGTGCGCGGATCGGGCGCCTTGATGGCCTCGATCTGGCTCACGTCGGCGATGATTTTCTCGGCGAACGGGAACTCGTTTCGCGGGAAGATGCAGCGGCTGCCGAAGGCCGACGGCTCGGTGCACATGCCGAACTCGGACCAGAAGCCCGGCAGGAACCACGCCTCCGGGAACGCCTCGATCGCGCGCCGGTTGGCCTCGAACCAGAGTGTCTCGCTCGCGAGGTAGTCGGCGATCTCGACTCCGTGCCAGCCGGGCAGCCAGGGGCAGTCGATGATGAAGCCAATCGGGAGTTGCGGGAGGGAGTCGCCGCGGACCACGGCGAGCAGTTCATTCCATTGTTTCGGGGTCATCTTGAATTCGGGGTGCCGTCCGCCGCAGGCGGGGCGCGGCGGTGTTTCACCATCGGTTCTGATGCACGTGGCGCGGCATGTACCGCGTGCGCGCCTCCTTCTCCTCGTCCGGATAACCTACGGCGATCACGCTGACGGGGACGATCTCGGTCGGGATCCGCAGCAGATGCCGGATCGCGTCGATCCGGGGTCCGCGCGGGTGCACGCCGAGCCAGCAGGCCCCGAGCCCCAGGAGGTGGGCCGCGATCAGCAGGTTTTCGATCGCCGCCGAGCAGTCCTGCAGCAGGTAGCTGAGCTGTCCGTCGTGAGCAGCTCCAAGGTCGCCGCAGACGACGACCGCTGCGGGCGCCGTTGCCACAAATTTCCCGTGAGGGAGGGCCTTGGCCACGCCCGCGAGGACCGTCGAGTTCTGCACGACGACGAAGCGCCACGGATCGCATTTCGCGGCCGACGGCGCCGCCATCGCAGCCCGCAGCAGGTCGGTCATCACCGGCTCCGGGATCGGCTCCCTCCGGTAGGCCCGGATACTCCGCCGGCCCCAGATCGGCGCGAGTTTCTCATTGAGTTCCATAAGCGCAGGTTAAGCCGGTTCAGAGCACGAAATCGAGATTTCCTTCGACTGGATCCCGGAAATCCTCCCTCCTTGCACCTGCCCATGAAGATCTGTGCGTACGGCATCGCCGGAATCCCGCTCGGGAAACACAACGTCAAGGATCCGCGCCTCGACCAGGCCCACAAGCTCGTCGACGCGAAGAAGAAGACCTACGTGCAGGTCGACATCGCCGGCGACGCCGACGCCATCACTGCCGACGCCATCGTCGTGTCGGAGTCCGGCCGCCTCGACGTGATCCTCCAGGACATCGAGTTCGTCGAGAGCCGCCTGTCAAACCAGCCGCCCGAGCCGGAAAAATCGGGCCTGCTCAAGATCAAGGCGGCCCTCGAGGGCGAGACATTTGCGGCGGCCGCCGCGCTCACCCCCGACGAGGCCAAGGTCGTCGATTGCCACGCCCTGCTCACCGCAAAGCCGGTCGTCGTCGCGACCGCCGCCGAGCTCCAGGCGTTCGACGAGTTCCTGCCGCGCGTCATCGCCGAGAGCGGCTACATCAGCTTCCTCACGGTGGGCGGCCCCGAGAACCGCGCCTGGCTCATCAAGAAGGGCGCGACGGCCCCGGAGGCCGCTGGAGCCATCCACACCGACATCCAGAAGGGCTTCATCCGCGCCGAGGTCATCAGCTTCGCCGACTTCATCGCGGCGGGCGGCGAGACCCAGGCGAAGCACGCCAACAAGCTCCGGCTCGAGACCAAGCAGTACGTGGTCCAGGACTACGACCTGCTCAACTTCCGGTTCAACAAATAGCCCGCTCGGGGAACAGCGATGCCAGGCCCTGCGCCGACGCCGGGCAGATCCCGCGCTCGGTCACCAGCCCCGTCACGAGCCGCGCGGGCGTCACGTCGAAGCCGTAGTTCGCGGCGCGGGTGCCCTCGGGGCACACGCGCACCGACCGCACTGCGCCGTCGTCGCACCGGCCCTCGGCGAAGCGCACCTCGTCCTCGGCGCGCGACTCGATCGGGATCTCCCGGACTCCGTCGGTGAGCGTCCAATCGATGGTGCTCGAAGGGATGGAGACATAAAACGGCACGCGGTTGTCGGCCGCAGCGAGCGCCTTGAGGTAGGTGCCGATCTTGTTCGCGGCGTCGCCGCGGCGCGTCACCCGGTCGGCGCCGACCAGGCAGAGGTCCACCAGGCCGTGCTGCATGAGGTGGCCGCCGGCGTTGTCCGGCACGAGGGTGTGGGGCACGCCTCGCGCGCCCAGCTCCCAGGCCGTGAGCCGCGCGCCCTGGCTGCGCGGCCGCGTCTCATCGACCCAGACGTGGACGGCGATGCCCGCCTCATGCGCGGCATAGATGGGCGCCGTCGCCGTGCCATGGTCGATGCAGGCGAGCCACCCGGCGTTGCAGTGCGTGAGCACGTTCACGGGCGCCCCGCCCCTGCGCGCGGCAGCCTCCCGGATCAGCGGCAGGCCGTGGCGCCCGATGGCCGCACACTCGGCGACGCTCTCCTCGCAGACCCTCAGCGCCTCCTCGCGCAGCCGCCGCCGCGCCTCGCCGGCCGAGCCGCACGCGCCGGCGACCCCCAGCAGCCGCTCGACCGCCCACGCAAGGTTGATGGCCGTCGGGCGCGTGACCTTCAGCCGCTCCCCGGCCTGGTGCAGATGCTCGCGCCATGCCTCTCCCGCCTCGTGCGCCGCGAGGACCAGCCCCCAGGCCGCCGCCGCGCCGATTAGAGGCGCGCCGCGCACATGCATCTCGCGGATGGCCGCGGCCATCGCGCCGGCGGTGCGGATCTCCTCGACGATCAGCTCGTGAGGCAGGCGCCTCTGGTCGATGATCAGCACCGCATCCTCGCGGCCGGGATGCGGCCAGAGGGTGCGCCGGGGCTGGCAGTCTGCATTCATGGATCGCGCGATCATGGACGGCCCTGCAGGCCGCGACAATCCCGCAACGGCGGAATCTCCCTGTTTTTTCGGTGCGGGCGCACTGCATTTTGTACTGCCCCCGGCGCTTGTCACCGGCCGGCCGCCGTGGGGACGATCGGTCCACAGCGCGCCGGCGTACCTGGTGCCAACACCGGCCGGCGCGCCCAACCCCGGATGTGACGAACCCGATGAAAAACCCGAAGCGGATCTCCTCCTGGTACGGCTGGCTTCCCGACCGTCCCGACAAGCGCGACAAGCTTTACGCCGCCATCGCGGCGCCTCCCAAGGTCCTCCCCCCGGCCGTCAATCTGCGCCGCTCCTGCTCCCCCGTCGAAAATCAGGGCAGCCTCGGCAGCTGCACCGCCAACGCCCTCGTGGGGAACCTGGAGTTCCTCGAGAAACGGGCAAAGATACCCGCAACCGACCTCAGCCGGCTGTTCGTTTATTACAACGAGCGCGTGCTCGAAGGGACGGTCGCCGAGGATTCGGGCGCGATGTTGCGCGACGGGATCAAGACTCTCGTCAGGCACGGCGTGTGCACCGAGGCCCGCTGGCCCTACGCCATCCAGCGCTTCGCCCTCAAGCCCACGACCGCGTGCTACCGCGAGGGCCGCGGGCACCAGGTGACCTCCTACCACCGCCTGCTCTCCCTCCAGGAGATGCGGATGTGTCTGGCCGAGGGCTTCCCCTTCGTCTTCGGGTTCACCGTCTACGAGAGCTTCGAGCGCGATCGTGTCGCCCGGACGGGATGGGTCGACCTCCCTAAGCCGTCCGAACGCGTGCTGGGCGGGCACGCCGTCCTCGCCGTCGGCTATGAAGACGCCTCGCAGCGCTTCCTTGTGCGCAACTCCTGGGGGACCGGCTGGGGCATCCGCGGCTACTTCACCATGCCCTACGACTACCTCGGCGACCGCAGCCTCTCCGACGACTTCTGGACGATCCGGGCGTTCGAGAACTGACCGCGGCCCCCGCCTGCCTCGCCGCGCGTGCGGCGGCCCCGGCAGCGATCCGCGTTTGACACGCCGCCCGTTGTCCGGCAGCGGTTCGCCGATGCCCACCAACGAGCCTTCTCCCGCCGCCCCCGACCGGCAGTCGATGAACGTCGACATCGTCTGCGTCGGGTTTGGACCGGCCATGGGCGGATTTCTGACCACACTCTCGCGTCGGCTGCTCCGCGAGGACGGGACTTCGGCGTTCGAGAGCGCCGCGGCGCCGGGCATGCCGCTGCAGGTGCTCTGCTACGAGCGGTCCGACGACGTCAGCTTCGGCGTGTCGGGAGTCGTCACGCCGGGCCGCAGCCTGAAGGCGACGTTTTCCAGTGAGCAACTCGCCGAGGTGCCGCTCGCCGCGCCGGTGAAGCAGGAGAGGATGGCCTACCTCCTCGATCCGATCGGCGCGAGCCGCCGCTCGGCCGCCCTGCGCGCGGGCGACGCCCTGCTCAGGACTTTCCGCAGCGTCCTCCCCGTGAAGGACGACGCGTTCGAGCTGCCGTGGATTCCCGGCTTCCTCGCCAAGCACGACGGCTACGTGCTCTCGCTCGGCCAATTCATGCAGTGGGTCGGCGCCCAGGTCATGGGCTCAGGCGCGGTGCAGGTGTGGCCGGGCACTCCGGTCGCCTCCGCGCTCGTCGAGGACGGCAGGGTCGCGGGCGTGCGCCTTTGCGACCAGGGAGTCGAGAAGGACGGCGCGCCCGCGGCCGCGTTCGCTCCGGGCATGGACATCCGCGCCGCCCTTACGGTGATCGGCGATGGCCCGGTCGGCGCGATCGGCCGGCAGCTCGACGAGAAGTTCGGCCTCCCCGAGGGGCACCACGCCCACGACTGGGCGGTCGGGATGAAGATCGTCGTCGACCTCCCCGCCGGCTGCGCGCTCGAGCCCGGCACGGTCCTTCACACATTCGGCTTCCCCGAGCCCGAGATCTTCGGGTTCCTGTACGTCCACCCCGGCGGGGTGGCATCGCTGGGCATCTTCGTCCCGTCGTGGTTCGACAGCCCCGTGCGCACGGCCTACCGCTACCTGCAGCACTGGGCGCAGCATCCCTACCTCTGGCGGCACCTCGCCGGCGGCACCCTCCGCTCCTGGGGGGCGAAAACCCTCGGCGAGTCGGGCCAGCGCGGCGAGCCTCTCCTCGCCGGCGACGGCTATGCGCGCATCGGCGAGGGATCGGGCACCACCAACGTGCTGACGGGCTCCGGTGTCGACGAGGCGTGGATGACCGGCACCCAGCTCGCCGAAGCGGTGCTCGAACTGCTCGCCGCCGGACGCCCCTTCACCCGCGAGAACATCGAGCGGACCTATGTCGCCCGGCGCCGCGCCAGCTGGATCGGCCGCGAGGGCCGCATCGCCAGGCGCGCCCGCGACGGCTTCCAGCGGGGCATGATCACCGGGCTTCTCGGCATGGGCCTCACCGGCCTCACGGGAGGGAGGCTCTTCCTCCCCGGCAAGCCGATGCCCCCGCACAAACGACTGCCGACGATTGAGGAATACTATCGCGGCCGCGTCTCCCCGGAGGAGATCGCCAGGCTGCGCGCGGAGTGCCAGGCGAAGGGCGCCTCACTCCACGGCGCCCTTATGGACCGCGTCGGCTGGCCCGCCATCGCGTTCGACGGCAAGCTGCTCGTCTCGCACCAGGACGCGCTTCTTCTCGGCGGCAAGGTCCAGGCTCCCCCAGGCTACGCCGACCACGTCGTCTTCCCCTATCCCAACCTCTGCGCCGAGTGCGGCACCAGGACCTGCATCGAAGCCTGCTCCGGCCAGGCGATCACCCCCGGCGAAGGCGGCGTGCCGGCCTTCGACCGGGAGAAGTGTATCCACTGCGGCGCGTGCCTCTGGAACTGCACCCGGGAGCGCCCGGACGGTTCGGGGCGCGCCAATCTGGAGTTCCGGGCGGGCGCCGGCGGGCTGCATTCGGCGGAGAACTGAAGCCTCCGCAGCGGCGCGCGGCGGCGGCCGCTGCCTGTAATCGGTCTTGTCTGATGAGAGTCCGATCCGTGTACTCGCTACCCTCTCACCTTACTTACTTATGCCATCTTATCAGATCGTCGTCTGCGGCAGCTTCGTCCCGGATCCCCTGCAAACGCTCGAGCCCGTCGCCACGCCGACGGGCCCCGGACTGAAGAACGAGCTGATGCTGCCCGCCGTCCTGGATCCCTGGGCTGGCCATGCGCTCTTCGAAGCCGCGAACCTCGCCCGCCAGAACCCCGGCAGCAAGGTGTGGCTCGTCGCCCTCGGTCCCAAGGCGAAGCTCCAGCAGGTGATGATGACCGTCGCCCAGAAGGTGCCGTTCGAGCTCGTTGCGATCGACGGGCCCGCGGGCGGATTCACCGAGTCGGCGGAGGTCGCCGCCGCGCTTGCCGAGGCAATCCAGGGCATCGCCGGACTCGACCGCACCCGCCTGTTTGTCTTCGGCGGCTGGGAATCGGCCTCGCGCGGGGCCGGCACCACGATGCAGATGGTGGGCGAGCGCCTGGGGATCACCGATCAATTCCAAGGTGTCGACCGCCTCGCCGTGAAGCCCGATGGTTCGTTCGAGGTGTTCGAGCGCATCGAGGGCGGCCGCCACCTCGTCTCGTCGTGCGCGGGCGCCCCCGCCCTCCTCGGCTGGGCCACCGGCGAACTCCCCGAGCCGACCAACAACCCCCAGGTTGGCATGCAGAACATGCGCACGGTAATGCCCGCCCTCCAGAAGGCCAGGCCGGCGAAGATCGCCAACGACGGCCTCGCCTTCGCCGGAGTCACCCTGCCCAGGCAGCGCCGCGACACGAGGATCGTCAAGGACCTCTCGCCCGACGAGATCGCCCGCGAACTCGCCGAGTGGATTCGCAAAGACTGAGCCCCGACAACCTCCCCCCGCGAATCACCATTACCGTTCCTCCATGGAAACACTCCTCTTTCTAGCCCACGCCGAAACCGACGGCCTCCTCGGAAATCACGCCCTGCAGGCCCTCGCCGCCGCGAAAACCCTGACTGAGAAGCTGCCCGGATGCGCTTTCGTCGCCGGCCTTGTCGGCGCCGATGTCGATGCCGCCGCGCACCAGATCGGCGGCTCAGGCGCGGCCCGCATCCTCGGCGCCGCCGCGCATCCCCTCGCCCAATCGCGCTACTCCACCGACATCGTCGCCGTCGAGGCGATCTGCAAGGCCGCGGGCGCGACGATCGTCGTGGCGCCGGCAACCTCCCGCTGGAACCGGGTGCTGGGCGGCGCTGCCCAGCGCCTCGACGGGCGCATTGACACGCACGTCACCGCCGCCGCCGTCGCCGATGGGAGCCCCGCCGTCACCCGCTGGTATTACCGCCAGCGGATGGAGGGCGTCGTCCGGCGCACGCGCCGGCCCTGGTTCATCGTCATCGATCCCGGCTGCTGCCCGGCATGGATCGGCCCCGCCGGGGCGGCCGCCGTCGAATCCGTCCCCGTCTCCATCGCCGAGGCTGGCCTCCGCACGACCGTGACGTCGATCCACGCCCCGGCAGCCGACGAGCAGACGATCCGCCCCGATGCCAAGCTCTTGTTTGTCGCCGGCGCGGGCTGGACGAAGAAGCAGTCCGACGGCCAGCCCCATCCCGAAGAGGCGGAGCGGCTCATCCTCGATTTTCTCCGCCGCACGAAGGCCTCGCTCGGAAGCACAAAGTCGCTCGTCGATCTCAGCGGCGAGGGGCAGTCGGTCCTCCGGTTCATGAGCCATCTCAATCAAGTCGGCCAGACCGGCTCGACACCGCGGCATCCCAAGGGCCTCGCGACCTGCTGCCACGGCGAGGAGCCCCACACCGTGGGCTGGCGGTTCATCACCGAGCGCCGCGCGGTCAACCTCAATCCCGGCTGCAGCTGGGCCCAGGGCAAGGCCGACGTGCTCTACGTCGCCGATGCGTTCGCGGTGATGCGCAAGCTCAACGAACTGCTCGCGCCTCCGGCCTGACCGAGGTCCGGCCTCCCCCTCCGATGCACCCCGCCGCCCCGCCGCCCTCAGGATCTTCCCGATGAGCGGGCGCGGCGGCCATCTCCCGCGGGCCCTGATCGCGGTCCTTTGCGCGCTCGTCGTGTGGACCTACGCGGCGATCGCCGACCTCGGGCATTCGGAGATCCCTGCCACCGCGCCGGCGGAGGAATACTACAACCTCCTCGTCGATGGTTTCCGCGCCGGCCACCTCTACCTTGCCAAGCCGGCGCCGCCGGGGCTCGCCGCACTGCCGGACCCCTATGATCCCGCCGCAAAC
>Ga0153915_10006008_pt1 | contig 11344 bp, 3 predicted proteins | sample Opewatmetagenome_2_FD_107003 | JGI IMG/M metagenome (GOLD analysis project Ga0153915, IMG submission 107003) | Freshwater wetland microbial communities from Ohio, USA - Open water 3 Core 3 Depth 3 metaG | ecosystem: Environmental > Aquatic > Freshwater > Wetlands | place: USA: Ohio, Lake Erie...
CTCGACGTCGTCCAGGTCGGACAGGGCCGCGACCTCGTGCTGTTCCACTCGCTCCTGACCGACCGCACGGTCTTCGATCCCGTGATCGCCTCGCTGGGGCGAGACCGGCGGCTGACGCTCGTCAACCTGCCGGGCTTCGGCGCTTCGGTGCCCGCGGGCCCCGCCATCGAGGACTACGCGGATCATGTGGCGCTCCTCTTCCCCTCGCTCGGGCTCGAGCCCGCGACGACCGACCTCGTGGCCATGTCCTTCGGCGGCTTCGTCGGCATCGCGCTCGCGGCTCGCCACGGACACCTGTTCGATCGCCTGATCCTGGTCGACGCCGCGGCCGCCTTCCCCGAGCCGGCGAAAGCGCCGCTGCGGGCCATGGCCGAGCGGGCGCTCCGAGACGGCATGGGCGCGATCGTGGACACGGCGCTCCGCCGGATGTTCACCGCGCGCTTCATCGCCGCGCGACCGGACATCGTCGCCGCACGCAGCGAGACGCTGCTGCGCGCCCGGCCGGAGCACTTCGCCACGGCGTGCCACGCGCTCGCCGATCTCGATCTCCGGCCGGTCCTGGGCAAGATTCGTAATCCCACGCTAGTCATCGTGGGCGCCCTCGACGTGACGACGCCGCCTGCACTCGCCCGCGAGCTGGCGGCGGGCATCGAAGGCGCGCGCCTCGTCGAGATCCCCGACTGCGCGCACTGCCCGCCCATCGAGCAGCCGGAGGAGTTCGCGCGCGCGGTCGGCGCTTTCCTGGTTTGATCCTTGGGTTCAGGGCAGGGCGGCGATCATCTTCCGGTATTCGGCCTCGGCGTAGGCTCGGATGGTCTCGGTGCGGACATGTCCTCGCGCCGCGGTCGCGAGCGCGAACCTTGTGGCGGCAACGCAGGTGCGGTCCAGGCGCACCGCGGGCGCGCTTCAGGGGTTCGGCCTGAGCCCGAGCACGCTGAACGTGGGGACGGGCTTGAGAAATCCTTTCAGGGCCAGCGCGCCCACTTCGTCGCACTCGATGAGGTCCTCGAGGGCTCCCGCGACGCGCGACGTGACGAGGACCTGCCCGCCCTTGGCCTCGCCGCAGAGCCGCGCGGCCAGGTTGGTGACCGTGCCGATGGCGCCGTAGTCCCAGCGCCCCTCGAAGCCGATGGCGCCGATGGTGGCGTATCCCTGGGCGATCCCGACGCCCAAGGCCAGGTCGTAGCCCCGCTTGCGCCATCCCGCGCTCAGGTCGCTGACCCGCTCGCGCATGGCGACAGCCATGCGGAGCGCGCGCTCGGCCGGGTTCGGCACCGGCACCGGGTCGTTGAAGAAGATCATCATGCCGTCACCGGTGAAGCGCTCGAGTGTGCCTTCGTGCTCGAGGATCAGCTTGCCCATCTCGGCGTGGTACTCGCGCAGCACCGCCATGACTTCCTCGGGCTCAGCGGTCTCGGCAAAGGCCGTGAACCCCCGGAGATCGAGAAAGACGACGATCACCTCTCTGCGGTGAGTCTTGAGAGGGTCGTCGGCCCCCCCGGCGACGATCAGCTCGGCCAGCTGGGGCGAGAAGAAGCGCTTGAGGCGGCCGAGGCGCCCGAGCTGGGCCACCTGCTCCTGGACCCGCTGCTCGAGCGTCCGATTGAAGCCGGCAAGCTCGGCCGTCTGGGTCTCGAGCCGCGCCGCCTGCTCCTGGACCGTGTCGTGAAGCGCCTTGATCCGGAGCATGGACTTGACGCGCGCCACGAGCGCGGCCTGGTCCACGGGCTTGGTGAGGTACTCGTCGGCCCCGGCCTCGAGCCCGCTCACCACATCGCGCGAATCGGCCCGCGCCGTGACCATGATAAGCGGCATGAAGGGCAGCGACGGATCTCCCTTGAGCTGGCGGCAGACCTCGAGCCCGTCGAGACCGGGCATCATGACGTCGAGGAGGATGAGGTCCGGGTGCTTCTCGCGCGCCAGACTGAGCGCGGCCTCGCCGTCGGCGGCCGTCAGGATCTCATAGCCGTGGGCGGCAAGGCGCGCCTGGAGGATGTCGAGATTCATCGCGTTGTCGTCAGCGATGAGGACGAGCGGCGGCGTCCTCACGGCAGGTACTCGCGGATCTTGGCCAGGAGCGCCCGCGGGCTGTATGGCTTGGTGACGTAGGCGTCGCAGCCGGCCTCCCGTGCTTTGACGTCGTCGCCGCTCAGCGCATAGGAGGTGACGGCGATGATCGGGATCTGGCGGAGCGCCGGGTTGGCCTTGGTCCTACGCGTGGCCTCGTAGCCGTCGAGCCCCGGGAGCTGGATGTCCATGAGGATGAGGTCTGGCCGCTGGGTCTCGGCCATCGCCACGCCTTCCTCTCCCGTCACGGCCTCGATCAGCTCGTAGCCGGCGGGCGTGAGCAGGTCGCGAACGATGCGCCGGTTGTCCTCGTGGTCTTCGATCACGAGAATGCGCCGGCTCACGGTGCCACCGCCATTTGCTCGACCCGCACCGGGACGGTGAAGGAGAAGGTCGAGCCCTTCCCCGGTGCGGACTCCACCCGGATCTGGCCGCCGTGGAGCTCGATGATGCGCCTGGCGATGGAGAGCCCGAGGTCGGTGCCGCCCTTCTTTCGGGTGTTCGAGGTGTCGGCCTGCTGGAACTCCTCGAAGATCCGCTGCTGGTCCTCCGGCGCGATGCCTGGCCCCGTGTCCGAGACCGAGACCACAAAGGCCCCGTCCGAGACCCGGGCCGCCACTCGGACTTCGCCCGCGTCGGTGAACTTGACGGCGTTACCGACCAGGTTCAGGAGTACCTGGCTGAGCCGGCGATCGTCCCCGCGCCCGACCGGGAGGTCCGGCGCGAGGGTCACCGTGAGCGCGAGCTTTTTTTCCGTTACGAGCGGCTCCATGGCTGTCACCACCGTCTGCACGACCTCCTTCAGCGAGTAGTCGCCGAGTGAGAGGGTGAGCTGCCCGGCTTCGATCTTGCTGAGGTCGAGGACGTCGTTGATGAGAGCGAGCAGGTGCCGGCCGCTCCGGTCCACCCGCTGCATGGTCTCCTGCGCCTTTTCGGGGATCTGGCCATAGATGCCGTCCTGCAGGAGCTCTGTATAGCCCAGGATGGCATTGAGCGGGGTCCGGAGCTCGTGGCTCATGTTGGCGAGAAATTGGGACTTGTGACGGCTGGCAACCTCGAGCTGGCGGCCCTTGTCTTCGATCTCGCGGAACAGCCGCGCGTTCTGGATGGCCAGCGCCGACTGGGTCGCGAAGGTCTTGAGCAGGTCGACGACCTCCGGCGAGAACTCGCCGGGCGACTTCCGAGTGAGGGAGAGGCTGCCGATGACCTGATCCTCTCGCAAGAGCGGCACGGAAAGCGCAGCCCGATGCCCGGCCCGGATGATCACGTCACGCAGGCTGCTCTCGTAGGCGCCGGGCATCGTGATGTCGGCAACTTGGAAGGGCTCCCGCATCTCCGCGGCGCGTCCCATGACCCCCTCGCCCTTCCGGAAGGGCACACCCCGGATGGCCTTGGCGAACTCTGCGTCGAGATTGTGCGTCGCGCGGACATGGAACTGCTCGGTCGCCTCGTTGTACTCGTAGATCATGCACCCGTCCGCGCCCGCGAGCTGGCTCGCCCGCGAGACGATCGTGTCGAGGACCGTCTCGACATCGAGCGTGGAGCTGACCGCCCGGCCGACCTCTCCCAGCGCGGTCAGTTGTTCGACGGATCGGGAGAGCTCCCCTGTCCGTGCCTGCAGCTCCTTGAACAGGCGTACGTTCTCGATGGCGATCACGGCCTGGTCAGCGAAGGTCTGCAGCAGCTCAATCTGCTTCGCGGTGAACGGACGCACTTCAACGCGCCGAATCACGATGTTGCCGATCACGGTGTCCTCGCGCGCCAGCGGGACGGTCAGAATCGTGCGAAAGCCGCTGGCCTGCTGCGACACGCGCGACTCGAGGTATTCGCCGCGGACGAACTCGTCGAGAATATCGTCGACGTTGATCGTGCGCCGCTCGAGGATAGATCGGCCGGACGGCGAGTCCCGTGTCACCGGACGCACCTCACCTTCTGGGGCGACGTCCATAGTGCCACAGTGGGCCACCCGGCGCAGCACGGTTCCCTCCACCCGATGGATCAGCGCGTCGGTGGCGCCACATAGCCGCGCGGCACTCTCCGCCACGGCTTCGAGCACGGGCTGGACATCGGTGGGCGAGCTGGCAATCACGCGCAGGATCTCGCTCGTTGCCGTCTGCTGCTCGAGCGCCTCGGTCAGGTCGCGGTTGCGGGCCTCCAGCTCAGTGAACAGGCGCACATTCTCGATGGCGATGACGGCCTGGTCGGCGAAGGTCTCGAGGAGCTTGATCTGCTTGTCGGTGAAGGGAAGTACCTCGGAGCGGCGAAGGTTGATCACTCCGATGGCTTTGCCCTCTCTGAGGAGGGGGACAGTCAGGATGGTGCGATGTCCGAGTCGCCGCGCGAAGGCGCTCCCCTCCGGGAACTCTTCCGTCTCGGCCTGGAGATCAGCGAGATGTATCGTTTGCCGGTCCAGCACCGAACGTCCGCCAATTGTTCCTCGAATCACCGGGACCTCGTAATCTTCCTGGGGAATCGGACCTTGATGTGCCGCGACGCGTAGCACGTCGCCGTCCACGCGGAGGATTGTGACGTCGTACGCCTGGCAGAGCCGGCCAGCACTCTCGACCAGCGTGTCCAGAACGGGCTGGATGTCCGTCGGGGAGCTCGAGATGACACGCAGGATCTCGCCCGTTGCCGTTTGTTGTTCCAACGCCTCCGTGAGGTCGTGGTTCCGAGCCTCCAGCTCCTTGAACAGGCGCACGTTCTCGATGGCGATGACGGCCTGGTCGGCGAAGGTCTTCAGCAACTGTACGCGCTTATCCGAGAACGCGGCGAGGTCGTGATGGGTTGCTGAAATGGCACCGATGGCCCGGCCCTCGCGAAGCATCGGCACGATGATGGTGCTGCGCGCGCCTCGGGAACGCAACATGTCGCGAGACCTATTCGACGTGTGCGGATCGTTCTCGATGTCCGCGATCTTGAGCACGGATCCGTCCATGACACGCTGGAGGTGATCTGTCTCGACGAGTGGACACGGGAGCCTGTCGTGGTATGCCTGAAGGGCTTCGATATCGAGGTTGTAATGGGCAGCAAAGTCGGCGGCCTCCCCCTCGAACCGGTAGAGGACAGCGGATTCGGCATTGCAGAGGCGGCCTGCCCTATTCACGATGGTGTCGAATACCGGCTGCACGTCCGTTGGCGAGGCGCTGATTACGCCGAGGATCTCGCTCGTTGCCGTCTGCTGCTCGAGCGCCTCGGTCAGGTCGCGGTTGCGGGCCTCCAGCTCAGTGAACAGGCGCACATTCTCGATGGCGATGACGGCCTGGTCGGCGAAGGTCTGGAGTAGCGCGACATGTTTGTCCGAGAATGGACCCACGTCGGAGCGCCATACGGTGATCGCCCCGATCGGGCTGCCCTCACGGAGCATCGGAACCGAGAGGACGCTCCGGAAGCCGACAACGTCCGCGAGGTCCCGGGCCAGGTTATGCTCCTGGTCCTGCAACACGTCCGGCACGTGGACGACGGCACGCTCAAGGATCGCTCGACCCGTGAATACCTGGCGGGTCGGCGGGGTCGGGAAGACGCGCTCGGAGAACTCCAGAGCGGCAGGGGGGTAGTTGTGCTGCGCAACCATGTGGATCAGCTCGCCGTCGAACCGATAGACCGAGCCGAAGAGCGCGCCACTCAGACGGACGGCGGCCTCGGCGATGGTTTGGAAGACAGGCTGGGCGTCCGTCGTCGAAGTGCTGATCGCGCGAAGAATCTCTCCAGTGGCGGTCTGCTGCTCGAGCGCTTCGGTGAGGTCCCGGTTGCGGGCCTCCAGCTCCTTGAACAGACGCACGTTCTCGATGGCGATGACGGCCTGGGCCGCGAAGGTTTGGAGCAGCGCGATCTGCTGGTCGGTGAAGGGCTTGACGATCCGCCGATGAAAGGTGAGGGCACCCAGGAGAGCGCCATCCTTGAGCATCGGGACGGCCAGTGCGGTCCGCATTCCCTCGCGACGATAGATATCGGGCGGGGCGAAGTCGGGATCGGAGAGAATGTCCGCGACTTGTACGGGACGGCGCTCGACCCCGACGCGGCGCAGCGGCGTCCCCGGCCCGGGCTGGATCGGTGTCCTCTGGAGCCAAGCGCCAAACTCGGAAGTTACCGTCGTCGAAGCGGCGTTCACGAAGGCGTCGCCTTCGAAGCGGAAGATCGCGCCGAACTCGGCGTCGCACAGGCGCCGCCCGCTGTCCAGGATCGCGACCAGCACCGGCTGGATGTCGGTCGGAGAGGAGGAGATCACGCGGAGGATCTCACCGGTGGCCGTCTCGCGCTCGAGGCTCTCGGTCAGGTCGCGATTGCGCGCCTGCAGCTCGGTGAAGAGGCGCACGTTCTCGATGGCGATGACAGCCTGGTCGGCAAAAGTCTTGAGGAGCTCGATCTGCGTGTCCGCGAACTGGCCGGGCTCCGTCCGATAAATGACGATCGCGCCGATGGCGCGCCCGCCACGGACCATTGGCACGCCAAGCAGGCTCCGAAAACCAGCCTCCTTTGCCTCCGCGCTGCGGTATTCCTCGTCGGCCATGATGTCGGGTATTTGAAGGGCGGTACCCGTGAGGATCGCCCGACCCGAGATATGGCCGCGGTTCGGCGTCATCGGATACTTCGCCTGAAGCAGGGCGAGCTGCGTCTCGCTGAAGTTGTGGTGAGCGGCCAGGTGAACGAGGCCGCCATCCAGGCGGAACACAGCACCGAAGCGTGCCTCGCACAGCCGCACCGCGCTTTCAACTATCGCATCGAAGACCGGCTGTACGTTGGTCGGCGAGGTGGAGATCACACGCAGGATCTCGGCCGTTGCCGTCTGCTGATCCAATGCGCGCGTGAGGTCGCGATTGCTCGCCTGGAGCTCGGTGAAGAGCCGCACGTTCTCGATGGCGATGACGGCCTGGTCAGCGAAGGTCTGGAGCAGCCGGACTTGCTTGTCCGAGAACGGCTGGGCCTCGGTGCCGTAGACGCCGATGACCCCGATCCGCTGATCCCCTCGCAGCATCGGTACACCAATGAAGCTGCGATAACCCAGGGTGCGGGCCAGCTCTGGGTTCGCGCTTCGGGGGTCGGTCAGAACATCGGCCGACTGGACGACGGCGCCCTGCTCGAGCGCCAGGGCGTGGAAGCCGCGCGGCCGCATCGGATACTGCCGGTGGATGAGCTCCAATGCCTCGGGGGTGAATCGGTAGTGCGCCACGGAGCGGAGGAGCTCGCCGTCGTAGCGGAACACGCCCCCGAAGACGCCGTCGCAGAGCCGTACGGCGCTCTCGGCGATCGCATCGAAGACCGGCTGGACGTCCGTCGGCGAACTGGAGATGACGCGCAGAATCTCGGCCGTTGCCGTTTGTTGTTCCAGCGCCTCCGTGAGGTCGCTGTTTCGCGCTTCCAGCGCCTTGAACAGCCGCACGTTCTCGATGGCGATCACGGCCTGGTCGGCGAAGGTCTGGAGGAGAGCGATCTCCTCGTCGGCAAAGGGTCCCGGCTCGCGGCGGGTGACAGCGATCACACCGATCGTCGTGTCCTCGCGAAGCATCGGCACCTGCAGCATGCTTCGAAAACCTCGCGCCCGGGCAACGTCGCGCATTTCGCCGTCGGCCAGGGGATCTACCTCCAGATCGTTCACGAAAGACGGAGCGCGTTCACGAACTACCTGCGCCGATAGCGGTGTCTCAGCGAGAGGCCGCGGGTATCGCTCCCTCATCGCCTCGTCTCCCGTTTCGCTTGTCGACGTGATTGCCTCCAGGTGGAGGTTGTTGCCGACCAGGCGGAGGACAGCGCCCGAGAAGCCGCCGAGGAGCCGCACGGCGCTCCTGACGATGGCGTCGAACACCGGCTCCGCGTCGGTAGGCGAGCCACCGATCACGCGTAGGATCTCGCTGGTCGCCGTCTGGCGGTCGAGGGCCACAGACAGGTCACGATTCCGCGCCTCCAGCTCCTTGTATAGACGCACGTTTTCGATCGCGATCACGGCCTGGTCGGCGAAGGTCTGAAGAAGCCTGATCTGCTTGTCCGTGAAGGGATTCGCCTCGGCGCGCCGAAGCTGAATGGTGCCAATGGCCGCCCCCTCCCGCAACATGGGAACGCTCAGCACGGTCCGGTGCCCCAACTCTTTGGCGAAGACGTTGCCCTCCGGGAACTCCTCAGCCTCGGCCTGGAGATCGACCACCTGGATAGTTCGCCGCTCGAGCACGCAGCGTCCAGCGACCGTACCGCGCACGAGGGGAACCATGAGACCGACGGGACCAGCAAGCGGACCGTGGTGGGCGACGAGCTCCAAACCGTCCCCTTTTCGGAGAAAGATGCCCGCGTCGTAGGCGCCGCAAAGGCGCGCGGCGCTCTCGGTAACCGCGACCAGCACCGGATGGAGGTCGGTCGGGGAGCTGGCGATGACGCGGAGAATCTCGCTGGTCGCCGTCTGCTGCTCGAGCGCCTCGCTTACCTGCACGTGGGCGTGTGTGACCGCGCGGTTCCTCTCCTGCAGCTCCGTAAAGAGGCGCACGTTCTCGATGGCGATCACGGCCTGGTCGGCGAAGGTCTCGAGCAGCGCGATCTCCTCGGTGGCAAACGGCCCCGGCTCGCGGCGCGTGACGCTGATCACACCGATCGCCGCGTTCTCGCGAAGCATCGGCACCTGTAGGATGCTTCGGTAGCCTCGGGCCCGGGCAACCTCGCGCGTGCGGCTTGGGACCCGGGGATCCAGCTCCACGTCGGTCACGAAGCCTGGAGCGCGCTCGCGAACCACCCGCGCCGATAGCGGTGTGTCGGCAAGCGGCCGCGGGAATTGCCCCCTGATCGCCTCGTCTCCCGTCTCGCTCGTCGACGTGATGGCCGCCAGATGGAGATCGTCGCCCACCAGGCGGAGGACGGCGCCCGAGAAGCCCCTGAGGAGCCGCACGGCGCTCCTGACGATGGCGTCGAAGACCGGCTCCGCGTCGGTCGGCGAGCTGCCGATCACGCGCAGGATCTCGCTCGTCGCCGTCTGGCGGTCGAGGGCCACGGTCAGGTCGCGGTTACGCGCCTCCAGCTCCTTGAACAGGCGCACGTTCTCGATGGCGATGACGGCCTGGTCCGCGAACGTTTCGAGGAGCCTGATCTGTTTGTCCGAGAAGGGACGGACCTCCATGCGGCGAATCGTAATGGCCCCCAGTGGAACTCCCTCACGCAACAGCGGTGTGGCAAGGGTCGTTCGATGGCCAAAGCGTTTCTGGTAGGCCTTGGCCACCGGCCACTCGCTGTCGCTCTCCGCCGCGAGGTCGTGGACGTGGATCGTTCGGCGGTCTACCACGGCCCGGCCATTGACCGAGCCCCGATTGATGGGTCTCGAATCCGCGGGGGTTGTTTTCGGGAGTGCCCCGTATGAGGCCGCTATGCGAAGAACCTCACCATCAATGCGAAAAATCTGAGCATCGATGGAGTCACAGAGCCGTGCGGCGCTCGCGGCGATAGCGTCCAGCACCGGCTGGAGGTCGGTCGGCGAGCTGCTGATGACGCGCAGGATTTCGCTCGTCGCCGTCTGCTGCTCCAGGGCCTCGGCCAGGACTTGAGCGAGGCGCGTCTTGTCGATGGCCGTGGCCGCGTGCTCGGCGAAGGCCTCGAGGAGGGCGATCTGCTTTGACGTGAAGGGGCGGACTCGCAAGCGACGGATCAGGATGGCGCCGACCGCCGCGCCCTCCGAGAGAAGAGGCGCCGCGAGCATCGTCCTGATCCCTGTCGCCCGTTGCCGCGGCTTGAGCCCGGGGTACTGCGTCCGGGCGGCCGCCTTCAGGTCACGGACGTGGATCACGCGTCGCTCGAGCACTGCGCGTCCGATGACCTCGCTACGGCTCACGGGGAACGGCTCCCCGAACTGCCTGGGCGTGCGGAGCGATCCGTGCTGCGCGACGAGACGCAGGGTCGCGTTGTCGGCGAGGTAGATCAGGGCGTCGTGGGCGTCGCAGAGCCGCGCGGCCGTCTTGGCGATCGCGTTCAGGTTCGGCCCGGCGCCCGCTGGACCCGGGCGGCGGGCGCTCGGTCTGAGGGAGGCGCCACACTTCGGGCAGAGTCTGGCTCCGTGTGGAGTGTCCTGCCGGCACCGGGGACAGGTCATGTCACCCTCCAGCGGATTTGGGCCAATGGGGCCAGCGGCACGAGCCGCCCAGGGACGGGTCGAGGGGAGAGCGTAAGCCGTGGTGGCCCGGCTGGTCAAGCCGTCTCCGGGTCCTGCGGTCAGACTGCGGCGGGCGCGGTCTCAGCGTTGCGGGCCGAGGCCTCCCAGTGCTCCTGGAAGACCTCCCACACTTCTGCCTGGCGCTTCGTTGCGTCGGGCCTACCGGTCGAGACTGAAGCGGATGGGCGCCATCGTGGCGCGAGCTCCGATTGGCGCGCCCGTCGCGCTCCGCGTCTCCCGACTCTGGCCGATCTCGACGTCGGTCTTCAAGTAGGAGGCTGGCCGCACCGCCGTGGTCGTCTCCTCCCACTGCTCCTGATCGTTCGGCCGCGGCTGCGCCACAAGCCTCCGCAGCGCCACGCCGCCGGTCACCGGCACCACGATCTCCGTCACGCGGACAATCTCGCCCCGGAGGTTCTGGAACTCCACACTGCGAGCCGCGGCGCCCTCGAGGCGCGCCGCATCGGCGAAGTTGCCTGCCAGCCAGTGGCCATACGCGGTGGCGAAGTCCGCGGTCTCGGCGGTCACGCGCATCGGGCCCGCGGGCCGGGTCGCGAGCAGGTCGGCCAAGGGGCGCCCGGCTTGCTTGTTGCCCGTCTCCTCGAGCCGGCGCGCCAGATCTCCGTAGGCGGCCGGGCTGCCGGCGACCACGAAGACCTCGACGCCGAGAGCGCCGTCGGGCCGCAGCCGATAGAGGCGGTACACGTCTTTGACCGGCATGTCCACGAAGCCGTCGAGCCGGCGGTCGCCGTCCAGGTCCAGCAGGCCGATCTGGGAGCCTGGGCCGCCGGAGGGCAGTTGGGCCGCCAGCTCGCGCCCAATCTGTTCCGCGGTCTGACCCTTGAGAGCCATGAGCGGGATCACGCCCGCCTGCCCTTCCTTGGCGCCCAGTTCGCGCTGGCGGATGCGTACGGCCTCGTCGTACGCCGCCTGCATGTCCTGACATCGGATGCGATCGGTCTGGCTGACCGGACGCGCCGCCGCGGGAGCCGGGGCGGGCACGGGTGACGGTGCCGGGGCGCTCGGGCCGGCAGGCAACGCGGCCAGCTCTTGCTCGAGCCGCAGCTTCTCTTGATCCAACGCCGCCATCTGAGCCTGGTACTGGGCAGCGCGGCTCAGGTCGAAGCTGGCGACGGCCCCAAGGCGGCCGTCCGTGGC
>Ga0153915_10006009_pt1 | contig 11342 bp, 8 predicted proteins | sample Opewatmetagenome_2_FD_107003 | JGI IMG/M metagenome (GOLD analysis project Ga0153915, IMG submission 107003) | Freshwater wetland microbial communities from Ohio, USA - Open water 3 Core 3 Depth 3 metaG | ecosystem: Environmental > Aquatic > Freshwater > Wetlands | place: USA: Ohio, Lake Erie...
GCGGTGTTCTCTCATGGCGCGATTCGTCACACCGCCGTCATTCCAATCGCGGGCGACCAGGTGACCAATGACATCGCGGTCTCGATGCGCACGCCCACGCAGTACGCCGAGGACATCAAGATGCGCTACGCCTGCGCGCTCTCGCAGCTCGCGAATCCCGACGAGACCATCGAGGTGCCGAGCGTGGGCGATCGCCCGCCGCGGCGCCTGGCTCGCCAGACGCTCGCCGAGGTCGTGCAGCCACGCTACGAGGAGCTCTTCACGCTGATCCGCGACGAGCTGCGACGCAGCGGCTTCGAGGAGGTGATCGCTGCGGGTCTCGTGCTCACGGGCGGCAGCGCCAAGATGGAGGGTGCGGTCGAGCTCGCGGAGGAAGTCTTTCACATGCCGGTGCGCCTCGGCGTGCCGCAGTACGTCAAGGGTCTCAACGACGTGGTCAGCAATCCGATCCACGCAACCGGCGTGGGCCTGCTCCTCTACGGCAAGGAGGGCATGGAGCTCGAGTTTGGCGGCGGTCCGCTCACCGGCTCGATGAAGAGCGCGGTGAGCCGCATGCGGCAATGGTTTCAGGGGAATTTCTGAAGGGGATTGGTGTGTGGCGCTCAAGGATCGCAGCGTGAAACGTGTTCCGAAAGTTTCCGAATCTTTCATTTGAATGAGGAGAACATCGATGTTCGAACTTATGGATGCTTACAGCCAGACCGCGGTCATCAAGGTTCTGGGCGTCGGGGGCGGCGGCGGCAACGCCGTCTCGCACATGGTGAGCTGCGGTATCGAAGGGGTGGACTTCATGTGCATCAACACCGATGCGCAGGCCCTCAAGCACTCGCGCGTGAAGACCGCGCTGCAGATCGGGTGCAACATCACCAAGGGACTCGGCGCCGGCGCGGATCCGGAAGTGGGGCGCCAGGCGGCGATGGAGGACCGCGACCGCATCATCGAGATGGTCGAGGGCTGCGACATGCTGTTCATCACGGCGGGCATGGGCGGCGGTACCGGCACGGGTGCGGCGCCGGTCGTCGCCCAGATTGCGAAGGAGCTCGGCATCCTCACGGTCGCCGTAATCACGAAGCCCTTCGACATGGAAGGCAACAAGCGCACGCTCATCGCCGAGCACGGCATCACGGAACTCGGCAAGTACGTCGACTCGCTCATCACGATTCCGAACCAGAAGCTCCTGACGGTTCTTGGCAGCACGACGACGCTGCTCGATGCGTTCAAGTCGGCGAATCAGGTGCTGCAGGGAGCGGTGCAGGGCATCGCGGAACTCATCACGCGCCCGGGCCTCATCAACGTCGATTTTGCGGACGTGCGCACGGTGATGTCCGAGACCGGCATGGCGATGATGGGCACGGGCGCGGCGAGCGGCGAAGAGCGCGCACGCACGGCGGCGGAAGCGGCCGTGTCGAGTCCGCTCCTCGAAGATATCAACCTCGCGGGCGCGCACGGCATCCTCGTCAACGTCACCGCGGGCATGGACCTCTCGATCGGCGAGTTCCAGGAGGTCGGCAATACGGTGAAACAGTTCGCCTCGGAAGATGCGACGGTCGTCGTCGGAACCGTGATCGATCCCGACATGAGCAATCAGATCCGCGTTACGGTCGTGGCGACGGGCCTCGGTCGCCCGTCGGCGCGCTTGCAGCAACCGGCTCAGCCGGCGGCGCGCCCGGAGCCCCAGATGCGGGTCGTACGTCGGGCGCCGATGTCGTCGAGCGATTACACGGCGCTCGACAAGCCCACGGTTCAGCGGCAACGCGCAGTGGGCGATGGAATCCGGCCGGATTCCGGGGAGGAGTCGCTGCTCGATATCCCGGCGTTCCTGCGCCGCCAGGCTGACTGATGTTCGCGGCAACTCGCTATCGGTAGGGCGGAACTCAAAAAATCGGGCCCGGTGGCGCGGTGCAAGCCGCGCCCGCGGCCGCAATTCTGCTAACCACTCGAATTGCCGCGAGTTTTCGCCCTGTGCTAGGGTAACGCCCCGCCCTGCGAGACATTGATGCTCAAGCAACGCACGTTGAAGAACACGATCCGCGCTTCCGGCGTCGGATTGCATACCGGAAAGAAAGTGCTGATGACCCTGCGTTCGGCGCCGCCGAACACCGGCATCGTCTTTCGCCGCGCTGACCTCGACTCACCGGTCGACATTCGCGCGCACGCGGAGAATGTCGGCGAGACCATGCTCGGCACGACACTGGTGCGCGGCGACGCGAAGGTAGCTACGGTCGAGCACCTGCTGTCCGCATTCGCGGGTCTTGGCATCGACAACGCGTTCGTCGAAGTCACCGCCCCGGAAGTACCGATCATGGACGGCAGCGCGGGCCCGTTCGTGTTTCTCCTGCAATCGGCCGGCATCGAAGAGCAGTCGGCACCGAAGCGGTTCATTCGCATCAAGCGTCGTCTCAGGGTCGAGGACGGCGACAAATGGGCGGAGTTCGAGCCCTTCGACGGCTTCAAGGTGAACTTCGAGATCGAGTTCAATCATCCGATGTTCAAGAAGCGCTCGCAGACCGCGTCGATGGATTTTTCGACCACTTCGTTTCTGAAGGAAGTGAGCCGCGCCCGCACCTTCGGCTTCATGCGCGACCTCGAGAGCCTGCGTGCGCGCAATCTCGCGCTCGGCGGCAACATGGACAATGCCATCGTGCTCGATGACTTCCGCGTGCTGAACGAAGACGGGCTGCGCTACGAAGACGAGTTCGTGAAGCACAAGATCCTGGATGCGATCGGCGACCTGTACCTGCTCGGCCACAGCCTCATCGGCGAATTCAGCGGCTTCAAGTCGGGTCACGCGCTCAACAACCGATTGCTGCGAACGCTGATCGCTGATCAGTCGCTCTGGGAGGAAGTCACTTTCGAGAACAGCGCGGACGCGCCGATCTCGTATGTCGCAGCCGCCGCCACGGGCTGATCCGCTGTGGGAAATCGACCGCAGTCTTATTCCGCCGCCTCAGCTAGGTCCGGGCGCCGCGGGGTACGACGCGGACCTTGATCTCCTCGATCGGTTGGCCGGCAACGCGCGCGAGCTCGGTCTTCATGGCGCCGGCTCGGTAACGCAGGCGCGCGCACCAGGCGGAAGAATCGGCCAGCATGACAATGCCCTTGTCGCACTGCACAATACCCGCCAGATGGGCCGCCTCCGGAGCGGGCAATAAAGCCCTCACACGCTCCGTCAGCAGGGAAAAAGCGCGGGCGCGCGCATGTAGCTCCCCCAGGCGCAGACCTGCGCCAGGGGCCGGGTTGGCTTTCGTTTCTGGTCGCTGGATCACACTCGGCCACCGCCCGATTCTGCTCAAAACGTGCAGAACCGCTTGTTTCAGGTTGGGTTCTTTTGCATAGTCTAGTTCACTGCAAACGGCAAACTCACCGAAAGGTGAGGACGCAAAGCCACCGGTCTACGGCCCATTGGCTATGACAGCGGGGTTGCCAGTTATGGTAACGAAGAAAATTCTGTTTCCTGCGTTGCTTCGGCAACGGCGTGTCGTCGCCTGTCAGGTACGCCGAAGCGAAAAACCGTCGGGATGGAATGTAGTTTCGCGCTGGGGGCGAGCTGCATGAATGTAATCATTTTTGGCCGTCGCCACGGCCGCGTGCGGCAGTTCAATCTTGCGAGTCCCCGAATCTGGGGGCTCGCCGGGACGGTCGTGGCCGCAGCTGTCGGGCTCGCCTTCTTTGCGGGCCACCACTTTGGCTTCCAGCGTGGCCTCGGCGAACCGGCGCAACAGCTCTCGGCCTGGTCGAAGGAGCTGTCAGCGCAGCAGGCGAGCATCGACGACACGCGGCGGGTGCTGCAGGAGCGCCTCAACTCGCTGGCTGCACGCATCGGCCAGATGAACGCTCACGTGATCCGCCTGGATGCGCTCGGACGGCGCCTCACGCAGATGGCGAAGCTCGACAGCCGCGAGTTCGATTTCGATCACGCGCCGGCACAGGGCGGCCCGGAGACTCCGGCAGACGGCGTGGAGCCGGCGATGCCGACGCTCACGTCGATGATCGACACGCTCGATCAGCAGCTCGCGCAGCGCCAGCAGCAAATGACGGCACTCGAGCATGCGATCCTCACGCGGGATCTCGAGGAGCAGATCTACCCCGAGGGCCGGCCCGTTCATCAGGGCTATATGTCTTCCTATTTCGGCGAGCGTACCGACCCGATCAACGGCACGATCGCTTACCACAAGGGCATTGATTTCGCGTCGGTGGAAGGCACCGAGGTTCTGGCAGTCGCCGCGGGCGTGGTCACGTGGTCGCGCGAGCGCTTCGGCTACGGGCGCATGGTCGAAATCAACCATGGCAACGGCTACGTCACGCGCTACGCGCACAATGAACGCAACCTGGTGACGATCGGGCAGACCGTGCAGAAGGGCCAGGCGATCGCCCTCATGGGCTCGACTGGCCGGGCGACCGGACCCAACCTTCATTTTGAAGTGCTGTACGACGGCCGCCAGGTCAACCCGCTCAAGTTCCTGGGCAACGCCCGCTGACCGAGAATCACGGCCATTCGTCGTTGAGGAATGGTCGCTAGGACCCATTTCCCCGCCCAAGGGTCTCTTACGTAGAATACCCGGCCTTTGACCTCCCCCTGCCCGTCAGGGTGGGGCGAAGGCCCCTTTATTTCACGAGGTTGACGTTGTGCTCGCGCTGATCGCCAAGATATTCGGCAGCCGCAATCAGCGGCTGCTCAAGGAGTACGCGGGCCACGTGCAGCGCGCCAATACCTTCGAGCCGGCCCACGAGCGGCTGTCGGACGGCGACCTTGCCGCCAAGACGGTCGAATTTCGGGCGCGACTGAAGGATGGCGCGACCGTGGATGACCTGCTGCCAGAAGCCTTCGCAGTGGTGCGCGAGGCCGCGCGGCGGACGCTCAGGATGCGGCACTTCGACATGCAGCTCGTAGGCGGCATCGCCCTGCATCAGGGAAAGATCTCCGAGATGCGCACGGGCGAGGGCAAGACGCTCGTCGCGACGCTTCCGGCGTACCTCAACGCCCTCTCCGGCAAGGGCGTACACGTCGTCACGGTGAACGAATACCTGGCGCAGCGCGACGCCGACTGGATGGGTCCGGTATTCCGTTTCCTCGGGATGTCGGTCGGTGTGATCAAGAACGGGCAGTCGGGTGAGGAAAAGCGCGCTGCCTACGCCGCTGACATCACCTACGGCACGAACAACGAATACGGATTCGATTACCTCAGGGACAATCTGGCGTTCCGGCTCGAGGATCGCGTGCAGCGCGGTCTCGCGTACGCCATCGTCGATGAGGTGGACTCGATCCTCATCGACGAGGCGCGCACGCCTCTCATTATTTCCGGCCCGGCGGAGGAGAGCACGGAGCTCTACGTCAAGATCAACGCGCTGGTGCCGCGCCTGAAGCTGCAGAAGAAGGAGCTTCCGGAGGATTCCTCCCTCGCGGCGAACCTCGCGCACAAAGCGCAGCGGAAAAAGGCGCGCGCGAACGGTGAAGATATCGCAGACGATGGCGGCGAGGTGATCGAGCCGGGCGACTACACGCTCGATGAAAAACACAAGCAGGCGCACCTCACCGAGCAGGGTCACGAGCGGGTCGAGCAGCTGATGGCCCAGACGGGCCTATTGGCCGAGGGCGAAAGCCTCTACGACCCGGCGAACATCCGCCTCATGCATCATCTGAACGCGGCGCTGCGCGCGCACGCGATCTACAAGCGCGACGTCGAATACATCGTGCGCAACGGCGAGGTCGTCATCGTCGATGAGTTCACCGGCCGCACGATGCCCGGCCGGCGCTGGTCGGACGGCCTGCACCAGGCCATCGAGGCGAAGGAGGGCGTGAAGATCCGCGAGGAGAACCAGACGATCGCCTCGATCACCTTCCAGAACTACTTTCGCATGTACGGCAAGCTTGCGGGCATGACCGGCACGGCGGACACCGAGGCCTACGAATTCCAGCAGATCTACGGTCTGGAGGTCGTGGTCATACCGACGCACAAGCCGATGGTCCGCGTCGACGCGTCGGATCTCGTGTATCTCACGAAGACCGACAAGTTCACCGCAATCGTGGAGGACATCCGCGACTGTGTCGCGCGCAAGCAGCCGGCGCTCGTCGGTACGACATCGATCGAGACCTCGGAATTTCTGTCCGGCCTGCTGACGAAGCAAGACATCGTGCACGAGGTGCTGAACGCCAAGCAGCACGCGCGCGAGGCCGAAATCGTGGCCCAGGCGGGGCGTCCGGGTGTGATCACGATCGCGACCAACATGGCCGGCCGCGGCACGGACATCGTGCTCGGCGGCAACGTCGAGGCCGAGATCACGCGCCTCGGTGCGGTCGACGAGCCAACGGTCGAGCGCATGCGCAGCGAATGGCGCGTTCGGCATGCCGAGGTCGTCGCGGCCGGCGGACTGCACATCATCGGCACCGAGCGTCATGAGTCGCGGCGCATCGACAATCAGCTTCGGGGCCGCTCGGGCCGGCAGGGTGACCCGGGCTCGAGCCGCTTCTATCTGTCGCTCGAAGACAATCTCATGCGGATCTTCGGCGACCCGGAGCGCACCAAGGCGCTGCTCTCGCGCGTCGGCATGAAGGCGGGAGAGGTGATCGAGAGCCGGCTGCTCACGCGTCAGATCGAGAAGGCGCAGCGCAAGGTCGAAGCGCACAACTTCGACATGCGCAAACACCTGCTCGAATACGACGACGTCGCGAACGAGCAGCGCAAGGTGATCTACCAGCAGCGCACCGAGCTCATGGCGGCCGAGGACGTGAAGCAGCCCGTGCGCGACATCCGCGAGGAAGTCGTGGCCCTCCTGACGGAGCAGTTCGTGCCGGCCAAGTCACTGCCGGAGCATTGGGACCTCGACGGCCTGGCGAGCGCGGTCGAGCGTGAATTCGGACTGCGCGTCGACCTCAAGAGCGGCGCCGACAGCTACAACGACGAGGGCGATGTCCGCAAGCGTATCCTGGCGGGGGTCGAGCAGGAGTACGAGCGCAAGGCCGCGAACGTCGGCGAGCCCGTGATGCGCGCAATCGAGAAGCAGATCATGCTGCAACAGCTCGATCAGCACTGGCGAGAGCATCTCGCTGCCCTGGATTACCTGCGGCAGGGTATCGGCTGGCGATCGCTCGCCGGGCGCAAGCCGGAGCAGGAATACAAGCGCGAGGCCTTCGACCTGTTTTCCAACATGCTGGATCGGATCAAGGGCGACACGATCTCGCTGCTGTCGCGTATCCAGGTCCGCAGCCAGGCCGAAATCGAACGCGAGGAAGAGGAGCGTCATCGACGTCTCGTGAGAGCGATGCAGCTGCAGCACGCCGAAGCGCCATCCGCGGTTGCACCTCCCCCGCAGCTTGAGGATGAGGCTGAGCGCGAGCAGGGCGCACAGCTTGCGGCCGCGCCGTTTGTACGCAGCGACCGCAAGGTCGGCCGCAACGAACCCTGTCCGTGCGGCTCGGGCAAGAAATTCAAGCACTGCCACGGCGCTCTCGCCTGATCCGCGCAATGCGGCAGCGGGGGCGCGCGTGACACCGGCAGCTTCGACGCTCATCGTGCGGGTTGTCGCAGGAATTCTGCGTGATGCCGGCGGTCGCGTGCTCATCGCGCAGCGGTCCGAAGGCAAGCACATGGCCGGCGGGTGGGAATTTCCCGGCGGGAAGCTCCAGGCCGGCGAGTCGGCTGAGGATGCCCTGGTGCGGGAGCTGCGCGAGGAGCTCGGCGTCGAGATCTCGGAGCTTGAGCGCTTCATCACCATCGATCACGAGTATTCGGACCGGCGCGTCGTGATGCAGACCTTTCTCGTCCGGCGATGCATCGGTGAGCCGCACGGCCGCGAGGGCCAGGCGATTCGCTGGTGTGCGGTCGGGGAACTTGCCGGCGCGGGGATTCTGCCGGCGGACATGCCCATCATCGCGGCGCTCACCGCGGCAGGCGATCCATTGCAACTGACCCGACGGAGCTAGTTCATGCCGGGCATCGAAGCGCGACGGACAACGATTCACCTTGAGGCCTGCCTGCTCGCGGCGCTCACTGCGTTGTTGACTGCGAGCTGCGTCGCCTCGGGCCCGAAGACGGCGACTTCGCGGCCTGCGGCGGCCACCGCGCTCACTTACCCGGCGGCGCGCCGATCCGACCACATCGACAATTATTTCGGTGAGTCGGTTGCGGACCCGTACCGATGGATGGAGGACACCTCATCCCCGGAGGTCCATCAGTGGGTGGCCGCGGAGAACGAGATTTCGCGGCGCTATCTTGACGCTCTCCCGGAGCGTGAACGGATCAAGCGGCGACTCGACGAGCTTTGGCACTACGCCCACTACAACGTGCCGAAGCGGGCCGGAAGCCGGTATTTCTTCCTGGCGAACGATGGCAAGCAGGATCAAAGCGTGCTGTACGTCGCCGAAGGGTTGACCGGCGATGCGCGCGCGCTCATCGATCCCAATCAGATGACCGCGGACCGCACGACCGCGGTGTCTGAGATCGTCCCCGGCCCCGACGGCAAGCTTCTCGCGTACTCCGTCTCCGAAAGTGGCTCGGACTGGCGGATCTGGCGCATTCGCCAGGTCGACTCGAACCAGGATCTCGCGGACGTGGTGCGGCACACGAAATTCTCGAACGTCGCCTGGGACAAGGCCGGGGCCGGCTTCTACTACCTGAACTATCCGACACTCGCAGACGGCTCGGGAGACGGCAACGCCCAGGCGAGCGTCTACTATCACCGCCTCGGCACGGCACAGGCCGACGACCGGCACGTCTACACGGTCGTCGATCATCCGACCCGCAATCCCTTTCCCGCGGTCACCGATGACGGCCGCTATCTTGTCCTCGTGATCAACGACGAGCATATCGAGAACGGCGTGTACTACATTGATCTCGAGCGCCCCGGCGAGTCCGTCGTGAAGCTCCTCGATTTCTGGGATGGGGTCTATCAGGTCATCGGTACGCAAGGCCGCACCTTCTACGTGTGGACGACGGCCGGGGCGCCGCTCGGCCGCGTCGTCGCCGTCGACCTCGACCGGCCGGACCCGAAGGACTGGCGCGTCGTGGTACCGCAAGGCAAGGAGGCGATCGACAGCGCGCTCTACGCGGGCGGCACCGTGATCGCGTCCTATCTGAAGGACGCGCACTCGGTTGTGCGGCTGTACCGCACCGACGGCTCCGCTCTCGGCGCCGTGAAGCTGCCGGGCATCGGGACGGTGGAGAATCTGGAAGGGCGCGGGGACGTTGACGAGGCGTTCTTTCAGTATTCGGATTTCTTCACGCCGGAGTCGATCTATCGTCTCGAGCCCTCTGCCAACAGGACTCAGCTCTATCGGAAGCCGTCGAACGGCCTCAACGCCGCCCGCTACGTAACTGAGCAGGTTTTCTACCCGAGCAAGGACGGCACGAGGGTGCCGATGTTCATCACGCACCGGCGAGACCTGAAGCTCGACGGTGGCAACCCGGTGCTCTTGTACGGGTACGGGGGATTTGCGCTTGCGGAATCGCCCCGCTACCGGCCGCACATGGCGGGCTGGCTCGAGCTTGGCGGGGTCTATGCCCTCGCCAATCTGCGCGGCGGCTCCGAATACGGTGAGACGTGGCACGTCGCTGGAACGAAGCTCGCCAAGCAGAACGTGTTCGATGATTTCACCGCAGCGGCCGAGTGGCTGATCGCCCACCGCTACACAAATTCCACGCGGCTTGCGATTCACGGGCGCAGCAACGGGGGCCTCCTGGTCGGTGCAGTCATGGAGCAGCGGCCGGATCTCTTTGGCGCGGCGCTGCCCAAGGTGGGAGTGCTCGACATGCTCCGCTATCACACTGCAAGCGCCAACGCGCGCATGTGGTCAGCGGACTACGGACTCAGCGAGAACGCGGACGAGTATCGGGCGCTCCGTGCCTACTCGCCGTACCACAACGTGCGCGACGGCGTTTGCTATCCGCCCACGCTCATCACGAGCGCCGAGCAGGACGATCGCGTCGTGCCGTGGCACAGCTTCAAGTTCGGCGCGGCCTTGCAGCACGCGCAGGGTTGCGCGAATCCGATTCTCGTCAGCATCGAGACACGGGCCGGCCATCGAGATGGGCGCCCCGTTTGGATGTGGGTCGAAGACTATGCTGACCAGTGGGCGTTCCTGGCGAAGCAACTCCACATGACCATCGCGCCCTAGGGTCGGCGGAGTCGAGACGCTCGAGCCGGGAGGCGGATGCGGGGAGGTGCTTTCGGCAGCGTAAAAAACAGGATGTTTTTTCCGCAGCCCCCAGGGATGGGTTTACGGCGGTGACGAAAGCACCTCCCCGCGTCCGCCTCCCTCACTGCTGTGGAGGTTCCTCGTCGTCGCTTGAGGGCGCCTCCTCACCCGGAACGCGGTGTTCTTCGGCGAGCCATGCGCCGAGGTCGATGAGCTTGCAGCGCTCGCTGCAGAATGGGCGATGCGGGTTCGATGCGTTCCACTCGACCAGTCGGCCGCAGGTCGGACACTTCGCCTGCATGAGTCGCTCGCCTAGTAGCAGCAGGTGAGGAGGAACGAAACGTCGTCCTGAGCCGCGGTCGGGCGGTTGAAGACGTCGCGCCAGGCGAGAAAGCGCACGCTGCAGCGGTAGTGGCTGCCGCTGGTCTCGGGATAGAGCGGGGAGCCTTCGGGCAGCGCGATCCTCATGAGCTGACAGGGATTCTCGCGCTCGAAGTTGATGTGAAACACGCCGCCCGGCGCGACCTCGCGCTTCTGCCGTGCGTTTGCGCGAATGACCCACAGGAGCTCCGCGATGCTGTCGCAGAGCGGTCGAACGAGGCTCAGCCAGTCGTTGAAGTCCCGCATGCGCGCATCGCCCGACCGGTTCAACCAGTGAAAATAGTCCGGCAGGTCGAACTCGCAGGTGCCGCCCGGAATGGCGCTGCGGTGCTTGACTGCGTTCAGGAACTCCGAATCACGCAGCGGCTGCATGTACGTTCCGCCGATGCCGTTCAGTTCGTCGCGCAGGCGCATGAGATTCGACAGGACTGAGCGCAGGCGCCCCGCATCGACCCCCGGCTTCGACTGGTAAACGTTGAGCCCGTGAATCTGGCGCTCGAGCTCCTTCATGACCTCGGTACGCACGTCGCCGCGTGCACTGATTGCAAGTATTTCAAGGAGGCTCGCGACCGCCGCCCGGCTGCTCCAGACGTTGGCGGTCTCGTTGTGATAGAGCGCCTGCGAATAGAGGAAATCCAGCCGCAGAAATGTACGCATGCGCTCGTTGAGCGGCTGCTCGTACACAACCCAGCTGTTATCCGCTCGGGAGTTCGCTTGTGCTTCGGGCTCGGGGGCGGCCGTGTGATTCATCCGGTTATTCTGAGCCAGCGGATCACCCCGGGGCAATGCTCGAATGACTCTCAGGAACGTCGGGCGCGAGTCCTCGCAA